>Ga0137394_10004003_pt1 | contig 11138 bp, 10 predicted proteins | sample czobulk116metaG_FD_108278 | JGI IMG/M metagenome (GOLD analysis project Ga0137394, IMG submission 108278) | Vadose zone soil microbial communities from Angelo Coast Range Reserve, California, USA - czobulk1.16 metaG | ecosystem: Environmental > Terrestrial > Soil > Vadose zone | place: USA... | reverse complement strand
CGACGCCGGGCGCCATGAAATGGCTGCGCCGCTCGCGCGGGATGTTGAGGCACAGCGCGTGCGCCGCCTCGGTCTGGCCGTTGCCGGAAATGTCGTCGAGCTCGCCCTCGACGGTGAGCAGGGCGGTGTCGCGGATCGCCTGGGGCCGCACCAGCTCGCCGCGCACGAACATGCGGCCTTTCGGCAGCGCGAACTCCTGGAACACGGTCTTCACCGTATCGAGGTAGTACTCGGCCGGGAGGTCGAGCACCGCGTTGTACTCATCGTAGAAGCGCCGGTGGGTTTCGGCCGAGTCGCCGTCGCCCTGCACGAGCTGATGGTAATAGTCCCAGTGAGCGATGAGGTGCCGGTCGGGGTTCATTGCCACGAACCCCATGTGCTGGAGAAACCCGGGATAGACCCGGCGCATGTAGCCCGGATATTTCGGCGGCACCCGGTGGATCAGGTTCTGCTGGAACCACGAGAACGGCTTCTGCGCCAGGTTGTTGACCGCGGTCGGACTGCGCCGGGCGTCGATCGGCCCGCCCATCATGGTCATCGAGCGCGGCTGCGGCCCGCCGTTCGCGGCCGTGAGCGCCGCCGCGGCGAGCACCGGCACCGTCGGCTGGCAGACCGAGATCAGATGGAGATCGGGCGAGAGCAGCGTGATCCAGTCGCGCACGTAGTCGACGTAGTCGTCGAGGTGAAACGGCCCCGCGGTGAGCGGCACCATCCGCGCATCGATCCAGTCGCTCACCCACACGTCGTGCTCGGCGAGCAGCGCGCGCACCGTGTCGCGCACCAGCGTGGCGTGGTGGCCCGAAAGGGGCGCCACGACAAGCACCTTGCTTTGCTTCGGGGCGCCGGACCGGAACCGGATCAGGTTGCAGAACGGCTTTTCGAGCACGATCTCCGACTCGGCTTCAGCCAGGTTCCACTTCGGCTTTTCGTAACGGTCGGTTACGCGCAGGAAGAGATCGCTCGAGGCGGCGAAGCGGCGCGATAGCGGGTGGTGAGCGAAAGGGCTGAACGGATGGCCGAACCAGCCTCGCGTCAGTTCCGCCAGGAACCGCAGCGGCACCAGCGCCATGTGCTGCGCTTCATAGAGCGAATAGAGCATCGCCGGCGGTTATAACATTATTACCGCACTGCCACATGGGCCTATTCGCTGGCGCTTCGACGGACGGCCGCAGGCTCCTGACGAGCGGCACCCAAAAGCAAGTCAGGCGGCTTTCTTCTCCTCGCGCAGCGCGCGGCGCAGGATCTTGCCGACGTTGGTCTTGGGAAGCTCGGAGCGGAATTCGACATACTTCGGCCGCTTGTACCCGGTGAGCTCCTTCCTGCAGTGCTCGAGCACGTCCTGCTCGGTGAGCTGAGGATCCTTGCGCACGACGTAGACCTTGGGTACCTCGCCGGAGTGCTCGTCGGCCACGCCGATCACCGCGCATTCGAGCACGCCGGGGTGCGTCGCCACCACCTGCTCGATCTCGTTGGGGTACACGTTGAAGCCCGACACCAGGATCATGTCCTTCTTGCGGTCGACGATGCGGATGAATCCCTTGTCGTCCATGATGCCGATGTCGCCGGTATGCAGGAAGCCGTCCTGACCGAGCACCTTGGCGGTCTCGTCGGGCCGCTGCCAATAGCCCTTCATCACCTGGGGGCCGCGGATGCAGATTTCCCCCGGCTGGCCGAGCGGCACGCTGCGGTCGTTGTCGTCGCGCAGCTCGACCTCGGTGGACGACATCGGCACGCCGATGGTCCCCGTGTACTCGGTGGAATTGAGCGGGTTGGCCGTGGCCGAAGGCGCGGTCTCGGTGAGTCCGTAGCCCTCGATCAGCGCCGTGCCGGTCACCTGCTTCCAGCGCTCCGCGACCGCCTTCTGCACCGCCATGCCGCCGCCGAGCGCGAGCTTCAGGTGCGAAAAGTCGAGCTTGGCGAAATCCGGGTGACTGAGAAGCGCGTTGAACAGCGTGTTCACTCCCGTGATCATGCTGTACTTGTGCTTCGCCAGCTCCTTGACGAAGCCGGCGATGTCGCGCGGGTTCGTGATGAGGACGTTCTCGCCGCCGACGAACATCATCACCAGGCAGTTCACCGTCAGGGAGAAGATGTGATAGAGCGGCAGCGCGGTGATGATGACCGGGCGCTCAACGCCGATGGCGGGACCGAGCCAGGCACGGTACTGCAGCAGCGCCGCGATGATGTTCCGATGCAGCAGGATGGCGCCCTTGGATACGCCGGTGGTGCCCCCGGTGTACTGCAGATAGGCGATGTCCCCGTGCCCGAGCGACGGAGTGTCGAGGCGCCTGCCGCTTGCCTCCGCGAGAGCGGCCTTGAAGCGGACCGCGCCGGGCAGCTCGAACGGCGGCACCATCTTCTTCAGCCTGCGCACCACGAGGTTCACCAGCACGCCCTTCAACCCGAGCATCTCGCCGAGCGAGGTGATCACGATGTGCTTGAGCGGCGTTTTGGCCCGCACCTGCTGCAGCACCGCGGCAAAGTTCTCCAGGATGACGATCGCCTCGGCACCCGAGTCGCGCAGCTGGTGCTCGAGCTCGCGCGCGGTGTAGAGGGGATTGACGTTGACCACGGTACAGCCGGCGCGCAGCGCGCCGAACATCGCGACCGGGTACTGCAGGCAGTTCGGCAGCATGATCGCCACCCGCGCGCCCTTGGCAAGCCCCTCCGCCTGCAGCCACGCGCCGAAGTCGCGCGACAGCCGCTCGAGGTCGGCGTAGGTGATCGTCCTGCCCATGCTGTGGAACGCCGGCCTGGCGGCGAACTGCTGCACGGCCCGGTCGAACATCGCCACCAGGCTCGCGTATTCCGAGGGATCGATATCCGCCGGCACGCCCGGGGGATAGCTCTTCAGCCAGATGCGCTCCACGTCTCCTCCTAGAGGCGCGTGTTGTTCGGCTTCATTCTAACCACGAGCGGCGCGGCGAGGCATCCCGCGCCTATGGCGGCATACGCGGTGATCCAGGCGACCTGTTTCGCCGCCCCGCCTGCCAGGTCGAGCGCCGCGCCGAACAGCACCGGTCCCGCCAGTCCGCCGCCGAAGCCCGCGAGCGAATAGAGCCCGAGCGCCGCACCACGCAGGTCGTTCGGCGCGGCGGCGACCAGACCGGCGGTGAGCGTGCCCGACTCCGCCATCACCAGCATGGAGTAGACGACCAGCAATGCAAGCACTGCGCCCCAGTGCCAGGGGGCGCCGAGGGCGAGCACGATTCCGCTCGTCCCGGACGCGCTCATGACGGCCACGATCCAGCGCCGCCGGCCGAGTCGCAGCGCGACTTCGTTGCCCGCGATCGAAGCCGGCACCGCAATCAGGTTGATCACGGCAGCGATCGCCGCCGCGTGCCACGGGAAGCCGGGACCGGACTGCACGCTGGCCGAATAGGCGAGGAATGCCACCATCCACGCGCGCGAGCCGAAGAGCTCCAGGCAGTGCGCCGCGTAGCCGAAGGTGTAGCCGGCCGCCGCACGGTCTGCAAGCACCCGCCGCCACGCCGCGAGCGGAAACAACACCCCGAGCGACAGGGTCCTCGCGACCGCCGGCCGGCGTCCACGAATGAGCAGCGTTACCGAGAGCGCGGCGAGCAGGGGCCCGAGCGCCGAGACGAGAAAGGCGGCCCGCCAGCCGTAGTACGGCGCCGCCAGCCCCGCGATGGCGAAGGAAAGCGCGGTGCCGATCCCGAAGAAGGAGGTATAGAACGCGATGTAGCGGCTCTGGTTGGGTCCGGAGATGCGGTCGGAGAGCAGGCGCAGGCCTGGCATGTACGTGGCCGCGATGCCCGCCCCCAGCACGACCTGGAACAGCACCGCGCTCCAGAAGCCGGAGGCGGCAAGGCCGAAGCCCGCGCTCGCGGCGGCCGCAAGCAAGCCTCCGGCGAGGTAGACCCAGCGCGCATCGACGCGGTCGGTGAGCGCGGTGGAGAGCGATACCGTAGCCACGTAGCCGGCGAAGAACATCCCGCCCACGATGCCCGCCTGCGAGTTGGAGAGCGACCACGCGTCGCGCAGCTCGGGGAGCAGCGCCGCATAGGTCGAAAAGCCCAGCATCGACAGGACGTGGGCCGCGAGCAGGATGAGCGCGGTGCGGTTTATCGGTTCTTGAACGTCGGCTTGCGCTTTTCGAGGAAGGCCGCCATGCCTTCCTTCTGGTCCTCGAGCGCGAACTGCGACTGGAACACGCGGCGCTCGAAAAGCACACCCTCGGCGAGCGAAGTCTCGTACGCCCGGTTGATCGATTCCTTGATCATCATCACCACCGGCAACGAATAGCCGGCGATCTTCTCGGCGACCGCGAGCGCCTCGTCCACCAGTTTTTCCAATGGAACAATCCTGGAAACCAGGCCTGCGCGCTCCGCTTCCGGCGCGTCCATCGTGCGCGCGGTGAGGCACAGGTCCATGGCCTTGGCCTTGCTGGTGAAGCGCGGCAGGCGCTGCGTGCCGCCGTACCCGGGCATGATGCCGAGATTGACTTCGGGCTGGCCGAACTTGGCGTTGTCGGCTGCGATCACGATGTCGCACTGCATGGCGAGCTCGTTGCCGCCGCCCAGCGCATAGCCCGCCACCGCGGCGATCACCGGCTTGCGCACGGCGCGGAAATGCTCCCACGAGGTGATGTAGTCGCCCATGTAGGCGTCCATGTAGCCGTAGTCCTTCATCTCGGCGATGTCGGCGCCGGCGGCGAACGCCTTTTCGCCGCCGGTGATGACGATCGCGCCGATTGCGTCATCGGCGTCGCAGGCCCTGAGCGCCTGGCCAAGCTCGGCCATGAGCCGAGGGCTGAGCGCGTTGAGCTGCTTCGGGCGATTGAGCGTGACGAGCCCGACGCGCCCCCGCTTCTCCACGGAGATGAACTGGTATGTCATCGGTTGGCTGCCTTGAGCTCGGAAAAGGGATCGACGACCGGCGCGATGCCGTCGATGGAATAGACTCTGGGCACCGCCCGATTGTAAGCTTTTCCGATGGCACCGATCCTGGTCTCGCGCGACGCGGGGGTCCTCTCGTTGACGCTCAATCGCCCCGACAAGCTGAACGCCTTCAATCTGGAAATGCACAAGCTGCTGCGCGCGGCCCTGGAGGAAGCGCGCGACGATGCCGCCGTACGCGCGGTACTGCTCACCGGTTCGGGCCGCGGCTTCTGCGCCGGGCAGGACCTGTCCGAGCGCAACGTCAGCGCGGAGGCCGCGCCGATCGATCTCTCGGTGAGCCTCGGCTCCAACTACAACCCGCTGGTACGGCGCCTGCGCGCGCTGCCCAAGCCGGTCGTGTGCGCGGTGAACGGCGTCGCCGCGGGCGCCGGCGCCAACATCGCTCTCGCCTGCGACATCGTGCTGGCGGCTCGCTCGGCGAGCTTCGTGCAGTCGTTCTCCAAGCTCGGCCTGGTGCCCGATTCCGGCGGCACGTACTTCCTGCCGCGGCTCGTGGGCAGCGCGCGCGCTATGGGCCTAGCCCTTCTTGCCGAGCGTCTCAGCGCGGAGGAGGCTGAACGCTGGGGCCTCATCTGGAAGGCGGTGGACGATGCCCGCCTGATGGACGAAGCCTCCGCCATCGCTCGTTTGCTCGCCGCCGGGCCGACCAAGGGGTATGGTCTCGTCAAGAAGGCGTTCCAGGCCTCGGCCGGCAACTCGCTCGACGCGCAGCTCGAGCTGGAGCGGGACCTGCAGCGCGAGGCGGGATTCTCGGAGGACTATCGCGAGGGCGTTGCCGCGTTCATGCAGAAGCGCAAGCCGCAGTACAAGGGCAAGTGAAGACTTTTCCGCTCGAGCCGATCGAGACCGCCCGTCCGGAAGCAGTGAGGGCGCTGCAGCTGGAGCGGCTGCAGTGGTCGCTGCAGCACGCGTACGACAACGTACCTCACTACCGGAGGAAGTTCGACGCAGCGGGCGTGAAGCCCGGCGACTGCCGCTCACTTGAAGACCTGGCACGCTTTCCCTTCACGACCAAGGCCGACCTGCGCGACACCTACCCGTTCGGCCTGTTCGCCGTGCCGATGGACCGGATCGTGCGCATCCACGCTTCGTCCGGGACCACGGGTAAACCCACGGTGGTGGGCTACACCGCGAAGGACATCGACACCTGGGCGCATTTGATGGCGCGCTCGATCCGCGCGGCGGGCGCTCGTCCCGGCGACAAGGTGCATGTGGCCTACGGCTACGGCTTGTTCACCGGGGGCCTGGGCGCGCATTACGGCGCCGAGCGCCTCGGCCTCGCCGTCATTCCCCTCGGCGGCGGCATGACCGAGCGGCAGGTGCAGCTCATCCAGGATTTCAAGCCCGACATCATCATGGTGACGCCGAGCTACATACTCGCGATCGCCGACGAGATGGAGCGCCAGGGCATCGATCCGCGCTCGTGCTCGCTGCGCATCGGGATCTTCGGCGCGGAGCCGTGGAGCGGCGAGATGCGGCGCTCGATCGAGTCCAGGCTGGCGCTCGAAGCGATCGATCTCTACGGCCTGTCCGAGGTGATGGGGCCCGGCGTGGCGCAGGAGTGCATCGAGACCAAGGACGGGCTTACGGTCTGGGAAGACCACTTCTATCCGGAAATCGTGGACCCGGCGAGCGGCGCTCCGCTGGCCGACGGCGAGAAGGGCGAGCTGGTGTTCACCTCGCTCACCAAGGAAGCGCTGCCGGTGATCCGCTACCGCACGCGCGACCTCACCCGGCTGCTGGCCCCGACTGCGCGCGCCATGCGCCGCATGGAGCGCATCTCGGGTCGCTCCGACGACATGCTGATCATCCGGGGCGTCAACGTGTTCCCGTCGCAGATCGAGGAGCTGATCCTCAAGCAGCCCGGACTGAGCCCCCATTACGTCCTCGAGGTATCGAAAGACGGCCCGCTCGACCACCTCACCGTGGTGGTCGAGGGAGACGCGGGAGCCACCGCAGGCCTCAGGCAAAGCATCAAGTCCTACATCGGCATCAGTGCCGACGTGAAGATCGGCACGATCGAGCGCTCCATCGGCAAGGCAAAGCGCGTCGTCGACAAGCGTCCGAAGTAAAGGGTGACGTTTTTCCATCGGCCAGCGCGCCGCGCGTGCTAGAAGTGGCATGGAGGGACGCGCCCATGAAACTCGGACGAATCGTCGTGCTGCTCGTGCTCAGCGCTCTAGCCGGCTGCGGCGTCGAAACCATGGGCGCGGCGGCCACCAGCGCCGCGGCCAGGAAGCAGGAGCTCGAGCAGGCGCAGAAAGCCGAGCAGCAGGCGCGACAGAAGGTGGACCAGGCCATGCAGCTTCAGCAGGAGCGCCTGCAAGCCGCTGAGTAGCTTGCAAAATGCGCGCAAGAAGCGGATAGATGCCGCCGGCCGCGCCGGGTAAAGTGGCGCCATGGATGCTTTTATCGACAAGGCGAAGGCCTACCTCGACTCCAAGCGCGGTGAGCGGGTCACCCTCGGCGAGCTCGCGGACGCCGTCGGCGCGAGCCCGTTTCACCTGCAGCGCCGCTTCAAGGAGGCGTTCGGCGTTTCGCCTCGCGACTACCAGGAGGCGCACCGGGTCGAGTCCGTAAAGGCGTCCCTCCAGAACGGGCGCCGGGTCGCGGACGCGGTGTTCGACGCGGGCTACGGCTCGGTTTCACGGTTCTACGAAAAACCCATGCTTGGCATGAAGGCGCGCGACTATCGTGCCAAGGGCAAGGGGCAACACATCTGCTACTGCTCTTTCGCCTCGCCCCTCGGCACCGTGCTCGTCGCGGCGACGGACAAGGGCCTCTGCTCCGTCAAGCTGGGCGATGACGCCAAGCGCCTCGAGCGCCTCCTCGCGGAGGAGTTCAGCGCCGCCGAAATCGTCCCGAGCGACTTGAAGGACCTGAAAGCCAAGATCCTCGCCTTCATCGAAGGCGAGGCGAGCCTCGCCCGGCTGCCGCTCGACATCCGCGGCACGGTGTTCCAGCGCCGCGTGTGGGACGAGCTGCGGCGCATCCCGCGCGGCGAGACCCGCACGTATCAGCAGATCGCCCGCGCCATCGGCGCGCCGGCGGCGGTGCGTGCGGTCGGCAGCGCCTGCGGCGCGAACCCGGTGGCGCTTGCTGTGCCCTGCCACCGCGCGGTGCGCACCGACGGCGGCGTGGGCGGCTATGCCTGGGGATTGCAGCGCAAGCGGAAGCTCCTCGCGCTGGAAAAGAAGCGCTAGGCATGCGGCGGGCGGACGCGGCGCGCCTGCTGCTGCTCGCCGCGATCTGGGGCGCATCGTTCCTGTTCACCCGCATCACCGCCCCGGTCCTGGGACCAGTATTGACCGCCGAGCTGCGAACGCTGATCGCCGGCAGTGCGCTCGCAGCCTATTTCGCCGCGACGGGCTACAACCCCGAGGTGCGGCGCTTCGCCCGCCAGTACGTGATCGTGGGCATCCTGACCTCGGGTCTGCCCTTTCTGCTGTGGGCCTACGCCGCGCTCAGCCTGACCGCCGGATTGATGTCGGTGCTGAACGCCACCTCGCCGATGTGGGGCGCACTTTGGTCGGTGGTGCTGCTCCGCGAGCGCATGAGCACGGGCCAGATCCTTGGCTTGGTGATCGGCATCGCCGGCGTGGCGCTGGTGACGCGGCCCCAGCCGGGCCAGGCGATTTCCTATGCTGCCGTGTGCGCGGCACTCGGCGCTGCCTTCTGCTATGGGCTTGCCGGCGGCTACATGAAGCGCTGGGCGAGCGATGCCCCTTCGCGCGGCATGGCGGTCGGCACGCAACTCGCGGCTGGCCTGCTCCTCGCGCCGTTCATCGCCCTGGCGCCGCCCGCGGCAGCGCCGACGCCGCTCGTCGCAGCCAGCATGCTCGCCCTCGGCCTGGTCTGCGGCGCGATCGCCTATCTTCTCTACTTCCGCCTGGTCGCCGACATCGGCGCGACCGGCGCGCTCACCGTCACCTATCTGATTCCGGTGTTCGGCGTCCTGTGGGGCGCGCTGTTCCTCGGCGAAGCCGTCTCGCTCTTCACGCTCGCCGGCGCGGGCCTCGTGATCCTCGGAACCGTGCTTGTTCTCATGCAGCCAGGAGCTCGTATTCGACGAGCTCGTTCGGCGCCTTGAAGTACACCTGCCGGAACTCGGCGGCGCTCGCGTATTTGCGCTCCTGGAGCCGCTTGCACGACAGCTGGATCCGCAGGCGCGGCTCGTCGAACGGGTACGGATCGAACAGCACCTTGCGTTCGCCGAGCGGCCGCATCGTCATGCGCCTGGCCTCGCCGCCGAAGCCGGTTGGAACCGGGTCGATGTAGTCTTCATAGGGTTCCTGGCAGCAGAAATAGAGGCCGAGCAGGTCCCACACCTGCATCATGCGGTAGTTGGTCGGGAAGCTCTTGCGCGCGCGCTCGTCGAGCGACTTGAGCGTCTCTTCCTGCCAGGCTTCGTTGCGTACGATCAGCTGGAGGATCCTGGGATCGAGCCGGTGCAGGTCGTATTTCCCCTTCGGATGCTGCATGGAGCCGTAGCGCCCTTTCCACAGCCCGGTGCGATGCCGGCTGATGATGAGCGCCGAATAGAGGTCGGTGGCTGCCATCCAGTCGATGCACCACTGGTAGGACTCGAGCTGGCGCTGCTCGAGCGGCAATTTGAGAAAGCGGTAGGGCTCGCCGCTTTGCGGATCCACCAGCGGATTGGTCTCGTAGGTCAGCCATCCGTAGTCGTGGTAGATCGCCGCGCGCACCACCGATTCCCATGGCTCGGGGCCGGCGACCTCGGCGTTTCCCCAGTGCGCCGCGAGCTGGCCGACGAGCCGCGAATGATCGGTCTGGCCGACGACGAGCGTTTCGCCGCCCACGGGGTCCCGTATGATCATGCGGCCAGTCTATCGTGTGCGCAGGCCAGGAGCCGCGCAAGCAGGATGCAAGCTGCATAGGCGGGCGCAAGAAGACTGAGGTGAAGATTCCTTCCGCTAGAATGGTCCCAGAGGTCTCGTCAACAATGAAGCTGGTGATGCTCGCCGCCGCGATTTTTCTGTGCCCGCTCGCCTGCGCGGCGCAGCAGATGCATCAGCAGGAGATCCAGCGCGCGCTCATCCAGCTCGACCAGCGCGGCGCCGATTTTGCGCGCGGCACCGTGTCCCCGCCGCTCGACCCGCACGTCGGACGCCCATTGCATCCCGATCCGGAGATCGCGCAGCAATTGCGTCCCTATGAACGCCTCAAGGCCGCCGAAGCGAGCGAGCCGCCGGTGCTACGCCTTCCGCCGCCGGAGGTGCGCAAGATCGACAAGCCGTTACCGCTGCCAGGCGGGCCGCCCGGCGCCCTCGATCCCAATCCGATAACGAGTCCGCGCCTCGCCGACTGAGGCGTGCTCCATCGCGGCGAGCGCCGCCACCGCGATGTTGCGCGCGTCGACCTCGAAGAACGCGCGCAGCGCGGCGCGCGTGTCGCTGCGTCCGAAGCCGTCGGTCCCGAGCGCGACATACTTCCGCGGCACGTACGGCCGGATGAGGTCGGCCACCGCGCTCACATAGTCGCTCGCGGCGATGACCGGTCCTTTTGTGGGCTTGATCAAGTTTTCGACCCAGGACTCGGCTTGGCCGCCCAGGCGCCGGGTGCGCTCCGCTTCCATTCCATCCCTGCGAAGCTCGGTGAATGAGGTGACGCTCCAGACGTCCGCCTTCACGCCCCAGTCCTTGTCGAGCAGCTCAGCCGCAGCAAGCACTTCGCGCAAGATCGGGCCGCTTCCCAGTAGCTGAACCGTTGCCGGCCCGGCCTCCTTCAACCGGTACATCCCTTTGAGGATGCCCTCTGTGGCGCCCTGAGGCATGGGGGGATGCGCATAGTTCTCGTTTGCCACGGTGACGTAGTAGAACGCATCTTCCTGCGCCTCGAGCATGCGGCGGGCGCCGTCTTGCACGATAGCGGCGAGCTCGTAGCCGAAGCACGGGTCGTAGGCGCGGCAGTTGGGAATCGTCGAGGCGATGAGGTGCGAGGACCCATCCTGGTGCTGCAGGCCCTCGCCTGCGAGCGTGGTACGCCCCGCCGTGCCGCCGAGCAGGAAGCCGCGCGCGCGCGAGTCGGCCGCCGCCCAGATGAGGTCGCCCACGCGCTGGAAGCCGAAGATCGAGTAGTAGATATAGAACGGCAGCATCGGCGTGCCGTGCGACGAGTAGGAAGTCGCAGCGGCGAGCCAGGAGGAAAGCGCGCCGGCTTCGGTGATGCCTTCCTCGAGAATCTGCCCCTCCTTCG
>Ga0137394_10004000_pt1 | contig 11142 bp, 5 predicted proteins | sample czobulk116metaG_FD_108278 | JGI IMG/M metagenome (GOLD analysis project Ga0137394, IMG submission 108278) | Vadose zone soil microbial communities from Angelo Coast Range Reserve, California, USA - czobulk1.16 metaG | ecosystem: Environmental > Terrestrial > Soil > Vadose zone | place: USA... | reverse complement strand
CAATTGGATCTCCTCACCATTGCGGCTCAGTTTGCCCGTCCAGCCGGCGAGAAAGTTCGTTACGGTGGGGTATTTGTTCGTGAAGGTATTTCGATCCGCGGCTACTACGAGGTACCGGCTTGGAGCGATGACGGTATTGCTGGGAAACGAGAACTGCACGGCTTTGGTCAACCTCCATCCAGTGAGATCCACGGTGTTCGTGCTCGGATTGTAAAGTTCGACAAAGTCCTCCAAAAGGTTCGTCGAGACCGGATGGTACATGATCTCGTTGATGATCACTTGGCCTTGGGCTGGGAAAACTCCGGGGAGAAAGGCGCTAATGGCTAAAACGACTAGTCGGAAGTGGCGTTGCATACAGATAAGGAGGAACGGCTTCAAAAAAAACTTCTGATAGATTCGAGATATTACGACAAACGAACGGCTTTCAAATAGGGTCCTGCCAATGGGTTACAATGCATTTCCGCAGACTTTAAGATGCGAGTATTACAGAATTGTGAAGAAAGCATGACAGTTCGTTCATTTGGGCGGTGCATGGCGAATTGTAACATAACTCGGTCCCTTGAGCCAACGGTTTGACCTAAGAAAATGAATCATCTGTCATCTTAATTTCATGGCCGCTTCATCAGAACCTGTTCTGATGGTGTCATGCTTGAGAACCCTCTTTTTACCTGTCCAAATCGGGCCCAGAGCGTCGCGAAGCTCTTTACACCGAGAGAGTTGTTCTGCTTAGATATCATCGGCTAATGAGTGCCCGGATAGACGATAAGGCACCTTTTGCCGAAGTACCTTCTGACATGCGTATTTTGGTTGTTGAAGACGAGCCCAAAACGGCGTCGTTCATCCGAAAAGCACTTCAAGCTGAAGCTTTTGCGGTGGACGTCCTCCATAATGGCGAAGAGGCTCTTGCAGCGGTGGATGCCACTCCCTTTGACGTCATCGTTCTGGACATCATGCTTCCCGGCCGCGATGGCCTGAGCGTCTTGCGCCAAATCAGGGCGCGGAACATCGGCACGCCGGTGCTGCTCCTCACAGCCCGCGGTGAAGTCAGTGAGCGCGTTGAGGGGCTCAATGCCGGCGCGGATGATTATCTGGCCAAACCTTTTGCCGTTGCGGAACTGGTGGCCCGTGTGCGGGCACTCTCCCGCCGTGGTGGAGACACCAAATCCGTTTTGTTGCGCGTGGGAGATTTAACCCTTGATACAGTCATGCGACAGGCGCGACGCGGCACCCATGTGATCGATCTTGCCGCCCGCGAATTTCGGCTGCTCGAATACTTGATGCGTTGCAAAGGCCGGGTCTGCGATCGCATGGCTATCGTCGAGAGCGTTTGGGATTATGATTTCGACCCCGGTACAAATCTTGTGGATGTCTATATCATGCGGCTGCGAGAAAAAATCGACGCCGGCTTCGAGCGCAAGCTTCTTTACACTGTGCGCGGCGTTGGTTATGTGCTCAAGGAACAGCCATGACTATCCGCACGCGCTTGACGCTTTGGTACGCGGGTCTGTCTGTGCTGTCGCTCACGGTCCTGGCCTGGGGGCTTTATTTCGAGACCGTCCTCGAGCCGAAGGCCGCCTTGGCCCAAGGCCTCCAGCCCGATCCTGCAAAGGTCGAGATCACTGAGATTCTCCTCTTATACACTCTGCCGGCCGCGCTCATTACCGTCGTTGGCGGTTGGTGGCTCACGCGTAAACTGCTCGCCCCCGTGACTCGATTAACCGAAACGGTCGAAAAAATCACGCTCGACAATTTAAATGAACGCTTGCCGCAGACTGGTAAAATGGATGAGCTCGATCGCCTCACGGAAGTCTTCAATAACATGCTTGCCCGACTCGATGCCTCTGTCTCCCAAATACGCGATTTCACCATTCACGCCTCCCATGAACTGAAGACACCCCTTACCATTATGCGCGGAGAAATGGAGATCGCACTGCGTAATCAGGCAACTAGTTCCCCCGAACACGAACTCTACGCCAGCCAGCTCGATGAGATCCAGCGACTGACTAAAATCGTCGAAGGCCTCACGCTGCTCGCCAAAGCTGATGCCGGACAAGTCATCCTCGCAGACGATACGGTCCAATTGCACGAGTTGGTCCGCGATAGCTTTGCCGACGCGCAGATTCTGGCCCACGCCCGTGAGATCCAGGTCGAACTGTCTGCTTGTGAAGAAGTCGCTCTCAAGGCCGACCGGCACCGCTTGCGTCAGCTCCTCCTCAATTTGACTGACAACGCCATTAAATACAATCAGCCTGGGGGACGAGTGGAAATTGCACTGCGGCGAAGCCATTCCGCAGCCGATCTTAGCATCAGCAACACCGGGCCGGGGATTGCGCCGGAATTCCTGCCGCGCATCTACGAACGGTTCTTCCGCGGCGATCCCATACAGACGTCCAACGTCGAGGGCTGCGGCCTTGGATTGGCCATTGCCGAATGGATCGTCCACGCCCACGGCGGCACGATCGATATCACCTCCGATCCGGGGTCGGTGACCACGGTGCACGTCGGATTTCCACTGAAAATGATCGAGCGGCGTGCAGCCACGACGCGGCTGCTGAAGCCATTGCCAAACAGAATTCGGCTCGCACGACCTGCGCCAGCGAGAGCAAGATGATGGGCGGGACCAATAACGAATGACCAAGCCGTAATGACGAAAGAATGACTAAATCCGAATGTCCAAAGGACGACAGTGCGTTCCAACGGTTTCGGGTTAGATATTAGTCATTCTTTCTTGGCTGCCTTCAGTTCCAGATGCAATTCCCGCAACTGCTTCGGATCCACCGGCGCCGGAGATTCGGTCATCAGGTCAGTGCCTTTGGCGGTTTTCGGGAATGCGATCACGTCGCGGATGCTTTGTGTGCCGCAAAGAATTGCGTTTAAGCGGTCGAAACCCAGGGCAATGCCGCCATGCGGCGGAGCGCCGTAACGAAACGCTTCCAACATGTAGCCGAAGCGAGCAGTAACCATTTCGGGCGGAATCTGCAGGATTTTCTCGAAAATCATCTTCTGCACGTCTGGCTGATGAATGCGGATCGATCCGCCCCCCAACTCGACTCCGTTGACCACGATATCGTAATGCTGCCCGCGGACTTTCTTCGGGTCACTGTTTAGGAGCGGAACGTCCTCGCCAACGGGAGCGGTAAACGGATGATGGCTCGAGTACCAACGGTTCATTTCCTTGTCGTAGCTCAGGAGCGGGAAATCGACTACCCAAAGAAAATCAAAGCGTTTCGGATCAATGGTAAGCTTACCTTGTGATTTCAGCACATCCGCGCAATAGAGCCGTATCTTTCCAAGAATTTCGCATGCGTTAAGCCATTGGTCCGCGGCAAAGAGAATCAGGTCGCCTTCCTCGATCCGCAGCTTGGATGTGAGGGCATTCTTTTCCTGTTCGGAAAAGAATTTCACAATAGGTGATTTCCATTCGCCTCCTTCAACTTTGATGTAGGCCAGTCCTTTAGCGCCGAAGCTTTTGGCATATTCGGTCATCGTTTCGATTTGACCCTGCGTAGCGCCAGCCATCCCTTTTGCATTAAGAGCCTTCACCACGCCTTTATTGGCAACAGCGCTGCTGAATACCTTGAAAGTGCTGGCCCGGAATTCTTCGGTGAAATCCACCAACTCCATTTCAAAACGCGTATCGGGTTTGTCGATGCCGAAACGGTTGAGTGCCTCTTCGAACGAAAGTCGCTTAAAAGGAGCGGGTACGTCCATGTTCAGGGCGGTTTTCCAAACCCGCTGCAAAAGCGCTTCGATCAGTTTGTAGATGTCCTCCCGCTCGATAAACGACATTTCGATATCGATTTGCGTAAATTCCAGTTGTCGGTCCGCGCGCTGGTCTTCATCGCGATAGCAGCGTGCGATCTGGAAATATTTTTCCACGCCGCCAACCATCAGGATCTGTTTGAACTGCTGCGGCGATTGGGGCAACGCATAGAAGTGGCCAGGGTGCTGCCGGCTAGGTACCAGGAATTCGCGGGCTCCTTCCGGGGTCGATTTGAAGAGCGTCGGCGTTTCCACTTCCAGAAAACCTTGCTCGTCCAGGAAAACGCGAGTGGCCGTCCCCACTTTATGACGCACCCTCAAGTTCCGCGCCATCTCGGGTCGGCGCAGGTCCAAATAACGGTACTTGAGCCGGATCTCCTCGTTGACCTTCGACGCAACTTCCGGATCGTCGACCGGAAACGGCAGCACGTCGGCGAAGTTGAGCAAATCGAGCGCAGTGACTGCCAGTTCAACCTCGCCGGTCGGTATTTTCGGATTGTTGGTGCCGTTCGGGCGTTGACGCACTTTGCCGGTGACCGAGATCACGCATTCGCTTCGTAGCGAGCCGGCTCGGTCGAACAGTTCTTTGGGCAGATCAGAGGGATCAAAAACAGTTTGCGTGCGGCCTTCGCGGTCGCGGATGTCGATGAAAATCAGCCCACCGAGGTCGCGCCTGGAGTGGACCCAGCCCGAAAGGGTGACCGTTTGCCCGATGTGGGCCGGGCGGAGCTCGTTACAATGATGCGTCCGTTTCATGGAATTGGATATCTGGCGGCCTATTTGGCCGAACGCCAGAACGGATAAGGTGGCTTGCCTTAGCCTTGAATTCAAAGCGAAAGTTTCACCATGCGAACCCGAAATCCACCATTGCGCAGGACGCCGAAGCATTAACAATTATCAACCCGATTGTAGGACTTGTGTTTCCCTTGAATCCCACAATGAAGCCGTGCATTCAATAGAGATGCACCGATCACAGTGTCATTCATCAGGCTTTCGTCTCGTCACTGGCTCAGCCCGGAATTTCCGATGTGTCGGACGTCTCTTTATCATTTTGCTCGCTTTCGCCTGCCCCTCTATGAATGCGCAGGATCGTCTCAAGACGCTGCCCGGTTATGCCCGCTATGAAAAAATGACGCGCCAGATGACGAATGTGGTGAAGCTCGGCGCCTTATCGGTGACCTGGAAGGATGAAGGAGAGGCATTCGAATACGAGAAGGAGGGGAAGAAGTTTCGCTACAACATTATCGAAGGGAGAGCGCTCGAAATCGCAAAAAAGAGCTCGGAAGCTCCGCCCGCATCGCAGGCGCCCGCGGGCAGGCAAGGGCGGAGCCGACCCGAGGCGCCGCGTCGCGGCCGCCAATTCACCTCGGCAGTTTCGCCCAACGGCAAGCTTAAAGCATTTTATCGCGATCGCAACCTCTGGCTGAGCGCGACCAACGGCACAAACGAAATTCCAGTCACAACCGATGGGAGCCAGAAAACGCGCGTCAAATATGGAACGGCCAACTGGGTTTATGGCGAGGAGCTGTACCAAACCACCGCTATGTGGTGGTCAACGAACAGCCGCAAGCTTGGCTTTTACCGGTTTGACGAAAGCAAAGTGCCCGACTTTTACCTGCAGCTTCAGCAAACGAAGATTCAGAGCACCGCCGATGTTGAGCCTTATATGAAGGCCGGAGCGACCAATCCGACCGTCGATTTATTCATCTACGATGTGCAAACAAAGAAAACTTTGCAGGTGGATGTTCGCAGCGGCCAACCGTTCGATGATTCGGCGGTCGGCCACTATGTCTATGGTATCTCCTGGTCGGCTGACGGCAACGAACTTTTATTTCATCGCACGAATCGTCGCCAAAACGTTTTGGAGTTCTGCGCGGCTGACGGCGAGAGCGGCAAATCCCGCGTCATTGTGCGCGAGGAATGGCCTGGAAGCTGGACTGAAAATCTCCCGGCAATGCAATTCCTCAAAGACCGCCGGCGCTTCATTTGGAGTTCGGAGCGCACCGGCTGGAAGAATTTCTACCTCTACGATCTGAGCGGAAAAATGCTTGCGGCGCTTACCGATCATCAATTCGACGTCGCCAATGTCATGCGCATCAACGAAAAGGCCGGGCTTGTTTACTACATGGCGCGAAGCGGTGACAATCCGATGAAGTTGCAGTTGCACCGTGTGAGGCTGGATGGACAGGACGATCAACGTCTGACCGATCCGGCACTGCACCACGCAATCGATATGGCGCCCGACGCCCTGCACTTCATCGACGTGGCCCAAACGCACGAGACCCCTCCAGTGACGCGCTTGAGAGATGCCGAGGGCAAGCTGCTGGCCGAGTTGGCCAGAAGTGACCTCAAAAAATTCAAGGAACTCGAGCTCAAGCCGGTCGAACTGCTGAAGTTCAAAGCTGCCGACGGGCAGACGGATCTTTACGGAATGCTGCATTTCCCTTCAAATTTTCGCTCCTACAAAAAATATCCGCTCCTTGTCAGTGTCTATGCGGGACCCGAGACGACCGGCGCGCGGGAGACATTCACGATGCCGGCCACGCTCACAGAATTTGGCTTCCTGCTGGCAACGTTCGATTCGCGCAGCGCGAGTGGCAGGGGCAAACACTTCATGGATGCCATCTACCTGAAGCTCGGCCAAGTGGAGATTGATGACCAGGCAGCGGGCGTCAAATCGTTGTGGGATCGCCGCTATGTAAACCGCAAACGCGTCGGAATCTTTGGGACCTCCTACGGCGGCTTCGCGGCCGCTTGTTGCCTGCTCCGCTATCCGGATGTTTTTCATGCGGCCTGCTCATCCTCAGCCGTGACCGACTACCGGAATTACGACACGATCTATGCCGAGCGCTATATGCGCACCCCGCAGGAGAACGTCGCGGGTTATGATGCGGCCACTTTGATGAAGCATGTGAAAAATCTGAAAGGTCGCCTCCTGATCTATTATGGGACGGCGGACGACAATGTGCATCCCAACAATTCGATGCAATTGATTGAGGCGCTGCAGAAGGCCGGGAAAAGTTTTGAAGTCCAGGTTGGGCCCGACCAGGGACACGGCTCAGTCAACCGAGACCGGATGATGGAGTTTTTTATCGAGAACCTGGTGATGAAATGATTTGTTTCTATTCGGATTGGTTCGATACTTGGTCTCAGTGATGAAGCAGTGCAGGTTCGTCGATTTTTGTCCGGTTCCGATAATATTGTGGCTGCTCGTCGGCAGCTTTGACGTACGCAGCCAACCGATTTCCAGCAGGGAACCAGCAGTCAATGCGTATCACGGCATCAAGATCGTAGATGAGTTCCAGTGGCTGGAAAACGCGGCCGACCCCGAGGTTCGGCAATGGACTGCCCAGCAGAATGAACGGGCCCGCACGCTTCTCAATAAACTCTCCGCCCGTCCTTACGTGGAAGACCGGCTGAGTCGCCTGCTCAATGAAAAATCCACGAACTATTTCTCAATGACCTGGCGCAGAGGAAAATTCTTCGTTCTGAAATCTGTTCCGCCCGCTCAGCAACCCGTGCTGGTGACATTCAATTCGCTAACGAATATTGACGCGCAGAAGGTCATTCTGGATCCAAATCGGTTGAGCACCAACGGCACGACGGCCATCGATTGGTACGCGCCCTCCCGCGATGGCAAATTCGTTGCCATCTCTCTTTCACAAAATGGGAGCGAGGAAGGCACTCTTTATATTTACGAAACGGAGACCGGCCAGAAGCAGCCTGACTCAATTCCGCGCGCGCAAGCAGCCACTGCCGCCGGCAGCGCGGCGTGGAATGCGGATGGCTCCGGCTTGTTCTACACGCGCTATCCGCACAAAGGAGAGCGCCCGGATGAGGATCTCAACTTTTACCAGCAAGTTTTTTTTCACAAGTTGGGAACCCCCGCGGAGCAAGATAAGTATGAATTAGGAAAAGACTTTCCGCGCATTGCCGAAACGCATTTGCAAGCGCGGATCGATGGCCAATACATTCTGGCGACCGTTGCCAATGGTGACGGTGGCCAATATGCGCATTACGTGCGCGATCCCTCCGGAACGTGGCATCAAATCACTCAATTCACCGACCAGGTCAAAAAAGTGGAGTTTGGCCGCGACCCCCTTTACATCGAGTGGGGGAAGGATGATGCCCTCTATCTCCTCTCACTACACAACGCGCCCAATGGAAAAATCATGCGCTTGCCCATGGTTGACCTTCAACTCGCCAACGCCTACACCATTCTCTTGGAGGGTACAAACGTCATCCAGGATTTCCAGCCTGCCGCCAGCGGGTTGGCGCTGGTTCTGATGAGCGGCGGCGTCTCCGAATTCGCATACGTGGATTACTTCGAGCGAACCATTCGCGGTCCGCAAAATAGAACTCCCACTGCTGTGCAGGAGATGCTGGTCACGCAAGGTGACGAAGTTCTCTACCGCAGCGTGACCTACACCGAACCCTATGCCTGGTGGACTTACAACCCAAATCGAGACCGCGAACGAGTCCAGTTCACGCCCCTTTTCGGCAATTCCCCCGTGAGCTTTACCGATGTAGAAGCTGTTCGCGAGATTGCGCGGTCACGCGACGGAACAAAGGTGCCGTTGAACATCATTCGTAAAAGAGGCACCCGTCTCGATGGCCAAAACCCAACTATTTTAACAGGCTACGGCGGTTATGGCAGGAGTCTGGCGCCAAATTTCGATCTCTCCCGTCGCGTTTGGCTCGACCAGGGCGGTTTGATTGCCATCGCCAACCTCCGCGGCGGCGGCGAATTTGGCGAACCGTGGCACCACGCAGGTTATCTGACGAACAAACAGCATGTCTTCGACGATTTCGCCGCCTGTGCCCAGTTTTTGATCCGCTCCAATTACACCACCCCCTCGAAACTTGCCATCGAAGGCCGAAGCAACGGCGGTTTGCTCATGGGCGCAATGCTCACCCAACATCCGGAATTGATGCAGGCGGTGGTCTCGCACGTGGGGGTCTACGACATGCTGCGGGTCGAACTGGACCCGAACGGCGCCTTCAACGTCACCGAATTCGGCACGGTCAAAGATCCGGATCAGTTTCAGGCGCTCTACGCCTACTCGCCGTACCATCACGTGGCGCCGCGAACGAGGTATCCGGCGGTCTTGCTGTTAACTGGCGAACACGATGGCCGGGTCAACCCAGCCCATTCCCGCAAGATGACGGCGCGCTTGCAAGCGGCCACGGCGTCGCAACGTCCCGTGCTGTTGCGGACCAGTTCCAGCACCGGGCACGGCGCGGGAACCGCGCTCAGTGAACGAATTCGGCAATTGGCGGATGTTTACTCATTCCTCTTCGATCAATTGGGCATTGAATACTCGATTATTGATCGCGGCCCCTGGTCGGGCGCAGTAACGCCCACCTCGGCATTGGTTAAAGCCAAGCTCGTGCGCGAAGGCCTGAACGCCCGCTTACTGGTCAGCCACAACGCCGGTCTAACGGAACCTATCTATTCGGGGCTCGCACGCTCAGAGACAAACCAAGGCGATATCGTGGCCTTTCCGTTGGTAAACCTCGAGCCTAATACCCATTATTACTATGCGTTCGAAGTCGATAGTCATCTCGAGCGAAGAAAATACGGCGAGTTTCATACTTTCCCTTCTCCGGGACCGGCTTCATTCAAGATGGCGTGGGCCTCGTGTGCGCGCACTGGATCAACCAGCGATATCTTTGATCGCATTCGCGAAAACGAACCTTTGTTTTACATGAACGTCGGCGATTTTCATTATCAGGACATCCAGACCAATGTCGTGGCCCGCTTCCGCGCCGCCTACGATGCGGTCCTGGCCTCCCCGCAGCAAGCCGAGCTCTATCGGCACGTGCCTTTCGAGTACGTCTGGGACGATCACGATTATGGCGGCAACAGCGCGACCATAAAATCACCTACGCACGAAGCGGCTCGGCGCGCCTACGACGAATACGTGCCCCACTATCCACTCGTTTTCAATGAGGACGGCCCAATCTCCCACTCTTTCTCGGTGGGACGAGTAAAATTCCTTGTCACCGACCTTCGCTCCAATCGCGATGACCCCAAGAAAAAAGAAGAAGCCGAAAAGACGATGATGGGCGCAAAACAAAAGCAGTGGTTCAAAAAGGAGCTGCTCGAGGCGAACGGGAAATATCCATTGATCTGCTGGGTCAGTTCCGTCCCATGGATTGGAAAAGCGGGGACCAACGTTTACCACGCGGTGAAAACAAACCAATTTGGCTACATCCACCACACGAATCTTTTCGAATCGACTACCACCAGGACCAATCGCAACCGGAACCGCGCTCCAGTGGATGAGGATCACTGGAGCATGTATAGTGTCGAGCGGCGCGAGATCGCCGACTTCATTAAATCCAATCACATCGGCGGCGTCTGCATTCTCCATGGCGATTCCCACATGCTCGCGGCTGATAACGGCAGCAACAGCGACTACGCCACAGGCGGCGGCGCTCCGCTGCCGGTCATGTGCGCCGCGCCCCTGGACAGAGATCCCTCCATCAAAGGCGGTCCCTATAGCCAAGGCGTTTATCGCGTCAAAGACAAGGAAGGCGAAGGCGGGTTCGGACTTCTGACGGTCACCGATAAAGGTGACCGGATCGACGTCGCCTACAGCGGACGCAACAACAAGAACGAACAAAAGATTTCGTTAACCTTTACTGTCCCGGCGTCAAAGCCGACGGTGCACGATTGAAAGGCACGGCACTTATGAACTCAGGCTTGAAGGTCATCTTTCACTTTTTCCTGTTTGTTTCCCTCACCGGGCCGCTCGCCGCAGCGGACGAAGAAACGGAGCAACCAACGCACCCGCTCGACGGCTCGTGGCGTTGGAACTTCACCATGCCCGACGGCACCGCTTCCAGACCCAAACTTGTACTTGCGGTCAAAGACGGCAAGCTCACGGGGACCACCAGCTTTCGTCCCGGCACCGAAACTCCCATTACCAATGCGGTGCTTAAAAGCGACCAGTTGCGCTTTCAAGTGATCCGCGAGCGCGATGGCCAGGAAATTGTCACCACGTACAGTGGGGCATGGACTCCAAAGTTGATCAAAGGCAAAGTCGAATCCAATTGGGCCGGCGAAAAGCAAACCTACGATTGGGAAGCGGAACGCGGTCATATCGGAGCTGAAGGGACGTGGCGCTGGCCGTTCACCTTCCGCCAGGGCGGCCGGCCATTTCAAGTCCGTGTCGACCTCGAGCAGGATGGTGACACTTTGACGGGCACCATGCCCGCCTGGGGCCGGGGTCGCCGAAAAATTGAAATCAAAAACGGCACCATCAAGAACGGCGAGATCTATTTCGAGGTCGAGCGCGGCACCGAGGAGAACAAACAAGTCACCATCTATAAGGGAAAACAGAAAGGTGACACCATCACCGGCACCATCGAATT
>Ga0137394_10003999_pt1 | contig 11142 bp, 9 predicted proteins | sample czobulk116metaG_FD_108278 | JGI IMG/M metagenome (GOLD analysis project Ga0137394, IMG submission 108278) | Vadose zone soil microbial communities from Angelo Coast Range Reserve, California, USA - czobulk1.16 metaG | ecosystem: Environmental > Terrestrial > Soil > Vadose zone | place: USA... | reverse complement strand
TACCCACGCCGAGCTCGCCGACTATTCGCCGGTGCGCGGGTGCATGGTCATCCGGCCCCACGGGTATCGCCTGTGGGAGCTGATGCAGCGCGCCCTGGACGACATGTTCAAGGCGACGGGACACCGCAACGCGTACTTCCCGCTCTTCATCCCGATGAGCTTCCTCGCGAAGGAGGCGGAGCACGTCGACGGGTTCGCGAAGGAAGTGGCTCTCGTCACGCATACGCGATTGAAAGTCACGAACGGTGTCCTGGGGGTGGACCCCGCGTCAGCATTGGAAGAACCGCTCGTCGTGCGGCCGACGTCCGAGACGATCATCTACGCGATGTTCGCGAAGTGGATCCAGAGCTATCGCGATTTGCCGTTGCTCTTGAACCAGTGGTGCAACGTGGTCCGCTGGGAGATGCGCACCCGCCTGTTCCTGCGGACGACGGAGTTCCTGTGGCAGGAGGGGCACACCGCGCACGCCACGGAGGCCGAAGCGGAGGAAGAAGCGCGCCGCATGCTGGGAGTGTATCGCACGTTCCAGGAGGAGTGGATGGCAATGCCCGTGCTCACCGGGCTCAAGACCGACAGCGAGCGGTTCGCGGGCGCCTTGCGGACGTATGCGATCGAAGCGCTGATGCAAGACAACAAGGCGATCCAGGGTGGCACGTCGCACAACCTGGGACAGAACTTCGCCAAGGCGTTCGACGTGAAGTTTCAGACGGCGGCCGGCGGGTTGGACCACGTCTGGAATACGTCCTGGGGCGTGTCCACTCGGATGATCGGCGGTCTCATCATGAGCCACGGGGACGACAATGGACTGGTCTGTCCGCCCAAGCTGGCGCCCGTGCAGGTGGTGATTGTGCCGATTTGGAAGACGGACGAAGAGCGGTCTCAGGTATCGGGTATCGGGTCTCGGGTGAAGGCAGATCTCGACCAGGCGGGCTTCCGCGTCGAGCTCGATCTCCGGGACAACGTGAAGCCCGGGGCGAAATACTTCGAGTGGGAAGCGAAGGGTGTCCCCCTGCGCCTCGAGATTGGACCGCGCGACGTTGCGGCGGGCCACACGATGGCGGCCCGGCGAACCGGTGGGAAGGCCCCGCTCAAACTCGACGGCATCGTCACGGCGGTGACCAACGTGTTGGACGAGATCCAGGCGGGCTTGCTCCATGCCGCGCGCGAGCGGCGCGAGGCGAACAGCATCCGCGGCGTCACCAAGGCGCAGTTCCTCGAGTTCATGAAGGGGAAGGGCGGGTTCGCCTACGGCGGGTTCTGCGGCAACGCCGCGTGCGAGGCCGAGATCAAGGAGCAGACAGGCGCCACGATCCGCGTACTCCCCGATCCCGAGTTCCGCAGCCCCGAGGCTCCGAAGACGTGCATGTGGTGCGGCATGGCCAGCGTCGCGGAGGCCGTGTGGGCGCAGGCGTACTAGGCATCGACCCCCGGCTGCTCCAGGCGATCGCCGATCGGGTTGGCACTCCCGCCTACGTCTACAGCGCGAACCTGATTCGGGCGCAGTACCACGCCCTCGACGATGCGCTCCAGGGGATCCGTCACCGCATCTGCTACTCGGTCAAGGCGAACGGCAACCTCGGCGTCCTGCGCGTGCTCAAGCAGCTGGGCGCCGGGGCCGACATCGTGTCGGTAGGCGAGCTGCGCCGCGTGCTCGCCGCCGGGTTCGATCCCGACGGGATCGTGTTTTCCGGGGTCGGCAAGACCCCGGCCGAGCTCGAGGAGGCCATTCGCGCCGGCGTCGGGTTCATCAACGTCGAATCCACGAGCGAGCTGGACACGTTGTTCGCCGTCGCGAAGAACGTGAAGAAGCCCGCGAACGTCGGCATTCGCGTAAACCCCGACGTGGCGACCGAGACGCCGCACCCGTACACCCGGACGGGGGAGAAGACCACCAAGTTCGGCGTGCCCTTCGACGAGGTCGTGACGGTCGGTTCGCGCATCGCCGCCGAGCCCCTGCTCAGGCTCCGGGGCCTCGCGATGCACATCGGGTCGCAGATCACGGACGTGGCCCCCTATCACCGCGGCACCGTGAAACTGCTCGAGCTGGTCACGGCGTTGCGCGCCTCCGGGATCGACGGCCTCGAAGCCCTCGATGTCGGCGGCGGGCTCGGTGTGCGCTACCACAACGAGAAGGCGCCCACGCCCAAGGCGTTCGCGGACGCGGTCGTCCCGGCGGTCAAGGCCGCGGGGCTCGGCCTGCTGTGCGAGCCGGGCCGGTTCCTGGTGGCGAACGCCGGCGTGCTGCTCGCCAAAGCCCTGTATCGCAAGCACGCCGGCGGGAAGGACTTCGTCATCGTGGACGCCGGGATGAGCGATTTCGTGCGCCCGAGCCACTACAATGCGCATCATGAGATCGTCCCGCTGAAAGACGGCAAGCGCGGCGAGGAAGTGGTGAGCATCGTGGGTCCGATTTGCGAGTCCGGCGACTTCCTCGCGCTCGATCGGAAGATGCCCGTCATCATGCCGGGTGAGGCGATGGCCGTGCTCGGCACCGGCGCATACGGATTCGTGATGAGCTCGACGTACAACCAGCGGCCACGTCCGCCCGAAGTGCTCGTCGAAGGGGACCGCTATTTCGTCTCGCGGCCTCGCGAGACCCTCGATGATCTGCTGCGCGGCGAGACCGCCGAACCCACCACGTGGTACAAGGCGTGAACCGGATCCTCATCCTCGACTACGGTTCGCAATTCACGCAGCTGATCGCCCGCCGTATTCGAGAAGCGCACGTCTACTGCGAGATCCATCCGGCGGCGCGCGGCACCGATCTGGCGTTCGTGCGCGACTTCCAGCCCAAGGGGATCATCTTCTCCGGTGGACCGAGCTCGGTGTTCGACCCAGGCGCTCCGACGGCGGACGGCAAGATGTTGGACCTGGGCGTGCCGGTGTTGGGGATCTGTTACGGCATGCAGTTGATCGCACACCTTGCCGGGGGAAAGGTCAAGGCGTCGAACGCGCGAGAGTACGGGCGTGCCGAAATCGTCGTATGCGGGAACGACGGTCTCTTCGCCGGCTTCGAGCCACAGGCGAACGTGACCGTCTGGGCGAGTCACGGGGACCGGATCGAGCAACCTCCCCCGGGGTTTCGGATTACGGCGACGAGCGCGAACGCCCCCGTGGCCGCGATGCAGCACGACTCGAGGCCCATCTTCGGTGTGCTGTTTCACCCCGAGGTCGCCCATACGCCTCGGGGGGGCGAGATCATCCACAACTTCCTGTTCGGGATCTGCGGGTGCTCGCCCGACTGGACGCCGGGTCATTTCATCGATCACGCGGTGGGGAAGATCCGGGAGACGGTGGGCCCCACGCGCCGCGCGATCTGTGGGCTCTCCGGTGGCGTGGACTCAGCCGTGGCGGCCGCGCTCGTCTATCGGGCGATCGGTGACCGGCTGACGTGCATCTTCGTCGACCACGGCCTGCTGCGGCTCAAGGAGCGCGAACAGGTCGAGCGGACGTTCCGCGCGCACCTGGGCATCGACCTGCGCGTCGTGGACGCGACGCACGCGTTCTTGAAGGAGCTGAAGGACATCGAGGACCCGGAGGAAAAGCGCAAGCGCATCGGCCATACCTTCATTTCCGTGTTCGCCGACGCGGCGCGGCACGTCGAAGGCGATATCGGGTTCCTGGTGCAGGGAACGCTGTATCCCGACGTCATCGAGTCCACCTCGCCAAAGGGGGGACCGTCCGCCACCATCAAGACACACCACAACGTCGGTGGGCTCCCTGCGGAGATCCCGTGGGCGCTCATCGAGCCGCTGCGGGAGCTGTTCAAGGACGAGGTACGGCTCGTCGGCCGAGAGCTGGGCTTGCCTGAAGAGATCGTGGGTCGCCATCCGTTCCCGGGCCCCGGACTCGCGATCCGGGTTTTGGGTCCCGTGACTGAAGAGCGCCTCGATCTGCTGCGGAAAGTGGACGCAGTCTACATCGAGGAGATCCGCCAGGCGGGGCTCTACGATCAGATCTGGCAGGCCTTCGCCGTGCTGCTCCCGATCAAGTCGGTCGGCGTGATGGGCGATGGCCGTACCTACGATCACGTGGTGGCCCTGCGGGCGGTCACGAGCCGCGACGGCATGACCGCCGACTGGTACCCCTTCCCGTACGATGTGCTGGCCCGCATTAGCGGACGCATCATCAACGAGGTGCGGGGCGTGAATCGCGTCGCCTACGACGTCAGCTCCAAACCCCCCGCCACGATCGAGTGGGAGTAACCGCGCGCCAGGCCGCTCTCGTCGCGGGCCTGCTCGCCGCGGTTGTGGCAGCGCCGTCCATTCGCAACGGTTTTGCCGCTGACGATCGCTGGATCATCGCCGAGCGGCCGTTGCTCCTGCACCCCCCATCGCTCGGCGCCGTCCTCCAGGAACCGTACTGGCCCGCAGGGTTCGGCGGCTCGCTGTGGCGGCCCGTCGTCCTCGCCTCCTACGCGCTCGACTATCGGCTCGGTGGGAGCCCCCACTGGTTCCATGCGGTCAACGTGTTTTGGGCCGCTGTCGCTGCGGCGCTCCTGACGTTGCTGGCGTGCCGCCTCGCCGATCCGACCATCGGCCTCGTGACCGGACTGCTGTTCGCCGTGCACCCTGTGCATGTCGAAGCGATCGCGAACGTGGTCGGTCGCGCCGAGCTGATGGCGGGGGCGGGGTACGCAGCGGCGCTGCTGTTCGCGCTCAGCGAACGCCGCGCCGTGCAAGCGATCGGTGTCGCCCTTTGCGCCGCCTTTGCGATCGGTTCGAAGGAGCTGGCGGCCACGCTTCCGGCGTCCATCGTCCTGGTGTACGTCGCGCGGGGCGGGAGATCGAATGTGCGCGCCGCCCTGCGGCCGGCGGCCGCGGCCCTCCTCCCGATCGTCGGCTATTACGTCGCGCATGCGTCGGTCGGCGCGGGCATCCTTGGCGCGGGGGGGACGGCGCCCGGTCTGGAAGGGCTCGGCCTGCTGCAGCGCGCCTGGGCTATGCTCCCGTTGACGCTCGAGTGGTGGCGCCTGCTACTCGTTCCGATTCACCTCGCCTCGGACTACTCTCCCGCCGAGCTCATCGTGACTACGCGTTTCACGCTGGGGCACGTGGTCGGCGCGCTGGTCTGGGTCGGTGCGGGCGGGGCCGCGTGGCGGTGGGGCAGGACGCTCCCGGGAGCCGCGCTGGGCCTCGCGTGGATGATCATCACCGTGTCGCCAGTCGCCAACATCGTCGTGCCCACCGAGCTGCTGGTCGCCGAGCGCACCCTGTATCTCCCCTCGTTCGGCCTCGTCTTCGGCCTGGCGAGTCTCGGGGTCGGTTGGGTCGCCTCGTCTTGGCCGGTGCGCTGGCGCGTGGTCCTGGCCGCGCTGATCGTCGTGCTCGGCGCCGGCCGCAGCATCGCCCGTGAGGGCGTCTGGCGCGATGACGAGACGCTCTTCCAGGCTGCCAAACGCGATGCGCCCCGGTCCTATCGCACGTTATGGATGGTTGGTAAGGACGAATTCCAGGCGGGGCGGTGGGGGAGCGGGGAGCGACTGCTGCGCGAGGCCATCGACGCGGCCCCGGCGGTCGTCGGCCCTCGGTTCGATCTGGCCCGATTCTACTGGGACGCCAAGCTGTGGAAGCCGGCCGCGGAGCAGCTCACGGCGGCAACCGCCATCGATAGCGCCTTCGTACCGGCATGGAGGCTGTTGCCTGGGGCGCTCCTGGCCGAGGGGGATACGGTGCGCGCCGGCAACGCGGCGCGGAGCGCCCTACGGCTGTTTCCCGACGACCCCGATATTAAGACAAGCGCGACTGCGGTGCTTTCGGCGGGTCACCCGCGCTGACGTGAGGTGCATCACGGCGGGCGATGCGGGAAAACGGCTCTTTCCACCTCACGGGGGACGGATGGACTGAACCCGTAATGGCGCCCGTACCCTGTTCGGAGGGACGTGTCCAATGAACCGCAAGGGTTTTACGCTGATCGAGCTTTTGATCGTGGTGGTGATTATCGGCATTCTGGCCGCCATCGCGATTCCGAAGTTCGCGAACACCAAGGAGAAGGCGTATCTGGCTTCGATGAAGTCGGATCTGCGGAACTTGATCACCGCCGAAGAGGCGTATTTCGCCGACTCGGTGAAGTACACGAGCAACCTCGGCACGGCGTATAACACCACGACCGGCGTCGTTGGCCCCACCATCACGGTGACGGCTGACGGCTTCACCGCGACCGTGTCGCACACCACGACCACCAAGACGTGCGCCATCTACGTCGGGTCGACGGCGCTGGCCCCGGCCAACAAAGAGGGCGAGCCGAAATGCGCGTAGTCTGACGCGTGCCGTAACGGTATAAGCGACGCCGAGGGGCTTAGCCTCTCGGCGTTTGCCGTTTCAGATATTCTTTTCTTCCAGCAAGTCGAGGAATTCGGCGGGGGTCTTGAGCTTGGCGAGCCGGTCGGTCACGTCCGTTTCCTTCGCGAACTGGGCGATCTTGCCGAGCACGGGCAGGTACTGGTTCGAGACTTCGAGCGGCGGGGCGACGATCAGGAAGAAGTAGTGCACCGGCTTGTCGTCGATCGCCTTGAAGTCGATCCCTTCGAGTCGGCGGCCGAAGGCGCAGCGCAGGCGGTTCACGACGAGGGAGCGGCAGTGTGGGATCGCGATGCTCTGGCCGAGCCCCGTCGAACCCAGGGTCTCACGTCGCTTCAGCATCTTGAACAACATCCCCTCGGCCTTCTCGTCGAGGTGGAGCAGCTTGACCAGCTCCTTGAGCACCGTGTCCTTCGCGGTGCTCTCGAGCTCCAGCGCGATCGCATCGTCGGAGAAGAATTCGCGTAGCCGCATTGGGCGCGAAACGTAATGGTTGGTTGCTCCACGCGCAACGCGCTATTACGTTCCCTCATATGCAGTTCCCGTATCGCACGGACCACCAGGTCCCCCTCTTCCTGGCCCCCATGGCGGGCGTCTCGGAGTCGCCGTTCCGGCAGGTGTGCCGGCGGTTCGGCGCCGACGTCGTCGTGTCGGAGTTCATCTCGTCGGTGGGGATCTCCCTGGGGATCGAGCGCGTGCTCGCGGAGATGCGCTTCGAGGCCTGCGAGCGCCCCATCGGGATTCAGATCTACGGTGCCGACGCCCAGGTGATGGCGACGGCGGCCGGGATGGTCACGGGGCTGTTCGAACCCGATTTCGTGGACATCAATTTCGGCTGCCCCGTGAAAAAGGTCGTCAAAAACAACGGGGGATCCGGGTGTCTGAAAGACATGACCCTGGTAGCGGGGATCATCAAGGCCGTGACCGACGCGACTCGCCTCCCCGTGACGGTGAAGATTCGCAGTGGCTGGGATGAGCCGCAGCGCGACCCGGTGACGATTGCCCGGCGCTGTGAGGACGCGGGCGCGCGGGCCTTGACCCTCCATCCCCGGACCCGCACGCAGATGTACCAGGGCGCATCGAACTGTTATGAGATCGCGCCGGTGGTCGAAGCGCTGGAGATCCCGGTGATCGGCAACGGGGACGTGCGCTCGGCCGAGGATATCGTGGGGATGCGGCAGCACACCGGGTGTGCGGGCATCATGATCGCGCGCGGCTCGTTCGGGAACCCGTGGATCTTCGCCCAGGGCCGGGATCTCCTCGATGGCCGGCCCAAGCGGGGCGACCCGACGCCGGCCGAGCGGTTCGACATGGCGCTCGAGCATGCGCGCCTGGCGCTCCGCCTGCAAGGCGACACGCGCAAGACGGCGATCGAGTTCCGCAAGCACCTCGGCTGGTACACGAAGGGACTGCCCGGCGGCGCCGAGCTGCGCCAGCGCCTCTTCACCATCGAATCGATGCGAGAAGCGGAAGAGGCGTTCAGCGAGTATCTGCTGGGATCCGCGAGATCTGTGGCAGCATGAACTTCGAACGGCTCCCGTTCGCGACGATCGATCACCTCCGGCCCATCACGCAGGGGCATCAGGAGGTGATTTTTTGTCAGGGCAAGACTGCCGGGCAAGTGGTGGCCATCGCCGAGCGCCTGGTGGCGGCCGAGGGAGAAGCCGGCACCTTCCTTGCGACTCGGACGGATGAGACGCACGTCGCGGCACTTCGCGCGCGCTTCCCCCGCGCCGAGGTAAACGAATTGGGTCGCACCGTCTTCCTTCCCGCTGACCCCGAGCCTCCGCCGACGGGACGCGGGACCGTGCTCGTCTGTACCGCCGGGACGAGCGATCTCCCGGTCGCGGAAGAAGCCGCCGTGACGGCACGAGCGTTCAAGAACCGGGTCGAGCGCCTGACGGACGTGGGCGTCGCCGGCATCCACCGACTCCTCACGCAGACGGACGTGCTGCGCTCGGCGTCGGTCATCATCGTCGTGGCGGGGATGGAAGGCGCGTTGCCGAGCGTCGTCGGTGGGTTGGTGAAGGTCCCCGTGATTGCCGTCCCGACGAGTGTCGGCTACGGCGCGTCGTTCGGCGGGCTCGCGGCGCTGCTCGCCATGCTCAATTCCTGCGCGTCGGGTGTCACCGTCGTCAACATCGACAACGGATTCGGCGCCGCCGCCGCCGCGAGTCGCATCAATCACTCCTAAGTCCGTAGCGCGGGGAGCTCGCGGCTGGCTCGCGCTCGCCCTGCAGGTGGTCGGCGTGGTCGCGGTCGGAGTAGCAGTGTGGCGCGACTCGCTCTGGGGGATGTTGGCGGCCGCCGGCGCGATCGCAGGGACGCTGGGCTGGACCCTCCGGTGGCGTCCCGGACGACTGCGCCGCCGCGGCCCACCGCCATTCGACTTTCGTGAGATCCTCGATCTCCTGGCGCGCGCCCACGCGGCGCGTGCGGGGTGGGTCGTCGGGCCCGCCGATGGCGCGCTCGAGGTGATTCGTAACCGGCCCCTCTCCAACGACATCCTGCGCCGTGGCGCCGCGCTCGTACAACTTGCCTCGGTCGACGGGCGGGCACACATCGCTCCCGATGCCGAGGGCACGTACGTCGCGGTCGGTGATTTCCCGTTCGGCGCGGGACTGTTGCTGGGGGGAGAGCACCACGCCGAGGCGATCACCGAAGCCGCGGCGGCTGAGCTGCGGCGCTTCGTGGCGGGGATGCGGCTCGCCGAACAACACGACGAGGCCCCGCGCGCCCAGGTGGTGTCGCGGCGGCTCGCGCGAGTGGCGGGGGGCGCGCAGACGCTCGAGGGGATCGCGCGCGTGGGAGTCGAGCTGGCGCAGGAGCTGGCAAGTCGCGGGGCCGCTCTCGTGCTGGCGGCGAGCGACGGCGGGGAAGCGAAGGTGCTCGTCGTGTCGAAGGCGGCGGACTCGCGGCTGGTCGGGTTGCCCCTCGCGGCGCAGGCCCCGGCAGCCAGGGCGATCACCGCGGGGGTCCCCATCGTTTCCAATCGGGGTGAGGATGTGTTCGGGCCCGGGATGCCCGAGCGACGCCGCGGTGAGCGCGCCGGAACGGCATACCCACTCGCCGACGGCCATATGGTCATTGGCGCGCTTGTCCTACTCGGAGCGCCTCTCGACCCCGACGCGCCCCTCATCGAGCATATGGGAACTCTTGTGGCGGAGCTCGGGCCCCGGCTCGCGGCGGCTCGCGCCCTCCACGACGCGGAGCAACGGGCCATTCGCGACCCGCTCACGGGGCTCTGGAATCGACGCGAATTCGAGCGCGCGTTCATGGAGTACCGCGGCCTGGGGAACCGCCCCGCGCCTCCCGCGACCCTGATCTATGTGGACCTCGATCACTTCAAGAAGCTCAACGACACGCTGGGCCACCCGGCGGGTGACGCCGCGTTGAAGCACGTCGCGTACCTGCTCGAGGCAGCGGTCCGCGACGGCGACGTCGTCGCGCGCATTGGAGGAGAGGAATTCGCCATCTGGCTCCCGCGGACGCCGCTCGGTCCGGGGCTGGAAGTCGCGGAGCGCATCCGGGAGTCGATCGCGGGCAGCACGTGGATGTGGCGCAGCTCGCCCTATATCGTCACGACGTCGTGTGGTGTGGCGGCCTACCCGGATCCGATCGCCGACCTGATGAACCTGCGAGCCGCTGCGGATGCCGCGCTGTATCGAGCAAAGCAGGCGGGGCGCAACCGCGTTGAGCGAGCGTGACCGACCGTGTCTACGGCCGCCGCGACGTGAACGTGTGGATCTGTGTGGAGGAGGGTACGACGAGGCGAGGCGCGATCGGGTAGGCGACCCCTTGCGATGTCGACTGCACCGGCGCCGCGGGCGGTGGGGGGGGCGGCATGAACTGCTGATGGAATCCGCGCGTGACGGGCACAAAGTACGGGACGTAGACCGCCGCCGGCGCCGGCGCGGCAGGCTGGTAGATCGGTTGGGGCGCGGCAGCAGGCGCGCTGGTGATCGACACGGTGCCGCTGTTCACTCCGCAGAACGAATTCGTGAGCGCGGCATTCGAGCAGTCCACGGCGTTGGTGGCCGCGACCGGAGGCGCCGCAGCGACCTGCGTGCCGTGACGCACGCAGCTCAGGCACACGTCGGGTTGACGGGGCGTGCGGCGTTCCGCGACGGTGCCCCCATTCTCGTACGCGACCGCGCCGTAGTCGTAGGGACGACCGTCTGTGACACGGTCGGCGATGTCGAGCAACGCCGCGAGCGGATCTCCCGCCGTCGGCTGGAGTAGCCAGGCCCCGCCGTAATTCCAGGTCGATCCCGCCCCCGACCCCTCACGGAGCGCCGCGAAGTCGAAAGGCGAGCTCGACCGGATCGCCACAAACGTGGCGGCGCTGCCCTGCGCCCGCGAGGGCAACGACATCTGCAACGGCGTTTCGGTGGGCACCCACGTGTCGAGGTCGGGCTCGAGCGGAAACAGCACACTGATCCGCCCCTCCGCGCTGACGTGCAGCAGGGTGACGTAGCCAGGGCTCTTCAGGGAGACAGAAACGGTGGAGTCCGTGCGCCACACGCGGACCGGCGCTGGCGCCGGCGCCGGCGTGCGAGCCGTCGCGAGCGTGCCTACCTGCGTGAGCAGCGCGAGAGCGAGGATCATATGGGGCTTGTGTTTATACTGTACCCCGTTGGCTGGGGAAGGGAAAGGGGCTAGTTTCTAAGGCCAACTGTTCGGGGGCGACAGGCTTCGACGGGTTTGGCGAGGGTAACGTTGCGTGCCCAGGTTCTCAGTCACCTGGTAAATCAACTGGGAAACTACAAAAGCCAACTCTGAACTGGCTCTGGCTGCGTAAGCTTCGGCTTCACGCACCTGCGTGAGTGGCAGCCCGCCTGAG
>Ga0137394_10003998_pt1 | contig 11143 bp, 12 predicted proteins | sample czobulk116metaG_FD_108278 | JGI IMG/M metagenome (GOLD analysis project Ga0137394, IMG submission 108278) | Vadose zone soil microbial communities from Angelo Coast Range Reserve, California, USA - czobulk1.16 metaG | ecosystem: Environmental > Terrestrial > Soil > Vadose zone | place: USA... | reverse complement strand
TGAGGCTGAACACGCAGCCGGGCGTCGGCTACTCAACTGGGTTACTTCCGGGTACGCCCTCAGGAGGTCAGTCAACAAGAACCTTCCAACAGAATACGTGTCGACAGCCAATAAAAGCATCCGGTACCAAGAAAACCTCGGGGGCCAAACATCACGATCGTGGAGCAATTCACGATGGATTGTCGTCTAGCTGTACGTCGATCGAATCGCGGCGGCGATCACTGCCGCAAAGCCAGATACCTACACGGAGTGTAAATCTCGGATGGACAAGATTAAGTTGCCAAGACGCCTGCTAGGTGCGGGGACCTACGACCTCAATACTGATAAGGGCGAGGTCGGTGGTTCAAGTCCACCCAGGCCCACCATCCAAAACTTCGTATGCTTCCCCATGGTCTGCGAGTTCCACAAGCATTTTGAATACAGTGGCTTCCAGTTCATTCGTGACTGGTGCAAAAAACCCAATATCCTTCCGGTAGCAAATCCCGTCTGGGAACAGCACACTTTGAACCGTCTGCTTTTCGCTGAGGGGCGCAGCGACCCACAAAGCGCGTGCGGGAATGCTCTGCCGCGTCGTATCAGCCGTCAGGTGCAGGAACGTCTCAGCGTCAGCAGTCAGCGCACGCTGTGCGGCTTGGATTTCCTGAATGTCTTTGGCGAGCGCAGCCTTCATGGTGTCAAAGTCTTCCTGACCTAACTCGCCATTCAGGACACTACCGGCCGGAATTGCTCTTCCCGGGCGAAGCCGCCATCGTCGGACGCATCCGGCAGCATCCGGCACTTCTCGGGAAAGGCGATAATGTCGCACGGCATCTGTCACGCTCGAAGAAGAATTCCTGATACGTCGACGCGACACGATTTTCCCACCACAGCGCACCGATGTTCCGGAGGCTTGCCTGCAGGCAAGGTGACTCGCGCGTTTTGTCAGCATGGGGATTAATGCTTGCGAAACCCGGGCGATCCTGATCCTTGGCGCGGGGAACCGTCTACGCTACGCTACGTACAACTTCACACACCATAGGAGAATACTCAATGAAGGAACAAGCCCCAGTGCAAACGGTTTTGGCGTGTTCGCAATGCGGACGGACGTTCGCGGCCTCTGACTTGGTGCAGATCGCCGGGAACTGGGTGTGTGCCGATTGCAAGCCGGCGTTTCTGAGCCGGGTGATGGCGAGCGGCGCCGCTGGGGCATCGCCACTCGGCTGGCATTACGGCGGATTCTGGATCCGTTTCGGCGCGCGCTTCATTGACAGCTTTGTGCTGATGGTGCCCATCCTGATCCTCGCCGCTGTGCTCATACCAAATCTACTCCGGGCGGAGAGCCAAGCGTCCAGCCCGGCGCTGGCGGCCTTCAGTCTTACTTTCTTTCTAGTTTTTTTCGTCGCGGTGATTTGCTATGAGGTTGTGATGCTGAGGCATTGGGGTGCAACCGTTGGAAAGATGGCCTGCGGGCTAAAGGTCGTCCGCTCAGACGGCCGCAACTTGGGATGGGGCGTGTCCTTTGGGCGCTTCCTCATGTGGAATGTTGTCACCAGCGGCATCCCTTATTTGAATTTCGTCCTTATGCTGATTAGCGGGATCATGGCAGGGGTGGATGGCGAGAAGCGAGCGCTGCACGATCGGGTGTGCGACACGCGGGTGATCTATAAGCAGAGCGCAGCGTGAACTTTAACATCAATCTCTTCACTCCTGCTTCTGGCGACTCCGACCCGCCGGGCTCTTCCACAAGCGCTGCCCAGAGGTTGTCGCCTATTGCACCGACGGTTGTGACCTGCCCCAGTTGCAAAGGGGACGTGGCGCCAATTGAGACGAAGACAGGATGGCAGAGCTGCCCCTACTGCGAGAAGCGGCTGCAGATCCGCCTCTGGCCCGTTGTCCGGCAGAAGACAAATGCAGCGGCCGCCGTTTCGGACCAAGCGACATGCTTCTTTCATCCGGACAAGGCGTTTCAGGCTTGCTGCCACCGGTGCGGCCGCTTCGTGTGCGCGCTGTGCGATTTGCAGTTGGGAGCGGAGCACGTTTGCCCCACGTGCTTCGAGCGCGGGCGCGTCGATTCCGGTGCGGAGGCTGGCAACGCGGAATGGCGGCATCGCGATGTGCTCTATGATTCCATTGCGTTGGCAATCGGGTGGGGTTGGATTCTCTTTTGGCCCGTGATTGTAGCCGCGATCCCGACCGCGATTTTTTTGCACGTGAAGTATCGGAAGGCGCCGCGTTCGTACTTAATTGCGCGGTCCGGGTGGCGTTTCTGGGCGGCGTATGCGGGGCTCGCCTGGCTTCCTCTATTGCTCGCCAGCTCGATCTTCATACGTTGGATGGCGGGGAGGCCCTGATTGAGAAGTGCATTCCGCAAAATATCGCGCGTTGGAAGCCTAACCGGCGGGACGAAGTGGTATCTGAGTGAGGACTGTTTGCTTGCCGCGAAGCGCATGATGTACGCGGTCGAGTACCGGCGGTTTTATTTGCGCGACTTGGAATTTATTGTGGTCTGGCCCAGCCGTTTGTGGCTGTTGCGGCTGATCATTCCCGGAGTGCTGTTTGCAGCGCTCGGTGCTTCGCTGTGGCAGTGGGTGAATTCCACCGTTGGCGCGATTTTCGCCAGCGTGGGTCTCGCGTGGGCGGCGTTGGAACTGGCGCTCGGGCCGACGGCGGGTTCGCGCATTCGCACCACGGGAGCAAGCGTTGACCTGCCGTTGGTGCAGCGAACGCGCCGCGCACGCAAAGTCCTGGTCAGGATTGATGCCGCGGTTCGCGCCAATCGCGGCGTCATCGAGCAACCGACCGCTCCCGTAACCAGCTCCCAACCGCCGGAGCCTTCCGTTCAAACGATCTCCGAAGCACCATCTGCAACCGCTTCCATCGGGGATGCCACACAGACGAATGGCTCCTGACACACCAGCCGTGCCCTTCGACAAACCCTCCGCGACGGGCTTGCGCCATGCCCGCTGCTTGTTTCATCCGCTGCGTGAAGCGGCGGCGCGGTGTCCACATTGCGGAGGAACGTTCTGCCGTGAGTGCGTAACGGACGAGGAGGGAAAGCTCGCCTGCCCGCCGTGTCTGCGCCAGATGGCGCGTCCGCCCGCACCGAACTTGTCGCTGACGCGTCGCTTCCGGCAGGTCCTTGCCGGACTTACTGCGCTTGCCGCTCTGATGGCGCTCTTTTTCGCGCTGCTGCGTTGGCGAACGAATACGCCGGAGCAGCATCTGAACTTCGGCCGCGTCGCGGATGACCGGCTGGACGGGCAAAGCCATGAGTGAAGCTGCGCTGGGTTCCTCCTCTTCGCAACGTGCACGTCTGGTACCCGCGCGCGGTCGGCGGAACCAGCTGAACCCGCTCGAAGCGCTGGAACGCGGATTCGCGCTGTTTCGGTCAACGTTCGCGCGGCAGGCGTGGCGCTATTACACCGGCGCCGGGCCGCTCGTCCTTTGTTTCATTCCGATGTGGGTGGTCAACGGGCAGATTCGGATATCCGGTGGCGCGCTGCTTAGGGAGGCGGCGCTGCTCACCGGCGCGTATCTGCTGCGCGTGTGGATGGTCGCCAGCTACGTGCGGCGCGTTCGCGAGCGTGCGTTTGGTGTGACGAGCCCTGGACTCGCGGGCGCGTCCGCGCAGCTGGCAGCCATGGGACGCTTGCTCGCGTGGAAGATCACCTTGAGCGCTCTCGCTTTGGCGACGCTTCCAACCATCGCCGGGGCGTCGTGGTTCTACGGTGCCTGCCAATTCGCCAGTCTTGAGGCGCGAGAGGATGGCGCCGAAAGGCATTCCATTGGCGGCTGCCTGGCACTGGCAAGTCAATGGTTTGGCGGCGGCTTGCTTCTCTTCCTGATGCTCTTTCCTCTCTGGATCGCCGTGTGGCTGAACGGCTTGATCCTGGCGATAATTCTCCCACGCCTTCTACACTCGATTTTTGGGGTGAACACGTTCCTATCTACACCCATGGGGATGTTCGCGCTGTTTCGCAGTTCCGCTTTCTGGCTCTCGTTGTTCGCGGGCGCGTGGTTGGCGCTTGATCCCATCGTCAAGTGTACGTTCGTCGTTGTTTATCAGCATTTGCGGTCGAGGCGCGAAGGAGACGACCTGCTCGGGTTACTGGCGAGCCTGTCACGCGAGCAGCAGAAGAAGGCGCAGATGATTGCATCCACCGCTCCTGGCGGCAGGGTGATGATCGGCGCGTTGGTCGTGCTGGCTGCGATTCTGGCTGGCGCTTCCCAGACAGCGACCGCGGGCGCAACGCAGTCGTCGCTAACCCGAAGCAGTACGGAGACTCTAGGCGATTCCGCCCGCGAGGGACGGATTCAAAAATTGCGCCAAGCCCTGGTTGCGGAATCAGAGCGTGCGATTTATCGCTGGCACGACGCCGAGCACCCGAGTCCACCCACCTGGTTTGACAAGCTGCTGGTCAAGATCGGTCATAGCATTGAGCACGCTTGGAATGCGTTTTGGAATTTTCTTCGCAAACTGTGGCCCCGCGGGCTGAGTCGCTCGCTCGGAAACGAAAAGCGCGGCTGGCAGCTCAAGGACCTCCGATTATGGTTGGCGCTGATCGCGATCTTCACCTTGGCGGTGGGAGCGTTGCTCTTTTGGCTTCGACGGCGCCGCGAAGCGGGGAAGCTTTCCGTTCTGGTGGCAACCGCGCCGATGCCCGACCTCAGCGATGCTGCCGCGAGCGAGCGTTCCGAGGACGAATGGTTCACGCTGGCGGAGCGGCTAGAGGGCGAAGGCGATTTGCGCCTGGCGCTGCGTGCGGCGTACTTGGGCCTGCTAGCTGGGCTGGCGCAGCGCGAATGGCTGACGATTCGCCGCGATCGCACGAATCGCGAGTATATCGACGAGTTCACGCGTAGGTGGCGACGCCGCCCGCAAGCGGCAATCGAGGCGCGTGTCGAAATTCCCGAAAAATTGCGCGGCAGCCTGCGACTGTTCGATCGCGTTTGGTATGGGTCTCACGCGCTGACGCCGGTGGCGGTCGCCGCGTACCGCCAAGATCAACTGGAGTTGCTCAACCATGTTTGACAGCAGGTCGAGCGAAACCATGGTGCTCAATTGGCGAGGTCCGCTGCTGGCCGCTGGGGTTTTCGCGACTGTATTCGCGATTCTGCTGCTCATGGCGCATCAGAATCAGTCGAATACGAGCGATATGGGATCCAGCTTGCGCGAGGACCCTTACGGCACCAGCTTGTTGTTCGATTCCTATGGGCGCGCTGGGTATCAAGTGAAACGCAGCCAGGATGAGGACTCCCTATCCGATCAGAACGCGTCGAGGACGACAGCTTTCTTTATAGGAGGCTACCCCTCTGACGATTGGAAACAGGAAAACCGAAAACTCCGGACCGAAGGGAAGTTTCGCGGGCGACTGGAAGATTTTCTTGCGCGCGGCGGGCGCATCGTGCTAATTGAGCACGCTTGGGAACTAAAGTCCCAGTCTCAAGGCTGGGAAATCGAGAACAAGTGGAACCAAACTCCACACGAGTCCAATCCAACTTGGATCTCTCCCGATCTCCGCGCGATGCCGGCGGCCAGTGAGATGATGTATCTCGCTGCCGATGCCCCGTGGCTCAAAACAGACGCGCACTGGACCACGCTCTATGCGGGGTCCGTAGAAGCAAATGCAAAGGCTGATACATCCCTGCATGTTTATATGGCAATGCGGCAAGTCGGAAATGGCGAACTGGTCGCGGCGAGCCAAGAGTCGTTCTTGTTGAACGAAGCGATCAAGACGCATCCAAATCCGGTGCTGCTGGAATTTCTCGCGGGCGGACGGCCGGTGATTTGGGTGGATGAAACGTTGCACGGACTGCACCAGGATCAGGGCGTGCTTTGGCTGGTGCAGCGATACCGGCTGCAGGCTGCGCTGATGCTTTTTTGGGCGACTTTACTGGTTTTGCTTTGGAGCATGAGCGGTGATTTGGTGCGACGCCCGACGCGCGACCGGAACGCGCAGATCATACGTCATGGCGAAGGCGCCGGGGTGGCCGCACGACGCCTCCTTCGGCGCAGCATTGCCTCAGAACAGGTAGTGGCGGAATGCTGGGAACAGTTCCGCCGCCGCTCGCCGCAGGATGCGCAGGCCATTTCTGCAGATCCACATTGCGGCCCGCGGCTGCGCGCCGCGCTCGCGGAGCCTCCTCTAGCGGGCTACAAGGAACTACGCCAGCTGATCGCCGAGCGCCGCGCATCCGCAAAAGGTCTGGCTCATGCCGGCCGCGGCGCCCCTGACAGTTCCACGGCTTCACCGAAGACGATTCCCGAGGAGAAACGGATCACATGAACGAGAAACCGGTATTGGGTTCGGACGGGCAGGCACAGTCTGCGAGCGCAGGAACGCAAGGGGAGGTGGCGCTCAGGACGATCACCAGCGGCGCGCGGCGCGTGAGAGAGGCGCTAGGCCACGTCATTGTCGGCCAAAACGAAGCGATTGATCTCACGCTGGTAACGCTGCTCGCCGGCGGACACGCGCTGATCGAAGGCGTTCCCGGCGTGGGGAAAACGCTGCTGGTGAAGGCGCTGGCTCGCGCGGTCGCCGGCGAATTTCAACGCATTCAATTCACGCCGGACCTGATGCCCGCGGATATAACGGGGACGAGCGTCTTCGACCTGAAGACCCAACAATTCCGCCTAGTGCGCGGGCCGATTTTCACGAATTTTTTGCTGGCCGACGAAATCAATCGCGCACCCGCCAAAACGCAATCGGCTCTACTGGAGGCCATGCAAGAACGGCAGGTGACGATTGATCGTGAGACCTGCTCTCTGCCGCCAGTCTTCGTCGTTTTTGCGACGCAAAACCCCATCGAGCACCAGGGCACGTATCCGCTCCCGGAGGCGCAGAAGGATCGCTTTCTCGTAAAAATTCGCATGGGCTACCCGGCGGCGCAAGACGAAAACGAGCTGGCGAGGCTCGTGGCAGGAGGGGACGCGCCGGAGCGGCGGCTGGCGGAGGATCTGCGCGTGCCGGTTTTGCAGCCAGGCGAACTCGAACACCTACGTGCGGCCACAGCGCGAGTGCGCGTCAGCGAAGCCATAAGCAGCTACATCGTCAGCGTGGCTCGGCAGACGCGGCAGCACGCGGCCGTCTGGGTTGGCGCCGGGCCGCGGGCGACGCTCGCGTTACTGTCGGCATCTCGGGCGCTCGCGGCGCTAGAGGAACGCGATTTCGTGCTGCCCGAGGATGTAAAGACGCTGGCTGCTCCCGTGTTGGAGCACCGGATGCTGCTGCGACCGGAGTTCGAAATGGAAGGCGTCGCGATTCGCGAGGTAATCAACGCGGTGCTGGAGGGGGTCGAAGTGCCGCGGTAAGCCGCGCGCGTAGTACACGCGGCAGGCGACAGCATAGAAGCAGGCGAAATCATGACGGCTGGAGACAAGAAGTCAGCGGGCGTTGGTTCGCGGGGCGCGACTATCGTTGCCGAGGTCGAAGCCACGGCGGCGCCGACACGCAGCAACCCGCTTTCGCGCGACAAATCTGCGCAGCGGATGGCGCTTCTCCCAACGGGAACGCAGTTCAGTCCAGAGGAATCGCTCGCGTGGGTGATAGGCGTATTGGCCGTGGGAGCGTGCATTGCGCCATGGCTCGCGGGCGGATGGCTATGGTTCGGGCTGATCGTCACGACTGTGGCGCTGCTGGCCTGTTATGACGCGCTCACGCTGTGGCTCACCCGCGAGGAATGTGCACCAATCCTGCTGCCGCCGGAGAAAGGCCTTCGCGGACGCGAAGGGCAGACCATCCAGGTTCCTCTCGCGCTCACCGGCTCCGGCCAGCGCCGAATGTGCAGTGAAGCCCGCGTGGGAATCATGCCGGCAACACAAGAGAGCGAAACCGCTATTCGGGTGAAAAGCGATCCTCAGCGGCTGAAGCTTGAGCAGTCAGATTCGGCCGAAGGAAGATCAACCTCGGCAAGCACTGCGCATATCCGGCTCTGGCCATGGACGCCCGAGATCGCTTTGCTTCGGCGCGGACTGTGGCCTGGACCGCGGGTTGGCATCGAGCGGTGCTCGCGCCTCGGAATCTGGCGCTTGCGGCAGTGGTTCGATTTGCCGGAGCCGTTGCGAATCGAGGCGGATTTGCGGTCCGGGCGGCGGGAGATTCTGCGCAGCCCCGTTTACCGCGCGCTTGTGGCGTCGCGGCAGACGCCGTGGACGGGGCACGGGCGCGATTTCGAACGCCTGCGCGAATATCAGCCTGGCGATACCTACTCAGAGATCGCGTGGAAATCCACGGCGCGGCGTGGCACTCCGGTTACGCGGCTTTTCCAATGGGAGCAGAAGCAGGAAGTATATTTCGTCGTGGACCAGTCTCGGGTGTCCGCGCTTGCGCTCGATCCGGCCGCGGACCCCGACAACGATGCCCCAAAAGCGCGCTCGCCGCGGCGGCTGCTGGATCTCGCTGTGGAAACGGCCCTGGTGGGCGCGACCGTCGCCCTGGAGCTGGGCGATGAATTTGGGCTGGTTACCTACGCCGATGAGCCGAAGTCCTGGTTACGCGCGGGAAGCGGGCAATCCCAGTTTCACCAATTTCGGGATCGTCTGCTGAATCTCGAGCCTTTGCCGACAACTGCGGATTACGAAGCGCTGTTCGGCGAAATTCGGCTGCGGTTGCGGCGACGCGCTTACTTGGTGTTGCTGGCGGATTTGACGGAGCGCTCGGTTTCGGACTCGCTGCGCCGCGGAGTTGGGCTCGTCCGCTCGTCGCATGCCGTCTTATTGACAAGCATCTTGCCGGCTCACGCGCGGCCCGCATTTTCACCGGGCGAGGAACCCAGCACGGTCCAGGACGTGTATGCGGCGCTCGCGGGTGAAAAAGAAAACCAGCGTCTCGGCGCGTTGGCGCGGCAACTGCGCCAATTGGACGTGCAGCTCCGGTTTGTTCCTGCAGAGATGTTCCTGCGAACGGCCGTGGAAGGATATTTGGAAAGCAAGCAGGAGCAGCGGCTGTGATTCTGGATCTCGAACGATTTCAAGCACAGGCGCGGCCGCGTTGGAGCAAACTCGAATCGCTACTCGCCGCGCTCGAAAGCCGGCCGGACCGCCGGTTGAATCTAGTCGAAGCCGAACAGCTGCAAGAGATTTACGCCCAGACCGCCGCGGATTTGAATCGCGTCACACACGGCGCTTTGGCGCCCGACCTAAGACAATATCTCGAGCGGTTGGTGGCCCGGGCTTACGCGGAGCTGTACTACGCTCCGCCGACGCGCTCCGAAATCTGGCAGCCGCGCCGCTGGCTCAGGATTTTCACGGCGTTCCCGGAGACGTTTCGGCGGCAGTCGCGCTATTTCGCACTGGCCGTGATGATCACGGTTTTGGGCTGCGCTCTGGGTGGACTAGGGGTGCGTTACGATCCCGGCTCCGTAGACGTGCTTCTTCCCGCCGATTACCTCCGGAATCCGGGCCAGCGCGTGCATGAAGAGGAGAAGGGGCAAAGTCGGGATCTGCCCTCGGCGCAGCTCGAAGCCGCGTTCTCGGCGGAACTGATCCGGCACAATATCCAGGTGGCGCTGCTCGCGGCGGCGCTCGGCGTAACCTTTGGTATCGGGACGGCGCTCCTCCTCTTCGAAAATGGTGTGCTGCTCGGGGCCGTAGCGGTTCATTATACACAGCAGGGCTTCGGACTGTTTGTGACGGCGTGGCTGTTGCCGCATGGCGTGTTCGAGATTCCGTCCATCCTGATCGCCGGGCAAGCTGGGTTTTACTTGGCGCGCCTGCTGCTGCGTCGGCGCGAGGATCGCAATGTCCGTCAATCCATGCGCGAATGGTTAGTGCTGATCGCCGGGCTGGCGATGATGCTGGTGTGGGCCGGAATGATCGAAGCGTTCTTTTCTCAGCATCACGCGCCGGTTCTGCCGTACGGGTTCAAGGTTGTGGTAGGCGCAGCGGAACTCGCGCTGCTGACCATCTATCTACTACTGATCGGTCGAAGAGATACGGGTGCGGAAGCGCGCACTAGCGTTCCTTCAGAGAACAAATGACAAATTCTCAGCCAATCCGCTGGTCGACAACGGCCGAAGTGACCATTGCGACACCGGAAGGCGTGCTTTTTCGATTGCCCTTGGCCGGCCCCGCTTCCCGACTTTACGCCATGCTGCTCGATACCGCTATCGTGCTGGGGACAGTGAACGGAGTGGGGCTGCTAGTTTACTGGATTTTCGCGAAAGCGCCGGGATTTGGAGTCATGGTGATCACGCTCGCGGAATTCGCGATCGGGTTTGTCTATGGCGCATTACTGGAGGGTTTTTGGAACGGTCAGACGATCGGAAAACGCCTCTTCCATTTGCGCGTGATTGATCAGGCCGCGCTTCCGCTACGGATCGAACAGGCGTGGGTGCGGAATCTGATGCGCGTGTTTGATGCGCTGCCGTTCGCCTATCTGGTTGGAGGAATTTCCGCACTGAGCAGTCCCCTGATGCAGCGCTTCGGCGACCGCGTGGCGGGGACGCTGGTTGTACGCCAAACGCCGCTGGCTGCGCCGGGGGAGGAATTCTGGACGCGGCAGAAGTACAACTCCTTCATGGATTATCCCGCAGTCGCGATGCGCTTGCGCCGCGCGACAACGCCCGAGCTTGCCAGCTTGATCCAGGATGCGCTGCGTCGTCGCAACGAAATAGCGCCTTATGCACGGCGGGAGATCTATCGTGATCTGGCGGCCTATCTGCAGAGCGAAATCGCTTCATTCCCCGACGAATTGGTCGAGATGCTCAGCGACGAGCAGTATTTGATTAATGCGGCCGGAGTGCTGTTCGGGTACCAACGGCTGTCGAGACTTCACGGTTGACAATGGACGCTTGAAAGTCAACGGTTGAGGCGCCCGCATCGTTTAGAGTTCTCTACAGGTTCTGGAAGCAGCGAGCACGTCACCGGAAGCAGCTTAAAGCTCGTTCTTATCGCTGGCCGGCTACGATCCGAGCCAATCGGCTCGACGCTTGAACGTACCACTTCCCGCGATCAACGTTGATCTCTACCGATAGAGTTGTTGAGCGTAAAATCAAGTCAGATTTCGATGCTGTGGATGAAACACATAGGCCACAAAGCTGTTCCACTCTTCCGGAAGTTGGGCTCGGTTGCAACCTGAGCGAGCACTACCGGGAATAGGTCCTTCGCCAGCCGAGTAGGCCTGAACTCCAATTGAGTCAAATTGCCCGCCTATGTGGATTGCGG
>Ga0137394_10003997_pt1 | contig 11144 bp, 8 predicted proteins | sample czobulk116metaG_FD_108278 | JGI IMG/M metagenome (GOLD analysis project Ga0137394, IMG submission 108278) | Vadose zone soil microbial communities from Angelo Coast Range Reserve, California, USA - czobulk1.16 metaG | ecosystem: Environmental > Terrestrial > Soil > Vadose zone | place: USA... | reverse complement strand
GTGCCATGGCCCAACTGACTATCGACCTCAATCTTGCCTTTATGATTATAAATGATTCGGTCCACAGTCGCTAGGCCCAGACCTGTGCCCCCGTTTTTTGTGCTATAGAAAGGCTCGAAGATCTTCTCCTTAACCTCCAGGGGCATGCCCGGCCCGGTATCTAACACGTCGATGATTAACTCCCGTGCGGCAGTCAGCAGTTGCGTGTTGCCGCGATAGGGCTGATTCGACTGGGGCCGGAGTGCTGTGCACACAGTCAGAGTACCCTGGTAATGCATGGCTTCCACGGCGTTCAAACACAAATTCCAAATCACTTGCCGTAATCCCTGGGGGTCAACCACGATCGGCGGGACTCTAGACACGAACTCAGTACGGATCGCCACGGCACTCCCCTCGGGTAGCCCCTTGCAAAGGAGGTGCAGAGTCCCAGCGATTAATTTGTGAATATCAACCTCGTCATACTGCAGCGGCCGTGGTCGTGCGTAGGCCAAGAAATCGGTGATAATCGTGTTCAGACGCTCGATCTCGTGGGCAATGATGTCCATCAGCCGTTGGTTCGATTCATCGAGGGCGAGTTCAGCGCGGAGGAGTTGGATCGAGCCACTGATCGAGGCCAGCGGGTTGCGAATTTCATGGGCGATGGCGGCCGACAGACGACCGACCGCCGCCAGCTGCTCGCCCCGTTTGATCTCGGCCTCCATGGCGCGGATAGCCGTGATGTCTTGAAAATTGAAGATCAACCCATGGACCGTCCCCTGGTCATCACGTAACGGGCAGGATGAGACGCCCAACATGATTTCCTTCCCATCCGGACGCTTGAACAATCCCTCGGCCCGGTTGAGCCCCCGATCAAATGCTTCGGTCTCCATCACAATCTCATCGAGATCGATAAAACTCAACACTTCTTGAGCCAGCCAACCCTGCCGCCCCCCTGGGGGGAGCTGGAGGATGCGTCCGACGGCATGATTCGACGAGACCACTCGCCCGCTCATATCGGTGATGAGCAATCCACTGTTCATGCTATTCACTACATTCTCGTGGAAAGCACGCAGGCCAATCATACGGGCCCTCTGCTCCTGGAGCACCTGACCGGTCTGGCGCAGCGACTCGGCAAGATATCGACTGAGCAAGGCCACGACCCAAAATGCCGTCATCCGTAAGAGCGTTGCATACAGCACATAAGAGCCACTGGGAATCGCCTCAGCCCTGAGCGTGAAGGGGGAAGGCAGCGGGTGAATAATAGCCATAAAATCCAGATACACCAAGAAGCTATAGAGAACACTTGCGGTGGCAGCGACGCCAAAGATCGATCGACTCGGAAGTGCGGTGCTGGCCGCAACGATCGACAGGATGTACAGAAAGACGAAGCCAGAGTCGAGGCCGCCCGTGCTCTGGACGATAGCGGTCTCAATGAGTAAGTCCACCCACACTTGGCAGCGGTAAAAGAGTTCGAGGTCTGGCTGCTGCCGCAGCACCAAGGCGTAGAGGATGGTGAGAACATAGGTAATGAGAATGACGTAGGTCAACGGTAGCCGCGTGGGAGTGGGGTCGCCAGTAAGCTCTAATACCACCAACGCGACCCACAGGAAGGTGATCACGATCACCCGTCCCAGTATGAGTCCCTTCACTCGGCGGATCAAGGGATTCTGGGTAACGGTTTGACTTGGGTTGTGCATGATTCCTTAGTCGCTGACTAGTGAGGCCATTTTGAAGATGGGGAGGTACATGGCCACGATGATGAACCCCAGGACGGTGCCGAGGAACACCATCATCATGGGCTCCAACATCGCGGTGAGCGCCTCGACGGCACGATCGACCTCTTCTTCATAAAAATCTGCGAGTTTGCTCAACATGGTATCTAGCTCGCCGGTCACATCCCCGATTTCCACCATCTGTACGACCATCGCAGGGAACACCGGGTGCTTGGCGAGTGGGGTCGCCAGCGTCTGTCCCTCTTTAATATTGCTAATCGAGGCCAGCACCGCATCCTCTAGCACTTTGTTGCCAGCTGTCCGTGCGGTGATGTCCAGGCTGTCGATGATCGGCACGCCGCTGCCCAGTAGGGTGCTCAGCGTGCGGGCGAACCGTGCAATCGCTGCCTTCTGCAGTAATGGGCCCAGGATAGGTACCTTGAGCATGTACCGGTGGACCACTCGCTTTCCGGACTCGGTTCGATAGTACTGCTTGAATGCAAACACGGCCGCGATGAGGACAGGGATCGCAAAGAGAATATAATTCTTCATCAGATTGCTGAGCCCAATGACGAGCTGAGTCGGCCACGGTAACGTGCCACCGAAATCCTGAAACATTTGGGCAAAGACTGGAATGACGAATATCATTAAAAAGACGACCACAGAGACGGCAACGAAGATGATCGCTGAGGGGTAGACCATCGCAGATTTGACTTTGCCTTTCAGCGATCGCGCTTTCTCGATATACCCCGCCAGGCGGGCCAACGTTGCGTCGAGCACCCCGCCGATCTCGCCTGCCTGGATTAAGTTGACGTAGAGTTCGTCAAAAATCTTCGGATATTTGCGCAAGGCATCGGCAAAGGTGTTGCCCCCCTCGACCTCTTTTTTGATTTCCACGATCGCCTTCGCGAATGTCTTATTCTCAGTTTGCTTACTGAGAATGTCCAAACACTGGACTAACGGCAAGCCTGCGTCGATCATGGTCGAAAATTGCCTGGTAAAGAGGACAAGGTCTTTCTCCGAAACCTTTCCACCGAATCCAGGGAGGGTAAGGTTCTTGGGCTTCGCCTTGACGGTGGTGACCACGATATGCTGTTGACGGAGCGTAGCGATTGCCCCATCTCGGGTGTCGGCTTCGATCTCACCCCGGTGTATAGCACCCCCACGCGTGCGTCCTTCCCACATATACATGCGCATGGCCATAGTCTTATCCTTCTCAACGACAACTACGCTTCACACGATTTTGATTATAATATATTATAATAGATATTTTTTGATAAATAATAAATATTTTTCAGCTTAGATGATGGGAAGAGGTCAAACCCGGGTGTGCATCCTGAGATGTCGATTTAATCTTTGAAGGTGACGCGCATTACCTCTTCGATCGTCGTAATGCCCTCTTTCAATTTTTCGAGACCGCTCATGCGCAGTGTGCGCATGCCGTTTTGGATAGCCCCCCGTTTGATCTCCAGCGCACTGCCGCCACGAAGCACCATGTCGCGTAGGTCCGGGCTCAGTGTCATCACCTCATAGATGGCGATTCGTCCTTTATAGCCGGTGCCGCTGCACACCTCGCAGCCATTACCTTTGTAACAGCTGATCGAAGCCGCTTCTTCAGGGGTGAGACCAACGTCCACCAGGACCGGAAGGGGCACGACCACAGGCGCCTTACAGTGTACGCATACTCGTCTGAGCAAGCGCTGTGCCAAAATCAACATCACCGACGAAGCCACCAGGAATGGCTCGATCCCCATATTCAGCAGGCGGGTAATAGCACTTGGCGCGTCATTGGTATGCAACGTGCTCAGCACCAGGTGGCCGGTCAATGCGGCCTTGACGGCAATTTCTGCCGTTTCAAAGTCACGAATTTCCCCTACCATAATGACATCGGGATCTTGCCGGAGGAATGAGCGGAGGGCAGCGGCAAAAGTCAGTCCGATGTTCTCCCGAATCTGTACTTGGTTGATCCCTTTGATATTGAACTCCACCGGATCCTCAGCGGTTATGATATTCGTTTCCGGTTGATTCAGACGATCGAGCGCCGAGTACAGGGTGGTCGTTTTGCCGCTCCCGGTGGGACCGGTGACGAGAATCATGCCATAGGGAGCGCAAATGGCTGCTTCAAAGTCGGTCAGCGCCTTGGGGGCAAAGCCCAACTTGGACATATCCAATTTCAGGTTCGATTTGTCGAGCAAGCGCATCACGACCTTTTCGCCGAACAGGGTCGGCAAGGTGGAGACCCGGAAATCGACCTCGCGTCCTTTGTATTTGATCTTCATGCGCCCATCCTGGGGGAGACGCCGTTCGGAAATGTCTAAGTCGGCCATAATCTTCAGCCGGGAAATCATCGCGTTCTTGAGGCTCAGGGGAGGGGTCATCACCTCATATAACACGCCGTCGATTCGGAAGCGCACGCGAAACGTCTTTTCATAGGGTTCGGCATGGATGTCGCTGGCTCCCTTTTTGATAGCTTCGGCGAGAATGAGATTCACGAGCTTGACGACAGGCGCTTCTTCGACCGCCTGTCTGAGGTCGCTGATGTTCGGATGGCCGTCTTGCGGTTCCTCTACGATCTCCATGCCCGCATCTTCGATGCTGGCCATGACGTTCTGGAGCGTCTCGGAGGAATCGTAGAAGCGGTCGATGGCCCGGCGAATGGCACTCTCGGTCGCCACCATCAGCTCGACCTTCAAGCTGGTCATAAACTTGATGTCGTCGACGGCCAAGACATTGGTGGGGTCGGCCATGGCCATGGTCAGCGTGGTTCCAGCCTTGCCAACGGGAATCACCAGATGCTTCTGGACGATGCCTGGAGGGATCAAGCGGATCACCTCCGGAGGGATCATTTGGCTATCCAGGTCGATGTAGGGGATGCCGTACTGTTCGCCCAAGCACCGACTAACATCCTCCTCCTTGACCCAACCGAGTCTTGTCAGGACGGTGCCTAAGCGGCTCCCTTCGACTTTCTGCTGGGCAATGGCTTGATCGAGTTGCGCTTTGGTGATCAGGTTGACGCGGAGAAAGAGTTCACCAAGGCTAGCAGCCATCCTCTCGTTCACTCCTTCTGCGGCGGAGCACTGGTGGCCGGCTGTTCGGCGACAGCTTCCAGCAACCGGGCTCGGATCAAGGCAAGCGGAAACGCACGGGCGGTCCAGATTTCGAAGGCTTTCGCCCCCTGGTAGACCAACATGCCCAACCCATCGACCGTCCGGGCCCCCTGCCGCTGGGCCGCTCGTAAAAGCGGCGTCTGCAGCGGACGATAGACGATATCGCACACCAAGTGCTGTGGGCTTAGCGCCGTGGATGGGAGGAGCAGGGGATCGTGGGGATGCATCCCGATGGAGGTGGCATTGACCACGATATCGGTGTCCGGCAGCTGGGCTGCTAGGGATGATTCCCCCATGGTGACAACGCTGATATCGGCATCGGGGATATTTTGCTTAAGGAAGGCGGCGAGGTCTTCGGCACGTGTCGGGGTGCGATTGGCCAGTAACAGACGACGAACGCCTGACAGGCACAGCTGCACGGCGATGGCTCGAGCCGCTCCGCCGGCCCCCAACAGCATGACGGTCCGGCCGGCCACATCACTACCCACCGCTTCGAGGGCGTGTAGAAACCCAATGCCATCGGTGTTGTAGCCGTGCAGACGGCCATTCCGCAAGTGAATCGTGTTGACCGCCCCAATCAGGCGTGCCTCTGGCGACAATTCGTCCATCCAGGCCAGCACCGCTTGCTTATGCGGAATGGTCACATTCACGCCACCCATCTGCAGAGCTGCGATCGATTTGACCGCCAGCTCGAGATGGGCTGGCTGTACGGCAAACGGCAGATAGATTGCCTCGATGCCATAATGGACGAAAGCGGTGTTATGCATCAGCGGTGACAAGGAATGGCCGATCGGATAGCCAAAGATTCCGTAGAGCATCGTCTGTCCATGGTGCGATAGCATGAGGTTCCCTTTCTCTAAACGAGGCTGTCCACGGTCTGGTAGATGCCGAGGAGCCTCGTTACCAAGGGGTGAATGCTTTCAGGGGTTTGAAATGTTACGGCAGCATGTCACGAGAGATGGTGTACTGGCGGAGGATACTTTGGGCAGGCTGTGGAATGGTGAGATCACGCCCGTTCAGCCTGAGATGCGTCGCTCGCGCATTGCCGATGGAAAGGATAAAGCGTTCCCGCCCAATCCATTTCGTCGATTGCCCGGCACGCAGCACCAAGTCCTGTGACTCCTGTTCGTCGATCGTCACTCGGAGCCAGGTGTCGGAGTCGGCAATGACGGTCAGCATCAGTGGCACCCCAGCAGATAGCGTGTTGGCCGTCTCTGGGCGAGGAGACGACGCCCAGCGCAGGAGGCCTGGCCTGTCAAGGAGGCCAACGGCGCTCACGAGCACCCCACCGACCATGACCACCCCCGCTACCAAGAGCCACAGCAAAAAGCGTTCATTCCATGCGCGCCTGGCTGGGGACAGGCGTTCTGTCCGCAGTGGCGCCACATCGTGAACCATCCGTGAGTGGTTGTAGATGAGAAGCGTATCGTCGGGGTCTAGGCCGATGGACTGGGCATAGGAACGGATAAAGCCCCGCACAAACGTCTCGCCAGGCAAGCGGTCATACCGCTCTTCTTCGATGGCTTCCAGATAGCGACGGCTGATTTTCGTGCGTTCCGCCACATCGTCCAGGCTGATATGACGAAGTTCGCGCTCGCGCCGCAGGAATTCGCCAAGGCCATCCGCCATGACCATTTTGCCGTTCGACCCATTCATCGTGCTGCCTGTCAACCTTTCGCGGGGCAATGCCGGAACAAGGACGCAGGTCAGGGAGGTGACGCCGGCCGTCACATCACGGCAATGCCCCTAGGTACCACTTTGCCACCTCAGCCAGCTCGCTCTCTGGGTCTAGTTGGATCACCTTCTGAAACTGGGCAACGGCCTCCGCCTTACTGCCACGTTCGAGGTAAGCCACCCCCAGGTCATGGAGGGCTTCAGCATAGCTCGGACGCAGTCGCACGGCCTCGCGGAACTCTCTGATGGCGTCCTCGACGTGTCCCTGCTGGAAGTAGAGCGTCCCAAGATTACGATGGGCTTCGGGGAAGTTGTCGTGATACGCCAGGGCATCCCGAAAGGCTCGCCGGGCGGAGATCAGGTCCCCCTTCCCCATGTAGGCCAGCCCGATGCTATTGTAGGCTATTTCCGGGTGCTGATAAGTGGTGATCTTCAGGGCCTCGCGCCCCTGTGCCACCGCATCATCCCAACGAGCCAACTCCAAATACAGGCCCGCCAGATGGACATAGGCCTCAGCGTAGCCTGGGGCCAGCTCCAATGCTTTGGCATAGTGACTCAGCGCAAACTGATAACGTCCCTCGTAGTGATAAGCAAAGGCGAGAAGGTGATGAAACTCCGCATTTGTCGGGTCGAGCTTGAGGGCATCGTTCAGTTCTTTGACGGCCGCCTCAGCGGCGCCTATAGAGAGATACTGCAGCGCTCGGGTATAGTGTTCTCTCGCTGAGTTAGCAGGGGCTCCTTGACGCTGCGCCCCCACGCAGCCAGAGAGGGCGACGAGACAAAGTGAGAGTATCCAGAGGTGCCGCCGGATGCCCAGGGCGAGGAGTCGTCGCCACATCATCATGCTCGGGGGTTGGGTTGCGCCATCGGCAATCGCCTGGGTTATGACCTCAGAGCGCCAGCGTCCCGTGGTTGCCCTCTCCCACGCTCGCCCCGGAGGAGGGGAGGCGGGTCAGCTAACCATCGCGTGACGGGAGGACCATGATACAAACCAGGGAGTGGAACTCAGGAAAGCCACCTCAACCCTTGTCCGACAAGGGCAAGAGCTGCGACCAAGGTAGATCATCTACTTTACCAAAAACCCGCAGGTATGTCAAAGGGAAACCTCCACGGCTCGCTGGCGGAAAGGTTGACAGGGGGGACGGGACAACGACGCAAAACCAGACCGCACTGGTACTAAGCTATCCCAGGCTCTGAAGGAGATGGACCATGGACAGCAGCAATCTCTGGACACGCGCTGGTGCGGCGGTACGTCAACGCCACCCAGTTGGGCGAGATCGCTTCCCTCGCGACACCCTGCGCAGTGGGGCGCAGGCGAGCTGCTCCTCGGAGGAGACCAGTCTGATCATAAAAAGGTGAGAAACCGCACCCGCTGATCCGGCCGGGTGCGCCGGAGACGTATCAACCTACTTCAGGGGCCTGACAGCGCGTCCCTATGCAATCCGCTTGCGTTTCCGGTTGATGTAATCCACCAGGATATACTCACCCAAGCGGCTGGGCGTGGTGTAAAATGCCCGTCCCCGGCAAATGCGGGTCATCTCCTTGACGAAGTGGATCAGGGAGTAATCATCCGCCAACATGAAAGTGTTGATGGTGATTTGGCTGCGCCGACAGCGTTCCGCCGCCAGATAGGTCTCTTCCAAGATGGCGGGATGCAGACCCCACGTATGAATGAACAGCCGACCATTGATGCGCGCCGCCGTCGGGCGGCCGTCCGTGATCATGATGATTTGCTTGTTGGTGCCACCCTCCCGCGACAGCAACTTCCGGGAGAGCTCGATCCCCTCCTGGGTATTCGTATGCTCAGGGCCAACAGTGAGGTAGGGCAAATCGCCGAGCTTGACCTCACGGGCATAGTCCCCGAACCCCACGATGTACAACTTGTCGCGCGGGAACTGGGTGCGAATCAGGCTCTCCAGCGCCAGGGCGACTTTCTTGGCGGCGGTGAAACGGTTGTAGTCATAGAGCTCCATGCTGTGGGACAAATCCACCATGATGACCGTGGATGAGCGGGTCAGAAGTTCCGTGCGATAGACCTCGAAGTCGACTGGATCGACCTCGACCGGAACCCCCTTGTACTGGCGGATAACAGCGTTTTTCAGCGTCTGCCCGATATCAAGCTGGAAGGGGTCGCCGAACTCATAAGTTTTCGTTTCGTCCATGCGGTCGCCGGAGGCCCCACGCAAGATCGCCTGGTGGTTGCCGAACAGGCTTTTCTTCATCTCTTTAAAGATGTCGCGCAGCGCTTTGGCGCCGATCTTCCGTTGTCCCGCGGGTGTGAGCTGCATCCCATTGCCAGTATTGCGGAGCAATCCGGCCTCCTCCAACATTTGGCGCAAGCGTTGCAACTCGGCCATGTCCTCGTAGGCTTCCTGCCCGAGAACCTCACGGAGGGCTTCCAGGTCCATGTCGGCGGGGTCGCCATAGCCCCAGCGCGCGAATTTGAGCAGATCCTCCATCTGCTGCATCTGGCGGAGAATCTGCTGGCCTTGCTGCATCCCCATCATCTCCGGGCCGCGGAAGGCGAATTTGTTGAGCAGTTCCTCCAATTGCTCCATCTGCTCGAGCATACTCATGAGCTGGTCGAGCTGCTCATCGGTGAGCTGGTCAAGGTTCTGCATGAGGTTGTTGAGGTCGGCGGCGGAGGCTTCGAGATTCTTCAGAAAATTTTCCATGAAGCGCGGGTCGGAGAGGAGGCGGTTCATCTGTTCGAGCATACGGCTGAGCTGCTGGAACGCCTCACTTTCGGACCGTTGGGAACGTGAGCGTTCGCCTTTGCCGCGCTTGCTAAGGCGGTCGCGAAGACGTTCTTTGAGTTGCTGATACTTTTGATAGAGCTCCTCCATGCGCTCGCCCATTTGTTCTGAATGCTGCGGGAAGCGCTGCATAAGCTGCTCCATAAACTGCTGCAAGCGTTCCATATAGGCCTGGGCTTGCTCCATGAGGCGTTGGAGCTGTTCTTGATCGAGCTTGAAGGAATCAGGGGAGTATTTATTCAGAAGCTCTTTTTTCTTGCGCTCGACCTCGCGCAGCATGTCGTCCAGTCCGCGCAGGGAGCGGTAGCCATCTTCCGACGTGAAGCCGCGGCGGAGGAGTTGCTGCCACGCCCAGTCCAGATCTCCTGAGCGTAAGAGCGCGTCGGCCAGCGCATCCATGGCATCATCCACCCCGATATGAAAGGGATCTTGCGAACCATCCCACTGCCAGTAGCGAAAGCTTCCCATGGTTTCCTCCACGCCACCCGTCCCAGCCGCCTGGGCCGCCACCGGTGGCCGGCTCCCGTCTAATGATATACTTAGAACAGCGACCGCGATTGGCCGCCGTCGACATTAATGCAGGCCCCCGTGATCAGCGATGCTTGCGCAGAGGCCAAAAAGACCACCATCGGTGCCACCTCTTCGGGACACCCAAAGCGGCCGAAGGGACAATCCGTTTCGAGAAACCGCGCGATCTGCTCCGGGCTTTGCTGCTGGCGGCGCTCCCAGACTCCCCCGGGGAACAGGATCGACCCGGGCGCAACCGTATTCACCAGGATATGATCTTTGCCTAGTTGGCGGGCAAGCGTTTTCGAGAAACTAATCATTGCGGCTTTCGAGGCGTTATAGGTCGTGGGACCACCCCACTCTCGTCCATAGATCGAAGCGATATGGATGATGCGTCCCCCCCCCTGGCGCTTCATCTGGGGGATGGCCAGACGGGTCAAGCGCACGGCCGACAGGAAATTGAGCTGCAGCATGTCATCCCAATCACCATCGCTCGCGGCCCAGCTGGGGTCTCCCCGCGCACCGCCGACGTTGTTCACCAGGATATCAAGCTGCCCGAATCTGTCAAGCGTCGCCCGCAAAACCCTCTCCGCATCGGTGGAGTGAGTGAGATCGGCCTCAACAGCCAAGACCTCCACCCCTTTCGCCTTGATGGCATCGGCCGCCTTGAGAGGTCGGCCAGCGTCCGGCCGCAGATGCTCACGTGTGTCCCTTCTTGGGCGAACGCTGCCGCGATGGCGTGGCCAATACCGCGACTGCCACCAGTCACCAGCGCCACTTTTCCAGCGAGTCCCAGGTCCATAAGATGCCTTCCCCGCTCATCCCTCAAAATGTCACCACAGATGCACACGGATTAGCCGTGTCCATCCGTGTGCATCTGTAGTGGCAGTCTCGCGATCCTCTTGACTAGCGATGATCACACCCGCTCGGCGCGGCTCTTCTCATGCGCATTGGCCAGAGGAAAGCAGTGATACACCAGGATGCCCGCAGGCGAGACCTCCAGATCGACGTACCTTTGGCGCGCCAATTCGTTTAACGTGGCCTCCGCCTCTCCTAGGGAGAGTCCTGTACTGAGTACGACATCGCCCACTGTCAAGCGTCCTCCCAGCCGCCGTGCCAGCCTGAGAATCGCCGCTTGACGCCATTGCCGACGCCACAGCCACGGCGGACGCCCCCGCCGCATCAAGCGCCAGAGCAGATAGGCGCTGGCCGCCAGGGGCAGGAGTCCACCGAGCACAAACAGTGCCGCAATCCCCAGTTTCCAGGAAAAGTAGAACAGTACACCTGAGAGCACCAAAGTCCCCGAACCGTAGAGCACGGCGGCCAGGGCTCCCTTGGCAAAGCCTTCGAAGAAGCGGACAATACGTTCTTTGATGGCTTCGACTTGGACATCTGGAGTCTCATCGCGC
>Ga0137394_10003996_pt1 | contig 11145 bp, 12 predicted proteins | sample czobulk116metaG_FD_108278 | JGI IMG/M metagenome (GOLD analysis project Ga0137394, IMG submission 108278) | Vadose zone soil microbial communities from Angelo Coast Range Reserve, California, USA - czobulk1.16 metaG | ecosystem: Environmental > Terrestrial > Soil > Vadose zone | place: USA... | reverse complement strand
GGGTCAGAACGGACCGGTAATCGTTCCCCTGACCAAGACGGCCGACAACGTGTGGTCCGTTCCGGCGGGCATCAGATTCAACGACGCTCAGTACGAGGCGTTCAAGCTCGGCAATCTCTACGTCAATGTCCACAGCGCCGCCAATCCAGCGGGGGAGATCCGCGGTCAAGTGACGCCGTAGCACCGGCGGAGGCGGCTTCACCGTCGAACGTGAGACTAGAGGTGGTCGTCGTCGTCCAGCTTGAAGCGCGGTAGCTCGCCGCTGTTGTCCCAGGCGCTCGTGCGCCAGTCGTCGAGCTCGTGGTCCGCGGCGCGCCAGGCGGGCAGGGTAAGGCGCAGGAGCTGCGCCAGCCCCACCACGTAGGGCTCGTACATGGCGCGTAGCGAGGCCAGCGTCCGCTCGGCCACCGCCCCATCCTTTAATACGACCCCGTCCTGGGCCAGGCTCACGCTGAGGGAGTGAAAGTCCTCCGGAGGGAGCCGATCCGGGTCGGGCGCGCACGGGCGCGTGCCCGTCACCATGGCCAGATCCACCACCGCGTGACGCGCCATCGCGAAGGTGAGCTGGGCCTGGCGGCCCGGGGCGCCCTCCACGCCCACCATGACCAGCGCGCTCGCGTCGAGCACGGCCGTGAGGGCGCCCAGCCACGATTGATGCTCGTGCTGCGAGCGGAAGTACATGAGCACCGGATAGGAGAGGTGGCTCTCCATGAGCTCGGCGGACCAGCGCTCCCAGTCGCGCAGCAGCGACTCGAGGGCGGGCATGTCCTGGCCGTGGCGGCGCAGGAGCTCGCCCGCGCTGGGCGGCGAGCCCGCGCGCGCGTCGAGGAGCGAGATGTTGACCTCGCGGTGCGAGAAGCCCTGGTAGAGCACGGGGAGGTAGCCCATGACGAGGGCGAGGAAGCCAAAGCCCACCCCCGCCTCGATGACGGTGAGCGCGCGGGCGAGGGGGCCGATGGGCGTGACATCGCCGATGCCCAGCGTGAAGAGCGTGGTCCCGCTCAGGTACAGATCGGTCCAGAAGCCGGAGTTGCCGGTGGGCGCGTTGAATCGCGATCCCAGGCCCCACTGGATCATGGCGAAGCCGAACACGAGCGCCGTCGCCCAGCACGCCATCAGGATCAGGATGGAGAGGGGGCCGAAGATGGCGAGAAAGCTCTCGCGCCGACGCCCGCGGGCGAGGAAGCATGCCACGGCGACCCACGCGGGCCACGTGGTCTGATAGAAGAGCCGCGTCGGGCGTAGGGTGCGGGTGGCGGTGCGGGGGAGGACGAGCGCTTCGAAGGCGTCCCAGACGATCGCGAGGATCAGGAGGATCCCCGCGATCGCCACGCTCAGGTGCGCCATCGCGGGCGGCATCACGAGCTCAGGCGGCACGCCTCGCGGGCTCGGCGCGGCGCGCGGAGCCCGGGCTCGGACGGAACACGAGGGTGTAGCCGGCCGGCATCAGGGGCAGAACCACGCGCCAGACGGGATCGAGCATGTCCTCCCAGCCCGCCGGCACGAACAGCTCCACCGTGCCCGATTGCTCGCGAGAGCCCGGGCTGACGCGGACCGCGATCATGGATTCCCCGCCCAGGCTCATGTTGATCGCGGCCTGGATCTCGGCCTGGAGCTCGAGCGCGCGGGATTCGAGACGGTCCCGCCACAGGCGCCAGACGAGAGGGCCCAGGAACAGCAGCGAGAGCAGCGACATCGTGATCAGGGCTGTCATGACGTTTGCCTCCTTGCCCCGTTTCGATGGCACAGTGCGCGGGAAGGATTCCACCTGGCGAGAGAAACGTGCCATGCCTCAGAGGTAGGTCTCGAGGTAATTGCTATCGGAAAGTCCGGCCAGGCCCACGCTCTCGGGTGTGCGGCCCTCGAGGGCCGCGCGCGGGGCGAGGCCCACCAGCTCGCCGCGCGCGATGCCAATGCCGCGCCGTCGCGCTTCGGCCGCGACGGCATCGTAGGCCCGCGCGATGCCCGTGCGCCGATAGTCGACGAGGTTCATGGAGACCTGGACGAGCCCGCGACGGGCGAGCGGCACGCCGAGGGCCTGCACGGCAGGGAGCCCGCCCGAGGACTCGCGCACGGCCCGCGCGATGGCCCGGGCCGCGCCGAGGTCCCGCGAGTCGAGCCAGACGTTGTAGGCGACGAGCACCTCGCGCGCGCCGACCATGACGGCGCCGAGGCGCGCGACGAAGGTGGCGGGCCCCGCATCGGGCTGCCAGGCCGGCTCGGCCAGCCGCGCGGCGAGGCCCTCGTATTGCCCTCGGCGGATATCGCGAGCCAGATGGCGCTCCGGGCGCGAGGCCGCCGCGCCGTAGAAGTACACGGGCAACGCATACGCGCTCGCCAGCGAAGCACCGACTCGCCGCGCCACGGCCACGGCATCGTCCATGGTCAGGTCGCGTAGCGGCACGAACGGCAGGACGTCGAGCGCGCCCAGGCGTGGATGCATGCCGCGATGCTCCCGCATGTCCACCCGCGCGAAGACGGCCTCCGCGAGGGCGAGGGCGGCCCGCTCGACGGCCCGCGGCGGCCCGATCACGCTGAACACCGCGCGGTGGTGATCGGGATCGCTGTGCAGATCGGCGAGCCTCGCCTCCGGGACCGCGCGCACGGCCTCCGCGATGGCCTCGATCACGCGCGGGTCCCGCCCTTCGCTCACGTTCGGGACGCACTCGAGGAGCGGGCTCGCCACGAGGCGGTATGATACCTCCTTCGCGAATGTTGACCCTCGTCTCCCGCGGCTTCTATACTACGTGGGTTATGCCGTTGCCTGTCGGCAAGCTCCCCGCCGAGCTCCTCCAGCGACTCTTCGGCAAGTACGTCGACGCCGATCCGCGCGTCATCGTCGGCCCGCAGGTCGGCGAGGACGCCGCCGTGCTCGACATGGGTGATCGCTACCTCGTGGCCACCACCGATCCCATCACCTTCGCCACGGACGAGATGGGCTGGTACGCGCTGCACGTCAACGCCAACGACCTCGCGGTGCGGGGCGCCACGCCCCGGTGGTTCCTCTGCACCGTGCTCCTGCCCGAGGGCAAGAGCCGCGAGGCGGAGGTGGAGCAGCTCTTCGCCGAGGTGGCCCTGGCCTGCCAGTCCGTGGGCGTGTCCCTCGTGGGCGGCCACACGGAGGTCACGGCCGGGCTGCCCCGTACCATCGTGTCCGGCACCATGCTCGGGGAAGTGGCCAAGGACAAGCTCGTGACGACGGGCGGCGCCCAGATCGGCGATACCGTGCTGGTGACCAAGGGCGTGCCCCTCGAGGGCGCCGCCATCATCGCGCGCGAGCGCGGGGAGGAGGCGACCCGGCGCGGCGTGCCTGCCGACGTGGTGGCGCGCGCCCGCGAGTTTCTGCGCCGCCCGGGGATCAGCGTGGTGCCCGACGCGCGCGCGGCCGGCGCCGCCGCGCGCGTGCATGCCATGCACGATCCCACCGAGGGCGGGCTGGTCACCGCCTGCTGGGAGCTGGCCCAGGCGGCGGGCGTCGGGCTTCGTGTGGACCGCGAGCGCGTGCCCGTCCTGGCCGAGGGCCGTCGGCTCTGCGAGGCTTTCGGCCTGGATCCGCTCGGCACCATCGCCTCGGGCGCGCTCTTGCTCACCGTGAGCCCGGGTGAGGCCGAGGCGGTGATCGTCGCCTCTCGCGCCGCCGGCATCGAATGCACGGCCATCGGCCGCGTCACGCGGCCCGAGGACGGCGTGGTCCTCACGGTGGGCGGCCATGCCAAGCCCATGCCGAGCTTCCCGCAAGACGAGATCACCCGCATTTTCCAGGGAGAGCCCCACGCATGAGTCCAGGCCGCGACGGAGCGGCGCCCCAGCGCGCAACCATCCAGATCGGCTATGCGCATCGCCAGGCGCCCATGGGGCGCGAGGCCATGGTCGCTTCGTGTCATCCCCTGGCGTCGCTGGCGGGCGTCGAGACCCTCCGGTCGGGCGGCAATGTCGTCGACGCGGCCATCGCCACCAACGCCGTGCTCGCCGTCACCCAGCCCAATTTCTGCGGCGTGGGCGGCGACCTCTTCTGCCTGTATCACGAGGCGGCAACCGGGCGCGTGCACTTCCTGAATGGCGCGGGGCGCTCGGGCTCGCGCGCGGGCCTCGACGAGCTGAAGCGTCGCGGCTGGACGGCCATGCCGCAGGTCGGCCCCGGCACGGTGTCGGTGCCGGGCGCGACCCGCGCCTGGTCCATGCTGCGGGAGCGCTTCGGCACGCGGCCCTTGAAGACCTTGCTCGAGCCGGCCGTGCACTATGCCGGCGATGGCTTCCCCATCACCGATATCGTCTGCCAGGCTATCCAGATGCGCTTCCCCCTCTTCGACGATCCCGAGTGGAAGCGCATCTTCGTCCCCGGCGGGGTCTTCCCAAAGATGGGCGATCTCTTCCGCCAGCCCGATCTCGCGCGCACCCTCCGCCAGCTGGGCACTGAGCCCGACCTCTTCTACCGTGGCCGCGTCGCGGCGGCCATCGCCAGGCGTCTGGAGCAGGACGGCTTTCTCGTTCCCGACGATCTCGCCTCGCACACCGGGGAGTGGGGCGAGCCCATCTCCACGACGTATCGCGGCTACACCGTCTACGAGACGCCGCCGCCGACCCAGGGCATCGCCACCCTCCTCTCCCTCAACCTGCTCGAGGGCCTCGACGTGGCGTCCTGCACGCCGCAGTCCGTCGAGCATCTCCACCTGCTCCTGGAGATGACCAAGCTCGCCTATGCCGACCGCGACCGCTGGGTGGCCGACCCCGAGCATGCGCGCGTGCCCGTCGAGGCCATGCTCGCCAAGGACTATGCGGCGAGCCGGCGGGCCGAGTTCGATCCCGACAAGGCCAAGATGCACGCGTGGGGCGAGCTCGACGGGGACACCACCGGCTTCGTCGTCGCCGACGGGCGGGGAAACATCCTCTCGGTGATCCAGAGTCTCTACCGGGGCTTCGGCTCCGGAGTGGTCCCGCCGGGCACCGGCGTGGTGCTCCAGAACCGCGGCGCCTACTTCAACACCAATCCCGAGCATCCCAACTGCTTCGCGCCGCGCAAGCGGCCCTTTCACACCCTCATCGCTTGCGTGGTCACGCGCGATGGCGCGCCCGTGATGGGGCTGTCCAACATGGGGGGCGACGGCCAGGCGATGTTCCACACCCAGATCCTGACCAATGCGCTCGATTTCCACATGGAGATCCAGGAGGCCATCGAGCGGCCGCGCTTCATGTACGGCAAGATCGCGGCCACCGACGCGCCCGACGGGGTCAGGCTGGAGAGCCGGGTATCTCCCGAGGTCCGCGCGGCTCTCGTGCGCCGCGGCCACAACATCCTGCCGGTCTCGAACTGGTTCACCCAGGCCGGTCATGCGCATGCCGTGACGCTCGAGGACGGCACGCTGCGGGGCGGCGCGGATGCGCGCGGAGACGGCGCGGCTATGGGATATTAGAGACATGCGCAAGATCGTGCTGACGATGCTGGCAGGCGTCCTGGCGCTCGGTCTGGCCGGGACGGCGCAGGCCAGCGAGTGGGGCGGCATCACGCCCGGGGTGACGACCTTGGAGCAGGTGCGTGAGCGCTACGGGGCGCCCTCGAAGGAGAGCAAGGCCAAGGTTGAGAACTACGACACCACCACCTTGACCTATGAAGGCCCCAGGGCCCCCGCGGGGATGAACAGGCTGGTGGTCGAGGTGGGCTGGCTGGCCAAGGACGGCTTCAAACCGAACGTGGTGCGGGTCTTCCGGCTCGAGCCGCGCCCGCTCATCTTCCCGATTCAGGCCGTGATGGACGGCTGGGGCATGCCCTCCGCCGCCGGCGAGAGCGGGGGACGGCCGACCTTCTTCTACGAAGAGGGCCTGGTCGTGATCTTCGACCCGCAGGGCGTCAACGCGGAGAACATGAGCTTCACGCTGCCGCAGGCGCTCCCGCCCGGCGTGGTCAAGGGTGGCCCGGCGGGCCAGCCCGGCCAGCCACCGGCGGCCGCCGCGCCCAAGCCCGCCCCCGGACCGACACCCTCTTCGCCCGCGCCCCAGCCGCCCTCCGGAACCAGACCGCGGCCCTAGCGGGATGGTCGATCACCTGCTGGCCCTCGACCCTCGCGATCGAGGGATCACGAGCTTCTTTGTCGAAGGCGGCGCCACGCGCGCGGCCAGGGCGCTCGCGCGGGCCAAGCGTATCGTCCTCACCACGGGCTTCTGCGTGGGCCCGGGCCTGCCCGAGACCGATGGACCGCCGGGCACCGCGGTGCTGGGCCGCGCGCTTCGCTCGCTCGGCGCGACGGTGACCTACATCACCGACGCCGCTTCGCTGCCCCCGCTGCAGGCGGCCCTGGCCGCCCTGGGCGAGCCCAAGGAGATCCAGATCTTTCCCGCGCGAGGCGATGCCGCCCAGAGCGCGCGCCGCTTTCTGGACGAGTACGCGCCCACGCACATGGTCAGCATCGAGCGGCCCGGGCGCACGCGCACGGGCGACTACCTGAGCATGCGCGGCGAATCGGTGGCGGAATGGAATGCTCCGCTCGACGCGCTCTTTCTGGAAGCCCCGCGACGCGTGGTCACCGTGGGCGTGGGGGACGGGGGCAACGAGATCGGCATGGGCGCCGTGCGCGCGCGGCTGCTCCGCGCGGGGCCCCGCCTCGCGAAGGCGGCCACCGTGGTGTCCACCACTCACCTGGTGGTGGCCGGCACCTCGAACTGGGGCGCCTATGGCATCGTGGCCGAGCTCTCGCGCCTCGTGCGGCGCCAGCTTCTTCATTCCGCAGAAGACGAGCGGCGCCTCGTGCAGGCTTGCGTGGATGCCGGAGCCGTGGACGGCGTCACGCGGAAGCCCGAGGCAACGGTCGATGCCCTGCCTTTAGCCGCGCACGCGAGCATGGTAGAGTTACTGCGTCTGATCGCCGACATGCATCCCCACGGAGGAACGTCCCGATGAGCCAGCCGGCCAAGTCGTCCAGTGTTCTCGACACCTACCGCGCCCTGCATCCGAAATCGGCGACCCTGGCCGCGCGCGCGCAGAAGGTCATTCCCGGCGGTATCACGCACGACGGGCGGCATCTCTCGCCCTTCCCCGTCTACATCGACCGCGCGCTGGGCTCGCACAAGTGGGACGTGGACGGGCACGAGTACGTCGACTACTGGATGGGGCACGGGGCCCTCTTTCTCGGGCACTGCCATCCCGCCGTGGTCAAGGCCATCCAGGAGCAGGCGCCTCGCGGCACGCACCTGGGCGCCTCGCACGAGCTGGAGGTGCGCTGGGCCGAGCTGGTCTGCAAGCTCATTCCCTCGGCGGAGATGGTGCGCTTCACCATGTCGGGGACAGAGGCGACGCATCTGGCCATGCGCATCGCGCGCGCCTATACGGGGCGGCCGAAGGTCGTGAAGTTTCACGGCCACTTCCACGGCTGGCACGACGGCGTGGTGGCCGCGGTCAACCCGCCCTTCGACGTGCCCATGTCCTCGGGCGTGCCCTCGCAGGTGCTCGATCAGCTCCTCCTGTGCCCGCCCAACGACATCAAGCTGGTGGACACGCTGCTGCAGCGGGGCGATGTCGCCGCGGTCATCCTCGAGCCCGCGGGCGGCCAGTCGGGAACCACGCCCACCATTCCCGGCTATCTCCAGGAGCTGCGTGCCCTGACCGAGCGTCACCAGGTCGTGCTGATCTTCGACGAGGTGATCACGGGCTTCCGGTATTCCCCGGGCGGCGCGCAGCAGTACTTCGGCGTGACGCCGGACATGACCACCCTGGCCAAGATCGTGGCGGGCGGGCTCCCCGGCGCCGCCGTGTGCGGCAAGAAGTCGCTCATGGCCATGATGGCCCACCGCGGCGACAAGACGTGGGACCGGAGCGAGCGCGTGGCGCAGAACGGCACGTTCAACTCCAACCCCGTGTGCGCGGCGGCGGCCGTGGCCACGCTGGAGCTGGTGGCCGACGGCGGCCTCCACGCGCGCGCCAACAAGGCGTGCGACGAGCTGCGCACGGGGCTCTCGGACCTCATGAAGCGCGGGGGCGTGCCCGGCACGTGCTTCGGCGAGTCGTCGATCTTCCACGTCTCCTTCGAGGGACGCCCCGGACTGGCGGGCTTCGACCGCCCGCGGCGCGGCGATCTCTACCAGCTCCTGCGCTGCGCCCTCCTCAACAACGGCGTGGATTGCGCGAGCCAGCACGGCTGGATCTCCGCCGTGCATACCGACGAGGACGTGGCCCGCACCCTGGCGAGCTACGAGAAAGCCTTCGCCGCCATGGCCGCCGACGGCGCCTTCAAGGGGATGTGATCTCTTCCCTCTCCCCATCGGGGGAGAGGGCAGGGTGAGGGGGCGAGGTCCAATGCCACTAAGCGAGGCCGACCGCCGCGCCAAGCTCCAGGAGATCCAGGACCTGGCCCAGGGCTCGGCGGAATTCGAAGGCGGGGTCACCTTCCAGGACAACATGGACGCCCTCGTCGTGGGCGACTGGGCCTTCTTCGCCGTCGACGAGATCGGCGACCTCGCCCTGTCTTTCCACCTCGATTCTCATCCCATCGCCGTGGCGCGCCTGACCCGATTTCTCGTCCAGCACGACGTGCCCTTCGTCCTCCACGAGTCCTTCACCGTCGACGAGGACGACCAGATCGTCTTCGAGTCCGACACCGGCGCCGATCTCCCCGACAAGTGAGGGGGCGGTGCATTCGCCCGACTCATGGACACTCCGCAGCCCATCTGCTATCCTCGCTACTTCGTGGTGGGCAGGTAGCTCAGTTGGTAGAGCACAGGACTGAAAATCCTGGTGTCGGCGGTTCAATCCCGTCCCTGCCCACCATGTTTTTCCCTTCGTACATCGACGATTTACCTCTAGCCCCACGTCCGTTCTTTCCTCGCGTCCGACCCATGACTCGGCCGGTACTCGACCCGAGGCGCCGCGACTTGGTCACGTCCACGAGTGACACCACATTGGACGCTGGACCTTGTTGGGCGTCGTGGAGGGTCTGGAGTTTTACGGCGCCTTCCTTGAGCATGGCCTCGTCCACAATCGCGTAGCGCCGGTAGATGCTCTCGGTTCGATGTCCGATCATCTTCATGGCGGTGGACCGGGGCACGCCCGCGCGCTCGAGGTTCCGGACGGCGGTCCGGCGGAAATCGTGGGGAAGGCGCTCGGGTATCCCGGCTTTCCGGCACGCGGTAACCCACGCTCGCCGGAAGGACTTGATAGGCTTTCCCGCGCGGTGGAACATCCACGAGATGATCGCGCCCGTCGCCTGCTCGCCTGCGAGCGTGCGCGCGTGCTGGCGCTCCAAGACTGCCCGTAGGTCCGGCGTGAGCGGAAACTGGCGCCCCTCGTCATTCTTAGTCTCGCCGGGCTCGAGACGAAGCCAGCCACTGCGGAAGTCGACGTGGGACCAGTGCCGGGTCAGGATCTCAGACTTCACGCGCCAGCCGCTGATATACGCGACCTCGAACACGGCCGTGAGGTCATCGGGAAGGTGGGCAAGCACGGCGTCAAATTCTTTTCGCTCAAAGAAGCCGGTCCGGGCATTGCGCTCCTGCAGCATGTCGATGTACGGTCGACGCACCACCCTCCCAGCTTTCTCACCAAGCCGAAACATGCGCTTGAGCGCCGCCAACTCTCGGTTGATGGTGGCGTTTGCCGCCTTCTGATCCTGCCGGCGCCGGATGTAGGCGAGGATGCGCTCCGTGGAGATCGCCTGCGCTCGACATCCAGCAAAGAATGCTCTGAGATGGTCGACCGCGTCCTCAACACGATCAATTGACTTCCGGCCATTCGCTCGGTATTCGTCCAGCAGGAGGGCGGCCAGGTCATCGAAGCGTGTCTGGTCCGCATCCGGCACGTACACGCCTTGGCGGACGGCCGCCTTCCACTGCTCCAGCTTCTTGTTTGCGACCGCCCGGGATGCGGTCCCCGCCGACCGTTTCAGCCGCTGTCCGCCCACCCAGAGCTTCATCGTCCACGTCCGGCAGACCTTGAGCTGGCCAGTCTTCTTGTCGCGATACTTCTCTCGGAACAGAGAGCCCGAGCCCCGCTCTCTCATGGACGATATCCTCCCGGCGTGGCCACGCCCTCCCGTGAGCAGGTCAGGGCACGGTCCAGAACGCATTCGGTGGAGATCTGGTCTTCGAGCGGACGAATCGTGCGTTGGCTAGGCAATAACACTGAGACCATCGTGTTCATCATCTCTATAGAGTCCTTTGGTGTCTGGTGATCAGCGGGGGAAGCATAGGGAGAACTGTCCTTGCCGTCAACCCGGCGTCCTGTCCAAGTACCGGGCGAGGCGTCGCTCGCTAAAGCGAATCGTCTTGCGGGAGAGACGCTTGACGCCTGGTATCTCGCCCGCGTGATCGAGCAGCCAGCGCTTCGTCACACCGAACCGCTCCGCAGCCTCGGCTGGGGTGAGCAGCCGGTCATCCCGAACCTCTGCGTGATGGTCGGGCCGGCGAGCCTCGGCCACCGCATTGAATAGAACCGCGTCGAGATCGGCAGCGAGGTGACTGACCTGGCGGCGGAGATCCACGATGACCGTCAAGGGAAGGCCAGCAAGGATCTTCGGGTCCTCTTGCACGTTGTGGAGCGAGGGCAGACGGGCCGGCACGGCGAGGCTCCTTGACCTCACGAGCGTTTCCCTTCCGGGGTGTGCACATGCGCGACCCGGGCCGCTGTCATAGTGCTGAGCTTCCTTCTCTGCGCTCGTACGCGTTCACGTGATCACCATGCCGCTCTAGTCCCGCAAGCAACGCGCGACTTGATCGCCGTATCCCATCCTTCTCAACTGGAGTACGCTGACTTCATCCGGCAAACAAGTCAGGAAATTCGCACCGGAGTTTATGTCAGCGCTCAGCCCGCTGCTCCGGTACGAACTCCGTTACGAATGGAACGATCCGGAACGAAGTGCTTCAATCCATTCCGGAACACAGCACCGCGAAGTACGGCACTGAGGTGATCGTGGGGTGACTCGACTCCAAGAAAAAGTATTCAGACACCTGAAGAAGAATGCCGAACTCTCAGCTGTCACTAAGAGCGAGCTGCTGGAATGCTCGCTGTGACAACAGGGCGTCTAGGGAATAGTTTCGATACGCACGGGGAACCCCTTCGGAAATACGTACCGAGGTTTCAACAGGGATCGGATCCTACGGGGATCCTACGGGGGGTCCTCTACGGGGGTCCTAACGGGGGGTCTGACGGGGGGCCTAGCAGGG
>Ga0137394_10003995_pt1 | contig 11146 bp, 8 predicted proteins | sample czobulk116metaG_FD_108278 | JGI IMG/M metagenome (GOLD analysis project Ga0137394, IMG submission 108278) | Vadose zone soil microbial communities from Angelo Coast Range Reserve, California, USA - czobulk1.16 metaG | ecosystem: Environmental > Terrestrial > Soil > Vadose zone | place: USA... | reverse complement strand
TGGGCCGGCCATGCGTCGCCCAGCGCGTGTGCCCGATGCCGATGCTGCCCTTGAGAGGCCGCTCGCGCAGGAGGCCCTCGAGCACCTTGATGCGGCCGGCCGCGCGCCGCACCTCGAGCCCCGCGGCGCCCAGCACGGCGATGCCCGCCGAATCATAGCCGCGGTACTCGAGACGCTTGAGGCCGTCCACGATGAGCCCCACCGCGTCCTTGTCGCCGATATAGCCGACGATGCCGCACATGCCTCAGGCCTTCCCCCTCGTCTCGCTGTTCGGGCTCTTCTGCTTGCGCGCGGCCCAGCCCTCGCGAACCGCTTGCTTGCCCCGCGCCACGGCGAGCGCTCCCGGCGGCACGTCCTTCGTGATCACGGAGCCTGCCCCGACGTAAGCGCCCTCGCCGATGGTGACGGGGGCCACGAGGCTCGAGTTGGTCCCCACGAAGGCGCCCGCCCCGATGACGGTCTCGTGCTTGTGCACGCCGTCATAGTTGCAGGTGATCGCCCCCGCCCCCACATTGGCCCCGGCGCCCACCGTGGCGTCGCCGACGTAGGAGAGATGGGGGACCTTGGCGCCGCGGCCGATGCGCGACTTCTTCAGCTCGACGAAGTTGCCGATCTTCGCGCCGACGCCGACGTGCGAGAGCGGCCGGAGGTGGCAGAAGGGGCCGAGCTGCGCCTCCGCCTCGACGATGGCCTCGGACAGGACGCAGTACGGCTTGAGGGTGACGCGGTCGCCGATGCGGCTCGCGCTCACGTGGCAACCCGTGGCGACCACGCACTCGGCCCCGATGGTGGTCGCGCCCTCCAGGATGACTCCGGGGTAGATCACCGTGTCGACTCCCACCACCACCGTGTCGTCCACATAGGTCGCGGCCGGATCCAGGATGGTCACACCGTCGCGCATGAGGCGCTCGAGGGTGCGCCGCCTGAGGAGCGACGCCACCTCCGCGAGCTGGCTCCGGTCATTGATGCCCAGGCATTCCCGCGGATCCGTCGCCTTCACCGCTTCGATGGTGGCCCCGCCGCGGGCCAGGATGCCGATCACGTCGGTCAGGTAGTATTCGCCCTGCTCGTTCTGCGGCGCGATCTGGCCGAGGGCCGGCCACAGGGACTTGGCGTCGAAGCAGTAGACGCTCGTGCCGATCTCGTGGATGGCCCGCTGCGCCGGCGTGGCGTCCCGGTGCTCGACGATGCCCACGGGGCGCCCATCCTCGCGGATGACCCGACCATAGCCGGTGGCATCCGGCAGCTCGGCGGTGAGGAGCGTGGCTGCCGCGCCCGTCTTTCCATGATGCTCGACGAGCGCATGGATCATGTCCTGCGACATGAGGGGCTGATCGCCCGGCAGGACGAGGATCGCGCCCTCGCCGCAGGCGCCCCGAGCCTGGAGCACCGCGTGTCCGGTGCCGAGGCGCTCCTTCTGCTCGACGTAGGCGAGATCTTTCGCATCTCCCACCGCGGCCCGGACCTCGGAGGCGCCGCGTCCGATGACGAGGACCACGCGCGCGCCGAGGGCGCGACTCAGCCGCACCGGATAGTCGATGAGCGGGCGGCCGGAGAGACGGTGGAGCGCCTTGGGCAGCTTGGAGCGCATGCGCTTCGAGTCGCCGGCCGCGAGGATGACCGTGGTGAGCGCACTCATGATCGCCAACTAGGTTAGCACGGCGCGTGCCAAGGGTCGGAGACAGGCGCCGGGGGCCGCAAGTAACGGGCTGACGAGACCTTATCGGCCGCCGTCGACATGCCCCGAGGCGTGTGGAGGATCAGCGACGACGAAGATGAGACAGGACCCTGACAATTCTGTTGGGTAGAGGAGACGCGAGCTCGACCTGCTCGCCCGTGACGGGATGGAGAAACGACAGCCCGGCGGCGTGGAGCGCCACGCCCCCCAGGCCCCGTGCGAGCTCCTCGGGCAGAGCCCCCTCCGACCGGGCGCGGCGGCCTCCATAGGTCTCATCACCGAGGAGCGGGTGTCCCATCGACGCCAGGTGCACCCTGATCTGGTGCGTGCGCCCCGTCTCGAGACGGCATTCGAGGAAGGTGAAGGCTCGGAAGCGCTCGAGCACGCGAAAGCGCGTGACGGCCCGCCGCCCCGTCCCCGCCCGCGCCACCGCCATGCGCACCCGCGAGCGCGGATCGCGGGTGATCGGGGCGTCGATCACGCCTTCCTCCTTGCGGATCGCGCCGTGGGCCAGACAGAGATACCGTCGGGAAACGGTGCGTCGCTGGAGCTGCGCGGTGAGCGAGTCGTAGGCCCGAGGCGTCTTGGCCAGCGCGATTAGCCCCGAGGTGCCCTTGTCCAGCCGGTGGACGATGCCGGGTCGGCGCGGGCCGCCCACCCCCGCCATGCCCGGCGCGTGGGAGAGCGCCGCTGCGGCGAGCGTGCCCGTGCGCGCGCCCGCCCCTGGATGGGTGACGATGCCGGCGGGCTTGTCCACCACGAGGACCTCGTCGTCCTCGAAGACGACGGTCAGGGGGATCGCCTCCGGGACCATGTCATCAGCGGGCGGGGGCGGAATCTCCGCTTCGACCCGCTCGCCGGGGCGGAGCCGGCGCGAGGCCTTGAGGGCGGGCGCATCGTCGACGCGAATGCGGCCGGCATCCACCAGGGCCTTGATGCGGGTGCGCGAGAGGTCGGGCAGCCGCTCGGCGAGCCAGAGGTCGAGGCGCCGGCCCGCCTCGGCGCTGGCCACCGTGGCCGCCAGGCGCCGGGCGGCCGGGCTCGTCATGCGCGCGGCGGCGAGGTCATCAGCATGCGCAGGGCCAGGAGGGCCACACCCACGCTGATGGCCGAGTCGGCGACATTGAAGGCGGGCCAGTGCCAGCCGCGCCAGTGGAAATCGAGGAAATCGACGACGGCGCCGAAGCGCGCCCTGTCGATGAGGTTGCCCGCCGCGCCGCCGAAGATCAATCCCATGGCGATGGCGGCCGGCGTCCCGCCATCGGGGAGCAGCCTGACCGCGAGCGCCGCCAGCACTCCCAGCGCGCCCAGAGAGAGAACGGCCACCACCCAGCGCCATGTCGGCGGCACGGCCGAGAGCATGCCGAAGGCCAGCCCGGGATTCATGATGAGGGTCAAGGAGAAGAACCTGTCGATGACCGGGACGGGGACGCCGGAAGGCAGTCGGGTGAGGGCGAGCCACTTGGTCACCTGGTCGAGGATCACGACGATCCCCGCCAGGGCCGCGACGAGCTTCATGCGCGCGCGCGCACCACCGGCAGGCAGCGTCCGCAGAGCGCGGGATGCGCGGGATCGGCGCCCACGCCCTCGCTCCAGGTCCAGCAGCGCTCGCAGCGCTTCCAGCCCAGGGCGGCGGCGGGGATGACCTCGAGGACGAGCCCGGGAATGTCCTGGCCCTCGTAGCGGGTCCCGCCGTCCGCGGGCGGGGCGGCGCCGAAGCGCACGGCGGAGACGTTGAACAGGGTGGCGAGGAGACCGTCGCCCTTGGCCTCGAGGAGCGGCCGCCACTCCTCCTCCGGGGCGGAGACGAGAAAGACCACTGCGTCCACCGCCTTGCCGATGCGTCCCTGCTGGCGCGCGGCCTCCAGGGCGCGGGAGACCTCGCCGCGCACCTCGAGGAGGCGCTCCCACTCCCCGCGCAGCCGCTCGTTGATCCACTCGCCGCGCTCCTCGGGAAAGGTGACCAGGTGCACGCTCTCGGGCTTGCCGCGGCCCGGGATGTGCGACCAGACCTCGTCGGCGGTGAAGGTCAGGATGGGCGCGAGGAATCGCGCGAGGGCCGTGAGGATCTCGAAGCACACCGTCTGGGCGGCCCGGCGCTTCGGATCGTCGGGCGCGGAAACGTAGAGCCGGTCCTTGATGATGTCAAGATAGAGCGCGGAGAGGTCCACCGCGCAGAAATTGTGCGTGGCGTGGAAGACCACGTGGAACTGGTACTCCTCGTAGGCTCGGCGCGCGCGCGCGATGAGCTCGCCCAGGCGCAGGAGGGCCCAGCGATCGAGCTCCTCCATGCGGTCATAGGCGATCCGGTCGCGCTCGGGGTCGAAATCGGCGAGCGTGCCGAGGAGGAACCGGCAGGTGTTCCGGATGCGCCGGTAGGCATCGGCGAGCCGGTTCAGGATCTCGTCGGAGAGCCGGATGTCCTCGGCGTAGTCCTCGGCGGCCACCCAGAGACGCAGCACGTCGGCGCCGAACTTCGGCATGAGCTCGCCCGGAGCGATGTTGTTGTCCTGGGACTTGGACATCTTCCGACCGTCTCCGTCCACCACGAACCCGTGCGTGAGCACGGAGCCGTACGGGGCGCGGTCGCGGGTGCCCACCGCCTCGAGCAACGAGGAATGGAACCAGCCGCGGTGCTGGTCCGAGCCCTCGAGGTACATCTCGGCCGGCCATCTGAGCTCCGGTCGCTTTTCGAGGACGGCGGCATGACTGCAGCCCGAGTCGAACCAGACGTCGAGGATGTCGCTCTCCTTGCGAAACTCGCTACTGCCACACTTGGGACAGGACGCTCCCGGAGGCAGGAGTTCCTTGGCGTCTCTCGAATACCATTCGTCGGCGCCCGTTCCCGCTTCCATGATCCCCGCCACGTGCTCCACCACGCCCTGGTCGAGGAGCAAGGTGTCGCATGCCGCGCAGTAGAAGGCGACGATGGGCACACCCCACACGCGCTGACGCGAGATCACCCACTCCGGCCGATGCGCGACCATGTTGTAGATGCGCTCCTGGCCCCATTCGGGGATCCAGCGCACGTCATTCCGGATGACCTCGAGCGCGCGCTGACGGAGCGAGGGCTTCTGCTGCGTGACGAGGTCCAGGGCGATGAACCATTGCTCGGTCGCCCGAAACAACGTCGGATTCTTGCAGCGCCAGCAATGGGGATAGGTGTGGACGAGCGGCACCTGGCTCACGAGGGCGCCCTCGGCGCGAAGACGCTCGATGATCTTCGGGTTCGCCTCCCACACCGTCATGCCCGCGAAGCCCGTCACCTCGGGCAGGAAGCGCCCATCGTCGTCCACGGGGTTGTAGATCTTCAGGCCGGCGGCCCGCCCGAGGTCGTAGTCCTCCTCGCCGTGACCGGGGGCGATGTGAACGAGCCCGGTGCCCGCGTCCATAGCCACGAAGTCGGCCGTGAGCACCGGCGCCTCGCGCTCGATCCACGGATGCCGCGCCACCGAGCCCGCAAGGGCCTCGCCGGAGACGGCGAGGTCCGTCCCGCGTGTCCGTCCCTCGAGACCCGGGAGGGCCGCGAGGGCCTCGGCGAGCGGGCGCGCCACCACGAGGGCCTCACCATCCACCTCCAGCGCGGTGTAGGTCGCTCCAGGGTGGACGGCGATGGCCAGGTTGGCGGGAAGCGTCCACGGCGTCGTGGTCCAGATGACGAGAGACGCGCGCCGGTTTCCGAGGGCCCGCCTGAGCTCAGGCGACGGGGAGACGAGCGGGAACTTGACGTAGACGGACGGCGTGGTCTGGTCCTCGTACTCGACCTCGGCCTGGGCGAGCGCCGTCTTGCAGTACATGCACCAGTGCACGGGCTTGAGACCCTTGTGCACGAGACCGCGCCCGACGAAGCGCCCGAACTCCCGCACGATGGTCGCCTGGTAGGCCGGGGCCATGGTCAGGTATGGATCGTTCCAGTCGCCGAAGATACCCAGGCGCTTGAACTCCTCGCGCTGGATGTCGATGAACCTGGCGGCGTATTCGCGACAGCGCCGCCGCTTCTCGATGGGGTCCATGGCCCGGCGCACGTCCCCGCTCGCCGTGTCGAGTCCGAGCTCCACGTCCACCTGGTGCTCGATGGGCAGCCCGTGGCAGTCCCAGCCGGGCACATACGGTGAGTTGTGGCCCAGCATGCTGCGCGACTTGACGACGAAGTCCTTGAGGACCTTGTTCAGCAGGGTGCCCATGTGAATGTGGCCATTGGCGTAGGGCGGGCCGTCGTGGAGGATCCACAGCGGCCGGGAGGCCGATGCCTTGCGCAGGCGTCCGTAAATGTCCACCTCCTGCCATCGCTTGAGCATCTCGGGCTCGAGCTTGGGCAGATTGGCCTTCATGGGAAAAGACGTCTTTGGAAGGTTCAGGGTGTCCTTGTAGTCCATGGAGGTCAAAACGTAACACCGATAGGCGTTTAGGGCAAGGAAGGCCCCCCGGGCGACCGCCCAGAATTCTGCCGACGGCGGCCGCTCGGCGGCTTTCGTGGCGACACGAATTCCGCCGACCGCGGCCGCTCGATGTCTTTCCTTGCGCTCATTCAGGGGTTCTCCGCGCGAAGCCGACGACCCTTCGTGAGGGGGACATCATGAACCGAGACAACGTGAAACCAATGCAGAGCACCCGGGTCACCTGGGGACTCTTCCTGTTCGTGGGATTGCTGGTTTTCTCTGGTTGCGCCTCGGCCGGACCGAGCGCCCAGTCCGTGGGTCAGCCCCTGGTCTTTCAGAAGGGTCAGATCGCGCCGCAGTCGTATCTCTCTTCCGTGATCGTCGTCAAGGGTGGCTGCCAGCCCTTCGGAGCCGCCTGCACCATCTCCGGCCCCACGGGCGCCACCATCATCCTGCCGCGGACGGAAGGCATGCCGGAGTGGCTCTACGAGGTCTTCGCCCACGAGATGTGTCACGCGCTGGCCGGAGTGAAGGGGCACACGGGCAAGGCCGACCCCTGCCACAATGAAGACGGCGGCGTGATCCGCGCCCACGCGGCTCAGGTGGACCTGACGAGCTTCCGCCCCCGCTAGCAGCAGGCAACTGAAAAGCCGCCTGCGAGGCTGGAGATTATCGCGGGGAAAGCTCGACGATGCCGCGGGCATTGTCGATGGTGACGCGGAAGTGATTCAGGAAGTCTCGCCCCAGGAGTCCCTGAGAGCCGGGGCGGCGCGTCTCCGATTCGTAGGAGACGACGCGCAGTGGGCCCACACGCGCCCCGCCCACTTCGACGCTCTCGAGGATGACCACATAGGCGGATGACGCGCCCGTCACGCCCTGGAGCTGGATCCTCGGGGCGTCGCGATAGCTGACCCCGAGACCCATCAGCGCGGCGGGACTGACCATGGTCGCGTCCACCCCCGTATCCAGCATCAGCTGCGCCAATCCCCGGCCGTTGATCCGGACCGTGACCATGATGGGATGGCCCGGCGTGAACGCGATCCGCGTCACTCCCCCCACGACCTCAGCGAGTGTCGGTCCCGAGGGCGGAGCTGGGGCGGCCACGGCCCCGACGGCGCTGCTCCGGTCGCGGTATCGCCCGGGCACGCTCTCCGGTCCCTGCCCGATGTGCGTCTCTCCTTGCGCGTCGCTCCATCGATAGAGCTGCGCGGCGGCGCCTGATGCCAGCATGAAGGTGAGGGCGAAGGCGGCGAGGACCACGCGTGCCGGCCGCCGCGTCGCGGGCACGGCGCCCTACCGGGGCGAGAGGGTGACGACGCCGGCCGTCGAGTCGATATTGACGGTGAACTGATCGAGGAAGTCGCGGCCGAGCAGCCCATCACCGGTGCCGAACTCGATGTCGTGGGCAGCCACGCGCAGAGGGCCCGAGCGCGCGGTGCCCACCTCGATGCTCTGCACGGAAACGAAGAGGACATTGGCGGTGCCGGTGGCGCCCTTGACGGAGCCGCGCAGGCTGTCCTGCACGCCGATGCCCAGCCCGGCGAGGACGCGCGGGTTGATCACGGTCACCGAGGCGCCCGTGTCGAGCATGAGCTGGACCGAGCCGCTGCCGTTGACCCTGGCCGTGACCATGATGGGCTTGCCGGGGGTGAAGGCGATGCGGGTGGCCTTGCTCACCTCGGGCGAACCCGACGTCGCGGCCGGAGCGGACACCGGGAGCTCCGGATAGGCCAGGAGCTGGGCCCGCGAGCGATGGCGCTCAGGCACGCTGTCGAGGCCCTGGGAATAGTGGGCGGCACCCAGATCGTCCGTCCACCGGTACATCTGCGCCCACGCAGGGTTCCCCCAGCACAGAAGCGTCGCCACGAGGGCGACCAGGGGGCCGAGCGCCTTGCTCCAGCTCATCACGTGCCGATTATAGCGTGGCCGCCCCATTTTCACGGGCGTTCAGGACAGGGGCGGGGCGCCCGGGTCCAGCGATTCCAGGCGGTCTCGTAGACCACCATCTCGTCCGCCCCCGCCACGGTATTGCGCTCCAGGCGCACATGGTAGACGGGCGTGAAGCGGTCTCTGCGGGAGGCCAGCTCCGGAAACCAGGCCGGGAAGATGATCAGGTAGTCGGGGCACGCGCGCTCGAGATACCGGAGCACGCCCTTCTCCCCTTCCCGACGATACGGAATGATGGCCGGCGTGATCAGGCCCATCACGTCCACCGCCTCTCGCCGCCCCAGGTATGTGATCGCGCCGACGTCGTTGAGGGCCAGCCGCGCGCTGGGAGGCGTGTGCTCGCTGACCCAGCGGCCGAGATGAACCTGCAACGCGTCGATGTTCTGCACGGCCCACGCGTAGCGTCCGGCCCCCGACCACAGCGGCGCGACAGACACGACGACGAACAGAACGATGGCCGCACGCCGCAACCACCCCTGATCCGATTCAGCCCTCGCCTCGCCGCTGAGGCAGCGGCTCAACTCGAACTGCGGCCCTCTCCCATGAGGGGAGAGGGATGAGGTACGCAGAGGAGATAGCGCCGTGATCGCGACACAGATCGCGAGCGGGAGGAGCTGAATCGAGTAGCGTCCCTCCTGAAAGGCCGGGCCGCGATAGGGCGCGAGGAGCGCCATGCCCAGCGGATGAAGGAGGAGAATCGAGGCGGGCAAGAGGGCGGCCCGCCCATGACGGCGCCAGAGCATCCAGAGGCCGGGAAGGATGAGGATGGGCAGGAGGACATCGACCGACCCGAGCCAGGCCGCCCACTCGGCCTCGAATCGCCAGGGCCGGCCGAACAGGGCGTCGGTCACCGACTCCCGGGTGCCCGCGAGCAGACCAACGAGCCCGCCCTCGATCTTGGCGGCGGCGGTCGCGGGAAGCGGCGTCCCCGCCGTCCAGAGATTGAAGGCGATCCAGGGCGAGAGCACGGCGGCGGGAATGCCGAGGGAGGCGAGGCTCCGCTTCAGGGTCAGCGGGCCGCCGAGCCAGAGCAAGAGCACGAGCAACACCGACTCCGGCCGAGCGAGCGCAGCCGCGCCGATGAGGAGCGCGGCGAGGGTGAAGCGGTCTGACGCATGAGCGCAGAGGGCGCCCGTGACGAGGAGGGCGGCCAGCGTCACCTCCATCCCGGAGAGCGCTCCCCACGCCATCGGCGCGCTCCACGCCGTCGCGAGTCCGGCGCAAAGCCCCAGGAGGGGCTCGCCCGTCCACTGGATGGCGAGCCGGCGGGCCAGCCAGGCGCTGCCCGCGGCCGCCGCGACGCCCGCGATCTTGACCCACGCGACATGAGCGCCCGCGATCACGAAGAGGCCCGCGAGGAGGATCGTCCAGAGCGGCGCCGTCGAGCCCGGGACGGAGACACCCGGGTTATAGGCGAAGCCCCGCCCCTCGGCGAGATTGCGCGCGAACTGGAGATGGATCCACGAGTCGTCGAGAGGAAAGCCAGAGGTGCCCAGGGATCCCGCGATCTGGCGCTCGCGGAGAAGGTAGAGGCCAATGGCGGCGGCGAGCCCCGCCAGGATCAGCCCGGCAGCGGCGCGGCCCTTCAACGGGCTGGGCGAACGAAGGTGTAGCCCGCGTACTCGACGCGCCCCCGGCCGAGCGGCAAGACATAGAGGTATCGGCCATAGGGCAGCTGCACTTCCAGGAGTCCCGGCGGGCGCGGCTCTTCCGGGTCCCAGTGGTCCACGAACCATACGAGCTGTCGGACCCGCCGTGGCACCTCGATACTCGAGCTGGGCGTCAGGATCATGGTCGCCGACGACTGGGGCGCGTAGAAGCCGCGCGGCGGCTCGCCGACCTGCAGCTGGTAGATCGCGTACTCCGGCATGTAGAACATCGCGTGACGGAGCCAGGGGTAGGAGCGCCGGTTGCCGAGCTCCGTGACGAGCGCGGTGTCCGAGGGATCGTAGACGGCGCGGATGGTGTCGATGTAGGTCCGGATGACCGCTTCGTGCTCGCGCAGCGCCGCCGCCGTGCGACTCATGATCCAGTCGTGCGCCTCGTCCCTCGCGCGCCAGACCCACGTCTCGCCCGTGCGGTTGTTGAACTCGCGCGGCACGGGCCGCGCGCTCACGAAGAAGCCCGTGCTGACGAGACAGAGGGGCACCAGGGCCGCCGCCGTCAACCCCCAGCGCCAGTTGGGGCGGCGGAGCAGCTCCGAGCCCGCGGTCATCACCTCCACGAGCACGCGGCTCAGGAGGATCACGAGCGCGGGCAGAAAGGTCAGCACGTAGCCGGCCTGGCCGAAGTGCACGAGCGTGTAGAAGGCGGCGGGCGGAGCGACCCAGACGGCGAGGAACCATTCCGGACGTCCCCAACCTGCCCGGCGCAGGTAGAGGGGCAGGGCCACGACCGCCAGGGCCAGAGGTCCGAGGCCGATCACCACTGACGCCAGGACATAGCGAGCCTGCGCGAGGGTGACTTCCAGCGAGCCGCCCAGCACCGACGTGGGGAGAACCACCGAGCCGTAGAGCTGGCTCGAGGCGCGCAAGTAGGCCTCGAGCCCGCCCGTCAGCCAGAGCATGGGCAGGAGCCAGGTCAGCACGGCGCCACCCATGACGAGCAGCCCCCGCCCGATCCGTCCGAGCCGGCGGATGCCCACGGCGGCGCAGGCGAGCCAGAGGGGGAAGAGCAAGACGAGCACGGACGGGCGAATCCCGCCCACGAGGCCCAGGGCGAGGGCGCCCGCATAGAGATGACGCGAGTCCCCTCGAAGGGCGCCCCAGGCGAACCAGGCGACGAGCACGGCGCCGAAGGCTTCCCCCGCATACGTGAGACCGACGGACCCGTAGAACCAGAAGAGAGGGCTCACGGCGAGGAGCGCGGCGGCGGCGGTGGCCGTCACCCGGTCGTAGAGAGCGCGCGCGAGCCAGTACACCGTGAACGTCGTGGCCGCGCTGAACAGCATGGCCAGCGTGACGTAGGCCATGTTGGGATCGCCGAGCGAGGCGTTGAGGAGGCGCCCGAGGGCGACATAGAGCAGGTAACCAGGCGGGTGGGGCTGGTGCTTGGCGACGTCGAACTCCCGGAGGGCGAGCGCGAACTGCACGGCGTCCCAGTTGTAGAGCATGCGCGCCCGGTACGGCCAGCGAGAGACGAG
>Ga0137394_10003994_pt1 | contig 11146 bp, 9 predicted proteins | sample czobulk116metaG_FD_108278 | JGI IMG/M metagenome (GOLD analysis project Ga0137394, IMG submission 108278) | Vadose zone soil microbial communities from Angelo Coast Range Reserve, California, USA - czobulk1.16 metaG | ecosystem: Environmental > Terrestrial > Soil > Vadose zone | place: USA... | reverse complement strand
GATGGCCTGGTCGAGGATCTCGGCGGAGGTCCCCGGCAGCGTGCCGAGGCCGGCGTCCTTGAGCTCGCTCAGGTACTCCTTGATCGGCAGCCCCGAGCGCACCGAGCCGTACAGCACCTCCTCCGGCGAGAAGGCGTGCAGGTGCATCTTCGGCAGCGCGGCCTTGAGCGCCCGCGTGAGGTCGATGTAGAAGCGGCCGTCGAGCTTCGGCGGCAGCCCGGCCTGGATGCAGACCTCGGTGGCGCCGAGCTCCCACGCCTCGCGCGCGCGGCGCACCACTTCCTCGATGGGCAGCAGGTAGCCCTCCTCCTCGCGGTGGTCGCGCGAGAAGGCGCAGAAGCCGCAGTGCTTGATGCAGACGTTGGTGAAGTTGATGTTGCGGTTCACGACGTAGGTGACGGTGTCGCCCACGTGGCGCCGGCGCAGCTCGTCGGCGGTCAGCGTGAGCGCGAGGAGGTCGCGCCCGGTGGTGACGGCCAGGCGCTCGGCCTCGGCCACCGAGACCTCGGCGCCGTCGAGCGAACGGGCGAGAATGCCGCGCACGTCGGGCGCCACGCGATCGAGCACGGGGATCAGGCTACCAGCGTCGCCAGAGCTCATGCGATTCCCTCACGAGGCCGTCGGCGTCGACGAGCGCCCCCACGCGCGCCCGCAGTCCCTCGTCGAGGAACTCGGCGCGCGTCGCGTACTCGGGGTAGATCGCCAATCGCTCGCGGAAGCGAAAGCCCTGGCTCTCCGTGGCCGCGCGCAAGGCGCGCAGCCCGGGCCACGGCTTCTCGGGGTTGATGTGGTCCGGCGTCAGCGGCGAGATGCCGCCCCAGTCGTTGAGCCCGGCGGCGAGCAGCCGCGGGTACACGTCCGGCGTCAAGTTCGGCGGCGCCTGGATGTTGACCTCGGGCCCCAGCACGAGCCGCGCGACGGCCAGCGTGCGGAGCAGATCGTCGAGCGTGGGCTCGACGGCATCGCGCATGGGAATGCGCGGCTTGGCGCGGAAGTTCTGCACGATCACTTCCTGGATGTGGCCCCATTGCTCGTGCAGGTCGCGGATCGCCACCAGCGCGTCCACGCGCTCGCGCGGGGTCTCGCCGATGCCGAAGAGGATCCCGGTGGTGAAGGGAATGCCGAGCTTGCCGGCCAGCCCGATGGTCTTGAGGCGGCGGGCCGGCACCTTGTCGGGCGCGTTGTCGTGCGCCATCCCGCGGCCGAGGAGGCGGTCGGCCACGTTCTCGAGCATGATCCCCATACTCACGTTGACCTCGCGCAGCGCGGCCAGGTCGCGCTCGCCCATCACGCCGGGATTGGCGTGCGGCAATAGCGAGGACTCGGCCAGGGTCAGGGCGCACATCGCGCGGAGATAGCCGAGCGTGGTGCGATGGCCGTGGCGCTTGAGGAACGCGCGGTGCTCCGGGAAGGCGGCCTCCGGCTTGTCGCCGAGCGAGAACAGCGCCTCCTTGGCGCCGACGCGCGCGCCGGCCTGCGCGAGGGCGACGACCTCCTCGGGCGACAGCGTGTGGGCGCCCGGCTCGCCGGGATCGCGGCGGAACGTGCAGTAGCCGCAGTAGTCGCGGCACAGCGTGGTGAGCGGCACGAACACCTTGGCCGAGAACGTCACCGTGCGCCCGCGCCCACGATCCCGCACCTCGCCCGCGCGCGCCACCAGCTCCGGCAGCCCGGCCGCCGGCCCCTCGATCAGCGCGCACGCCTCGGAATGCGAAATCACCGCTTCTTGGTCCTGCGACCTTTGGATGCGCGCGGGCTCGCGCGCGATGCGCGCTTGAACTTCGGCGCGACATCCTGCGCGAAGCGCTTGAGGTTGTCGAGCACCGACGGCAGATCCTGGTGCGTGGGATCCCAGACGAAGTGGCTCACGCCGAGGTCGGCGTACGTGCGGATGTCCTTCATGACTTCCTCGGCGGTGCCCTGGAAGAGCGGACGGTCGCCGGCCGGCGGCTTCATGCGCTTGGGCCGCACCTCCATGGCGACGCGGACGGTCAGCGTGACCGACTCGGGATCGCGCCCCGCCTCTTTCGCCCACGCCTTGAGCTGGCGCACGCGCGTGGCGTACTCGGGCGGCAGCAGCAGGCCGGGCGGCCGCATGATGAGCGGATGCCAGCCGTCGCCGAGACGCGCGGCGCGGCGCACGGCGCCGTCGGTGTGGCCGCCGATCCACACGGGGATGCCGCCCGGCTGCGCGGGCTTGGGCAGCGCGTGGACGTTGTCGACGCGGACGTAGCGGCCCTGGAAGCTCACGGGGTCGGTCGTCCACGTGCGGCGCATGAGCGTCAGGTACTCGTCGGTGACGGCCCCGCGCTCCTCGAACGGCGGCGCGCCCACGGCCTCGAACTCCTCGCGCAGCCAGCCGACGCCCGCGCCCAGGATGATGCGGCCGCCCGAGAGGCGGTCGAGGGTGGCGAGGATCTTGGCCGTCACCAATGGGTGGCGATAGGGGATGACCAGCACGCTGGTGCCGAGCCGCGCGCGCTTCGTCTCGCGGGCGAGCGCGCCGAGCAGCGCGAGCGGCTCCAGGTAATCCTGGGCGGCCCCGCCGGGCAGCTGGCGCGTGGCGGAATAGGGATAGACCGAGCGAGCCATCGAGGCGGGCAGCACGATGTGATCGGTGACGAACACCGACGCGTAACCGAGCGCGTCGGCGCGCGCGGCCATCGCGAGGACCGTCTCGGGTTTGGCCAGCGGACCTCGGCCGGGAAGCGAGATGCCGAACTCCACGAATCCCTCCGCGCACGACGTTGCTCGATGACGCCCGCACATAGTAGGCCACGCCCCCAGGCATTGCAATCCGCCGCGCCGCGCTCGTCGCGTCGGGCGCGTGCCGGTATGCTAGAGCGTCATGCCGTGGCTGATGTGGACCCTCCCGGCGTTCGTGTTCCTGATCGGCTTCTTCCATCGCGCCGCGCCCGGCGTGATCGCGCGCGATCTCATGCAGACCTTCGGCGTCACCGGCACCACCGTGGGGCTGATCGCCGCCGCCTACTTCTACTCCTACGCGGGACTCATGGTGCCGGCCGGGCTGCTGGTGGACGCCTACGGCCCGCGGCGGCTCATGACGATCGGCGGCGCGGTGATGGGCGTGGGCGCGGTGCTGATGGCCACGGCGGAGAGCCTGCCGGCGCTCTTCGCCGGACGCCTGCTCGTCGGCGCCGGCGCCGCGCCGACGTTCGTCGGCACGCTCAAGATCGCGGCCGCGTGGTTTCCGCCCGAGCGCTTCGGCTTCCTCGCCGCGCTCACCGCGACGGTCGGCGTGCTGGGCGCGCTGGCCTCGACGCTGCCGCTGGCGGCGCTGGTGTCGGTGGTCGGCTGGCGCGGCGCGTTCCGGGTCGTGGGGCTTGTCACCATCGCCGGCGCCGTGCTCTGCGCGCTCGGCGTGCGCGACCGGCCGGCCGGCGCCGTGGCCGTCGTGCGCGCGGCGGGCCTGCGCGAAGTGCTGGCCGGCACCGCGCAGGTGCTGCGTAACCCGCACACGTGGCCGCCCTTCCTCGCGTTCTTCTGCTTCTATTCGGTGGCCGGCAACCAGATGCTGTGGATGGTCCCGTACCTGCGCGATGTGTACGGCCTCGCGCTGCGCCCCGCGGCGTCCTACGCGACGGCGACGTCGCTGGCGCTGCTCGTCGCCGCGCCGCTGATCGGCTTCGCGTCCGACCGGCTGCTCGGCCGGCGCAAAGCGCCGCTGCTGGCGCTCGCCATCGCGCAGGGTGCGCTGTGGCTCGTGTTCGTCGCCACGCTCGGCACGCTGCCGCTGCCCGTGTTCTACGCGCTGCTCTTCGCCATGGGCCTGGCCGGGGCCGCCTTCGTGCTGGTATGGCCGATCGGGCGCGAGGTGAACCCGCCGCACCTCGACGGTGTCGCGGTGGCGGTGGTCAACCTCGGCGGCTTTCTCGGCGCCGCCCTGACGCAGGGGCCGATAGGGGCGGTGCTGGACGCGCGCTGGACCGGTGCCTTCGCCGACGGGGTTCGGCGCTATCCGCTGGAGGCGTACCGCGATGCGTTCACCATCTGTGCCGCTCTCGCGGTGGGCGCCGCACTTCTCACGCTGCTGATGCGCGAGACGCGTGGGCGTAATATTTACCGCGAGCTCCATCCGGTCCGGGACACGGCATGACGCGGGTGGGGGGCGGCGATGCTATCATCGCGGAAGCCCGGATCGACCGGCGCCCGGCGCCGTTCTGCTGATTGCAAATGCCCGAGAACACGATCAATCGGCTGAGGTCACTGGCTTCCACCGGTCCGCGCCGGTAGGGGCAAGAGCGGGACCGCATGCGGCTGGCGTCGAAGATCTTCCTGGGGTTCTCACTGGTCATCGTGGTGCTGGCCGCCGTCGGCGTCCTGAGCCTGCGCGCGGTCGGCCGCCTCGTCTCCCTCAACCGTGAGGTGGCCAGCGAGACCCTGCCGGCCCTGCGGCTGACCGCCGACGTCCGCGATGCCATGCTGGCGCTGGCCCGCCTGGAGGCCCGGTTCACGATCCTGCGGGATTCGCGCTACGCCGACGTGTGGCGCGAGCGCGCCGACGGCGTGCGGGCGGACCTGGCCCGGCTCCGCGACCTGGCGCGCACCCGCGACGAGGCCCGCCACCTCACGGATGCCACCGCGGCCTTCGAGCGCTATCGCGACGCGGTGGTGGCCGAGCAGGCGCGCCTGCTCGTGGCGGGCGGGCGGCCGGCCGCCGTCGGCGAGCCGGCGGGACGTGAGCTGGCCGAGCGCGTCGAGAGCAGCCTGGAGTCGCTGCAGACCGCGACGCATGCGCGCGTGTTCCGCGCGCAGGCGGAGGTGGCGCGGCTGGAGGAGCGGACATGGACCGGTGTCGTGGTCGCGCTGGCCACCGCGGTGGCGCTGGCGCTGGTGGCGACGGCGGTGATCGCGGTGCGCATCACGCGCTCGCTGCGGCAGCTCTCGGCCGCCACCGGCGCGCTGGCGACGGGCTCGTTCCGCGAGCCGATCCCGGCCGGCGGCAAGGACGAGGTCGGCGTGCTGGCCCAGTCGTTCAACGCCATGGCCGCGCGGCTGCGCCAGCTCGACGAGATGAAGGAGGAATTCTTCGCCACGCTCTCGCATGAATTGCGCTCGCCGCTCACGTCCGTGCGCGAGGCCTCGCACCTGCTGGCCGACCAGGTGGCCGGCCCGCTGATGCCCAAGCAGGCGCGCCTGGTGGAGATCATCCAGCGCTCGTCCGATCGCCTGCTGCGGCTCGTCAACCAGATCCTCGACATCTCGCGGCTGCGCGCGGGCCTGCTGCCGCTGCAGCACCTGCCGGTCGACCTCGACCGGCTGGTGACGCGCGCGACCGAGGAGCTGCGGCCGCAGGCCGAGGAAGCGAAGGTCACGCTCGATCGCGAGCGCGTCGGCCACCGCTTCATCATCAGCGGCGACGAGGACCGGCTGGTGCAGGTGGTCGTGAACCTGCTGGCCAACGCCATCCGCTTCACGCCGGCCGGCGGCCGCGTGGTGGCGCGCGTGGTGGACGCGGGCGACGAGTGCGAGGTGCAGGTGGAGGATACCGGCCTCGGCATTCCCGCCGCCGAGCTGCCGCACATCTTCGAGACGTATCGCCAGGCCCACCTCGGCAAGGGCGGCACCGGGCTCGGGCTGTCGATCGTGCGCGGCCTGGTGCAGGCGCACGGCGGCCGGGTCACCGTGGAGTCGCACGAGGGCAAGGGCAGCCGCTTCAGCGTGCTGCTGCCGCGCCAGGCGCCCGCGGCATGAGGCGCGCGCTCGGTGTGCTCCTGCTGGCGGCGGCGCTGACGGGCTGCGCGTCGTGGCCGTTCGGGCGCGGCAGCGCCCTCGTGGCCGACGCCGACCGCATGGCCCGCGACGGGGATTTCTCCGGCGCGGTGGCGAAGTACGACGAGTATCTCGCGCGCCATCCCGAGGGCTGGAGCGCGCCGCGCGCGCAGGAGAGCCGGGACACGCTGGCCGCCACGCTCACCGCGCGGGGCGAGGCCACCCGGCTGCGGCAGGAAGTGGCGCGTCTGCGTGAGGAGCTGGCGCGGCGCGAGCTCGACCTCGTGCGCGTGCGCCAGGAGGCGGACCGGCTGCGCACCGACCTCGAGCGGCTCAAGCAGATCGACCTCCGACTGGAGCGCACGCGATGAAGCGCAAGGTCCTCGTCGTCGATGACGACGCCGCCATCGTGGAAGTCCTCGAGATGCGGCTGACGGCGATGGGCTTCGACGTCACCGCCACCGCCGACACCCGGGCGGCCGTCGTCGCCGTGGACCAGACGCGCTTCGACCTGGCCCTCATCGACCTGCGCATGGAGCCCACCGACGGCATCGCGCTGATGGAAGCGGTGCACACGCGCCAGCCGCGCCTGCCCGTGCTGATCATGACCGCGCACGGCACCATCGAGACCGCGGTGGACGCCGTGCAGCGCGGCGCCTTCGACTACCTCACCAAGCCCTTCCTGCGCGACGAGCTGCGCGCCAAGATCGGCCGCGCGCTGGCCAGCCGGCGCTGGGCGCGCGATCGCGAGCGCCTGCTCATCGTGGGCCAGACGCTGGCGTCCACCGGGGTGATGGCGCGCGTGCTGGACGCCGTGGCCCAGGGCGCGGTGGAGACGACCGAGGCCGACCGCTGCGTCGTCTTCCAGCAGGAGCACGGCAGGCTGGTGCCGATGGCCAGCGCGGGGACGCCGCCGCCGTCGTGGCCGGCGCTCGAGTCGGCGGCGGTGGCCGCCATGACCAAGGGCATCCCGGTGACGTTCCCCGGCAGCGAGACGGGCAGCATCGTGGCGGCGCCGCTCGTCGTGCAGAAGGGCCCCACCGGCGCCCTCGTCATCGAGACGGCGCGCGGCGTGGAGCCGACCGAGGACGACCTCGAGCTGCTCGCGCTCTTCTCCTCGCAGGCCGCCTCCGCGGTGCGCACGACGCACGAGCTGGAGCGGCTGCGCACCGGCGCCCTCGCCGCGCTCGGCCGCATGGCCACCGAGGTCGCCCACGAGCTGAAGAACCCGCTGGCCGGCCTGCGGCTCTACGCGCGCCATCTCGAGCAGCGCCTGGGCAAGACCGGCGACGACGACGGGGCCGGCCTCGCCCAGAAGATCACCTCCACCGTGGATCACCTGGCCGCGGTGGTGCAGGAGATCACCGCGTTCGGGCGCCCGCCCGAGCTCCATCGCGTGCGCACGTCGCTCCACGCGCTGCTCGACGAGTGCGTGGGCTTCGCGCAGGCCAAGTGCGAGACGCCCGGCATCGAGGTGCTCCGCGCCTACGACGCGGCCTGTCCCGACGCCATGCTCGATGCGCGCGAGCTGCGCAAGGCGTTCCTCAACCTCGTGATCAACGGCCTGGAGTCGCTCCGCGAGGGCGGCCGGCTCAGCGTCACGACGTCGTACGCGCCGGAGACGCGCACGGTGATGATCGTGGTCGAGGACACCGGCCACGGCATGAGCGAGGAGACGCTCTCGCGCATCTTCGACCTGTTCTTCACGACCAAGCCGCAGGGGACCGGACTCGGCATGGCGCTGGCCCGCTCGGTCATCGACCTGCACGGCGGGGACCTCGCGGTGCACAGCGCGCTCGGCAAGGGCACCCGCGTGACCATCCGGCTGCCGCTCGAGGCGACCGAGCGGCCGGGCGCATGAGACACACGATCCTGGTCGTCGACGACGAGGCGTCGATCGCCGACGGCCTGCGTCTGACGCTCGAGGCCGAGGGCTACTCCGTGCGCATCGCCGGCTCCGTCCGCACGGCGCTGGCCTCGGTGGCCCAGTCGGATCCGCACGTGGCGATCGTGGACCTGATGCTGCCCGACGGCGACGGGCTCTCGCTCACGCGCGAGCTCAAGCAGCGCGACCCTGCGCTGGAGGTCGTGGTCATCACCGCCTACGGCTCCGTGCGCAAGGCGATGGAGGCCACCAAGGGCGCCGGCGCGTTCTATGTCGTCGAGAAGCCGTTCGAGCCCGAGGAGGTGCTGGGCCTCGTCAAGAACGCGCTCGAGCACCGCAAGCTGATCGTCGAGAACACCGAGCTGCGCCGCCGGCTGCTCGAGCAGACCGCCGACAGCGAGATCCTCGGCTCGGCCCCCGGCATCCAGCGCGTGCTGGAGACGATCGCCTCGGTGGCCGACACCGACGCCAACGTGCTGATCATCGGCGAGAGCGGCACCGGCAAGGAGCTCATCGCGAACGCGCTGCACGAGAAGTCGAGCCGCCGCGAGGGCCCCTTCGTGAAGATCAACTGCGCGGCGCTGCCGAAGGACCTGATCGAGTCCGAGCTGTTCGGCCACACCAAGGGCTCCTTCACCGGCGCCACCACCGAGAAGGTCGGCCTGCTGGAGGAAGCGCACAAGGGCTCGCTGCTGCTCGACGAGATCACCGAGATGCCCATCGATTTGCAGGCCAAGCTCCTGCGCGTGCTGGAGGAGCGGGTGGTGCGGCGGCTCGGCGGCGCGAAGTCGATCCCCGTCGACTTCCGGCTTGTGTCGTCCACGAACCGCAGCCCCGAGCAGGCGGTGAAGGAAGGCGGGCTGCGCCAGGACCTCTACTTCCGCATCAACACGGTGACCATCGCGGTGCCGCCGCTGCGCGAGCGGCGTGACGACCTGCCGATGCTGGTGCGGGCTTTCCTCGATCGCTACAAGGCCAAGCACCAGCGCCCGGTGGACACCATCGAGCCCGAGGCCTACCGCCGCCTGCTCGCCTACGCATGGCCCGGCAACGTGCGCGAGCTGCAGCACGCGCTCGAGCGCGCGGTGCTCGTCGCGCACAGCCGTGAGATCACGGTGACCGACCTGCCGGAGTCGCTGCACCACAGCGCGGGGTCCGGCGAGGGCTCGGTCGGCGGCGGCATCGCGCCGTCAGAAGTGCCGTCGGGCTCGCTGGAGGAAATCGAGCGCGCCTCCATCCTGAAGGCGCTCGACTCCACGCGCTGGAACAAGCAGGCGGCCGCCGGGCTGCTGGGCCTGCGCCGCCCGACGCTCTACTCCAAGATGCGCAAGCACAACATCCCGCAGCGCAGGCCCTGACCCCCCGCTTCGGCTTCTTCTTCTGGCCTTACACGCCGGAGTACACGGCGCGGATGGCTGTGCTCGGCGAGGATCTCGGGTGGGATCTCGTCGGGATCGCCGACACGCCGGGGAATGCGATGGATGTGTGGGTGGCGCTGGCGCAGGTGGCGGGGGCGACCAGGCGGGTGCCGCTCGCCGCGTGCGTCACCAATCTGGTGACGCGCCATCCGAGCGTCACCGCGGGCGCCGCGGCATCCGTGGACGCGCTCGCCGGCGGGCGGCTGATCCTCGGTCTCGGCACCGGGCACAGCGGGGTGGTCAACGTCGGCGCCGCCGCCTCGTCGCCCGGTGAGTTCCGGCGCGGGCTGGCCGACGTGCGCGCGCGGCTCACGGCGAGCGCGCAGGGCCGCCCCGTGCCGGTGTACGCGGCGGCCTCGGGTCCCGCCGCGCTGGAGACCGCCGGCGCCGTGGCCGACGGCGTCTTCGTCAACTACGGCCTCGGGCCCGAGCACGTCGCGCGCGCCCGCGGGCTGATCGCCGAGGGTGCGCGCCAGGCGGGCCGCGCGCCGGAGGACGTGGACGTCTGGTGGATCGCCTGCCTCGACGTCAGCGAGACGCGCGAGGTCGCGCTGGAGAAGCTCGGCAACATCCTCGGCTTCGTCGGCGCCTACGTCGCGGGCCCGGCGCCGGAGCGCCGCGACGTCCCGCCGGCGCTCGTGGAGCCGATGCGCGAGCTTCGCCGCTCCTACACGACGAAGCGCGCGGAGATGGACCCGGCCCTGACGCGGCGGCTCGGAGTCTTTGACTACCTGCGCGGCCGCCTGGCGATCGCCGGCACGCCCGAGGACTGCGTGGCCCAGGTGCGCGCCGCGCACGCGGCCGGCGCCCGCCAGCTCATGTTCACGGTGAGCCTCGCGTCCGACCCCGTCCGTACCGTCGAGCTCTTCGGCCGCGAGGTGCCCGGCCGCCTCAAAGGCGTGCAGCCGCGTTCACCTGCCTAACAAACAGGCAGCGCCTCGCTCGCGCGGCTCCTCTAAGATTTCGATTTCATTGCGCTGAGGTCGGGCATGGCCGTTGCTTGAACGCTCCACGCCGGGAGGTCTGTTCATGAAAAAGATCGAGGCGATCATCAAGCCTTTCAAGCTCGAAGACGTCAAGGAAGCCCTCACGGGCATCGGCATCGTCGGCATGACGGTCTCCGAGGTTCGCGGATTCGGACGCCAGAAGGGCCACACCGAGCTCTACCGCGGCGGCGAGTACACGGTCGACTTCCTGCCGAAGATCAAGGTGGAGGTGGTCGTGCCCGATCATTTCGTGGACAAGGTCGCCGAGGTGGTGGCGGCGGCGGCGAAGACCGGCAACATCGGCGACGGCAAGATCTTCGTGTCACCGGTGGAGGCCGCGATCCGGATCCGCACGGGCGAGCGCGACCAGAACGCACTGTGAGGAGGAGCAACGTGAGACGGTTCACCTTTGCACTGGCAATGCTGCTCGTGCTGGCCACCCTCGGCGTGGCGCTGGCCCAGGCTCCCGCCGCGCCCGCCCCGGCCGCGACGCCAGCGGCGCCGGCTGCCGGGGCCGTGACGCCCGCGCCGGCCGCGCCGGCGCCGGCCTCCAAGATCGACAAGGGCGACACCGCGTGGATGCTGACCTCCACCGCGCTGGTGCTGATGATGACCGCGCCCGGGCTCGCGCTCTTCTACGGCGGCATGGTGCGCCAGAAGAACGCGCTCGGCACCCTCATGCACAGCTTCATCATCATGGCCGTCATCTCGATCCAGTGGGTGCTGTGGGGCTACAGCCTCGCCTTCGGCCCTGATAAAGGCGGCATCATCGGCGGTCTCGATTGGATTGGGCTTCGTGGAGTTGGTGCTGAACCATTCGACGCCTATTCCAAGACCATCCCGCACCAGGCCTTCATGCTCTTCCAGATGATGTTCGCCATCATCACGCCCGCGCTCATCACCGGCGCGTTCGCCGAGCGCAAGAAGTTCTCGGCGTTCCTGCTCTTCACCGTGCTGTGGGCGACGATCGTCTACGATCCGCTCGCGCACTGGGTGTGGGGTGACGGCGGCTGGTTGAAGAAGCTGGGGGCGCTGGACTTCGCGGGCGGGACCGTCGTGCACATCTCCTCGGGTATCTCGGCACTCGTGTGCGCGATCGTGCTGGGGCGGCGCAAGGGCTACGG
>Ga0137394_10003993_pt1 | contig 11147 bp, 9 predicted proteins | sample czobulk116metaG_FD_108278 | JGI IMG/M metagenome (GOLD analysis project Ga0137394, IMG submission 108278) | Vadose zone soil microbial communities from Angelo Coast Range Reserve, California, USA - czobulk1.16 metaG | ecosystem: Environmental > Terrestrial > Soil > Vadose zone | place: USA... | reverse complement strand
GCGATCGCTGTCGTGAGCAACGTCTGCAGGTTCGCGAGGATCGTGAACCGATCGTCGAGCGCGGGCGACGTCTTCCCCGAAACCGCTTCACTGTAGGGAACGTCGCCCCACATGGAAGACACCGTGCCCATCGTGAGCGCTTCCCAGACCTGCGTGATCCCGAGCCACACAGAGTCGTTCGCCGCCCCGACGAGGTCTTCCAACCGCTTGATGTCAACCAGCCCGCCGCCGTCGTACGCGTTGATCCAGTCACCGCCGTTGGCGGCGATGTTCGACGTCTCGTTGAACACGTACTGGGCGGCCTGCTGGACGAACCGCGAATTGCCCGCCGAGCAGGACTGGACCCACTCGCACATCATCATCGCCACGGTGCCTTCCTGGAAGGCAAACTGCCCGGCCTGCACGCCGATGAACAACTGCTGGGCCGACGCGATCGTGGGCCGGTTCGGGTCCTGCGAAAGCTTGTCTCCGGTAAGGAACGAGTCACAGCCCGCCGTCCCGAGGAGCAGCCCCAGTGACACGAGCGCGACATTGGTAGTGCGACGCATATGTCGATCTCCTCGGGGTTAGTGGTTCAAGGTGACCGAGAACACGAACGACCGTGTCTGCGGATTATTGAAATAGTCCACGCCGCCCGCCCCGGCCCCGGCCGAAATTGCCCCACCGAGGTTGGTCTCTGGGTCATAGCCGGTGTAGTTCGTCCAAGTCTTCAGGTTCCGGCCGGAGACCCGGATGTCGATGCTCGAGAACCCGATCGAGCGCTGTATCCACGGGGCGTCCAGCGTGTAGCTCACCGAGAGCTCACGCAGCTTGACGAAGCCGCCGTCCTCGATGCACGGCTCGTCGATCCCGATGAACGGACAACCGACGACGTTGCGGTAGAAGTACTCGCCGATGGACACCGTCTGACCGGCGCCCGGGCCCGCCACTGGACCCTCGTACCAGCCTCCCTGTCCGAAGACCTTGGGGTTCCCGGTGCATGACGCTGGGTCGTTGCGATTGGTGCAAGTCGCCCGCACCTGGGTGTCCCCGTGCGTGCCGTAGCTCCAGAGTGCGCCCTTGGTACCGTTCCAGATCTGCCCGCCGTGCCGAATGTCGAGCAGGCCGGAAATCTGCACCTTGCGGAAGCGGAACGACGACCGCACGCTGCCGGTCCAATTGTAGTTCGGGTCCTGCACGATGCGCGGATCCGCATCCTGGAGGGGGTAGCCGTCAAGCCCGATGTACATTGCGCCCTTCGGCTTTCCGGCGCACACCGCCCCGAGCGTCGTGGTTCCGCTGGTACCATCCACCACGTTGGCGTCGGACGAGACGCCGCACCGCAGGAAGCCGCTGCCGAGGTACACCCCGATCGGCTGGCCCACCATCGCGACCTGGTTATTGAAATCCCCGATCGAGATGAACTGCTCGCCGCCCAGCGACAGCACCGTGTTGCGGTTGCGAGCCCATTGCAGGCCGACTTCCCACCCATAGTCCGCCTTCTGCAGCGGCCGGATGTTCAGCGACGCCTCCCAGCCACGGTTGCGCATCGTGGCGGCATTCGCCCCCTCCTGGAAGAACCCGATGGAAGGATTGAGCGGCTGCAGCAGGATGATGTCGGACGACTTCTTGTTGTACCAGGTGACGCTCGCATCGGCTCGATCCTTGAAGAAGCCGAGGTCCAGGCCGGCCTCGAACTCCTTGGAGCGCTCGGGCTTGAGCGTCTGCGCCGGCCGCAGCTCCGCCCGGGTCACCAAGCCCCCAATGCCGTTCTGCGTGGGCGTGTTTCCCGTGCCCTGCGAGATGCCGCCGACGATGCCGCTGGTGAATGTCTGCGACGTCAGGTACGGCAGCGGCTCCTGGCCCGCCTCGCCGTAGGCTACGCGCGCCTTGCCGTACGACAGCCACGACTGCTCGCCGATCGCTTTCGTGAACTCCCACGCGGCACTCCCCTTGGGGAACCAGCTGCGCAAGTTGGACCGCCCGAACGTCGAGGAGCCGTCGTTGCGCAATGCCGCCGACAAGTACAGCTGGCTCTTGATATCGAGCGTGGCCTGGCCGAACCACGACGCGTCGTGAACAACGGTCTCCTGATCGAGCGGCAGATCCTGCTTCACGGTGTTCGAAAGCTTGAACGGCTGGAGGGCGACGAGGTCGCGGCCCACCGTCCCGATCTGCCGGTTGTTACGCGTGTCCAGGTTCTGCCCGATTGTGATGGTCCCACCGAAGCTCGGGTTAAGCGAATACGTCGCGGTAGCGGTGAGGTTGTGATCGATTCCGTAGTTCACGATCTTTCCCTCGACCACCCGCCCCGCGATGCACGGGGCCGACGACGTGACGGCGCACCCCTCGAGCCGCTCGTCGGTCCAGTAGTCCGCCCCCAGCGTGTAGTTGACCTTCAGCCAGGCGACCGGCAGGTACTCGGCGTTGATGTTCCCATACACCCGGCCGACGTTGGACAGGTTTTGCGATTCATTGGCCGTCCAGAACGGGTTGTCGAACGTCCGGTCCTCGCCCAGCGTGTTGTCGTTGGGGTGCTGGAACCGGTAGCCGCGCTGCTGTGGCCCGGCGTTGGTCTGGACAACGTAGGGCTGGTTGTTGAAGTCGGGCGGCGTGCGCAGATCACCTAGCTGGATGCCGTTGGTGTTGTTGCCGCGCTGGACGTAGTGACCCCGCGAATCGGCGAACGATAGGTCCGCGCCCAGCTTCAGGTTGTCGATCACGCGGTGCGTCCCCTTGAAGCGCACCGAGGTCCGCGAGAAGAGGTTGTTGGGGCCGATGATCACACCCTGATCGTGGTTGTAGTCGCCCGACAGATAGAATGTCGTGCGGTCGTTACCACCCGATACCGAGAAGCCGTTGTCCAACGTATGGCCGACCCGGTAAATGTCGTTGGCGTGGTCGTACACGGTCGCCCCCGCCGGAATCGCCGGGCCCCAGCTGCGGCCGCAAACACCGGCCCCGGCCTGGTCGCACTGCCCGCCCACAGACGTGTCGGCGTGGATTCCGTTCGTGCCCTGCCCGAAGCCTGTCTGCAGCGGGTAGACGTGGTTGATATCGTTGAACGACGTGGAGGACCGGAACGTGAAATGCGTCGCACCAGACCGACCGGACTTGGTTGTGATGAGCACCACGCCCGCCGCCGCCCGCGCGCCGTAAATCGCGCTCGCCGCGGGACCCTTCAGAATCTCGACCGACTCGATGTCGTTCGGATTGATGTCGGCCGCGCGGTTGGTGTTGACCGTCCCCTCCGTCTGACCACCCTGGGCCAGGGTTCCGCCACCGTCATCCGTGGCGTTGAAATTGGAGGTAGAGAAGGTCGAATTGTCCGTCGGCACGCCGTCCACCACGAACAGCGGCTGGTTCGAGCCGAGCAGTGTGCTGATGCCGCGGATGTTGATGAACGAGCTCGCCCCGGGGTCGCCGGACTGCTGAATCACCGTGACGTTGGGGGCTTTGCCGGCGAGTGACTGCACCATGTTTGTCTCACCCGCCTTCGAGATCAGGTCGGACGAGACGCTGTTGCGAACACTGCCGAGCTTCTCAGTCGAGCTCGACGTGCCGGCGCCGGTCACGACCACCTCGCCGAGCTGCAGCGGGTTGGCCGCGAGCACAAAGTCGTGCGTCACGCCGCCCGCGCTGAGGGTGAGCTGGGCGGTCTGCGATTTGTAGCCCAGGCGTCGCGCGACCATCGTGACGGTCTGACCCGAGACCCGGGCGCCCGGCACGACCATCGTGTAGCGACCGTCGTCCTTGCTCAGGGAGCCGAGCCCCATGGCTGGAATCGCGACTTCGACCTGCCCTAGGGGCAGACCAGCGTCGCTCGTGACTCTGCCGGTGATCGTCACCGGCTCCTGCGCGGCGAGCAGGGCCGGTAGCGCGAGAACCGCGCTGAGAATGAATGGAACGAACCGACGGGGTGTGAATTGCATGTCCCCTCCTGCGAGGTGGTGTGACACGCACGACCAGCGCCGCCTGTCTGGCGGGCCGGGGCTGCAACAACGGACTGCATGTCGACGAACCGCGCGCTCACACGACGACGATGGCGGGAAGGGCACACAGCGCGCGGCGACGGCGACGGCTATCGCCGCTTTTATATCACCATTTACGGCAGCGCGCTAGAGTGACGTGACCCTGACATATGTTTCATTATGGAACAGTGCCGCCGTGGCGCCGCTAGTCGCGACCGACTATGGTTGGTCGCCAGAAAACCCTCATGATCCGTGCGCTCCTCGTTGCCGCCGCGTGGCTGCTGACCGTGCCGGGCCCCCCGGGCCCGCGCTCGGCATCCCGCCAGGCGCCCGACGCACTCGCCGCCCGGGCCAAAGGCCGCGCCGACGCACCCGTGACCGTGTACGAGATGTCGGACTTCCAGTGTCCTTACTGCCGCGAGTTCGCCCTCGGCACGATGGCGGTGCTCGAGCGCGAGTACATCCAGGCGGGCAAGGTCCGGTTTGTGTACATCAACCTGCCCCTGACAAGCGTGCACAAGAATGCCGCAGCCGCGGCGGAGGTCGCGCTGTGCGCCGCCCGGCAGCAGCGGTTCTGGGCGATGCACGACCTGCTGTTCCGTCACCAGGTCCAGTGGGCCGCGCTCCCCTCCCCCCGAGCGTATCTCCTCGCGCTCGGCGACTCGGCGGGTCTCGACCATGCCGGGCTGGGCCGCTGCGTCGCGTCCGGGGCCACCGCCGGCGACGTCCGGGCGGACGCCGAGCGGGCGCGGCGGTCGGGCGCGACCAGTACTCCTACCTTTTATATCGAGGGCGCCCTGCTCGAAGGGGCGGCACCGGTCACGGTCTTCCGGGCCGTGCTGGACTCGATCTACCGGAGCAAGACAACCGCCGGGGCGCACTGAACCCTTCCTTCATATACCGGCTCAGCATGGGGCTCGCGCAGCGGGCTTTGCCCTTCGCCGCGCGCTTTGACAAAAAGCTCGCCCGCGGTCTCGATGCACGCCGCGGGGTGACGGATCGGCTGGCGGCATGGGCCCGGGCGCACCGCGATCCCAAGCGCCCGCTGCTGTGGGTGCATGCGCCTTCGGTGGGCGAGGGTCTGCAGGCGAAGCCGGTGCTCGAAGCGGTACGCGCCGAGGCGCCGCACTGGCAGCTCGCCTATACGTTTTTCTCCCCTTCTGCCGAGCGGCTGGCGCGCACCCTGCCCGTCGACGTGACGGACTACCTGCCGCTCGACCGCCCGGCCGAAGTGACGAGCGTGCTCGACGCGCTTCGTCCCGCGGCGCTGGTGTTCTCGAAGCTCGACGTGTGGCCCGAGCTGACGCTCGCGGCGGCACGGCGCGGCGTGAAGCTGGGCCTCATCTCCGCCACGGTCGCGCCGCATAGCTCGCGCCTGCGCTGGCCGGCCCGCGGCTGGGCGGAGCCGGCCTACCGCGCGCTCGAGCGCATCGGCACGATCAGCGCGGAAGACGGCCAGCGGCTCGAGCAGCTGGGCGCGCGCCCCGGAGCCATCGAGGTGACGGGGGACACGCGCTACGACAGCGTCGCCGAGCGGGCGGAGCGGTTCGATCGCTCGCGCGACCCGTTCGCGCGCCTCGCCATCGCGCCGGCCGGCACGTTCACCATCGTCGCCGGGTCCACCTGGCCCGCTGACGAGGCGGTGGTCCTCCCGGCATTCGTGGACCTGCTCGCCCAGGTGCCCAGCGCGCGCCTCGTGCTGGCGCCCCACGAGCCCAACCCCGACCACCTCGCCGGCATCGCGCAGGCCGCCAAGCGGGTCGGCCTGCCCCGCCCCGTCCGACTGTCACAAGTGGAGCACACGTCCTCGGCGCCGGTGATCGTGGTGGATCGCGTGGGGATCCTCGCCGACCTGTATGCGCTCGCGGACGTGGCTTTCGTGGGCGGCGGGTTCCACCGCGCGGGACTCCATTCGGTGCTCGAGCCGGCGGTGTTCGGCGTGCCGGTGGCCGTGGGCCCGCACTGGCACATGAGCCGCGACGCGACGTTGCTGATCGAGCGCGGCGGCGCCGTGGCCTTGAGCGCCGACGGTCGGCACCAGCTGCACTCCCAGTGGCTCGTGTGGCATCACGACCCGGGGGCCCGCGCCAAGGCGGGGGCGGCGGGGAAGCGGCTGGTGCGGGAGGGGCGCGGTGCGGCGGAGCGGACGACGGCACTGGTCAAAAAGCTTGTAGCAGGTTAGCGCGGGCCGAGGGGTCCCGCAGAGCGACTGCGTATTTTTGTCGCGGCGCGGGACCCCTCGGCCCGCGCCTACTGCCCTACAACCACGCCTTCGAACGTCACCGACCGAGGCACGACGAGCCCCAGGGTCAGGCCGGTCACCAGCAGATCGCTCCAGCGGCTCCGCACCTTGACGCGCAGACTTGTGATGCGCGTTCCGGTGCCGACCTGCCCCGCCAGTACGTCCTCGAGGTTCGGTTGCGCCACCCGCACGAGGCCCAAGAGCATGTAGACCGCGTGTTTCGTCACGCGAAACGGCGTGCCCGAATCCGGCCGCTGTGCGGTGCTGGCGAGCGACGCCGGGACACCGAGATGGGTCGCGTCCAGCGTGAGCGCGCAGGCGCTCAACGTGAGGGCCAGCACGAGGACCGACCCGCGCGAGACGAGAAAACGGATCACAGAGCTCCTGGAAATGGACGGGGCGCGCCGGGGAATCGCGCGCCCCAAAGGTAGCGGCTTCACTCCGGGTTGTGAACCAGGGTTACCGTCCCATTTACGGCCGGAGCCCGAGGCTGGCGCCGACGCCGAACACGCCGTGTCTCGTCCCGTCGGCGAACTTTTCTGAGTCGTAGGCGAGGTGAATCCCGATCGGGCCGAACTCCACGTTGGCTCCGACGACCCAGCCGAAGTGGGTCTCGTGGTCCGCAGCGCCCGCCGCCACGTTGGAATAATGGTGGTACCGGATCCCGGGGGAGACGTACGGCTCGACCCTCACGACCGGCGTGGGGAGTGGGACGCTCAGCCCCACGGCCGCGAGCAGCGTGGTCTGCACCGGCAGCGTCGTCGTAGAAGAGGTGATCTCCAGGCTGTGACCGCCGCCGAGCTGCAGATTGACGGCGACCGGGATGAGGCTGCCGCCGAGCAGCCGGAACGCGGCCGTCCCGCCGAGGGTGAGCAAGCGTTCGTTGACGAGGTCGGGGTCCCAGGACGACACCCCGCCCGTCAGCGTGAACACGCCGGCCCCGAGCGTGACGCGGCCGCCGAAGGCCGTGCCCCCCCCCGCATTACTGTTGGGCCGACTGTAGTCCCCGTAGATCGTGAAGCCTGTCCCGGCTTGGGGGTCGTTCCACGCCGGCTCGCCCAGCCACTGTGCTGCGGCGTTCGTCGCCAGGACTACCGTCAATCCCAGCGTCAACACTGTGTGTTTCATGTGCCCTCGCAACGCCTGAGGAAACCGTGTGGGACCAGGGCGCACGGTCCGGCGGAGACGGAGCAACGGTAAGAACCGCGCCCCGGCGAGTCAATGCTGTGTCGCTTATGCGGCTCACATGCCGAGCGGGAGATGGAAGTCCACGTGGGCTCCAACGCCGAACACCCGCACACTGCCGCCGCCCTTCACTTTCTCGTTGTCGTAGGCGAGGTGTACGCCGACGAGGCCGAAGCTCAGGTTAGCCCCGAACACGTAGCCGAACTCGGTGCTGTTCCCGCCGCCGCTCACACTACGATACCGGATGCCCGGAGAGAAATACGGCTCGATGCTGATTCCCGGGGTCGGGAGCGGGACACTGAACCCCACGGCGCCCGTGACCGCGGTCTGGGCGGGCGTGGAATTGGCGGAGTCGGTGCGCGCCGCGCCGGCCTGCAGGTTGACGGAGAACGGCAGCAAGCTGCCGCCGATCAGCCGGAACGCCGCGTTTCCACCGATGGACGTGAAGCCCTCAGTGGCGGCCTCGGGCTTCCACCTCGCCACGCCTGCCGTGAGGGTGATCGTGCCGATGCCCAGCGACGCGCGACCGCCCCAGGTGTTGCCCTTGCCGTAATCACTGTTCGGCTTGGCGTAGTCACCGCTGATCGTGACCCCGGTCCCGCCCTTGGGGCTGTTCCACACCGGCTCGCCCAGCCACTGCGCTGCGGCAGGGGTCGCCACGACTGCCGCCAATCCCAGCGTCAACATTGCGCGCTTCATAGGTGCCCTTTCCTCAAGGTGTCCGCAGCAACGGTAGGAACCGCGGCCGGGTGAGTCAATCCTGTGTCGCTCTAGTGCACCCACACGGCGCCGATCGACACGCCGGTGAGCGGCCGGTCGCCCAGGCCGCCGGAGATGCGCGCGTCGAGCACGCGGGACAGCCGGAAGTCCGCGCCGACGCCGAACCCGAACACCAGGTCGGACGGGAAGTCGCCGACGATGAACGCGAAGGTCGGCTGCACGTACGGCACGATGCTGACGGTGGACCCCCGCGGATCGATGCGCCGGCCGAGCGAGAGTCCGGCCGGGATGATGAGCGCCGAGCCGCCGCTCACCAGATTGGCGCCCGCGCCGACCATGAGTGCCCCGTCCAGCGGGAAATCCATGGTGTGCGTGATCACGCGCTCCCGCGCCTCGACACCGGCCAGCACGACGGTGCTGGCGCCGCTGCCGGGGGAGAAGAACCCGCCGCGCAACCCGATATCAAACTTGCCGCTCGCGTAGCGGTACACGCCTTCGAACGCGGTGCCGCCCCCCTCCGGAAAGCTGAAGACACCGCCCAGCTCGGAGCGCTGGAACGCCCGGTAGGGAGCGTTGAACGACGGCATGCCCGTCGCTTGCGCCCCGGCCGTTGGGGGAAACGCCACTCCCGCCAGCACCGCGACCAGCACCGCCACCTCACGTCGTATTCTCATTACCTGGCCTCGTTTCGGGGGGGTCGGCGTGCGTGAGGGAGGTACCCAGCCGCAGAGGCATCGTTCCGCCTCGGACCCCAACCAAAATGGCACGGCCCGCCCAGTCCATGGGCGGGCCGCGACAGACTGCCGAATCAGAAGCGAACGCCACCCGTGAGGACGAACGTCTTACCACCACCCACTTCTCCGCGAGCCTCGGCGAACGGGACGAGCGAGCTGCCCTTCAACTTGAACGTGGTACCACCGAGCAAGTTGAGTCCGGCCTTGGTCGCGGAGACGCTGGTGCCGCCGGACGGGCCGGCGGACGCGTGCGCGATGTTCAAGCCGCCGCCCGCGTACGGCCGAAAGCTGCTCCGCGCGGGTACGCTGAACCGGTACGCGACGTTGCCGTTGATCTCCCAGTAGTGTGCGCTCACACCGGCGGGCACGCTGGGGAAGAAGTAGTCGAAGGAGACGATGCCATCAAGCGGCGTCTTGGGAAACAGGGATTCCAGGGGGAACACGCCCCGGCCGCCGATCCCGAAATCGACATCGCTGCTCCAGTTGAGCTGCACCCCGAACGACGGGCGGTCCGCACGGGAGGCCGCGGGGCGGGCGGCCGGGCGCCGCTGAGCCACGAGCTCTGCCGGGGCGAGCCCGAGGGCGGCGAGGAGCAGGACACAGCCGATCAGCTGCCGCATACAAAGCCTCCGAGGAAGTGTGAGGGGCGCAGGACCGTTTCAAGACCGCACATCGCTAAAAGCGGCGCGCGGATCTGTCAAGCCGGCTCGACCCGATCGGCAACGATCCGGACCGTGTCGCCCACCACCTGGAGGAATCCTCCCGCCACGCGGAACCGGCTTGACGCACTTCCCTGACGCACCTGCAACACACCCGTTCCGAGCAACGTGAGGAACGGGGCGTGACGCGGCAGGATGCCGACCTGGCCGTCGTACGCCGGCGCGACTACCGCGTCGGCGGCCCCATCGAATACCGCTTGCTCGGGCGAAACGACGGTGACGTGCATCACTCAGCTCGTGGCCAAGCGTTTTGCCTGCTCCAGCGCCTCGTCGATCCCGGCCACCATGTAGAAGGCCTGCTCGGGCAGATGGTCGAACTCCCCCGCCACCACCCGCTCAAACGAGCTGATGGTGTCCTCGAGCTTCACGTATTTGCCCTCGAGGCCCGTGAACTGGGTGGCCACAAAGAACGGCTGGGAGAGGAAGCGCTGCACCCGACGCGCGCGCGCCACCAGCTGCTTGTCTTCTTCGGACAGCTCGTCCATCCCCAGGATCGCGATGATGTCCTGAAGGTCCTTGTACCGCTGCAGGATCCGCTGGACCTCGACCGCCACCTTGTAGTGGCGCTCTCCGAGGTACTGCACGTCGAGGATGCGCGACGACGACGCGAGCGGATCCACGGCGGGATAAATGCCGAGCTCGAAGATCTGACGGGACAGCACGACGGTGGCGTCGAGGTGCGAGAACGCGGTCGCCGGTGCCGGGTCGGTGAGATCGTCGGCCGGGACGTAAATCGCCTGCACCGACGTGATGGATCCTTTCTTGGTGGAGGTGATCCGCTCCTGCAGCTCGCCCATCTCCGTGGCGAGCGTCGGCTGATAGCCCACCGCCGACGGCATCCGGCCGAGCAGCGCCGACACCTCGGAGCCCGCCTGCGTGAACCGGAAGATGTTGTCGATGAACACCAGGACGTCCTGGCCTTCCACGTCGCGGAAGTACTCGGCCACCGTCAGGCCGGTCAGGCCGACCCGCAGCCGCGCGCCCGGGGGCTCGTTCATCTGGCCGTAGATGAGCGAGCACGACTTGAGGACCCCGCTCTCCTTCATTTCCAGATAGAGATCGTTTCCCTCGCGGGTGCGCTCCCCCACGCCGCAGAACACCGAGCGGCCGCCGTGGCCCATCGCCACGTTGTGAATCAGCTCCTGAATGATGACCGTCTTCCCCACGCCGGCGCCGCCGAACAGGCCGATCTTGCCGCCCTTCACGAACGGAGCGATCAGGTCGATGACCTTGATCCCCGTCTCGAATACCTCCGTCTTGGGCTCCAGGTCGACGAACTTCGGCGTCTCGCGGTGGATCGGCCAGCGCTCCGCATCGGGGGGGATGGGATCGCCTTCGTCCACCGGCTCGCCGAGCACGTTGAGGATGCGACCCAGCGACGCCTGGCCCACCGGGACGGTGATGGGCTTACCGGTATCCACCACCTCCATGCCGCGCACCACGCCGTCGGTCGAGGTCATCGCGACGGCGCGCACCTGGTTGCGCCCGATGTGCTGCTGCACTTCGGCGGTCAACCGGATCGACGGCGTGCCCCCTCCCTCCCCGTTGCCGCGGTGGTCGATCACCACGGCATTGTAGATCTCGGGCAGGTGCTCCG
>Ga0137394_10003991_pt1 | contig 11154 bp, 11 predicted proteins | sample czobulk116metaG_FD_108278 | JGI IMG/M metagenome (GOLD analysis project Ga0137394, IMG submission 108278) | Vadose zone soil microbial communities from Angelo Coast Range Reserve, California, USA - czobulk1.16 metaG | ecosystem: Environmental > Terrestrial > Soil > Vadose zone | place: USA... | reverse complement strand
TCCGAATACACCGCCACCGTCTCGACGCCCAGCTCCTTGCACGCGCGGATCACCCGCAGGGCGATCTCCCCGCGGTTCGCGATCAGCACTTTCTTGAACATCAGGGCGTCAGCTCGATCGCCCCGGCCGCGTCGGCCCCACCCAGCCGGTTCCCCGACGAATCGACGCCCGACACCTTCAGGGCGAACTCGCTCGGGTTCGTCGCGTAGAAGATCGCGCTCTCGTAGCTGATGACGCCTTGGTTGTACCAGTGGAAGAGCGACTGGTCGAAGCTCTGCATGCCGTATTGCACCGAACCTTGGGCGATGAGATCGGGGATGCTGAGCTGCTTGGAGAGATCACGAATGTTGTCGGCCACTGCGGCCGTATTGATCAGCACCTCGGCCGCCGGGACGCGGCCGCGGCCGTCCTTGCGCGGCACCAGACGCAGCGAGACGATCGCCTGGAGCGCCGTGGACAGCAGGTGGCGGATCTCGTCGTGCTGATGCGGCGGGAAGAATGAGATCACGCGGCTGACCGTCTGGGTTGCATCGGTCGTGTGCAGCGTCGAGAACACCATGTGCCCCGTGTCGGCTGCCTTGAGCGCCGTGTCCAGCGTCTCCATGTCCCGGATCTCGCCGATCAGGATCACGTCGGGATCCTGCCGCAGGACGTGCCGCAGCGCCGAGTTGAACGTGAGCGTATCGTTGCCGACTTCGCGCTGCGAAATGTTCGAGTGCTGGTCGCGATGCAGGAACTCGATCGGGTCCTCGATCGTGATGATGTTCACGCGCCGGTTCGTGTTCACGTGATTGATCATCGCGGCAAGCGCCGTCGATTTCCCCGACCCTGTCACGCCCGTGACCAGGACGAGCCCCCGGGGCTTGAGCGCGATTTCCTCCAGCACGCCCGGCAGATTCAGCTCGCGGATCTGCTTGACCTCGTAGGGAATCGCGCGGAACGCGAACGCCACCGTCCCGCGCTGCTGGTAGATGTTGGTCCGGAAGCGGCCCACGCCCGGCACGCCGATCGCGAAGTCCGCCTCCTTGTGTTCGGCGAACTCCTTGACCTGCCGCGGCGTCATGATCTGCTCGGCCAGCGACTTCAGCTCTTCCGGCTTGAGCGGCGCGGTATCGAGCGCGACGAGGTCGCCGTTCACGCGAATGGTCGCCGGCCGGCCGACCTTGAGCAGCAGGTCGGAGCCGTTGCGCTGCACCATGTGCGTGATTGCTTGTTTGAAGTTGAACTGCGGCAGATTGCTCTGCGTCGCCTCACCCATGCGGATCCACCCGGAAAAGGACCTGGCCGAACTCCACCGGCTGCGCGTTTTGTGCGGCGACTTCCCGAATGACGCCCCCGACCTCGGACTCGATTTCGTTCATGATCTTCATCGCCTCGATGATGCAGACCACCTGCCCCACGTTCACCCGCGATCCGACCTTCACGTACGGCTGCGCGGCGGGCTCCGGCGACTGGTAGAACGTCCCCACCATCGGGGATTTGATCTCGAGGAGCTGGGGACCGGCGGATGGGGCGGGAGCAGTTGGAGCGGTGCTGGCGAGTGCTGCGGCGGAGTGCGAGACGATGAGATGGCCCCCCCCCCCAGGTCCCCCACCGATGGTATTCCCGTGGCCAGCCTTCGAAACCCGTACGGACGACCACGCCCCAAACAGACCACGACGGATCTCGATCGCCCCCACCTCGGGCGCGTCTTTCAAGATCTGCACGATCTGGGCGATGATGTCGAGCTTCATACCGTGAAGATACCCCCCAAGAGGCCCTACACCAGTTCCAGGAGATCCGTGCTGCCGTCGGTCAACAACACGGGGCCATCAGCCGACAAATGCACATCGTCTTCGATGCGCACACCGCCCCGCCCTGCGACGTAGACACCGGGCTCGATCGTCACGACGGCGCCCTCGGGCAGCGGGTCGGCGGCGGTGCGCGCGAGTCGCGGCGCTTCGTGCACCTCGAGACCCAGACCATGCCCCGTCGAATGCCCGAACGCCGCGCCAAAGCCGCGTGCTTCGATCGGATCACGCGCCAGCGCGTCCGCTTCCCGCCCGCTCATGCCGACGCGCACACCTTCGCGCGCGCGCCGCTGCGCCTCCTGCACCAATCCGTACAGCGCGCGCTGCGACTCGTCGGCCCGCGCGCCGACCACTACCGTGCGCGTCATGTCGGCGCAGTAACCGTCGACGACGGCGCCGAAGTCTAGCAGCAGCCACTCGCCGGCCGCCACCGTGCGGCTGCTCGTGAGCGCGTGCGGGAGCGCGCTGCGCGGCCCGCTCGCCACGATCGTCGGGAACGGGTGCGCCTCGCTCCCGTGCCGCCGCAGTGCCCGTTCGAGCTCTCCCGCGATCTCGAGCTCGGTCTGCCCGGGCCGCACCAGGGCCAGCGTGTCACGCAGCGCCGTCGTCGCGAGCGTCGCGGCGGCGCGAATGGCGGCGACTTCCCCCGCGTCCTTGCGCACGCGCAGCCGCTCGACGAGCTCACCGGCGGGCTTCCACCGCCACGACGCGCCCGGTCCGCTCGCAAACCGCTCTGCGTCCTTCACACTCAGCGCATGCGCCTCGAAACCGATCAACCCGAGCGTCCCGAGCGTCGGCAGCTCCCGCAGGAGCCGCTCCCAGACACTCGTGCCTTCGATCTCGACGCGCGCCACCGCCCCACATTGCTGCCGCGCCTGCTCGTCGTAGCGAAAGTCCGTGATCAGGAGGAGCTCTCCCCGACTCACTACCGCCACACCCGCCGACCCGCTGAATCCCGTCAAATAGCGGATGTTGGGCCGCGACGTCACGAGCAACGCGTCCAAACCCTCGGCTTCGAGCATTGCGGCGAGCGCCGCTTGTCGCTCGGCGCGCTTATCGCGACTCGAGGTACCTGGCAAGCGCTTCGAATCCCAGCCGATAGCTGTCGGCGCCGAATCCCGTCACCACGCCCACCGCGAGATCCGCGAGCAACGACCGTCGCCGCTCCGGCTCGCGGGCGAAGATGTTGGAGAGATGCACTTCCACGAACGGCACGCGCACCGCGAGCAACGCATCGCGTACCGCCAGACTGGTGTGCGTAAACGCCGCGGCGTTGATCAGCGCGCCATCGGCATGGCCCTTCAGACCTTGGATCGCCTCGACCAACTCGCCTTCATGATTCGTCTGAATCCAGGTGCACTCGACGCCCAGCGTGCGCGCGCGCTCTTTCGTAGCGCGCTCGATGTCCGCGAGACTCGTGCGGCCATAAATCTCAGGCTCGCGCTCACCCAACAGATTCAGATTGGGACCGTTCAGCACGGCGATATGGCGAGACACTAGGACTTGAGCTTCTTCAACCACTGCTGGAACTGATCCGCCTCCACCTCGTCCTCCGGCGGCCGCTGCGTCCGGCCGGACGAACGGTGACCACCGGGAGTCTTGGGCGACGCGGCGTCAGCGGCACCCTCTCCCGCAACGCCCCCCCCGCCCGCCCCGCCCGCCCCGCCCGCCCCCCCGGCACCGGGCTTCCCACCGGCGAAGAACTCATCGAACGAGAAGCCTCCCGTCTTGGATCCCCCCGCTCCCCCGGCCGGCGCGGCTGACCCCTGAGGGAACGGGGCGGACTGACCGGGCCGTCTTCCCGCGTCCTCGCCAAAGACCGAGTCGAGCGAAATGTGGTCGTCAGCCGGACGAGATGGCTCACCTGGCAGCGGCCCGGCGGCATCGAACGCCGAGGCCAGCGTGCTCTGCGAGCCTCGTCCCGACCAAATCCCCTTGAGAAATGCCTGTGCCGAAACGCCGGACTTCTTCTTGCGCGGTGACAGCTGTTCGACCTTGCTCCTCAGTTTCGCGTCGTTGGGCCGCTGCGCGAGCAGCGCCTGATAGACACGCAACGCGTCCTGTTGATGACCCTGTTTGAGGTATAGCTCCGCCATCGTTTCCGTGAGCACCGGCTCCGCCTGTGACAGCGTCGCGGTATCCGCCGCCCCATCGTCGTCGGATAATGCGACGGCGGCGGGAACGCGCCCAGTCGGCGGAGGCGGCGGCGGGGGCGGCGGGGGCGGCGGGGGTGGCGGGGGCGGCGGCGCTGGCGGCTGGGGGGGTCTCGGCGCAGGCGCCCGCATCTCGTCGTCCGGCATGATGAGCGGCAGATCGACCTGGGGAAGCGCCTCATCGAGGTCCGGTCCGCCCTGCGATGCAGCAGGTTCCGGCCCATCCAGCTTGAACATCCCACTCCCCTCGTACTGCGTCCGCGCCAGTCCCTCGATCTCCACCTGCTCGATCTGCTGCGAATTCAACTCGACGTCTTCCTGGACTTCCAATCCCTCGGCTTTTGCGGCGGCGTGGGCGTTGGGGTTGAAGCTGATCGGATTCTCAAAGTTCTCGACTTCCGGTGCGGCCGCCGAAGGTCTCGACGGCTTCGCAAGCTCGACAGGCTCCGGAGTCTCGTGCTCGACCGCGAAATCCGGCTTGGCCATCGGCGCGGTGCCGGCGGCTTCCACCGGTTTGGTCGCGGTCGCGGCTTTGCGTTTGGCGCGCGCCAGCGATTCGGCGGCGTCCCCATTCATCGGGTCGGCGTTCAGGAGCCGCGACAGCCAATCGACTTCTTCCTCGTACCTTCCGTTTCGCTCAGCCAGCTCGGCGAGGCCGCGCAGGGCGATGATGTTTTCGCCGTCGAGGCCCAGGACCTGTTTGAAAACGCCCAGCGCCGCGGCGTCGTCTTTCTTGTCGACGAGGCAGCGGGCGTACACGATGTAGGCGCTGACGTAATCGGGATGGAGCTTGAGGCCGTTCTGACAGAGCTCGACCGCGTTATCTATAAGCCCCGCTTTACGATAGGCGTCCGCCAAGGGGGCGAAGTTGCGGCCCTTGGGATTGTCCCGATAACGCGCTTCGAGCTTGTCGATCTCGCTGGTATAGGCCACGGCCTAAGTCTATGTGGGAATTGGACGAAGATAGTGTTTGGCCGGCGCCGCTGTCAAATGACCCGAACCCGTGTGCGCTTGAGTTTGTGCGTTGTCGTTTTTAGACTTATGCCCCTTCACCCCTCCTCTCTGAACGGAGTTCGAAGTCGCCATGCTGCGCACCATGCGCGCCAACGCCAAGTGGGTCTTCTATATCCTCGCCATCGCCTTCGTGGGGTGGCTCGCCGTCGGTCAAGTGATGAGCATCCTCGGTCCCAGCGGCAATGTCGTGCTCCGCGTCAACGGCAAAGAATTCCCGGTCACCGACTATCAGCAGCGCGTACAGCTCGCGTCCGAGCAGTACCGCCAGCAATACGGCACGGCTCCGCTGACGAAGGAAGAGGACCGGCAACTCCAGGATCAAGTCATCAATCAGATGATCCAGGACGCGCTGCTCGAGCAGGAGTACCGTCGTCTCGGCATTCGGGTCAGCGACGACGAGATCATCGCGATGGCGCACAATTCGCCGTTGCCCGAGATCATGCGCGATCCGCAGTTCCAGACCGACGGCCAGTTCGACATTCGCAAATGGCAGCAGTTCCTCTCCACGACGAGTGACCGCAACATGCTGCTGCAGCTCGAGGCGATCTACCGCCAGCAGATACCGCGCATCAAGCTGTTCGAGTACCTCGCCAGCGATGTCTATATTCCCGACGCCAAGCTGTGGCGGCTGTATAAGGATCAGAACGACTCCGTGCGGGTCGCCTCACTCGTCGTGTCGCCGTACACGATCGTCGACACGACTCCGATCAGTGACGCCGAGCTGCAGGCCTACATCGCGAAGCACCCGGACGACTTCAAGCGACCGGGAGTCGCGTACGTGCGGTTCATCGCGATCCCGCGCCTCCCGAGCGCCGACGACAGCGCCGCGGCGCGGGCACGCGTCGCACGGGTGCGCAGCGAGCTTGCCCGCGGGGCGAAGTTCGAGGACGTGGCGCGCCGCGAGTCCAGCGATTCCGGCAGCGGGCAGCGCGGCGGCGATCTCGGCTGGGTCAAGAAGAACGACACCACCACCTACGTTGCCCCCTTCATGAAGGCCGTGCGCAGCCTGAAGCCCGGCCAGCTGTCGCCCCCGGTGCAAACGCAGTTCGGCTACCACCTGATTCGCGTCGACCAGGCCAAGGGCGACTCGGTCAAGCTCCGTCACATCTTGATCCCGGTGGCGCTGCAGGGTCCGCACCTCGACCACGTCGAAGCGCGCGCCGACACGCTCGAACGCCTGGCGGCGGAGCGGAGTGATCCGACCACGCTCGACACCGTGGCCCGTCGCATGGGACTTCAGGTGTCTCCGGAGTACCGCGTCGTCGAAGGTCAGGGATTCACGCTCGGAGACTACCGGATTCCCGACGTGAGCGTATGGGCATTCGAGGCGCCGGTCGGCGAAACCAGCCCCGTGATCGAGGGCGAGTCCGGCTATTACGTCTTCCGGCTCGACTCGGTCACGACGGCGGGCACACCGCCGCTGGCGCAGATTCGGGCGCGTGTGACCGACCTGGTTCGCGTGGAGAAACTGAAGACGGTCGCGCGCCATCGAGCGGATTCGCTCGCGGCGCTGCTGCGCGGCGTGCCGGATCTGGCGACCGCCGCCTCAGCGCACGGTCTCCAAGTCGAGCGCCTCGGACCCTTCACCCGGATGCGACCGCCCCGCGATCTCAACGGGGAGCCGTTCGTGGTGGGGACCGCGTTTGGCCTGCGCGTCGGGGAGCGCAGCGGGGTCGTCGAGGGTGAGGCCGCCTTTTTCATCCTCGAATCTTTGGGACGCAAGTTCGCGGACTCCACGGCCTGGCTCGCCCAAAAAGAGGTACAGCGGACGCAGCTGCGCCAGGCGCTGCAGCAGGCACGGATTCAGCAGTATCTGGAGGGGGTGCGCGCCAAGGCCAAGATCGTAGACCGGCGCAAGGACCTCTTCAAATCCCAGGCATCGGCGGACGCCTCGGCGGGATTGCAGTAACGCTACTCGACTAAACGCTTCGGCTTGGCATCCCGCGGCTGCTCTTCCTCCCGGGCGGAGGGCAGCTGCTGGATACTGTGTTCCGCATCAGAGAGCGCTCGCTTGAACTCGCGCAGTCCCTTCCCGACGGCCTTGCCCGCCTCCGGCAGCCGATTCGCGCCGAAGACGAGCAGGACGATCAACATCAGGATCAGGATTTCGCTGCCGCTCAGATTTCCCAGCATGACACCCTGCCTTTTACTGATTCAGACGCTTCGGACTGCCGCCGCTGGACGCCGGGGGAAGCGAGGAATCCGACGTCGCCGGCGGTTCCTCAGCCGACACGTCCTTGAGACCCTTCTTGAACTCCTTGATGCCCTTCCCGATCGACGCGCCGATCTCCGGGATGCGCTTCGCACCGAAGAACAGCACCAGGATGAGCAGCAGGATCGCGATTTCCGTAAATCCGAGATTGCCGAGCATGATTCGCCTTTCTAGAAGAGCGAGCGGGCCACGAGATACGCGACCACGACGCCGACCACCGCGAGCAGCGACACGTCGAGCCCGACAGGTCCCAGCGTAATCGACATCACCAGCAGATCCAGGTGCACCGGCCCGATCGTCGGTGTCACCGACCAGGTGAACACTTCCTTCGCCGGCCCCTGAGGTAAGAAGCGCCGCAGGAACGCTTGCAGCAACCCCCCCACCACAAAGCCTACCGCCAGCACGCCTAAATAGAAGCCGGGGCGACGCGGACCGTGTGGCATGGCTTAGCTGCGCCGTTCCACGGCGTAGGCGATGCTGCCTTGCAGCGCGTCCCGCGCGGGCGATGGGGGCAACACGTCGAGCTCCGCCTCCGCCTGCTGCGCGAGGTCCAACGCGCGCTGGCGCGCCGTCTCGAGCCCGCCTGCGCCTTCGACTAATCGGATCACCTCAGCGACCAAATCGTCACTCGGCTCGGCAGCTTCCATCAGCTCAGCCACGACCCGCCGGCCCTCCCCCTCGGCCGGCAGCTGCGCGAGCGCCGCGATCAGCGGCAGGGTCACCTTGTGCTCGCGCAGATCCAGGCCGGATGGTTTCCCGGTCACGGCTTCGGGCTCGGTATAGTCGAGCAGATCGTCCGTGATCTGGAACGCCATGCCCAGGAGCATTCCAAACCGCGCCAGGGCCTGGCGGTAGTTGGCGGGCGCCGTCAGGGCGCCCACTTCGCACGCGCCAGACAAAAGCGACGCGGTCTTGGCCCGAATCAAGGCATCGTAGGCCCCTTCGCCATATGCGAGCTTGTCGTGGGCCTCAAGCTGCCGCATCTCTCCCACGGTCATCTCGTTGGTGACGCGTGCCAGCACGCGCAGCGCCTCGTGGTCGTCCACTCGCACCAGCTCGATGATCGCCCGCGAATAGAGATAGTCTCCCATGATCACCGCGATCTGATGGGAGAATAGCGCGTTGATCGTGGGCAACCCCCGCCGCAATACGGAGTGATCGACGGAGTCGTCGTGCACGAGCGTCGCGAGGTGGATCAACTCCACGACGGCGGCGAGCGTCACCGCGCGTGGATCTTTGGATCCGGACGCCCGGTGACTGAGCAGGAGCAGCGTCGGCCGGAAGAGCTTCCCCTTCATCTGTAAGAGGTGGTCGTTCACTTCGCTCACGATCGGGAAATCCGCGGCGATGACGTGCCGCAACTCGAGGACCACCTGCTCCAGCTCACCAGCCACCGGCCGCTGGACGTCGCGGAGGCTGACACGGACGACTTGTTGACTCACGCTATTTCGCCTTGGCGAGCGCTTTGACGCGCTGCTCGGCATCGAGGAAACGGATGTCCACCGCAAAGACGCGCCCATACAGGTCACGGGCGTCGGCCTTCTTGCCCTGCTGCTCGAGCGCGCGGCCAAGCCAGTACAGAACGCCGAGACGCTCCTGATCGCCCGAGGCCGGCAGATCGAGCCCGCGGCGCAGGATCGATTCGGCGACGCCGAACGCGCCCTTCTCGAAGAAGCAGATCCCCAGCATCTCCGAGGTCCGGAGCTTCCCTTCTGGAGCGCGCAACGCCTTCTGCAGCTCCGCAATCGCCTCGTCGAGCAGGCCCATTTCCTTGAACGCGACGCCGAGGTCGTAGTGGGATTCGAAATCGGCCTCGTCGATGTTCTCGTCGATGCCCTGCTTGAAACGGGCCAGCATGTCCTGGAAGTCCTGCTCTTCGTCGCCGGTCGGCTCTTCATCGGCGACGGTCATCCGCGTGTCCTTGGCCGGCGGACCTTCGTCTTCCTCGCTGAGCATCGAGCCTAGGTCGATGAAATCGCCGTCCACGGCGGCTTCGTCGCGGACTTTCATCTTGGCGTCTTTGGCCTTGACCTTCCCCTCCGGCTTGCCGGGCGCGGGCGTCGCAACGGCCGGGGCGAGCATCGAAAGCGCGGCCTTGGCGCGCTCATTCGTGGTCTCGTGCTCCGCCACGCGCGCGTACACCGCGCGAGCCTTCTCCGGAAGATCCGACCGCAGCAGCGCGTCGGCGAGCTCGAGATAGGCATCGACCAGCTTTGGCTTTTCGCCGGCCTTGAACGCGAACTCTACCGCCTTTTGCCGGTGGCGCACGCTGTTCGGATCGAGGCGCAGCACCTCGTCCACGAGGTGGCGGGCGTGCGAGAGATTGCCGGCGTTCTCGTAACCGGCCGTGGCGAGGTCGAGCTCTTCGATGCCGCGTTCGCGCTCGCCCTGCTCGATCAGCGCTTCGCCGAGGGCCTGATGCGCTTCGGGATCGTCGGGGTTGTCGGCGACACGCTCCTCGAGCTCCTCGATGCCCGGCGCGGCCGGCGTCTCCTCGATGTTGGAGAAGACGAGGGAGCCCGCCTGGTCTTCGCCGCTGTGGATCTCATCGATGCCGAGGTCGATGAAACCGGAGCGGCGTCCACCCGAGGAGATCGACGTCACGTCCTCGGTCTGGATGAAGCTCGGATGTCGCGGCGTTTCGTCGATCGCGAGCGGCTGATCATCGACGTCGTGACCCCGGTCGGTCGTGGCCGTCTCGAAGTCCGGCTCCAGCTCGAGTGGCGGCACTTCGACGACGGTCTTGCGTTTGCCGGGCCCCCCGCCCCCGCCCCCCCCTCCCGAGGGGGATGCCGGCGCGGACGGACGCTTCGGTACGACGGGCTTCACGCGCGGAGGTTCGGCAGCGGGCTTGCCCGCTGGTGAGCGCCCGAGCGGCTTGAGTGTCGGCGTCGTCTTCTTGGCTGGCGGAGGACGCGGCGGCGCCGGCGTCTCGACGATATTGCCTTCGAGGACGAGATCGGCCCCTTCCAACTCGATTCCCTCATCCGGGCTCACATCCGGGATCGTGGGCTCGAGCTCTGCCACCGGCTCGAGATCGAGATCCGCCGGATTCAATTCCTCTCGAATCGACGGCGTCTTGGGGCTGTCCTGGCGCACCTGCCCGAAATCCGCGACCGTCGTCTCGAGACCTTCGAGCATACCATTGCTGCCGCCGCCACCCGGAGCCTCATCGACGAGGCTCGTCGTCTCGATCTCCAGCGACTCGTCCGGCTCAGGCACGACTTCCTCTATGAGTTTTTCGGCAACCGGCGGAGGCGGCGGCTCTGGAGGCTTCGTGGGGGGGGGAGGCGCCTTCTGACCCTTCGCGACACGCGGCGCGTCGAGATCGAGGAAGACGAGACTGGACGTCTTGCGGCTGCCGGACTTGTGGAGGTCATCCTCGCCCGCCGGCGGTGCCGTTCTTGGCGCGGCAGGAGTGCTGACCCGACCCCCCGCCGACGAGGCGCGCTTGCCTGGATCGGCGCCATACATCTTGAGATGCTCGGAGAGCATTTCCCGGAGAGACGCGCTCTCGGGCGAGATATCGGTGAATTCCTTCAGCGCCGCGAAGGCGTGCTCGATCTTGCCGACCTTCTGCATCCGTTCCGCGTATTCGACGAAGTTCTGCTTCGCCTCCGACATAAACCCCTTGGCGGCGTACAACTTCGCCAGCTTCAAATACGTCGTCTGCCGCGCGGGAGCGTTGCGCAGCACCTTGTTGCACATCGCGATGGCGTTGTTGTGAAACCCGAGCTCGGCGTACTTGTCCACTGCCTGGTCGTAATAATCCGCTGCCAGGGCCGGGTCCTTCAGCTTGATGTAGAGATCACCGATACGGTTGTATACGGAGAGATCAGGATTGGCGTCGTCCTCATTGTTGAGGACCTCGAGCCAGATCTCCACGGCCCTCTTCGGTTCCTTGGCCTCGAGACCTTTCGCCTTCTCTTTGAGCTGCTCGAGCTTTGACATATGGACCGACTAAGATATCGGGGCCGACTAGGTG
>Ga0137394_10003989_pt1 | contig 11155 bp, 9 predicted proteins | sample czobulk116metaG_FD_108278 | JGI IMG/M metagenome (GOLD analysis project Ga0137394, IMG submission 108278) | Vadose zone soil microbial communities from Angelo Coast Range Reserve, California, USA - czobulk1.16 metaG | ecosystem: Environmental > Terrestrial > Soil > Vadose zone | place: USA... | reverse complement strand
CCTTTCCAGAAGAGGATCATCGCGATGCCGCGCGCGATCGCGGTGACGCTCAGAGCCAGCCAGATGCCGAGCAGGCCGATCGGCCGCGACCACCAGGCCGCCAGCGGGATTCGCAGCGCTGTGAGACTCGTGCTCACCATCTGCGGCCAGAACGTGTAGCCCGCGCCCGCCAGGGCCCCTTCGAGAATCAGCTCGAAACTCTGGCCGATCTGGGCGAACGCAATCACCCGCAGATACAGCACCCCGTCGGCGATCACCTGCGCGTCTCGCGTGAACAGCGAGACGAGCCGGCCCGGAATAAGAAGGAAGGCGATCGCCGTGGTCACGGTGACCACGAGGCAATAGCCCACGGTGAGCCGCACCGCCTCCCGTGCCCGCGCTTCCTGCCGCGCGCCGAGGTTCTGGCCGACGAGCGCACTGGCCGCGAGCGCGAATCCGCTGATCGCGATGAAGCCGAGCCCTTCCATCTTATGGCCCACGCCCAGCGCCGCGAGCGCCGCGGTGCCGAATCGCGACGTGAACCGGGTGAGCCACATATAAATCACCGAAAGCAGCACGCCCGCGAGCGCCAAGGGCGCCCCGATGCGGATGATCGTCGGCAGGGCGCGCCAGTCCGGATTGCTGATACGCAACAGTCCCCGCCGCAATGCGATGACGAGACCCAGCAGGAAACCGCCGCCGCGCACCATGACCGAGGCCAGCGCGGCGCCCTCGACCCCGAGCCGGGGAAACGGGCCCAATCCCATGATCAACAACGGATCGAGCAGAATCGAAACGCACACTGAGCCCGCGAGCATCAGAAACGGTGTCCGCGTATCACCCGCCGCGCGGAACGTGGCCTCGATGGCAAAGAACCCGAACACGAGCGGGCCGCCGAGCAACCACGTCGAGAGATAGGCATGGCCGAGTCTTGCCACCTCGGCGGGGACCGTCATCAGGCGAAAGATCGCGGTCGCCAGGCCCAAGCCCGCGAGGCTCACGGTCAGGCCGGCAAGGAGTGCATACGCGACCGCGGCGGCCGCGGCACGCGCCGCTCGCTCGCGGTCGCCCTCGCCATGGCGGCGCGCCGCGACGGCAATCAGTCCGATCTCGACCATCTCGCCGAGATTGAGTACGACCCAGACGGAGAACCCCGCGGTGGACACCGCCGCGAGCGCGGCCGGGCCAATGAGCCGGCCCACCCAAATGCTGTCGATCAGATTGAAGGAAAAGTGACACGCCATCATCGCGACGGCGGGGAGTGCAAGCCGCAGGACGATGGGCCGCAGCGGCCCGGTCGTCAGCGACCCTGCTTCTGGCTGCTTAGCGGGCGTAGCGTGCTACCAGCACGAGCGCGTCATCGTTGCCCTTCACCTGCCGGGTGATGACGAAGTCGGCGATCTCCTGCGGCGTATTGGAGAGCGCGAGCGACTCCGCAAAGCCGTCCTTGATGCCGTCGGAGTACAGAATCACGGTATCGCCCGGGGCGAGCGGTACGGAGCGTGTCGTGGGACGCGTCTGCTCGACGCCGATGAAACCCGCGTTCGGGACGAGTGTGATGCGCGACGGGCGGTTGCCGAGATCGGCGCGCAACAGAACCCCGCCGACGTTCCCGACGCCGAGCCACGCCATCGTCGCCGTCTGCGGATCGAGATAGGCAAGGCCGAGCACGACGCCGCGCAATCCGACGAGCGCTTCGTGGCAGCGGCGTACGAGATCGATGAGCGGCTCGCGGGAGTAGCGGTCCAGCGCGCCCACGGCCGCGTGGGCGGCGGAGGCGGCGTCCTGGCCGTGGCCCAGTCCGTCCACCACGGCGAGGAGCGTCCCCTTTCCTACGCGCTTGACGAGACACAGATCCCCGGACTCCGACTGCCCCGGCAGCGGCAACGTCGCGAACGCCGCTTCGATCTTCAAATCGCGCGCCGCCACTTCTTCATGGTGATGGTCGTGCCCTGACCGACGACCGAATCGACGTTGAACTCGTCCATGAGCCGCTTCGCACCGGGGAGCCCCGCGCCGACGCCGTGCGAGGTGGAGTACCCGTACTGCATCGCCCGCTCGATGTCGGGAATGCCGGGGCCCTGATCGATGGCGATGATGGACACGCCCTGACGGTCGCCGTTCTGGACGAGACCGAGCGTGATCTCGCCCTTCTTTGCGTACATCAGGATGTTGCGGGCGATCTCGGAGATAGCGGCCGCGATCACCGTCTGCTCGCCGCTGGAAAACCCGGCGACGGCAGCTAACGCGCGGCCTTGTTGTCTCGCTTCGACGACATCAACGTCCGCGGCGATCGGCAGTCGCAGCTCTTCACCCACGGTCGCTCGGTCGCCTGGGTTTGGTCTCGAGGAAGCGCTCTTCGGTGCGGCGATTGAGGAAGGCGAGGCCCTCTTCGAGGTCCAGCACCGTCGCGACGCCTTTCAGCGTGAGCCCGAGCTGCACCATGGCGAACGCCACGTCCGGCTGAATTCCCACGATCACCGTCTCGGCGCCGCGCAGGCGGGCCATGTGCGCGATATCGCGCAACGTCCGCACCGCGAACGAGTCCATGACGTCGAGCGCGGTGACGTCCACGATGACGCCGCGGCAGCGCGACCGCCCGACCTGGGCGATCAGCGCTTCGCGAAGATGGGATAGATCGGCGTCTGTGAGGGCGGACTGAATCGAGGCAATGAGATATTGCCCCTGCCGCAGAATCGGTACTTCCACGGCGTCCTCCGGCTAACGCGAAGATTCTGGGGCGATCTCGCGGAGCTGCGTCGTCGGCGCCGCGCGATCGGCGAGCAAGCGCTCCGCCTCTTCGATGCCTCCCTGCAGGTCACCGACCGTGGCCATTTCGCTCAGGTCGACGCCGATCGTCACGAGCGTCTGCGCGATTTCGGGCGACAGGCCGGTCACGATGACGGTGGCGCCCAGCAAGCGCGACGCTTCGACCGTCTGCACCAAGTGGTTCGCGACGCCGGAGTCCATGGCCGCGACACCGGTCACGTCGATCACGACGACCTTGGCGCGGTTGGCCCGAATCGCCCGCAGGAGCTGCTCGGTGAGCTGCCGGGCGCGCTGCGGATCGATCACGCCGATGATCGGCAGAATCAGCAACCGCTCGCGCACCTGCAGCACAGGTGTGGACAGCTCCCGGATCGCTTCCTGTTGCTGCCGGATGATGCGCTCGCGCTCTTCCACGAATCCGACGGCCACCGTGTTCGCGATCCGGTTCGCGGCGGGTTCGTAGCTGTCGAGAATCCGGTTCAGTTTTTCGACGTTGTCTTGGTACTTGGTGAACAGCGAGCGGGCCAGTACGTCACGGAGTAACAGCACAATGCCGACGACTTCATCTGTTTCGACTCCTCGCGGAATGATTCGCTCCGAGAGTCGCCGCGAGTACGCCTGGAGGGCTTCGAAGGTGCCGGTCTCGAGCGCTTCCACGTAGTTGTCGTAGACCGCAGTCGCTTCGGCGAAGATTTCTTCTTCAGTCATCGCCGTGAGGAGCTCCGCGCGCGTGATGCGGCGCGCCCATTCCTCGCGCAGCTGCGTGCGGTTCTGTCGCAGGTGCGCCACCAGCTCGCGCAGCAGCCCAGCTGACGATTCCGACAGCGCCTGGGGGTCGGAAATGCGCGTCGATACGCTCATGCTTTTCTTGGTGTCCATGGCTCCAAACCTAGTAGGCGCTGTTTAGGGAGCAAGCCCTGCGGCCCTGCTCTTGCGACGTTCCTTGGTCTCGTACAATGCGACATCGGCTGCGTTCAACAGGGCTTCGACAGTCTCCCCGTGACCGGGGTAGACCGCTACCCCCACACTGATCGACAAGTTCGGCTTTTCCGCGTCGGTGGCCAGCCGGTCCGCGACGCCGCGTGCGACATGCCAGGCCGCCGCCTCGCCGGTCTCCGGCAGCACCAGCGCGAATTCGTCACCGCCGAAGCGCGCCGCGGTGTCGGTGGCCCGGCACGACCCGAGCAGCGCCTCGGCAACCCGGCGAATTGCGAGACTGCCGGCGAGGTGGCCGTGGCGGTCGTTGATCTGCTTCAAACCGTCGAGGTCGAGCAGCACCACGCCGAGCGGTTGCCCCGTGCGGCGCGAGCGCCGGATCTCGGCCTCGAGGGCCTGCACCAGCTGGCGATGATTCGCCAGGCCGGTCAACGGGTCGGTGACGGCGAGCTCGCGCCACGTTCCCTGGATATCGCGCTGCGCCGCGACGACGGCCGCGAGCACGAGACTCGTGGCCGCGGTAATCCCGGTCCACACCTGGAGCAGGACCAGCGCTTCGTTCTGCGAGTACGTCGAGAATGGGCCGAAACCGTGCAGCGTGCGCACGATCGCGATGCCGGAGACGATGAGTATCGCGCTCGCGGCTTCGCGGGGACTGAATCGGAACGCGACCCAGATGATCATGGGCCACAGCAGGACCGTGAGCGGGTAGTGGCGCGAGGGATAGAGCCCGCCGAACGACGCGAGCGAGACGAGCACCGCCACGGCGGTCAGCGCGATCGCTTCGATGACCTTGGTGCGGCTCCAGCTCGGCCCGAGTCTGACGCCGATCCAGAGAATCAGCGCCGGCGCGATGACGATGTCTCCCACGGCGTCTCCGAGCCACCACGTGAGCCAGACGCGTGGCGCATCGTGCCACGAGAGCAGACCGCCCAACGAGAGCGAGACGATGCCGATCGATGCCGAAACGGTCGTGCTGAGGAACGCGGCGAGCGCGGTGAAGCGAATGATGTCGCGCACCCGATCGAAGACGCGCCCACCGCGTGCGAACCGGTTGACGAGATACGCCCCCACCAACCCTTCGGCGGTGTTGCCGATGGCGATGCCGATCGACGGCAGCACGGCGCCGGTGGTCGTGAAGTTCGCGAGAAACGCGGCGCCGAGAATCGCGGGCCACACGCGATAGCCGAGCAGCACGAAGGCGGCGAGTGCGATGCCGGCGGGCGGCCAGACCGTCGTGACGCTGCTGTTGATGTAGGCGAACCGCAGGCCGAGCTTGGCGGCGACGTAGTAAACGGCAGCGAGCCCGAACAACCACGCCAGACGGCGCAGGGATTGGCTCATCCGGCCCGAGCTAAAAGAGGGATTCGCCATGAGTCTGGGCGGGCACTTCCCGCAAGAAACGTTGAAATACGGGATTCCTCGGATAGCGCGCGGCGAGCCCCTCCACGTAGCCGCGCGCTTCGCGTGCCAGGACCGCGCGACCCGCGGGATCCCGCGCCGCTTCGCGCGTTAGGGCCGCGGCGAGCACCCAGGTGCTCTCGACGCGCGCCAGATCGCCGTCATCCGCCGCGCGACGCATGTAGCGGATCCCCCGTTCCGCGTTGCCGCTTCCCAGGCCGATGATGCGCGCAACGAAGCGGGCGAATGCGCCGGCGCGCGCCAGGCCGTAGTCGTACACGCCCAATCCGAGATAGCAGTCAGCGCAGGAGGAGTCGGTCGCGAGGAGGCGGCGGTAGACGTCGCGCATCGCCTTCGCGTCTTTGGCCGCTCCGTAGCCGTGGCCGTGCTCTTCGCGTTGCCGCGCGCGATACCCGAGTGCCGTCGCCAGCCAGAAGTCTCCCGGCGTTCCGGGCGCCGCACCCGCGCGTGCCAGCGCCACAGCGAGCAGCGAGTCGATGCGCGGCAGCGCGAAGTCGGCGGAGTCGAGGGCAGACGCCCACCAGATGTATGCGCCCGCCTGGAAGACGACCGGTGCGGGATCGGCCGGCGCGCGCGCGGCCAATGCGCCGAAGTAGGCGGCGGCCCGATCGAAATCGCCGCCGTACAGCGTATCGAGGCCGACCCGCAGCGCGTGCACGGCATCGGGAGGTCCGAGACTCGGAGACGCGCTCTGCAGGACCAGCACGATCGCCGCGAGCGCCGGCACGTCAGCGCGGTGCGGCAGTAATCGGAAGCGCCGGGGCCAGACCCGCGGTGCGGGTCGTGACGGTCCGGGCCAACTCACGTAATGCCATGCCCGCGGGCGAATCGGGCTGACTGACGACGATCGGCTCGCCGCGATCGGCGAGCTCCGCCATCCCGGCCTGCAGCGGAATCTGGCCGAGGAGCGGCACGCCCAGCTCGGCGGCGAGGCGACTGCCACCGCCCGCCAGGAAGATGTTGGACCGCGCGTGGCAATCGGGGCACACGAAGTAGCTCATGTTCTCGACGACGCCGACCACACCGACGCCGACTCGCTCGAACATCTTCGCGCCACGCAGCGAGTCGCCGACGGCCATCTCCTGCGGCGTCGTCACGATCAGCGCGCCGTGGAGACGCACGATCTGCGTGAGGGAGAGCTGCGCGTCGCCGGTCCCCGGCGGCAGGTCGACGAGAAAATAATCCAGCTCACCCCACGCGACGTCGTGCATGAACTGCGTGATGATCTTCATGATGATCGGGCCGCGCCAGATCGCGGGCGCGTCGCGCTCCACGATGAACCCGAGCGACATCAGCTTCACGCCGTGCGCATCGAGCGGCTGGATCTTGCCGCCCTGGACTTCAGGCTTGCCGGTGACGCCGAACATGCGCGGGATGTTGGGCCCATAGATGTCCGCGTCCATCAGTCCGACGCGGTGGCCATCAAGCGCCAGCGCCGCCGCGAGGTTCGCGGATACGGTCGATTTCCCCACGCCGCCTTTGCCGCTCGATATCGCCAGCACTTTGCCGAGTCCCGGCATCTCGTCCGGTGTCGGCGGCGCGGGAGGAGCGGCGGCCGGACGGCCGGGCGGCCGGGCGGTCGCCTGCCCACCGCCATCCGCTGAATCCACGACGTTTATCTTGACGCCAGTGACGCCCGGCACACCCTCGGCGGCCTTGCGCGCCTGCCGCGCGAGTGACCCGGGGTCCTCGCGTGTGAGCACGAATGTGAAGCTGACCGCGCCGCCCTCGTCGACGACAATGTCTTTCACCATGCCGGCGGTCACGAGATCGCGGCCGTGGCGCGGGTTCGTGATCCCACCCAGCGCCCGCTCGACGCCGGCCTTGATCCCTGGTTCGCTCACGCCGATTGGCCGTTGGCGAGGAAGATTCGTGCAGCACCGAGGACTTGTTCTTCCACTTCTGCCATCGTGCCGTCGATCGATGCGCCCGCGGCACGATGGTGCCCGCCACCGCCGAACTGGTGCGCCAACGCGGCGACGTCCACCTCGCCCATCGAACGGAAGGAGACTTTGACGCGCCCGTTCGCGATATGGCGGAACAGGAGTGCCATGCGAACACCGGCAATCGACCGCGGGAACTCGACGATGCCGTCGAGATCGTCCGCCGTGACCGCGTGCCGCCGCAACGCGTCGGGTGGCACGCTCACCCACGCGAGCCCCACCTCCGGTTCGACCACCAGCGTCTGCAGCACTTCGGCGAGCAGCCGCACGCGACCCTCCGGCGCGGAGGCGTACACCGAGGCGTAGATCGACTCAGGATCCACGCCCTTCTCGAGCAGCGCGGCGGCAACCCGAAGCGCGCGCGCGGTCGTGTTGGAAAACCGGAATCCGCCCGTGTCAGTCAGCAATCCCACGTACAGCGCCTGCGCGCTCTCCGGCGTCAACGGCCAGCCGGCGACGTTCGCGAGATCGAACACGAGCTCCGCCGTTGCTGTCGCTTCCGGAGCAATGAGACACGGACCTGCCGGCAGCTTCACGGGACCGACATGATGATCGATGCAGACGAACGGCGGCTGGCGCTCGTTGATGACGGTCGCGAGTCCGCCGAGGCGCGAAATGTCACCGATGTCGAGCGATGCCACGATGTCGGCGCGTTCGATCTCACGCACGGCGTGCGCGCTCGCGTCGGCACCTTCGGGAACGAGAAAATTGAATCGCTCGGGGATGCGAGTCGGGTTCGCGATCGCGACGGAGACGCCGCGGGCCCGCAGCAGGTGCCACAATCCAATCTCGCTGCCGACGCCGTCGCCGTCGGCGTTGACATGCGTCGTCAACACGACGTGGCGGGCGCTGGTGAGCGCAGCTGCCACGTCGCGCGCTGCTTGAGCACGATGCGGCGGAACGGGAACGCCGTTCGAATTCATTCCGGGGAAGATAATCGCCTCGTACCTGGCGCCCGCCATAACCAGACCTTGGATCTAGTTCCTCGTGTCGTGCTGGGGCGGGCGCCCAGTGCCTTCCGACCTATTTACGTGGCGGCTGGCCTCGCGTACCCCCACCCCCACCCCCACCCATACCCGTACCCGGGGCGCCAGGCCGGGCACCCCCGGCGCCACCCGCCGCCAGCTCCTTCTGCAGGCGGCTGTGTTTCCGGCTATACCCGAAGTAGATGGCGAAACCGATGAGCAGCCATACGATCAACCGAATCCAGGTGTCGCCCGGCAATGTCGCCATCAGACCCAGGCAGCACACCACGCCCAGGATCGGGACGACGGGGACCCACGGCGTGCGGAAGGGACGGTCGAGGTCCGGCCGCTTCTTCCGCAGTATCCACACGCCGGCGCAGACTAGCACGAACGCCAGTAGCGTCCCGATGTTCACGAGCTGGCCGAGCAGCTGCAGCGGCAACAGTCCCGTGGCGAAGCTCACCGCGATGCCCGTGAAAATTGTTGAGAGGTACGGCGTGCGGTAGCGTGGGTGGACAGCGCCGGCCCATTTCCCGAGCAAACCATCACGCGACATCGAGTAGAACACGCGTGACTGGCCGAGGAGCATCACGAGAATCACCGACGCGAGCCCGAGCACGGCCCCGACGTCGATCGAAATACGAACCCAGTGCGGCGCGCCGACTTTTTCCATCGCGTACGCGACCGGTGCGGGCAGGTTCAATTCTTTGTAGGGCACCATTCCCACGAGAATCGCCGACACGACGACGTAGAGAATCGTACAGATCGCGAGCGATCCCAGGATGCCGATGGGCATGTCCTTTTGCGGATTACGCGCTTCCTGCGCGGCCGTGGACACGGCGTCGAATCCGATGTAGGCGAAGAAGACGAGCCCGGCGCCGCGCAGCACGCCTGACCAGCCGTACGTGCCCCACTCGCCGGCGTTCGGCGCGATGAAGGGCTTGTAGTTGGCGGGGTTGATGTGTCCCAAGCCAACGGCAATGATCAGAAGAATGATCAGGACCTTGAGGATCACGATCAGGTTGTTGACGCTCGCCGACTCCTTGATGCCGATTACGAGGATGGTGGACATCAGCACGACAATGAATACCGCCGGGAGATTGAGCCACGCGCCGGTGAAGTTGAGCCCCTTGTGCAGGCACCCTGCCACCGCCTGTTGCACCTGCACGCCGGTGCACCATTGCGTCGGGGATGCGGCGAGATGCGGCGGAATCGTGATGCCGAGCTGGCTGAGGAGCGACACGAGGTGGCCGGACCAGCCTACGCCGACCGTCGCGGCGCCCGCGGCATACTCGAGCACCAGGTCCCAGCCGATGATCCAGGCAATGAGCTCGCCCATCGTGGCGTACGAATACGTGTACGCGCTGCCGGCGACGGGGACTGCCGCCGCCATCTCCGCGTAGCACAGTCCCGCGAACGCGCAGGCGATGCCCACGAGCGCCATCGAGATCGGCACCGCAGGTCCGGCGTGCAGCGCCGCGGCCTGGCCCGTGAGCACGAAGATGCCGGCACCGATGATGGCGCCGATGCCGAGTGTGATCAGATTCAGGGGGCCGAGCGCCCGTTTCAGCTGGTGCTCGCCCACCGAATCGGCTTCGGCGCGTAACGTCGAGATGGATTTGGTAGCCCACAAATTCATGCGGGACTCCATTCAGAGGGGTGACGAATCGACGGTGCAGACCGACCCAACGTCTGCCCCGCCCAGCGATCTGTCAATGGTTAGTACGAGACTGTGACTTGCAACGCCCAAGACCGTGCATGCGAGCTCGGGCAGCAACGGAGCGCTACTACAAGCTGTAGTTCGGCGCTTCGCGCGTAATCACCACGTCGTGCGGATGCGATTCTCGCAGCCCCGCGGTCGTTATCCGAATGAACTCTGTTTCGGTCCGCAGCGCAGCGATATCGCATACCCCGCAATACCCCATTCCGCTCCGGAGCCCGCCCACCATCTGAAAGACCACGTCGGCGACGGGCCCACGATACGGGACACGGCCTTCGATGCCCTCCGGGACGAGCTTCTGCAGCGAGACTTCACCTTCCTGGAAATAGCGGTCGGCCGATCCCTCCTCCATCGCGGACAGGCTGCCCATCCCACGGATCACTTTGAACCGCCGCCCCTCGAGCAGGAACGATTCGCCCGGACTCTCCTCGGTCCCCGCCAGCATCGAGCCCATCATGACGGCCTCGGCGCCGGCCGCGAGCGCTTTCACCGCGTCACCGGAGTACTTGATGCCGCCGTCCGCGATCACCGGGATGTCGCCCGCGCCCCGCACGGCATCCACGATGGCGGTGATCTGCGGAACGCCAATTCCGGTCACGACCCGGGTCGTGCAAATCGATCCGGGCCCCACGCCGACCTTCACCGCATCGACGCCGCGCTCGACGAGGGCGCGGGCGCCCGCTTCGGTCGCGACGTTGCCGGCGACGAGCTGGGCGTCGGGGAACACTTCGCGCAAACACGCGACGGTGTCCAGCACGCCCTGACTGTGGCCATGCGCCGAATCGACGACGATCACGTCGCAGCCGGCGTCCAGCAGCGCCTGCGCGCGCGCCCGCGCGTCCTGCGTGCCGCCGACGGCGGCGGCGACGCGCAACCGGCCGTGCTGGTCCTTGTTGGCGTCCGGATATTGGCGGCGCTTGAAGATGTCCTTGATGGTGATGAGACCCTTCAACAGGCCCTGCTTGTCGACCACCGGCAGTTTCTCGATGCGGTGTTTGGCGAGAATGCGCTCGGCTTCGTCCAGTGTCGTGCCGACGGGCGCCGTCACGAGCTTGTCTTTGGTCATCACGTCGCGGATCGGCCGGTCGAGCTCGCGCTCGAACTGCAAATCGCGATTCGTGATGATCCCGACCAGCTTCCCCGCACCATCCACGATCGGCACGCCCGAGATCTTGAAGCGCACCATCAGCTGCTGCGCTTCCCGGAGCGGCCGGTCGGGGCCGAGGGTGATGGGGTTCATGATCATCCCCGACTCGCTGCGCTTGACACGATCCACTTCGGCGGCCTGGCGATCGATGGGCATGTTCTTGTGGATCACGCCGATCCCGCCCAGGCGCGCCATCGCCATCGCCATCTCCGCTTCGGTCACGGTATCCATGGCCGCGGAGACGATCGGGATGTTCAGGGGAATGGCGCGCGTG
>Ga0137394_10003987_pt1 | contig 11156 bp, 8 predicted proteins | sample czobulk116metaG_FD_108278 | JGI IMG/M metagenome (GOLD analysis project Ga0137394, IMG submission 108278) | Vadose zone soil microbial communities from Angelo Coast Range Reserve, California, USA - czobulk1.16 metaG | ecosystem: Environmental > Terrestrial > Soil > Vadose zone | place: USA... | reverse complement strand
TTCTCGTCGCGGATCGGCGCGCCCGGCGTGAGGGAAAGTGGAATCACGCCGGCCCAGACCGGCAGCGCGTAGTCCGGTGCGTCATCCTCCGGCGGGCCGACGCGAATTTTCGCGGAAACTTCCGTGAGCGGCAGGCACAGGATGCTCGTGGCTTTTAATTCTTTTTCATTCGGCTGGCGCGCATCGTTCCATCGCCCGGGGATTATTTTTTCGGTGAAAGCACGCAGCGCATCGAGTTTTTCTTCCGGCGCGGCGACGAGAGTAGCTTTGCCGAGCGCGACAACCGAGCGGTAATTCATGGAGTGGTTGAAGACGGAGCGGGCCAGCACGAAGCCGTCGGTAAGAGTTACTGTGACGCAGACGGAAATCCCATCGCCTACATTGCGCAGCATGCGGCTCGCCGCGGAACCGTGGAAATAAATCGCGTCGCCGACGCGCGCGAACAGTGTGGGGATCACATAGGGCTGGACTTCAACGGCGAATCCTACGTGGCACACGTAACCTTCGTCAAGGATCTTGTAAATAGATTCGCGGTCGTATGCGCCGCGATGGGACTCGCGCACGACGCGCGTACGCTCGGTCGCCGGAATTGCTTCGGGCACAAAGCACCTCATCCGAGAAGCATGGCGCGGAGTCGGCCGCTTCGCGGCCGCCCATTTGATTTATAGCCGGCGCCAAAGCGGCATGAGTGAGGAACAACTTCTGATATCCTATCATGCCCTGCGAAGCATCGCGTGGTGCGGACCGACGGGCTGCCAAGAAAGTGCTTCCAATTTGGATCCTGCGCCCTTACAACCCGAGCGTTACGTGTGCGAAACTAGCAAAGCTAAGACCCAAATCCTTCGTAGCCGAGAAAGACACGATGAGCACACCTGTGATGCATAGTTCGCAGACAAAAGCATTCGACATCGCGTGGGTGAGGGAACAATTTCCTTCACTGAAATTGCAGGTCAACGGGCAGGCCGCGGCGTTTTTAGATGGGCCGGCCGGGACGCAAGTGCCGAAACAAGTGATGGACGCGGTACAGAACTATTTTTCAAGTGCGAACGCGAATACGTACGGGGCATTTTTGACGAGCCGGAGAACCGATGAAATGATTCTCTCGGCGCGTGCGGCGATGGCGGATTTTTTCAATTGCGACCGCGATGAAATTGTTTTCGGGCAGAACATGACGACGATTACGTTTGCGCTGGCGCGAGCGATCGGAAGAGAACTGAAATCGGGCGACGAAATTGTGGTGACGACGCTGGACCATGATGCCAACGTGGCGCCGTGGCGAGCCCTGGAAGAAAAAGGTGTGGTCATCCGGCAGGTAGATGTCCGGGAAAGTGATTGCACGCTGGATATGGAGGATCTGAGGCAAAAGATTTCGACGAAGACCAAGCTGGTTGCGGTTGGATATGCGTCGAACATTGTGGGCACGATCAATTCAGTCGCGGAGATCACCAAGCTCGCCCATGCGGCGGGCGCCCTGATGTTTGTTGACGCTGTGCACTACGCGCCTCACGGACTGATCGACGTGAAGGCGCTCGATTGCGATTTTCTGGCATGCTCACCGTACAAGTTTTTCGGGCCACACATGGGAACGCTGTACGGGAAGCGCGAACAGCTGCAGAGGTTCAAGCCGTACAAAGTGAGGCCAGCCACGAACGTTTCGCCGGAATGCTGGGAAACCGGAACGCAGGTGCAGGAATTGATCGCGGGGATCGCAGCGGCGGTCGATTACATTGCGGAACTGGGACGTCATTGCGATGCGACAGTGAAGAGCCGCCGGGAGGCGTTGCAGGCGGCGTACCACGCAACGCATCAATACGAGACTGGATTGCTAACACGGCTGATCGAGGGATTGCAGACAATTCCGGGAATGCGCATCTTCGGCATCACTGACCGAAAACGATTTGGTGAGCGCTGCTCGACATTGTCATTCCGGATAGGCAATCACAACCCAACCGCGATCGCCACTTTCCTGGGAGATCGCGGAATTTTCACCTGGGACGGAAATTTCTATGCCTTGAATCTGTCCGAGCGCCTGGGAGTGGAACGGCACGGCGGTGTCCTGCGGGTCGGGCTTGTGCACTACAATACGATGGAAGAGGTGGCCCGGCTGCTTGCGGCTCTCGGCGAATTCGCTGCGTGATTCCGCAGCCCGACGAATCAAGTCACGCCCTTCAGGACTCCAGTATCTACGATTCGAGAACAAGCCGCCGCTTGCGCTTGGCCTGACACACGAAATAACTGATTCCAAAGGCCAGGGTACTGTAGGGAAACCAGCCCAGGGCCGATCCGGCAAGCAGATGTGCTGGGGCATAAGTGATGAGCATCACCCAGACGTAGGATTGCGCTTCGCCGATGAAGCCTAGAATGATCCCCGCCAAGGTGTAACAGGCCGCAATCGCCAGAGTGGACGAGCTGATGCCTACGGCCGGCGCTGGGCCGAGCCTCTCGGCAACCACCGGCGCAAGCTTCAATATGCCGAACAAAGGCAGCACCGCGCCGATCAACACGGAGAAAAGAACGGTTGCCAGCGAGATGCGATGCGCGAAGGGATTGAAGAAATTGCGAATCCCGCGGTTGAAGGCTTTGTCCGTAATGAGATACGCATCTCCCTGCGGATTCAGCCGCAGGATACCGCGCTGCACCTGGTAAGCGGAAAAGCGCTCATGGTCCATCTGGCCTTCGGCAAAAAGACCCTCAACATCGCGCGGCGGTGAAACCGGAGTTCCCATGGAAGCGGAGCGCGCGTCATGCTTTTTCTTCAATTGCGCGAGATCCGTGACGTGCGGGCACTCCTGAACGATGCGGTAGTCAGGGGTGTCCATCACGGACTTGAGCTCCATGTTGCGAGTCGTAAGCCACTTACCGCCAGAAAAGCGCGTCGTGAAATTGACCACGTGACTGTTTTTCACGCCTTTGACGCCATTGACGTTAGTTTGCACCTCCACGATCGTCAGTGTGCAGCTTGCAGGATCAGCCGGATTCGAATACTCGCGAAGCAAATTCGCTCCGTAATTCGTCACTCGATAGGTGCACATGGGGCGGTAGTTCAATGCCTCGAGTTGTGAATCCAATGGCGCAAGGTATTTCTTCTGTGCTTCAGACAGGGAAGAGTCGGCGACGACTTCCCTTTGGTAGCGGTAGGGGATGGGGCGCGAGTTCTTCCGCAACTGAGGCTTGCTCCCAAAAACCACCGTTGCGGTGGTCCATAGAAAACCGAAGAGATCACAATCAACGGGAAGAATCATGGGCACCTCCTGCGATAGTTCCATTATAGAGGTGGTAAATCTCACTGCTGTCTGACCAATCGGGGCGTCGATGAATGACTTAACTGGACCAAAGGACAGGTGGGACGATGCTCATTCCGGTGAGCGCTGACCGGTGTAGCTGGGTGCGGGGAGAATCGGAAAACTTAGTGCTTTCAACTCGACACGGAACTGTGAGACGGATTGGAAGAGAATCCCGCGGATGCCTGCGGAACTAGCGGCCTGAATATTTTCCTCGCGGTCATCGACGAAGAGCACTTCCGAGGGCGGAACTTCCAGCAGAGAAAGGGCGTGCCGGTAGATGACCGGGTCGGGTTTAACGGAACGCACCTCGCACGAGAGAACCTGGTGATCGATGTGGCGCAGCCAAGAGAAGTTGTTCCTTACGTGGGCAGCCATATCTGTTTGCATGTTTGAAAGAATAGCGGTTCGAAAGCCACTCGAGTGGACGTGCGCGAGCCATTCCGTCATTTCCTGGCTAACGTTGCTCCACATCTCTACGTCCAATCGGCGGAGTTTTTCAATGTCCTGGTGACCGATTAGGACGTTGGCGCGGCGGGCAAACTCGACCCAATAGGCATGCGCAGTGAGATCGCCGCGATCGTAGGGGTTTCGCGAGGAACGGTACAAGGCCAGAAAATGTTCCGCGTCAATGCCGAGGATGCCCGCTAGGCCCGCAATTGCGTCAGACGAAGGGCGCGAGCAGAGAACTTCGCCGTAGTCGAGAATCACGGCGCTGATTTCTCGACCGCAGGTGAGCGAATCGGTGTGTCCAGCATGCATTGGCCGTCTCCTGAAGGATTTTCGCTGGGTTTGTGTAATTCGTCCAATGAATCTATCATGCATATGTGATAACTTACCGGCATGTCTCTTGAACTGGATGAGTTGCGCTCGTTCTTGACGTTGGCTTCGGAGCTCCATTTCCGAAGGGCCGCAGAGCGTTTGTTTGTGTCGCAGCCGGCGCTAAGCAAGCAGGTCCGGAGGCTGGAGGAAAAAACTGGAGGAGCACTGTTTGAGAGGACCCGCCGAAAAGTTGTGTTGACCGAGGCGGGGCGTGTTCTCATCCCGTTGGCCGAGCGCTTGCTGCGGGATTCCCAAGCGGCGCTGGACCGAGTACGCGAGGCAGCAGAGGGACGAGCGGGGACACTCCGGATTGGATTCGGGATCGCATCGGCTTCCGAAATTCTCCCGCAAACGATCTTGCGGTTTCGTAAGAGCTATCCAGCCGTTGAAATACAGATGCGGGATATGTCTACGCCAGCGCAAACCAGAGCATTGCTGGAAGAACAGATCGACATTGGGATTATCCGCTTGCCCGTGGCTCGCCCGGAACTCTCCAGCCTGCCGCTCACCCGGGAGCGTCTCGTCGTGGCAGTTCCTCGCGCAACACCGTACCGAGCCAAAGACGGCTTGGCGTGCTTGCGAGACAAGCCATTCCTCCTTATAGCCCGGGCAGCATCAACGACATTCTATGATCACGTTCTCGCCGTGTGCCGCCGCGCTGGATTCATACCGGAGATTATTCAGGAAGCGAATGAAACATTTACGATCCTAAATTTGGTGCGCGCCGGCCTCGGGGTCTCGTTAGTGCCTCGCTCTGCCATGCGCATGAGCGTGCCCGGAGTCAGCTTCCATCAGTTGCAAATGGCCGAGGCGGAATGGCCAATTGGGATCGCCTGGAACAAACTTTCTGAGAAGCGCGAACTCATCACGCGATTCTCTGACACCATGCGCTCGGTTGTTGCATGAGACGCCCTCCTGTGCGCGGCCAGGCGTCGGCTTGCGGCCCTGTGAAATAGCACCGGCAGCGAAGAGCAGGTATTCTTAACCGCTATGACAAAACGTCCGAAACCGATTGTATTGACCGTATTGGATGGATGGGGATACCGCGCTGAGACGAAAGGAAACGCGATCGCGCTGGCTCGCAAGCCGGCGTGCGACGAACTCATCGAGAAATTTCCCAACACCTTGATTCATACGTCTGGGCCGTTTGTGGGACTGCCCGAGGGGCAGATGGGCAACAGCGAAGTGGGTCACATGAACATGGGCGCGGGACGCATCGTGCACATGGACATCACACGCATCGACCTGCTGATCGCCAACAAGCAACTGCAGAACGTGCCGCTTTTTCAGCAGGCGATGGAGCGCGGGCGGGCCCGGCAACTGCATTTTTTGGGATTGCTGAGCGATGGCGGGGTGCACTCGCACATCCAGCATTTGTTTGCGCTGCTGGAGATGGCGAAACAGCAAAAAGTAGAAAAAGTGTTTGTGCACTGTTTCATGGACGGGCGCGACACGCCGCCGAACAGCGGGCGCGACTACCTGCGGCAGTTGCAGCAGAAGATGCGCGAGTTGGGAGTGGGGGAGATTGCGACTCTGGTAGGGCGCTACTACGCGATGGACCGCGACAACCGCTGGGAGCGCGTGCAGCTGGCCTATCACGCGATGGTTCATGGTGAAGCGGAGACACGGACGGATGACCCTGTTGCAGCGCTCGAGCGGAGTTATGAAGCGGGCGTAACGGATGAATTTATCAAGCCGATTGTAGTGACCAAGGGAAGCGGGGCCTCTGCCGCACCAGTGGGGCTGATCCATGACGATGATGCGGTGATTTTCTTTAATTTTCGCGCAGATCGCGCGCGACAGATGACGTATGCGCTGGCGGCGCCGGACTTCGATAAATTTGTGGATCCCAAGCGGCCGAAGAATCTGTTTTACGTGGGGATGACGCAGTACGACAAGAACTGGCCGTGGCTGAAGTACGTGATTGCTCCGGAAAAACTGGAGCACATCCTGGCGCAGGTGTTTGCGGAGCTGCAGTACAAGAATTTGCGCACGGCGGAGACGGAGAAGTACGCGCATGTGACTTACTTCTTCAATGGGGGCGTGGAGAAGCCGTTCGCTGGCGAAGAGCGGATTCTGGTGCCATCACCGAAGGTGACGACGTACGATTTGAAGCCGGAAATGTCCGCGGCGGGAATTACCGACACAGTGGCGAAAGCGATCGAAAAGGGCGAGTTCGACGCCATCATCATGAACTATGCGAATGCCGACATGGTTGGTCATTCGGGAAAACTGGAAGCTGCCATCAAAGCGGTGGAAGCGGTGGACGCGGGACTAGCACGAATTTATCAAGCGTTGAAGCCGCGCGGAGGAGTATGGATTATCACGGCTGACCACGGGAACGCGGAGACGATGATCGATCCGGTTACCGGCGGACCGCACACCTACCACACCACCAATCCCGTCCCGCTGATTTTGGTGAGTGACGACAACCAGCTGCGCCTGAAGCCTGGCGGATCGCTGCGTGACATCGCGCCGACCATGCTGAGCGCGCTTGGCCAGCCGCGGCCTGCGGATATGACGGGAACGGATTTGCGGATTATTTCATAGCTCAACTATGAGCCGTACAACTCCTTCAGAAACTAAACTCGTCATTTGCGTGTGGCATCCGTTTACGGAATGGCGGCCAAAGCCGGCAATGGCGGAGGCGATTCGAAAAGGCTGGCCGGAGATGCGGGCTCTGCATTTGCCGAATTACGACCGGCTGGCGGAGGAGTTGCCGGACACCGATATTTTTGTAGGGTACTCGCTGCGCGCCGAGCAATTGAAGGATGCGAAGAAGCTGAAGTGGATTCACTCGACGGCGGCAGGCGTGGCGCAATTGATGTATCCGGAACTGCGCGATTCCGGAATCACAGTGACGAATCCGAGCGGGATTTTTTCCGTGCCGATGGCGGAGCACACCATCGGTCTGCTGCTTGCACTGGCAAGGAATTTTCCTGATTCAGTGCGAGGACAGGACCGCGCGAGATGGTCTCAGCAGGAGATTTGGGACAAGCCGCAGCATTTGTCGGAGTTGAGCGGGAGGGTGCTGCTGATTGTGGGGTACGGCTCCATTGGGCGGGAAGTGGCGAAACGCGCGAAGGCGTTTGACATGAAGGTTTGGGGAGTCACGCGATCTGGCGACGGAGACCACACCGATGCAGAAAAGATCTTTCCCGCAGCCAAATTGCGAGAAGCATTGCCTGCTGCGGACTACGTGTTGATCGCCGCGCCGGAGACGGCGGAGACGAGACGCCTCATTGGCGCGGCTGAAATCGCAAAGATGAAGCGCGGCGCGCGACTGATAAACGTTGGGCGCGGGTCGCTGTTAGAGGAAGCGGCGTTGATTGAGGGGCTGGAAAGTGGCGCGCTAGGCGGCGCGGCGCTGGACGTAACTCAGACGGAGCCCTTGCCGGCGGAGAGTCCGTTGTGGAAGGCGCCAAATCTGTTCATCACGCCGCACACGAGCGGCGTGAGTGACAGGCTCTGGGACCGGCAGACGGCGATTTTGATCGAACTGCTGGAGAGATGGTTTGACGGGCGAGAATTGTTCAACAACGTTGACTTTGCGCGGGGATATTGAAGCAGTTTTAAGTTGTAATTTCCAAGTTGTAAGTTAAGAGGCTAGATCAGCTGGTTCATCGCCCGTGGTCAAACCAAGAAGGCTCACTCCGGCTTCTTGCTAATCAATCCTGAATGCGAAAACCCTAAGCCAACGTCTGCCGCTCAATCGCCGACGCCGGCTTTGGGTGCCTGATAGCCTTCGCGAGCATAGACCTGGAATTTCTGTTTCTTGCCTTTCTGGTCGACGATGGTCAGGGGGCCGCCATCGGGCGCGACCAGCTCCACTTTAACCTTGTGAAATTTGCCGTCTTTCGCGCCGGCCGTTGGTGAGTAGGAGAGGCTGTACTGGTGGCGGAGGAATGCGGCGACGTCACGAAACACGCCGGGCATCTCGCCTTCGAATTGAGGAAACCAAGAGAACCCCCCGGTCTCCTGAGAAAAGGTCTTGAGCTGATTTTCCGCTTGTAGAAAATTCATGCGAGCCATGTTGCCCATTCCACCGCGCGAATCTGCAAAATTCTGAAAGACGCGCCCGAGACCAACGCAAAAAATAGTCACATCACTTTGGCGGAGCTGTTTCATGGTCTGATCAAGAGTGTGTTTGGAAAAAGTGTCCACGCCGCTGGCCAACACCACAATGGACTTCTTACCCTTCACATCCTTCAAGCGATCCACAGTCTCGAGGAGAGCATCGAAAATGTTCGATTCACTGAACCCAGGAAAATAAAGATGATAGATGCCGTTGAGTACTTCATCTTTATTCTGCGTAAAATCCACCTCGATGCGCGTCTTCATATCAAAGGTTTCGAGCGCAATCCAGTCCTTCTGCTGCAGATTGGGGAATAAGGACTGTGACCAATATTTTGACAAATAGGAAAAGACGCCACCCCAGCGGTCGTTGCTAAACTCCAGAAGGAGGACCATGGTAATGGGAGCGTCTGTGGGGGCGAAGTTGGTGATGGTTTGCGGCACGCCATCGTCGAGAATGCGGAAGTTTTCTTTCTTAAGACCAGGGATGATGTCACCGCGCTGCGTGGTGGCCACAACATCGAGGGTGACGATGGGCACGTCAACGGCAATGGTGACGCCCGCTTGTGGCGGCTGCTGTGTCGTACCGGGTGCTTGAGGCGGAGTCGGGTTCTGCTGCTGCGGCGGGGAACCGCCCTGCGGCCCGGTGGGGGCCTGGGCAAAGACGGAATTCTCGGCCAGCGGCAAGATCAGGCCGGTCGCCAAAGCCGCGAGCAGAGCTACGGAAAGAATGGCCTTCATCATGCACCCCTTACTGGCAATCGAAATACTTCACTGGCGATGACTCCCGCCCGCGGGACAACAGAGTGGCCACGAAGCGGTTGAATTTTAGCAACCTAACGGCAATGCCCAGGCCAAGCGCCCACACCTGCATGTTAGTATGAAGCACATTTGGAGCAAAACGTTTACTGAAGCGGCTGAGTTGCAGCCAACGTTACTTAGGAGGATGGATTGGTGAACTGCAAGCGCATGATGCAGGTTTTGGCGGGAGCGGCGGCGTTGACGATGGCCGCAAGTCTTCCGGTTGCGGCACAGGTTTCGCCGGCAGGGGCGCCGGGAATCTCTGGTAATCCTTCGCCGATCGGGGATACGGCGGCAATTGCGAAGGAAGCCCAAGGCTGGCTGGCGGACTTGATCAAGATCAACACGACGAATCCGCCGGGAAACGAGCGGGTCGCGGCGACGTACATTGCCGGGGTTCTGGAGAAGGAAGGGATCAAGGCGGAAATCCTTGACTTGACACCAGGGCGGAGCGCCGTTGTGGCACGGCTGCGAAGCATGGCCATGGCCGATCCTTCGAAGGCGCTGCTGTTGGTGGCGCACATGGATGTGGTCGGGGTGGAGAAGTCGAAGTGGACGGTCGACCCGTTCGCTGCGGTAGAAAAGGATGGGTATCTGTACGGCCGCGGTGCGATCGACGACAAGGGGATGCTGGCGGCGAATCTGGCGGCGTTCATCGCGCTAAAGCGCGCGAACCCGCGTTTGAATCGCGACGTGATCTTTCTGGCGACGGCGGATGAAGAACAGTTTGGGGACGCGAGCGTCAAGATTCTGATCGCGAAATACTGGGACAAGTTTGCGGCTGGGTTTGCGCTGAATGAAGGCGGCGAGGTTTTGCTGAAGAACGGCAAAGTGCAATACGTCGCCGTGCAGGCGAGCGAAAAAGTGCCGGTAAACGTCACGGTGATCGCGCGCGGGACGTCGGGACATGCATCGATGCCCACGAAAGACAATGCGGTGGTACATCTGGCTACCGCAGTGGCGAAAATCGGGAACTACTCCGCGCCGGTGCACTTCACGACGATTGTGCGGCGATACTTCGAACACCTTGCCGCCATCGAAGACGATGAAATCGGGAAATGGATGCGCTCGCTGGATACTCCGGACCGTGGCGAGCATGCCCAGAAGGTGATTTCGGACGCGAATCCACTGTGGAACTCGATGATGCGGGATTCGATCGCGCCGACGATGCTGACGGCAGGCGTGCGGGCGAACGTCATTCCGGGAGAGGCGCGCGCCAACCTGAATATACGACTGTTGCCGGGAGATACCATCGATGTGCTATTAGCAGAGCTGAACAAGCTCGTGAATGATCCGCAGATCCGATTTGAGATCCAATCGGATGCAGGACTGGCGGCGCCGCCGTCTTCGCTGGAAAACGATTTCTATGCCACAATCACAAGAGTTGCGGGGAGAGAATTTTCCAACGCGCCGGTGCTGCCGTTTCAGTCCACGGGGGCCACGGATTCCGCCCAGTTGCGGCTGCACAACGTTCAGGCTTACGGTTTTACGCCGTTCCCACTGACCGACGAAGATTTTCGGCGGATGCATGGGGACAATGAGCGGATACCGCTGGCGTCCTTCACTAAGGGAGTGGATGTATTGGCGCGAGTCATTGCGGAATTCGTGGTCGCGCGGTAGGAAAGCAAAGAAGCAAAATCGAGAAGATTAAGAGAAGAAAGTCGTTTCAGGCTGCCTTCGGAGTGAACAATACCAGCAAACGGGAATTTTTGCCGCAGAAGAGAGCATGAGTTTTCGTCATTCCAAAATTGTCTGCACGATCGGACCGGCGAGCCGCTCGCCGAGGATGATTGACCGTTTGTTGAGTGCGGGAATGGACGTGGCGCGGCTCAATTTTTCGCACGGCACACATGAGGAGCACGCGAAGAGCATCTCGAAGCTGCGAGCGGCCGCCATCGAGTATGAAAAGCCGATTGCGATTCTCGCCGATCTTCAGGGGCCGAAAATCCGGACCGGACCCCTGGCGGGTGGCGGGCCGGTACTGCTGCGCACAGGGCAGCGATTCGTGATCACCACCGCAAAAGTGCTGGGCGATTCGACTCGGGTGAACACGGTTTTCACGCCACTGCCAAGGGAAGTTCACCGCGGCGACCGCATCCTGCTTTCAGACGGGTTGATCGAATTGCGGGTGGAAAAGGTCAGTGGCCGGAACGTCATTTGCGAAGTGGTGAACGGCGG
>Ga0137394_10003986_pt1 | contig 11156 bp, 9 predicted proteins | sample czobulk116metaG_FD_108278 | JGI IMG/M metagenome (GOLD analysis project Ga0137394, IMG submission 108278) | Vadose zone soil microbial communities from Angelo Coast Range Reserve, California, USA - czobulk1.16 metaG | ecosystem: Environmental > Terrestrial > Soil > Vadose zone | place: USA... | reverse complement strand
TTATTACTTCCTCCCCACTTCTCCGTACTGGCGGCCTGCTACTTTCCAAGTCGTTGTCATCGCCGTGCGAGCATATCGCCGGTATCATCACATGGACGCTTGATTCTTCTTATCGTTTTCATTTTCGTCTTGCAAGTAGAGTACTTGTCTCTACCAATAATACTTTTTGCACATAAAAGCTCACTGCACCTCGCCTCGCCAAGTAGGGATCCAGTACGTGTCCTTTTCCCCCACTGGCCCCTCCATTATTCTCTCTTTGCCTGCAAGTTTCGTTCTGCTCGACCTCTAGGCGACAAACTGAGCCACCCCGTGCCATTGCTTGTCTCTCCGATCTTGCAAACTCTTCTCTTTCTCCTTCTCGCCGACATCGTCAACCTTGGCTACCACCTGTTATCATACGACACTACAACCCTAACACACACACTCGGTCATCGGAAACGTGGTTGCTGCCATCTTACTCTCTCGCACGAGTTTCTCCTTTGGGTTCCCAGCTGGTGTGGCCTCTATCTTCTCTTTCGGACCCGCAGCTAGGTCTTAACAGACTTAGCCCTTACAGGATTTTCCGTACCTTAGGTCCTCAGTCCTTTCCGTTACATTCTTGCTCCAGAACCAACCACGTCGTCCGTAGCTTAGAAATTAACCCCAAGACGGACAGGGACGCGTTACATGCGAGGGTCCTGGGTTACACAATCATTCACGCTCCATCTGTTCAGGTAACTGTCGGAGAAGTTCTCTTGTGCCGTAATGACTCCGATACCTTATCAATACTCGGAGGGCACATAATACAGTATTTTATTCGCACTTGTAAGTCACGCAGTATTACATGGAAAAACGAGCTGAACTGCCCTTTCAGTCAAGAAACATAAAGGACCTACACCGGATTGTTCAAGGCATCCCCGACATTATTCATTCGATGAGGAAAGGAATAGATTGTCGAATACAATTCAAGTGGCACCAAGGATCCGATCTGCGAAGAATGAAGTGAGCCATTGATTGTTACCTAGGTTATCGGGATTCACATGATCTTTTCCGCACGCTCTTCAAGGCCCTTATTCGAGACGGTTATAGATGTGTGGTGACGGAACATATGATTCCAAAGCAAAGACCGCAGGGTTCTCCACAGATGTCATGTTCCAAGAAGGTCTTCCTTCCTATACGGAATGTGCACATATCGTGCCAGAATCCATATATCTCAATGTCGAGGCAGACAAGAAGGTACGCCTTCAATATTCCACTGCTGCTAACGACTCGGAGCTAATGCTTACCCCAGAGGCTTTATTCTGCTTCGATGTTGGCAGTCTTGAGTATGACGTCGAAAACCTGAACGGTGACAGAGTCCACTCCCTTTATAACCTTATGTCGATGCGACGTGACATACACGATTCCTTTAATCGGTTAGATCTCTGGTTTGAGGAAACGGTGAGTAGTATTACACGTGTACATGACTTATGCCTGTTCAACTCTACTTACTTAACCACCTTATATCCTAGGACGTCGTAAACCGCTATTCTGTCAGAACTGCGGACTCATACTGGGGTGGGCACAATATACCCGAGGTAACTTTTGGGACCAGGGATCCCGGGCCTATCAACCGCCCAGTCCCTTCTCGGCAGCTTCTGGCCTTGCACGCGGCGTGCTGCAAGGTCGCGCACCTCTCAGGTGCGGATGAATACATCGACGAGCTGGACCGAGACATCGAAGAACAGAGTGTATTGGTGGGCGATAGTCGTCAGAAAAGGTTTAAAAAACTGAATGACCTAGGGCGAAAAATAAAGTTGATATCATAAGTGCTTTTTGGTAACCGGACTATCGACCATCGACTTCCGAACCGCATCACTACCTGCATCACTACTTTTGTAACTTACCACACCCGCCTTTCTCTTACCTCCAAATCATTCAACACAATGAATTCCAGATCGGGTTCAGACTCATTTGACGAGGGTGATCTTGCACCACGCAGACGTAAAGCGAAGGGAAAAGCTGGCATGCGCGTATCTGCAATGCCGCTCTCAGGCTTGCCAGTGGCACCGTGATTTCGATGTTCTTCGACAGAGCTGTGTTTAGTCACTGCCTTTGTCGAAAGACCAGGGTAAGGTGTGCCAGATCACCCTCTCCCTTATTACCTTTCGCTCTCGGACCCACTATCTTTCCCATCCGCCTTCCTAATCAAAATATCACCAGCATGGCCTTTGGATCCACACTACAGCACACTGGCACACCCTCCACTGATCCTATTGCACTGGGCAGCTCGAACCCCTCACCCCAGATTCCCTCCTATTTCATTCAGTGGTTTGATTGAACTTGTGTTGGGATCACCATTCACAGTTATGGTTTTCTGATAGTCTTGCGGCACCAAGTGTCAGCTGCGATGTCATTGACACCCCCCTTACTGACCAGGTATCAGGTATCTGGTAATCGATAGTATATATTTTCGTCAAGAGGTACTTGAATCAGTGTCCCATGATGCTCATCATTACTTAGAAGCACAGTTGCTAAAAAAAAACCCATCCAACTGTCCATGCATGTGACATGCAAGAAAAAGAATACATCCAACAAAGATAATGAAGAATAAGGGCGGTGACGACGACGACGCGACGTCGACGGACGTCTATGTACCAACAAACAATGAATATAAATCGGCTGCTGTGTGGGGACGGTCATGGGGAGTGGTGACGCGGGTGGCGCAGCGCGTCAGTGGCGGTTCCGCTTGTGGAGATGTTTCGTTTCAGAAGTGAATAGAGTCGCTGGCATAAATCCTCGAGGAGGGTGCACTGAGATATCGACGGACCGACTCTTCCACGGAGCGCAACTCGAGGCACAAGCTCTCGGACGGGGACAGCGACAACACGTCCTCACCGCCGAAACGCATCGTCAAAGACGGGGACGGGGACGAGGATGATAGTGGCGACGATGGTGCAGGTGGTAAAGACGCCGCTTCCCGCCGGCTCCGCCGTTGTCGTCGTTGTCGTTGTCGTTGTTGGTGCGCCTCCATGTACGCTATGTGCGCTTCTGAGATGAGTTCGTGTCGGCTTTTACGCGATGAGGGAGTAGCAGCGGCCGTCGTCGTCTCGGATGCCGGGGAAGACAGGGCGCGACGACGGAAGATGCGCGTGACAGAGGTGAACATTGTGCGCATAGTTTGAATTTCTGTTGTTTGCTGGTTTACGGTTAGATGGATGGTTGGTCGGTGGGTAGAGTGGAGTTTGGTAAATAGTTGGTTGGGTATTAAGAAAAGAAGTCGGGGTATTATATTGGATTTGATGTCAAAGCTCGTGGAGCTAGTGAGTTATGGAGTCAACGCTCAACGTGTGGTAAGAGAGAGTGGGAGGGTGGAGTAAGAGGGCCGTGGTGTGGAGGGGTTGTGGAGAGGGCCTTCTTTTGTACCGTAATACAAGGAACGGATTGTTCATTGTGGACGGCGACAGTTTTCCAATCCAACAAGACGTACAGTATTACTACAAGTATTCAACATCGCAGTTCCCGGCCAATGGCTGGAGGGCGCTCGTCGAACGTCAAGTGTTGGTGCCAAGAGGCGCTACTCAATCCAGCTGGTACAACACGACCACAACACTAGTACTCCACTGTAGTCAATTGGATCTACGGCTACAGTCACGTTAAAGTAAATAATCGCTAATCGTCCAAAGCCGTGGTTCATCAAAAAAATCTGAATCCAAATCCATCTCACGTCGTAATATCCATCCGTTCCGCCTCCGCAGAATAAGCGTGTCTGATCCCCTCGAGCTCCTTCGTCCAAGCGGCATACAGGCCTGCCAGCTCTCGTAAACCATCCTCGCCCATCATATCCACGTCCCGATCGCTGCACACGCTGCCCTCGCGACCGCCATCGTTAAGCGCGTCCTCGATCTTTTCACGCTCCTCCAGCAGCTTGGAGTACACCGCAAAGTAGCTCCGGTACCCACTGCGATAGCGCGCTTGGAGCGCTTCGCGGTCCTTTGGATATGGGGCTGTAGGTGGCGGCGGCGGAAGCGATGCATAACCTTGAGTGCGCGGAGGTTCGCGCGACGAAGCACTACTCGTTGCCGAGGAGGGCGCATTGCGACGCACAGGCGCGCTATGGTGCTCATCCTCGTCCTCTGATGACGTGTATATCGGGCTACGCCGCCGTCGCGTAGTCGATACTCCATTGGTCGATGGTTCACGATCACGACCCCGTGCACGGACTCGGGAACTGAGGGGAGAGGGTGCTCGCTTAGATGTCCGCGGCGCAGGTGGCGAATCGCCACGCCTAGAATACATCCGAGGTCGAGGCGAGCCTTCTCGCTTAACTGCTTCCCGTGGCGGAGTGTTTGTACGTTTAGTCGACCCGCGGAGTAACGGCGAACCTTCGCGTTGGTGAGCGTTGTGAAGAGCTGGAGACATGGACAATTCCCGCTTCACACGCCTGGGGGGGGACAAGCTCCGATCTATCTCGCGTTCGCGCTGTCGCTCACGCTCCCGGACGGTGGACTTGCGTGGTACAAGTGAAGCGTCTGGACTGCCCCGGTCGCTATCACGCGGCCGCTTCGCAACGGGCGGGACGGCACGACTTCTGGTCTTGTCCTGTCCGCGGTCTGATTCCCTATCACGATCTCGTTCGCGTGCCTTCGAAGTTCCGCCACCACCAGAGCCCGGTTTATATGGCGCATCGTCATCAGCCACCTTTCTTCGCTTGATGGTGTTTCCAATGCCGTTAGTCCTATCCTTGTCGCCATGGTCTTCTCGCAATTTCTTCCTTTTTCCGTTTGCCTTGCCGACAGAGTCCCAGTCTCGTGGACTCTCCAAGTCACTTGCGTCATCCTTGAACCTCTTCTTCACCTTGGGCCTAGGTGCGGGGGTGATTTTTTCGCGATCCAGGTCGCTCCCATCTTCCCTGTGTTTTTTCGTGACATGCGGGGGTTGCTCCTCTCTTTCTAGGTCTCGCTCATGAGAAGATGATGGCTGGATAGGTGTGGGGAGGCGAGGGCGTCCATTGAGCTTTGAAGAGTCACCGTGCTTTGCACGTGCGTCAGTGAGACCAACCTTCTTGGACGGACCTTGTGCCTGTGATTGTGATTGTGGTGGTCCCGTTTCCCGCGCATTTCTCGGGCCGGACGTTCCAGGAAGGCGGCGTGGGGAAGGGTCATCCTCCTCGCGTTTGGGGGTTGTGGTCTTGCTAGGTCGTGGGGGTTGTATCGCCTCTTCACGCACGTTAGCGGTCTGCAATGGTCGGACACCCTCGTCCTTTGCCTCTATAGGGGCCTTGGACGTGCCTCCAGCATTCTTCTTTCGCTCTGCACTGACGACACCGACGGGGCGCTTGGGCCCTGACCCTGCCTCTGATGAACCAGGTAAGTTGCGGACATGATCCCAGGCTGCGTCACTTTCGGGGATTCCCATGGCGTGGAGATACTGTCGCGCCTTACGCCACATCTTGCGGCGCTCGTCATCACTTAGGCCGGCAAAGCCATATGGTCGCACTTCCTTCCAGGATGCGGGAAGTAACGTATACAGTGAAGCTTGGCCGGGAACCGCCGCCCGAGCATTTGGTCTTTCCCTCTCCGCAATCTGGGAATGAACTCCAAGATGAAAGGAGATAGAAAGATAGCTAGAAAACATACGGACCGTTACGAGTAGTTCGTTCAATTGCACACGCAAGGAGTCCGAGGCGTTGGGGCCGCCTACTTGTGATAGTACATCTTCTTTGGTACGAGGACCTTTAGCAAGAAGATGGATCATCTGAGCGCGCATCGCTAGAGGGACCGGGCTAGATTGAGATGGTGGAAGTGAATGCTGGGGGGATTGCGGGTGTGCAGCGGATGAGCCTTCATACTTGGCTCGGATGACATGCGGTACTCGTCTGGCGGCTATCGGGGCGGACGTGGCGGGCTTGCGTTTCTTGGGAGGAGCGGAAGACTTGGACTTTGTGCCGGAAGGGGTGAGGGTTGGGGGATTATCAAGAAGGACGATGCGACGTTCAGACTTTGTTTTTTGGGCGTCGGCGGTCGATTGCTGAACCTTTGATTCTGTCTTGCCGTTGAGTTCACGCTCGACAGTGAACTTTCCAGCTATATCGGCATAAAGTTTAAGCGGGGCATTAATCTTCGAAGCTAGAGCAGAACGAAGGTAAAGTTCGTGGGGTGTGGATTCTTGGACGCCTCGCATTGGAAAGAAAGTGGACTCGATGTGGATACCCTATGAAGCGGGAGTACATGGAGCATGAGTCGAGACAAACGTATAAAAAAGAGTACGGTGTGTGGGTGGGGGCGTACAGGAGAGTCCCCAAACTCGAATTGGAGGGGAGGGTGGGTGGGATAGGCGGCGAGAGCCTCGAGGGTCTCTTCGGACATACGAATGATCATGGCGCGCTTTGTCAAGGGTTGAGGCACATCGCCCTGTCGAGTAGGACCCTGAAGAGAGATGGTGCCATTGACGGGGACGGGGAGAGGCATAAAAAGGGAATGTCGTGAGGATGTGGGGAAGGGGTAAAGGACAACAAAACAAGAGTCTGTGTTTGTGGCTCAGGCTTGTGCCGGGACGGGCGGCGCGAGTTGGGGTTTCATTTTGGTTCCGATGCGATGATGTTCTCGTCGTTGATGATGATGATGACCACGATGATCTGATGGTCTCTCGATTACAGTACAATGTGTGGGAGGGATCCCAGCATGTCATCCCCGCAAATTCTCCTCAAGATAATCCACAAATTTCTGCGCAACGCTCTCCTCGCTCCAGTCAACCGTCCCTCTCTCAACCGTCCCCAGCGTGATCGCCTTCTTTTGCACTGTCACAAATTGTCGCTTCATTCGTTGCAGCTCCGACAGTGTCAAGCTCCGCGCGGGCAGCGTCACTCGTGGCTTGACAGTCTCAGATAGGCTAAGTGTAACACGCCCACCAGAAACGCCAGACGCCCCCTGTTCTGCCATGATGGCACGGACGAGTAACGTTGAAACGTTCTCTAATGTGTGCAGCGCATCAGAAGGCGCCTTTGGAACCTGGGCAGAACGTAAAGGGTCAAAAGGTCCGAAAACTCAAGGGGGCGTGCTAGATCACTCACAGTCTGGGTGCCAGTGTTGGGAGGCTTTACGTTACCCTCAGTGATGGCTTTCCATATCAATTCCATGGGTAAATCAGATTCGGACCAGGGGATGGTGAACAGCGGCGAGTCCCAGCGAACCATCGATGATGGCTCCTCGTACCTGGCGATCAGATTTTCGAGCCTAAGTACCAAGTGCGACATCTTTCAGTCAAGACACCTCGGCGATTAACAATTAAACTGGCACCTACGTCTCAGCACTATATCTGTAGCCATCCGTCCGATCACTGTTCCATCGCTTGCATAATTCCGGAGTAGCAACGACGTAGACCTACTCGCGGTAGCGTCAGTCGTTGGAGGCACCTGATCGGGCTAACACGGAAACCGACGGTGCAGACCCGGAGCTTGAACTCCCGAGCGGCGCAGTAGAGTTGATAGCGGAACCCTTTTATGTAGTTTAGGGCGTCGATGATGAGGATGGTGCCCTGACCCATTTGTCGTTGCACTGCTGCAAAGAGCGTAGCGCGTGCAGGTTTCTCTGATCGACTGTCTATTGTGTTGTTACGATCTAATGCAAAACAGGTATAAGGGATAACTGCGGCACCATCGTAGGAGGAACGATCGATGTTGACTGAGTCGTCTGAGAGGAGAACGACCTTCTGCGCTTGACTGTTGTACGGTGGATCCGCTAAACGGCGATCTAGATAGTCCTTGAGCTGGATCGCCCTACGTGTCTTTCCTGAGGAAGGGTAACCTGAGAGGGTGATCAACGCCATGGATGGTCACGAGTGTTCGGGCGGAGAGAGAAATTTTACCCGCTTGGCCTCGCTCGCTTACGGTTCACTCAAGACGAGGACGGGGACGGGTAATGAGATGGCTCAATTTGGGGCACGGGATGTGAACGGATGCTGTGCGATTTGGCCGCCCGAGCGCAAACCGTCAGTCAACGATCACGGACGACCAGATGCCAGCTGTCACGGGACCGGGACCAGCGATTGAGTGAGTGAGCGAGCAAGCGAGCAAGCGAGCTCTCCGGACTTCAGACACTTGCCGACTCTGGTGACAGCCGCAGGCCAGACCTTCCCAGTCGTCAACCCGTAGCCGAGGTAACCTACAATAAACGTCCCTCCTCTACCTGCTGCTGGTCAGAGACTGCGGTTTACTTCTCTCCTTTTTCTTTCTTTCTTCTTTACCCATCGCTATCACCAATCCTCTCCCACCACGATTTCGCGCAGCAGCTCAGCTCGCCTTCCTCCTCGCTTCCGATGCTAGCTGCCATCTCTCCTCCTAATCTCTCGCAATCTATGCCGTACGCTCATTCCCCGACGACTTCGGGTCCCCTGCTCCCAGACCCGGTCTCGCCTGCTGAAAACAAGATATGCCCCGGGTGTCACCTGACGGTGATGGATGAGAATGGTGGTGTGGTTATCGCGTTCGGGTGGGCTTCTTTGTTTCATCTTCTTTAACCCTCTCTTGAAAATTCCACAAAGACAATCCTTCTTTCACATCGACTGTTTCAAGTGTGCCAAGTGCCGCGACAGGGTCACCGCCGACACCAATCTACTTCTCCTCTCCGATGGCCAGCCAGTCTGCTCCAATTGTTCATACAGCTGCAGCGTCTGTCACCAGCCCATCCTTGACGAAGCCATCATGACCGGCGATGACTCGTACCATGCCCACTGCTTCAAATGTCGCTCCTGTCACAATCGTATCGACGAACTCATGTTTGCCAAGACTAGTCATGGTATTTACTGTATGAAGTGCCACCACCAACGCGTCGCCCGCAGCAGACGCCACGCGCAGAAGCAGAAAGAGCGCGAAAACGTCGCCTCCGCGGCCAGCTCTTCAACGTCCCAGAGTCACACGGCCAAGCCGCAGTCGGGACCGTTGCCGGTGTGTTGCTCGTTCTTGTCACTGCCCCAAACGTTCCGTTTACTCACCTTGATCCCCCAGAACGCGCCTACGGGTCTTCTTACGCCTGATTCTTCGGGGAACTCTCATTCGGCATCTTCTCCCTCGTCTCCACAGTCCTCGCCGACTCTGCCACGATCAGCGACATCCGCCGAAAGCGGGGATAGTTATGGATCGCAGCCTCAGACCCCACAAGGTGGACGACAGTCAGCTCACCTCAACGGTGATGCGCGACGAAGCGCACCACATCTACCCTCAGCTCCCGTACAGACGCCTCATCGGACCTCCCGAACTACGCTACCTTCACCCACCTCACCGTCTGCTATCTCTCCTCAAGCTGACTCCAATACTCCTCGAATGTACTCCTCGGATCCATCATCACCTGCCATCGTTCTGCCACCAGAAGTCCCTGAGGCTGGCCCTCAGGTCGCGTTATCATATTTTCAACATGAACCCTCTAGCGACAGTGGAAGCACAACGCCGTTTCTAACGCCCGATGCCTCGACATCTCTAGAGCGCCGCAAGAGTTACGACGATGGCACTCGTCCGCTCAACGTCTTGTTCAAGAACGGTGCTCCTCCTAACTTGAGCCTCTCCGTCAGCCAGCCCAACAACCGTGCCGGCAAGCGGAATTCGATCAATCCCGGAACGACCTTCAATTATGAGGCTATGGCAGCGGAAATAAATAGCAAATCGATTTCCGCGCCGCAGTCGCCTTTATCCTTTCTGCCTCTAGCACCCGACCTGGGCCAGACCTCCAGTCCTGGAGACGTCCAGCGCTTGCCCCTGCCTCCGAGAAAGCAACCGCCGGAGGTCTCCCGGCGCCCATCTCGAAAAGGGCATGAGGAAGTTCCTGCTTCCGCTCCTCCTGCGGGGGGTCCCATGCTTCGTCGCTCGCGTAGCCGAACGGAAGGCTTGTCCAAGCCTGCTACCGGTATTGAGCCTACCCCACGTCACAACATGATGCTTGAACACCTTCCACCTCGCACGCACAGTTTGACGGCATACAATCAGGACCCCGAACTTCTGAATCGACGGCCGTCAAGCACACCCTCTACTAATAGTAGAGCACCTAGACGGTCGACATCCGATGGCAAAGACAGGTCAAAGCCGAGTTCCTCCCTCAGTATCGATGTCGAGAAATCGCGGACGGGCAGTGGCGTGGGTAATAACAGACCAATGTCTCCCGCATATAAAGCGGCTTCGCCATCACACAAAGTTGACGTTCCGCACGGGGTCGAGAGCGGGACAGATACGTCAGACGGGGAGCGCGAGCCGAGCACCAAAGGACGGACCCGCACGTCATCGCTTCTCTCAAAGAACAAGGACGCAAATTCACGACGGCGACCGGTACAGCTTGAACTCGACACGAAGCAGTCGGCTTCGCAAGAAGAGCCAGGGGAAACTTCTTTTCTCAGCAGCGCAGGAGACGCAGATTCTGAGGACGAGTCTTCGCCTGTCGAACGCGTGTCACGCGCAACATTCATCGCGCCCGCACACCCGCCGATACGTTTCTCCGTAAATGGAAACGGGTTCCAAGAGTTGCTGTCCCAAGTCGACCCACGCAACCGCTCTTCGTTGTACGCGATTGAACAACTCGTGAAGATGAGTCAGGACGCAGAAGCTTATCTTGGTGCCAGTCAGACTGCGGCTTTTTCAAACCTAAATGGCAGTGCTACACAAGAAGGGAGGCACCCATCCACACCGGCGAGCGCTGTCACGCCCACGACGACAACTGGCTCTTCCTCGACCGCGGATAACTCATCGGTGACGACCATCTCGGCACCTAGCGGCCAAGGTCATAACGACAGTTTCATGATGCTGGATCAACCTGAGACTGCCAAACGTGCCGAATCTGAGTTACACCCACACCGGCGCGGCATGAATAATGCTTTGTTGCCATCAAGTAGCCGGTCTTCATCAGACAGGTCTCACAATTCATCGGCCAAAGATTATCAGCGTACTAGCGTAGACTCTAATGCCGCGGTCTACCATTCCAATGCAAGTTTGTTGGAACCCAGCCCGAACTTGACGATCACAGCACCAGACACCTCTGTCACACGCCTGGCGAAGCTTGATCCCTCGTATGCGGTGACTAAGCGGCTCCAGGACGCTCTGCAGGACGCAGTGCGACGAGGCATGACACAGGTAACGCTTGATCAGGAATTCCTTCAGACCGTTACCATGATGATCGACCAAAGACGGGATGAAATTTCTGTGATGAAGGGACGACCGG
>Ga0137394_10003985_pt1 | contig 11158 bp, 16 predicted proteins | sample czobulk116metaG_FD_108278 | JGI IMG/M metagenome (GOLD analysis project Ga0137394, IMG submission 108278) | Vadose zone soil microbial communities from Angelo Coast Range Reserve, California, USA - czobulk1.16 metaG | ecosystem: Environmental > Terrestrial > Soil > Vadose zone | place: USA... | reverse complement strand
GATTCTAATACACAAACAAAAAAATATAAAAAATGAATCAAGGCATTTGGTGAAAAATTGAGCCCGCAATTATCAGTTTGTCAAAAGGTGGTCCAATGTCAAAAGGTGGTTCCGTGATAGTATGACATGTATCCTTGTCAATAAGATTGAGCTGGACGTCTTTACTGTATTCTAAGTTAGAAAGGGGGGTTATTTGTCCAATTCGCCAACGAGCACCAAAAAACGCACACAAACCGCCCAAACGCTTCACAAAGACCGTGCTGTGCCGACCAAGCACCAGATAACTTATGTAACTCAATGAGGTAACCCACGGGTCACATTCTTACCCTTACATGTGAGTAACATGTCGTCTTCTCTTCTACGATAGTTCGCTGTCAATATAACTCGACTTTGTGCCTGATTTAGATTTCATTCTCGGGTTGACTGGAAGGTTGCAACATGATGCAAATGAAGCTGGGAATCGGACTTTGCACGGAAAATGAAGAAGCCGATGACGCGACAAAGAACATTTCGAGTTCCGAGTCCTCCCGGACTGTCACGGTTGCAGTCTCCCATCACCTTTGCGCTATCGCAGCACACGCGCATTGAACCCCGTCGGATCTGCGCGCCTATTTCGGGACGACGAATGGAACAGTGTCCTACGCGCGATCCACACTTCCTGTAGTGTGTGACCTTTTTCATCTCTTAATCGTTTCAGTTCATTTATTGAGGGTTTTCGCACTGCAGGTGTTGTTTTTTCCTCAAGCGTACCGATTCGAAAATCTACCGGACTTCTCAGGGCATGCTCTCTCTCTCTATCCCTCCTTTTTGCTTTGGGGGACGCACGAGTGGAGAGCGACTCAGACACGCCGCTGCGTCGCTGCCGCAGGGTCTACAGGATTCCGTCGGCATGCGGCAGGCTGTTGGCGATTCCGTGGATGTTACGGATAAATAATAACGACTTGTCAGCTTGCGCAGCTGTTCTGGCACAGCCGACAGGCTTTGTTGGCTGCGCAGGTATTCTTAGATCTTTGTCTGCATCTCCACAATGCCTGAAATGTAGGTGACACGTAACTTATCATCATTCACAATGGTGCTGTCCTCGCTAAATCGCGAAGTTCTGATCGGCAGTTCCGCCCTTCAAGCTTCGCGTACTGTAAACGATCTCACCTTGAACGTGCAGGATCATCGGTTGCCGCAGCTGCCGCATGGACTTTATCTCGGTTATCCCCCTAGCAGCTCTCCGCACCGCTCCGACTCTGATGGCGATGGACGTACCCGTATTGTACGACAGGCCTACTGTGGTCCATTGTTCGCCCGGCTCCGTGCAGTGTCTGACCAGTGTCTGACCCAGCGCACCTGGCCTCGGGAGGTGCATGCACATGCGTGCATGACGAGGGTTGTCGAGCATAGATACTGTAGTGTAGTAGTAGTATGGAGGGAAGAAATATAATTCTTTTTATTGTCCAAATGATGAGGAAGACGTTGCGTCCATCGGGATGTTGCTACCAGGTCTGAAGTTACAACCTCACTCTTACCTACTAAAAACAGTGGCTTCTCGCCTTGCAAACAGCACAGACAAAGAAAGCGGTGGCCGTCCCTCTTGTCGATCCACTGATGGGGGGTCGAATCACTGGGCATGAGGTGTGAATAGAGTGGGAAGAAGATGCTGGTGGGCATCGACTCGAGGCACTGTTCCTGATAGGCAGCTCCAGCACACCGCTTCATGACCCTAACCCGAGGTCAAGGCCAAACGGACGAAATGGAGCAAAAGATCCGAGCTAGGTCTAGGTAGTGTGGGAACAAAACTCAGACGTGGGAACTTTCCCGGCGTGAAACTCGCGACACCGCGTTCTCTTGAAACCCGACTTCCATTGTTAATAGACCACCACCATGTCTGATGACGAAGAACAATACAAGGTATGCACATTAGTTCTTTACTTCAATTTAATGATGCCAAATCAGATTTCTTTGAAGGCGCGTGCTGGCCCTCAGCAACGGTACCTTGCAAAAGATATCTTCGGAAGCGACTCTGAGCTATCAGACGCTCCCGATGCAGACGGTACGAAATTCCGCAGTGACCAAACCGATAAGTGTCACACTTTTTTTCTGCAGAGGAAATCCCACTACACTCGCGTGCGACGTCGGCGCCGCCAGAAGAAGAGTCTACCGATGACTCAGTAGATGAGTACAGGCAATCACGCGCAATACCTCAGAAGCGGAGACGGCAGAAGCGACGTGAACGTGCAAAGGATGATGGACAGGCGGTGCGCGTAGGCAAGACGCAACGCAAGCGCAAGGCAAAGAAGGGCCCAACTCAGGAAGATCTGATGAATCTTCCCCCCGAGGAAGGTGCGCCTAATTGTTTTGGATTTGGGCTGACGAGATATGTTTACGGGTCGACATAAATAGCAAAAAAATTGCGGCTTGATATGGAGATTGACACGATTCTGAAGAGCAACAAGGCATCTCGGCCAAAGAAGCGCAAGAAAGAGGATGACCTGGACCAGTTTGCCGATGCGGAAGTTTCTCAACTGCGGGAAGAGATGTTGAACGCAGCCGAGCTCGACGAACAAGCTAATCGCGAAAAGTTGCCAGCAACGTTGAAGCTGAAGTTATTACCCAAGGTTATGGGTGCGCTTCGAAAGTGAGCGTTTTGTTTGCAGATTTTGGTGACGACAACTCATTCGTCGGTTATATCATGCTTTCACAGGAACTCTCTTTGGCAGTCTATCGTCGACAACAACCTCTTGGAGGGTGTGCGGCGGTGGCTGGAGCCATTGCCAGACAAGTCGCTACCGGCCTTGAACATACAAAAGGATATTTTTGGCATACTGCCCACCTTGGACATCGATACGGCCGTTCTCAAAGAGTCCAGACTCGGCCGTATCGTACTCTTCTACACCAAGTCCAAACGGGTTACGCCGGACATCACACGGACGGCAAACTCACTCGTGTCCGCATGGTCGCGTCCAATTATCAAACGATCTGCGTCATACCGCGACCGCGCGATACCGACGGCGAATATGTCCGCAGCCGATGGTGGTGCTACACATGAGCGCCTTAACGTTATCCTAGCGCGAGCAAAGGAGGGCGAGCGGAATCGTGTGCGAAAGAATGCGGTGATGATTCCTCAACGGGAACTCGGGTCGTACACGGTGGCGCCGCGGTCCAACACTGGGGTGCTAAAGAACAACATCAGTGTAGATATGGATATCGAGAGAAGGAGGCGGAATGCGGAGAGATTGAGGAACCTGACGCGGAAGATGGGCTCCCAGAAGATGTAATTTCCAGTGATAAGTTCAATACGATACGCAGTTGTCGAGGAAAAATATAAATAAATAAATAAAGAGACGCGGTGGTGGCTGAAATGTGCTGAGACTGAAATTGGCCTGTTCGGGCGCCAAATTGAGTTCCAACATCTCATTTTCGAATTTGTGGGTTTCCTTTCAGTCTCATCTTACATCTCAGCTTTTGGCTCTTGCTCTATCTCATCACTAACTATCTAACCTTTACCCTCCCTCTCTTTTCGTCCTTTTATGCCTCCTACTTCGATCAATCCTCTCCCTATTATTATGCCTAATCCACCCCTCACAAGGCGCCGATCTGCCCTATCCTGCGCTCCTTCTCCAAGGACTCCATCTATGCGCTCCCCCGTTCAACAGCCTCTACACATATCATCAACCGACAATAGGAAGAGCTCGGACAGCTGGAATAGTTCAAATTATGACCCGGCAGATGATTCCGACCTTGAGTGGAAATCTGAACACGTCCTCCTTCTCACGAGGGTATGTATGCTTTTCCATTCTTCTTCGTCTCCACTTACCATATATCTCTGCCCCCCAGACTCTCGACGCTCTTCCTGCTCACGTACTCACCCCGTTCGTTGGTCCTGTTCTCCCTTCGAATCTGCTCGACAAAATTGCGCGCGGTGTAGCCCAAGCGAAAGGCCCGAGTGAATGGCCTTACTCGCTGCGCGCTACACGCGTCAAACTTGTTGAGCTTTGTCGTGCCCGCGCAAAAGATGCCTCCGCCGAGCAAAAACGACACAACACCATTGAGGAGGAAGACATGGACCAGGACCTCGAACAGTTTCGCGAGGTCCTCAAGCGCACTACTAATATTAGGCGTCCCCTTTATCGCCAAAATAGTATGGACTTTATGCAGTCTGCCAAATCCGAGTTATGCGGTACGGACGCATTTTCTAGGTATAATGTCTATTCTCCTCTCTATGTCGCTCTTTTTGATCTCCATTGTCAGGACATCACATCGTCTTCATCACGCTGACCGCTTGTTCCCCAACCCGGCCCACCACCCTTATCCACGCCCTTCGTCTCTCGACTCTCAAACTCTCAATGTCTCAACACCTTCCTCCACTACACTGATCTCTTGTGGTACTGTGGAGTCTCAGTGGAAATTGCAGCCGATGCGCTTCCGCCGCTCCATGTCCACCATGTCCACCAATTCGTCATCTTCCCTGCGCTCCCTTCCTCGTGCTCCTGTGCGGTGCACCGATTCATTTGGCGATGCCCGCAAGTCAATGAAGCGTGCTCCCTCATTTAGCGTTGCTGCGAAAGACTCAGACGTGAGTTCTGACGAAGAGGAGAATCTTCGCACGAAACAGACGAAGAAGGCTCGCCGTGGTGCTGAGCACCGAACAAATAAGACACCGTCAGTCCACGATGAAAACCCTGCTCGTCGTCCTCGCATGAACCTCCAGAGAAACCCCTCTATGTTTGGCCCCGAGCTTCCTCACCGGTCCCCACAGCCTACTACGTGTCCGCAGCCTGCACCTGCTATCCTGCTAGGACATATTCCGGCTATGGGCGCTCATCCACCCCCGCCCACTCATTCTCCCCGCACTCCTTGCACCCAGCGCACGCTTCGCCGTATGCGCGCCTTCCCCTCGCGCGCAGCACGGCGCATCAGTTTCAGTAATATGGGCGAGAACGACGTGGTGTCCGATCTTGTGGACATCATTCCTACCGAAGGTCTTGGCAATGGACTTGGTAGCGCCTTCCAGCTGCACTGACTTCCACGCTCCCATACCCGACTCTCGATTTCCAATGCTGATATATAAGCCTTGCTTTTAAACACGGCAGACAGCTCAGCTCCAAACACTATCTCACTCGTTCGACCAACTTGATCCCTGACATCACTCCCACACTCGTTTTCCCATATCATTACTTCGGGATCGTCACACTCATTGCCTCCAGTTTCGCTAAACGTCATGTTATCCACAAATCGAAGTGCTTTTCCCGCCGTCAAGGTTGTACCTTCTCCGCGACCAAACTTCGCCCGGCACTCCCTATGTTTCACCCGGATCTGCTCCCATGTGCTCACAGCACATTTCCCACACCCCTACTACTTGGACAAATCCCTTCATCAGCTAAATATCACCTGTACAACACTGTTCATTATATGAGAAGTCAATATGTTTCCATGTACAAGTTGCTCCAGGCATCCATACACGCGTCTATCCACCTATTATTGCTGTCTGCTCATGGCTCCTTGGCGTGTGTGGCTGTCTATACTTTGGTCTGTAACTACCATCATCACTCTTTTCGACCACTCCTTCTCCACTCCCTTACCAATCTCTCATTTGTGTATATTCCTTCCTTCGAATCTCTCTTTCTGTTCTTTCGCTATTAGTCTGTCATTTCTTGATAGGGTCGAAGCAGAGGGATGCTTGCAGCGCTGGTCCTGCGAGTCCAATATACAAGTAACAGAGTTTCTGTGCGCACGGACGTGAATTGTGTGAGGGCGATACTCGCATGTACAGTAGAGGTCTGGGCGCAAAACTGATCATCAACTGTTGGATCCGTATGGTTATACCATAGTCAAGTGGTGTCGTAGGATACGTGGATTTTTTCGTGCATGCTTGCAATAAGATCAAACTCCAGCTATGATTGGGCAGAATCCACTCGAATAACACAACACGGACAAGTTCTCGGTCAGAAATGGTCCCGATGTTTGTTTTTATCCTGTTGCGTCAAAGCCGTGAACTCGCTACATCCCTGACGATGATAGGAGGCATGGGAGGCGTGAAACCATGTGCTGAACTGTGCACTGAGTTATCGGGAAGGGGAAAACGAAAAACAAAACAGTTGTGTGTGGGAGGGCAAATCCCTGTACATATAACACGCCCAATCCAGATCCCAGTTGATTGGAAAGGAATGTCCATCTGTACGCCACGCCTCAAAGTACGGAAGGTGGACATGAACACTAAAGAGCATAGGTGACCTCCGTCTTCCTATAAGGGTGTGGAATAGCAATTCAAGCCCGCCTTAGCATAATCAGGGAGGAGAAAAGCGACGAAAGTTGATAACTCACAAAGGCGTCACGTCATGCACGACGAGAAAAAATATGGTTGCGCTACGACGCCTCTGCCAGCGCAGCGGCCGACGCTGCCTCTGCCCGCGCGATCCTCTGCCCACGTCGCTCCACAATCTCCGCACGCTTCTCTGCGATGAGCACCCCCGCGCGCTCGTCCCACCGATGCGCCCAATAACCGAGATAGCCAAAGGCAAGCATCGAGATGAGGTGTCCACCGGGGTCTGCTCTCGACGACGAAGAGACAGACAGACAGACGCGCGCGACCATAAAAACATGCCCAAGGAAGGACGGGTCAGCAATCATGGGGAGCCGTATTTATTGATTTATTTTGCGGGAGGAGGGTAGGGAAATGAGAACGCACTTTCGAAGAGGTTGCGCTTTTGGATGCCGAGTTGACCTATGCGGGCGCCGAGCCCGAAGAGGGAGAAGCCGAAGATGGAGGTGAGGAGCGCCATGGGATGCAGATACGATTGGGAGTGTCCGTCGGTCGATGTTAGGGAATAAAAAGTGGCGTCCGTCGAATCTGTAGTGTGCGTGTGCGAAATGGGGAATCTAAACACGCGTACATAGAAAACAAGTCTAACAACTCCGAGTTGTCTACCCTTGAGCTTGATCATTAAGCTTGATTTACAGAACTCAGGCACCTCATTATCCTGCGAGTTCTCGCTCAGACTACCCCGTAATTCTACGATAAGTCGATAACGACTGGTCATTTGGTATCGTATCTTTATTTGCTAAGCCTTTCTTGCGAGTTGGTTTGACAGATTCCTACGCACATGCTCGACGAACCCCTTTCCAAATGTCACCTTGGATGGACCTTGCGCCCTCCTGAATTACGCACATCCATTGTGTCCCATGCCCGCTAAATTTGTCATAACGTTTTCGTTGGGCGTTGCGTGTGGCCGTACCGTCTGGGTGGATTCCTTCTCACGTACCCCCCTCCTTGAGTAGGCCAAAATCTGCATGCTTGCTGGGATGATCAGCATCAAGTATGGTGGGCATGCGAGGATTGTGATGAGAACTACAAAGCACACAGCTGGAACTCAACCAGGAAGTGTCTTGAGGGTGGCCAACTGCGTGAATTGTGAAATTGACCCAGATAGATGCTCATCGACGCTCATCGTCAGCCTGAAGCTCGCCGGCGGGAACTCGAAAGCGCGATTTGTGTCCTTTGTAAATATCTGCGACGCGTAATAGAAACGTCATGCGCGTCATGTACAATAATGGTATTTGCATAGGAGTTAGTGCAGGCTTGAATCGCAATCCGATCCCTCTCCTGCCTCGTCACGTTCATCTTCCCCTTTCTACATCATCGATGTCTTTGGATCCCGAAAGCACAGAAAACAGATTGGACGTTGCCCGCCAGAAGAAAGCCACTGGAGACGCCGCATTCAAAGCCGGGAACTTGACTGACGGTACGTAAGACGATATCGCCACAACTCTCTTTGTCGGTTTTGCCTTTCACTGATCACGTCACACCATGACCCAGCTCTTAGAGCGTATTATGAGGTGTGCTTTCCATAGAATGCGCGGCATGGCGTTGGCTGAATCACATCCGAGGTGGTATTATACGCCGACGGCCTAGACAAGTCTGTGCTCGACACTCTGCGTTGGCCTGGTACCATATCTAACTACCCATTCTTTTCGCATTTTGCAGATCGGCCAGCATGGCCTCCGCTATGGGTTCGGGGGCTATTGATTCTGCCGCGGCACCAAAAGAGCGAACGGAGGTACACTCGCATGAGGAGATCTTTGAAGCGTGGAGTGCTCACCGCCACCCCCGGGTGGCTTACAGGCAGACGAACTCGTCGAGAAAGTTTACGCGAACATGTCCGCGTGCCACATCAAGCGCGAGAATTGGAAACGCGCCCAGGAGACGGCCGAGAAGGCGCTTGCGAAAAATCCGAAGAACTACAAGGCCATGTTCCGCCGCGGCAAGGCGCTCGGCGAGCAGGGATTCTTCGAACGTGCTGAGAAGATACTTGAGGAACTTGTAAAGGAGAGTCCTGCTGGTAAGCTGTCGTTGACCGGCATCCTTGTGGCGTTGTTCCCTTCCCATCTCACCCCTTAATGTGTGACCTAGATGCGTCTGCCGCCACCGCCGAACTGAAGAGACTACGTGCTATCGATAAAGAACGAGAAAAAGTACACAACCATAAGCTGAGGGGTACGTGCATCCATGAATTTGCCAGATGCTGCCGTCACTCAGAGCATCTATAGGGTGGCTCAATCGTGGCGCGTTAGAGACGTCCACCACTGAAGTTGTTGAAGAAGTAGCTTCGCCGGGGACGAAAGAGACGCGATCCACTGGGGCAACTTAGGCTGGGTTTCTGCTCGGTGTGCTCTGTATTCTGCGGTTGTCTCCCGCTTGTTAAGTCAAAATGTATCACTGTTTTTCTCTAACTACTACCTCAAGTGGCCCCTCAGCCTTGACTATGGGGTAGATCCATGACCCCGACGGATCTTTTACTCGTGGCATCTCCCCCTCTTAGTAAAGGAATGAGTACCTGGAACGTCTCCCCAACTCAAAGCCCTACTAGGCTTACTTATATCAGAAAGCCAAGGGAGTGCGACTAGGTTCACCTTCAGCCTGCTGTTGCACAATGAACAGGATCGGAAATCCATGATCGTACGTACGTTCTCATGGGCGGAGGAGTTTTACCTCGCCTGACCTCTTGTAGATCGAATAATCTTCGAATCACCTAACGGTAGAATCAGTCTGCCAATGCGTTCTTGACCGGTGAATCGTACCCATTACGCCCCAGGCTCATCCAGGCCTGCTTCTACCAGGAAGCTGAAAAAGAGGGATATCTTGTCGCTATTGCGAAACTAAATCACGGTTCCGGCAAATGGATCAAGAACGTGGTGCATTTCTGCGTTTGAAGTGGATATCGGTCATGGCCAATAATCTATCTAGATCTCCGCGCACCGTGATGATCTAATGGAGTGAGTCGGAGAGTTTTGTAGGTCATTGTAGGCTGTCAGAGAAATGGCCCGACGCACTCGATGTATCCGTGGAAAGTACGTACCTACGTCGGTCTATCGTGACGGCCAACGTGTTCATCTTGAGTTTACTCAGGCTTCGCCAAATTTTCGTTTCCCCTGCTGGACTTATGCGAGCAACCCGAGTCGCGGAGCGCTTGCGGCGACTCCAGCAAGCCTCCGATATCTTGCAACTGACATCTCGCTTCACGGTCCTTGCAGGACGACTGCAGGAGTCGATGACTGAGCCTGAGGTTGGTGACTCGGACTGGTAGTGACCCACAATCCTAAGGGTAAGAACCAAAAGTGAATAGGGGTCACCCAACGGCCGATGGTGCATCACACTCGGGCTGGACCACGGAGAGAGGAATGCCCCCTTGCCAGTGCGCTGCGCTTATCATTGCCGAGCTCGGAGCTGATTGGCCGCCATCGTACTGAACGCGTATATCAGGCAAACAATCGAAGATATCACTGGATGTCCCTATACTAGTAACCATCCCAGAGAGCAGCTCAGACTACCCCAGGCGGGTGCCGTGCCGTCGTTGGGTATACTTATGCCTCTCTGGTTCCCTCAACACTGTCGCTGCGCATATTCTATTCATTGTGTCTGCCCGCTCAAAAGTCACGGCCGACTCGGAAACGAGTCCATGTTGTATACCATAAACTCTCGCTCAAGTCCAAATCTTTGGCCCCCTCTTTGGAACATCAGAATCAGCCAATTACTTCCGAATTCTCAGACCTGACTATTGCCCATTAATTCCACTTCTGATATGTCTCAGATCTTCGAGGAGTGAATATACAGAGGGTGATCACATCTCGGTTTCTTGGGTAATTCCCGGAACTAAACCATGAATCACAGATCCTGCAGCATCGTCCATGCGGCTCGCCTACAGGTCCCGTATGACTGATTCGCCAGGGGACTACTGGTGTGAATGTGCCAAAATGGAGACACGCCGTTGGGCCAGCTTAACGATTCAGGTGCCTCAGGCTGATGCAGTTCCACCATTGAGAAGTAGGAGGCAGCGGCCAGCAGGCGATGAGCCACTCGGATGGCCATTGGCACATGAGCTCAACACGGTATGTCTGAAAGTGAAAGATAAACTCGCCTTGAGGAGGGGGAAGCTGTCTTATTTGTTGAAGTTGGCGGTGTCAAACTTGGTGCCCACATCGAAGAAACGGAAGATTCGGGTGACGAGTGAGCGCCTTCAAATTGCTGAACTTCTCTTCGTAGATCAAGCTATCATAAATCGGATGAGACGGGCCATCGTAACCAGGTTGGCACTGGGCTTCGTTGACTCAGCAACCGCGGATAGTAACTACGTATGTAGCTCTGTATTGCTGGGAGACTGGTCACCGGGAAGTGATCACGTGCAAACACCAACACTGCACGTGCAAGCACGCGCATTCGACAGTTTCGAGTTTCGAGACGCGCTCTTCAAGGCTCTTCTGTCAATGTCCCATCCAATCACACGTTCCATACTCAATGCATATTTTCCCCGCGTCTACAATCTCCAGGCTTATTTGAATCTTGCTCTGAACCCCCCGACGGATACAAAAATCAATGATATCTTGCTGTTACCGAAAGATCCGCCTTCTTACGGCCACTTCCTTGTCCAGTCTTACGTATCGTTCAGCGATGAGTTGCCTCCGACTGATCAGACAAGGTTTGACATCGCAGAGTCCTTTGATTCGATGCGTGTCGTAAGTTCTGGTCTCGTGTCTCTGTGGCTCCGCTGGTAACAATGAAGATCCGCAGGTAATCACCCGAGCTCAAGAAAGGCTGTTTGCCGGCCCAAAGCAGAAAGGCGTAAATGTCATTACCATGGGTTATCGTGGTGTATGTCTACCTATTTTGTGTTTC
>Ga0137394_10003983_pt1 | contig 11159 bp, 9 predicted proteins | sample czobulk116metaG_FD_108278 | JGI IMG/M metagenome (GOLD analysis project Ga0137394, IMG submission 108278) | Vadose zone soil microbial communities from Angelo Coast Range Reserve, California, USA - czobulk1.16 metaG | ecosystem: Environmental > Terrestrial > Soil > Vadose zone | place: USA... | reverse complement strand
TTTCTCCTGCTTCAGAAATGTTTTTGACTCCGAAGCGAACAGGCTTCCGAATACCTTCCGATAACGATTGGGTTGCACACGCTTTAGATCTATCGATCAGTTGAAGGTTTGCTAAGGTGAAACGCATTTGCGCGTCCTTGAGAATCGATCGATGAATTGCGACATTAACAGCTGCCACTGCCTATGCTGAGTATTGGCTGGAGCGAGAAGGGTGCCGCGGGTTGCGTCGCAGGCTCTGAGGACCAGCCTCTAAAAAGTTTCGAGTTAAGCGGAACTCGAGTTTCTACACCCAAATTCTTGCCACGATCCGACCTACATCGTTGTCTCAACCCTCGAGCTCGCCAAAAAATTCAACGCTTTAGCAATCACCTACCACTGCACCGGCTTCAGGTCGGGGCCGCAGATGTGCCCAAACTCTCCGGGCGGCTCGTGAGCAACGTCGTGTGTTACGTGGCCGGCATACCAGATCACCACGTCGTGGTTGTTGATCGGTTCACCATTAACGAAGCCGTCGAGGTTTGCTTCGGTCAAACAGCCGAATCCGCCGGTGCAGTTGACTCCGTCGTCAAGCTCCGATCCGTGATAACGAAGAATCCAAACGTCGCCGCGCGGATACGGCCAATCAGGTGAAGCAGTGGCGACTCCATCCTCGGGCCCCGGAATAATGTCGTAGCCTTCGCCAGTCACCGTGTTCTCGACCCGCCATTTTCGTTTATGTGCGGGATCGCGCGGGCGTCTGATCTCGAAAGTCTTCGTATGCCAGTTTGATCGACCCACCAACGGAGGACTGTTGTATTCGCGGACGCGGGTATTCGCGGCCGTGCGAATGTCAAAAGCGATCCGCCAGTAAGGATGGGGATGATGGATGTTGCAGAGGCAGGAATCCTGCACGGCCGAGAAACCAAAGCGTGGGCGAATCGTGCCATTTGCGTGGAGCCGCCACTCGCTGATGTATCGATACCAACCAGCTTCCATCTCGCTTACCAGGACAACTTCCTGCCCTTGAACGTAGATCGCCACGCCCCCGAAATTTCCGGCATCCGAACCAGTGTCCAGAATGGTGGTGGCCGGCGCCGGGCAAAGACGGAATCCGGGAGCGACATCAACCCCGTTCGCCTGGATCATTCCTTCCTCATTCTGCCAGTCTCGATAAGGACCGCAGGGAGGCTTGTCGTAATGGACATTAAGGATGGGGACATGGGCCCGATAGAGCACGCGCTTGCCGCGATAATCTACAAAACGCAATTCGACGCCCGAGCCTCGTGTTCCCGAAGAGGCGGCAGGCCTCACCGCCAGAAACTTCCAAAGCACCGTACCGCCCTGGCTTACGGTGATCCAAACCTGTCCGGCTGTTCCCTTTGTCGTGGCTTGCTGGATGTAATCCGGCCCGCACACGTTGTCGAGGGCTATCGAACTTTCGGGAGCGCGCTCGTCAAATCGAACGACTGCTCGCTGAATCAGGTTGACGCCAACGATTTCGTGCCGACCCTCAGACCTGACCGGAAGCAATCCCACGGCGATGGTTCGCTCAGTGCGGCCATGCGGGGATTGGACATCGATTAGCGGCGGCATGGGCCGATAGGGTTTGAGTTGTCCGCCGCGCATCGCCGAGCCGAATTCTTCATCCCTCAGCAATAGCTTTACAGCTTCCTCAAACTCTTCATACGTCGGTAGAGGTTGAGTGCCCGATTCCGAGATTCTCACCCGCTTTGGCTGATCGAGGTCTCCATCCACGAAGATTGTGCGGTTGTTTGTGTAGTCGTAGAACGTCGCGCGGTAAACGCGTGGAGGTGGGGCCGGTCGCGCGGACTTGGTTTCCGGCTCCTGCTCCAGCAACTCGAAAGAGAGCATCCGGTTTCTTGTCCTTCCCAGAGACTCCCTGACCAGGGGGTGATCGGCCAAAGCCCGCGACAGCGTTTCAATTCTCCCGCCGTCTGGACCTCGCGGTTCGATCTTCAGCTTCAATTCGTCTTGCTTAGCGACTGGGAGCGCCTTTCGTGGCCCAGTGGCTTTTCTTGCCGTTTTCTTCATGGGTTTGCTCCTTTGAGCTTGGTAGGGCTTTGAGGGTTAGCTAAAGCGAAGGGCATTTCGCATCCTTTGAGGATCGACTAGTGAAATTGCGAGATCTAGCCTGCCATGCCTGCGCTTGAATGACCGGCTGGAACGAGAAGGGCGCGGCAGGCGGTCGCAGGCTCTCAGGACCAGACCGTAAAGTTTCGAGTTTCGAGTTCCGGGTTTTGAGTTAGAGGGAACTCGGTTTTCAGAAACGGGTTCTTGCGAGGTGGGCGAATGATATGAGACTCATGGATTGGAGTCAATGCAGAACCACATGCGTGAGGGTTGTCTATCTTCGGGCTTTGCCCTCTGATGTCGGGAAGATCTATGACCTTCCGGAGCAAACTAATTCATTTAGGCCCATGCCCTCGCTGACTGTTGGAAGTTGGGGCATAGCCCCGAGATATCCCTTCACTTACGGAAGGTCATAGACCTTCCGCACATCAGGCGGCAGAGCCGTTTGGAAGTTTTCCTAAACCGATAGGCAGGATGACCGTCCTACACGGTCGTGAGTTCGTGTTCTTTTGATTTCGTCAGTTCGTCGATCTTCCCGATGTAGGTGTTAGTGAGTTTCTGTACCTCTTCGAGACCATCGCGCTCATTGTCTTCTGAAATCTGTTTGTCTTTCAGCATCTTCTTCAAACGTTCATTGGCGTCTCGCCTGATATTACGAACTGCCGTGCGGTGATCTTCCGCGATTTCGTGAACTTGTTTAGCAAGCTGTTTGCGACGTTCCTCAGTAAGCGTGGGGATAGGAATCCTTACGAGTTTGCCGTCGTTCGAAGGGTTCAGGCCGAGGTCGGAAGCGCGTATGGCTTTTTCGATTGCAGGCACCTGGGTCTGATCCCAGGGCTGAACGGTTAACATCTGCGGCTCCGGAGCGTGTACCGAAGCCATTTGGCTGAGCGGCGTCGGCGTGCCGTAGTAGTCAACCATCACTGAATCAAGCAGGCTTACCGCGGCCCGACCCGTGCGCACGGTGGCCAGTTTACGACGGAAGTCTTCCATGACCGTATCCATCCGCGGTCGCGTGTCTCTGATAACGTCCTTCTCGCTCATGTTCTATGCTCTCCAGATCTAGCCACACCAAACTCTGGTACCTACGCCGGTCTCGCCTAACACCACGCGCATGATATTGCCTGACTGCCGCATATTAAATACTACTATGGGCAAATTATTTTCCATGCAAAGTGAAATCGCGGAGGCATCCATCACTTTCAATTGTCGCTCCAGCACCTGCTGATAGGTGATGGAATCGTAACGAACAGCTGTCGAATCCTGCATCGGATCAGCGTTGTATATCCCGTCTACTTTTGTGGCCTTGAGTATGATATCGGCATTGATTTCAAGGGCCCGAAGCGCGGCCGCCGAGTCAGTTGTGAAATAGGGATTGCCCGTGCCCGCAGCAAAGATAACCACCCTATCCTTTTCAAGGTGGCGAACGGCGCGTCTTTCGATGAAAGGCTCAGCCAATTGCGGGATGTCGATTGCCGACATCACGCGTGTTTGGACCATAAGCTTTTCCAACGCGTCCTGCAGCACCACTGCGTTCATCACGGTCGCCAGCATACCGATGTAATCGGCAGCCGATCGATCCATGTTGCCCGCGCTCTTGGAGACGCCCCGAAAGATGTTTCCGCCGCCAACCACAACAGCAACCTGGACGCCGAGCTGATGGACAGCTTTTAGTTCCTCCGCGACCATGCGCGCAACATCGACGTCAATGCCGTAGTTTTGCTCGCCCATCAGTGCTTCGCCGGAAATCTTCAGCAGAACGCGCCGGTAAGCTAAGCCATCCCTATCGGAGTTTGATTTCCTGGAGATCATGGAGTGTGGTGTCGTCTTTGCGTGTCTTTGCGAAGGCTTTGCGACCTTTGCGGTTTAGATAACCTTACTACAAAATCCAAACCGCAGAACACGCAGAGTCTACGCAAAGAACCGCAAAGTTCGAAAGCTCTTCAGGAGCAAAGTGAAGTTTGAACTCTGAACTACTTGCAGCTAACTCACAAGCGAGGCTACTTCGCCGCCAAAGTCTTCACCGCGCCGCTCGAGTCCTTCGCCCATCTTATAGCGCGTAAAGCGGCGAATTGTAATCTTCTCGCCGGTTTTGGCCACCTTCTCGGTGACCAGCTCGGCTACCGTCTTCTCCGGAGCTTTGACAAAAGGCTGGTCCAGTAAAACCGTTTCCTCGTAATACTTGTTTAGGCGGCCCGCTACAATCTTATCGATTACCTGGTCCGGTTTGTTGGCATTCTTGGGATCGTTTTTCGCCTGGGCCCGAGCGATCTCTTCTTCCTTCGCCAGGTCGGCCGCGTTGACGTCCTCACGCGAGACGTATCTCGGCTCTGCCGCTGCGACGTGCATCGCGATGTCTTTTACGAGTTGTTGAAACTCCTCGCCGCGCGCCACGAAATCTGTCTCGCAGTTTACTTCCAACAAAACGCCTACTTTGCCACCCATGTGAATGTAGGACCCGACGATGCCCTCAGCGGCAATGCGCCCCTCGCGCTTCTTTGCCGACGCCAGCCCGCGCTTGCGCAAAATATCGACCGCTCGTTCTTCACTGCCCTCAGCCTCCACCAGCGCGTTCTTGCATTCCATCATTCCCGCGCCGGTCTTTTCGCGAAGCTGCTTCACTGCTGCTGCTGTTATATCTGCCATGATTACAAGTCTCTCCGCTTAAGTGTCCGACACACTTTAGTTTGTCGACAGTCGTGTAAATCGCAACGTACGACAAACTGAAGTGTGTCGGACATTAGTTAATGAAAAGCGCAGCCCGGCGGAACTCCCGCTTTATAGGCTGCGCTCGCCGATTAGTAAAAATCTCGAAATGCTCTGGGGATTAACTAGCCGCTACAACCGACTCAGCGCTTTCGCCCACAGCCTCGTCAGCCTCGGCCGTTTCGGTAGTCGCAGAAGGCGCGGCGGCCTGGACGCTGCCATTATTCGCCGCCGGAGACTGGGAGGTATCGGCCGTTTCAACGGTTGCTGCCGGCTCGCTTATCTCTTTTGATGCCGGCTCCGAAACCGTACCCCCGGCCTGAAGATCTCCCTCGCCTGCGGCCGCCTGATCTTGTTCAGCCTGAGCAGCTACGCCTCCTTCGGTGGCGATCTGCTGACCCTCAAGAACCGCGTCAGCTATACGCGAAGCAAAAAGGCGAACGGCGCGCAAAGCATCATCATTGCCCGGAATGACATAGTCAATTCCTTCTGGCGAGCAATTCGTATCAACCACAGCCACAATCGGAATGCCCAGTCGATTGGCTTCCGCGACCGCGATCTCTTCCTTCCTGACATCGATGATGAACACCACGTCAGGCAGCCGGCTCATTGACTTGATACCCGATAGGTTTTTATTCAAGCCCTCTCGCTCGCGGTCCAGTTTGATGCGTTCCTTCTTGGTAAGCTTCTCGTAGCGGCCATCGGTCTGCATCGACTCTAGATCTTTAAGACGCTTTATGGACTTCTGAACAGTTTGGAAGTTTGTCAGCAGGCCGCCCAACCAGCGCTGATTAACGTAGTATTGACCAGAACGCTCAGCTTCTTCGCGAACAGCATCCTGAGCCTGTCTCTTGGTTCCGACAAAGAGCACAGTCTTTCCTCTGTCTTCCGCAATCGCATCTGTAACAAACGCGATCGCATCGCGAAACATCCGCTGAGTTTTCTGAAGGTCAATAATGTAAATGCCGTTGCGCTCGCCGAAGATGTATTCCTTCATCTTCGGATTCCAGCGCCGAACCTGGTGGCCGAAATGTACGCCGGCTTCCAGGAGTTCTTTCATCGTAACCGAAACCAAACTTTAGTCTCCTTTTCAGTGAACTGGTTTAATGTAGTCACCATAACTCCCGGGCCCTTGCGGAGAAGAGCAACCAATCCGAGCTATGGCAATGGATTTAAGAATTTCGGAATTCGGATTGCGGATTTCGAATTTCTGCTTATCAATTCGCAGTTCTGCGACTGACAATCCAAAACAAATGCAACTACCGGATTTTCAAATTCGAAATTCGATATTCGAAATTTCAAGGGTTTTCAAGGTTCGAATTCCGATATTCGAAATCAGAAATTCCCAACTTATCGCTTCGAGAATTGGAAGCGCTTACGGGCGCCCTTTTGCCCATACTTCTTTCGTTCCTTGATACGCGGATCGCGCGTGATTAGACCCGCTTGCTTCAGTGCGGGACGAAGATCCGCGTTGTACTCAAGCAACGCGCGGGTAATTCCGTGACGAATAGCTCCGGCCTGTCCCGCAGGTCCACCACCCCGAACATTAATCAGCACATCAAACTTGGCGACTGTCTCCGTCAACTGCAACGGTTGCCGAATGATCATGCGTAAAGTTTCATTTGGAAAATACTGATCGAAAGGTTTCCGATTGATCTGAAAGTCGCCGCCACCGGACCGCAAATAAACTCTTGCCGTCGATGTCTTTCGTCGTCCGGTTCCGTAATATTGAATTTCAGCCACAGCTATATCGTCCTCTTTATTAAGACTGCATTATCAAACTTGATTTTCTTTGGTGGTGAGTTCGTGAACCTGCGGGCGCTGGGCGGTGTGCGGGTGGTCGTTGTCGGCATAAACCTTAAGTTTCTTTGCCATCGCCTTGCCCAGCTTGGTCTTGGGCAGCATTCCCTGAACCGCCAGCGAAATTACCCGGTCGGGACGCTTGGCAAACATATCCACCGCCGCGACCTCCTTGAGGCCGCCGGGGTAATGCGTGTGATGGCGATACATCTTTTGCTGAAGCTTTGCGCCCTTGAGCACGGCCTTCCGGGCATTAATCACAATCACGTGATCGCCCATGTCCATAAAAGGAGTCCACGCGGGATTACGTTTCCCGCTTAGGATGGAGGCAACTTCAGACGCCAGGTGACCTACCGTTTGACCGGCTGCGTCCACTACGTACCATTTTCGTTTTCCAGCGAGATCCTTGCCGCTGGGGAAGTATGTTGACATGGTTGACTATCCCTGTTTTTAGCGAATAAAACGCGAACGGCTAGAATAACCAACGCCCTTAAAGATTGTCAAGTTGGAGACTTAGCGTCACAGCCGCTAAGACAGAGGTGAGAAGTCAGAGGTCAGAGGTCAGAGGTCAGAAAGCAGAAGAAGGCTTAAGCCGAAGGTCAGCGGGTTCGTAGAACTTTAGATTGAGTTCGGTAGTATGAATTTTGTAGTTTGACTAGACTGACTTCTGACCTCTGATTTCTGACTTCTGACCAAAAGGGCTTCCCGGCATTGCACAGGAAGCCCTTCGGGTTCTGAATGGAAAGCGTATCTGTCTCAACTACGGTTGCTGGGGCGTTGAGCCGTCATTCTTTTTTAGCTTCGGTGGCTCCGGCTTGTCAGCAGGTTTCTCGGTTCCGTCAGGGTTCGTGGTTGAATCGTCGGGCGTCGGCTGACGTCTCTTAAGCGTCGGTCTTCCCGGGGCGCCTTCATCTGCGCCAGGCAATGCGCCGGTGCTCGAAGCTCGAGCATTGGAAAGTCTCAACAGGCGGGCCTTAACTCTCTGAAATTCAGAGGTGCTGATGACATACTCGTCATGCTCGGGAAACCTTGCAGCCAGGGCGAGAGAAGCGGCACGCCGCTCAGGCGGAGCCGGATGGGTTGCAAAAGCCTTCGCAATGAAACCAGGCTTCTTCTTGTTCTTGGCTTCGAGCTTCTCAAACATCGTGGCCATCGCGCTCGGATCATACCCGGCCGCATACATGTACTGAACGCCGAGCTTGTCCGCTTCTTCTTCCGCGCCACGGCTAAACTTCATGAATGCGCCCAACAGTCCCAATCCCGCGGTGTTCTGATAAATCATCCCGGGAATCCCACCCAGGAAAATCGAACCACCCAATGCGAGATATTCAAGCAAACTTGCCTTCGTTTGGTTTTCAACCGCATGACGGGCCGCAACGTGAGCGATCTCGTGCGCCATAACACCTGCCACTTCAGCCTCGTTATCCGCCACCAAAAGCAAACCCTTGTTTACATAGAAAAACCCGCCTGGCAGGGCAAACGCATTAACTTCGTCTGAGTCGATGACCTTAATAGTAAACGGTATTTTTGCGTCCGAATGGAGAACGATGTTTTGGCCGACCCGGTTTACGTACTCCGTGATCGCAGGGTCTTCGATAAATTTCGCCTGACGATCTACCTCCGCTGCCAATTCCCGTCCAATCCTTACTTCCTTTTCAGTCGAGCCGCTCATCTTGGCAATAATGCCTTTGTTGATGTTGCGTTTGCCGATCAGGCTCGGGTCCTCGTTTACCGAAAGCGTCTTCTTTGAGCTTGCGCTCGAAGCAGGCGTCGAATGGTTCGTGTCCTTTTGCGTGGTAGCCGTGGACGCGGTTTGCTCTTTGGATTGGGTTCCGGATTGAGTGGTTTGGGCGAAGCCCGCGATTGAGCCTGCAAGCACCGAAGAGACCAGGGCCAGTGCGGTGGCGATGCGGGAGAAGCTATTCATCTGAAAAACCTCCAGGTATTCGGAAAACATTTATTGCTGAAAAGGATTCTGGGGAAAAACTTTCCAGGTCACGGATTGAGGGTTTCTGCGCCGGCGAAACTTCAAATAGAATAACGGCAATCCACTAATCGGCTAAGCTCTTTTTTCGTTATTCCTGAACGCGCAATCTATGATGCCCCTTGCCAGCCGCATGGTTGCGCGCACAAAGTTATTGCAACGAGTCAAAAAACTTCACCTCGCGTCGGCCATGGCCTCGCCTCTTGGCTCTTCCGGTATGGCCGCCATTATAATGCACTGCTCTTAAAAAAGCCTAAGAATTCGACGACTTCTGTAGTTCTGCGGGAGTAGGCGCAAGCGATAGAGCCTGGCGTGTGGGCAGTCTCCGCTCTGAGTCAGGAGACGAAATGGCGACCCACGCCGCGATTGCCGCGAATGACCAAAGCAAAATCCCAAGGGAAAAAGCCTTCGGTTGCCATTGTAGGGCCCGGCCGCCTCGGGCTGGCTTTGGCAATCTCCCTCCGTGCATCGGGGTATCCCATTCTTGCCTTTGTTGCAAAGCACGCTGATCACGCCAGAAAAGCTGCCAGGCTATTTAATCAATCTGCGAAACTCGTGCGACCTCTGGCGTTGGCTGGGATTTCACAATTGCCCTCGACCGACTTAGTTCTTATCACTACTCCTGACGATGCCATTGAACAAACAGCTCGCCGACTTGCGGAACTGGCGCCTCAAAAGGGAAAAACCCGGCCTGGGACAGTTCTGCACACAAGCGGTGCGCTCTCCTCCGCAGTCTTAGCTCCGCTGGCAGAAGCCGGATTCCATACCGGCTCGATCCATCCCCTCATCTCCGTCAGTGAACCGCGCGCCGGCGCGGAAGCCCTGCGCGGGGCCTTCTATTGTCTTGAAGGCGACCCGAGTGCGATAAGGATTGCCAGTCAAATTGTCGGCGATTTGGGAGGCAAATCCTTTTCTATCCGCCCGGAGAACAAGGCCCTTTACCATGCCGCGGCGGTGATGGCCTCGCCACACCTGGTCGCGCTTTTTGATCTCGCCATCGAGATGCTGGCTGCTTGTGGTTTAAGCAAAAAAAAAGCAAAAGAAATATTGCTGCCTTTGTTGGAGACTACACTCAACAACTTAAAACTCACCGATACCAGGCGGGCGTTAACCGGCACATTCGCGCGCGGCGATCTTGCGACAGTGAAGAGACATTTGAGCGCCTTGTCAGCCAGGGAGTTTGCGGACGCCCTTGAGGTTTACAAAGTCCTCGGTCTCCGCTCGATCCCGCTGGCAAGCAGGAACGGAATCGATGAGAAGATTCTCGAGCAGATTAGACAGGTCCTGAAGTCGACAAACACAGGTCAGAAGTAGCTACGTTAGCTAGTGTCGAATTTGAGATCCGCGAATTCAAGTTGGAAGTGCAACAGTGGAATTCGCCGTCTGCAGTTTCGCTGCGTCCCTTGGCAAAAACGATCCACGAAGCCATGACTCTACACTAGACGAAACTTGCCTGAGGTTTCTGACAGCGTTAAAGTTTCAGTATCACTTTTTTTAGCGTCCAGGAGGACCTTCAACTCGGTGGAAAGAACACCCAGCGACAGTTACAGCCTGACCCTGCGCGTAAAGCTTTCGACTCGTGCCGGCACTCTTGGCGAAGTCGCCACCGCGATCGGCAAGGCGGGCGGTGACATTGGTGCTATCGATATTGTTAGTGCTGGCCGTGACTACATCGTTCGCGATATCACCGTCAACACAGTGTCCAGTGAACACGAGGAGAAGATCGTCGATGCTGTAAAAGCAATTGAGGGCATCGAAGTCCTTCAGGTGTCTGACCGCACATTTCTTATGCACCTCGGCGGGAAGATTGAGGTTGTATCCAAGATACCATTGAAAACGCGCGCCGATCTCTCCATGGCTTACACGCCGGGAGTCGCTCGGGTCTGCGAGGCGATTCATCAGGATCCTGAAAAAGCCTTTACCCTGACGATAAAGAAAAACACAGTAGCCGTCGTTACGGATGGAACTGCCGTGCTTGGTTTGGGCGACATTGGTCCGGCGGCAGCAATGCCGGTGATGGAAGGGAAGGCGATGCTCTTCAAGGAATTCGCCGGCGTCGATGCCTTCCCTATTTGTTTGAACACGAAAGACCCGGACGAGATCGTTCGCATAGTGAAAGGGATCTCTACCGGCTTTGGCGGAATAAATCTGGAAGATATTTCCTCCCCGCGTTGTTTCGAGATAGAACAACGGCTCATAGAAGAACTCGACATTCCAGTCTTCCACGACGATCAGCACGGCACCGCCGTTGTAGTACTTGCCGCGCTCATCAACGCCTTGAAGATTGTCGGCAAGCAGATGAGCGAGATTAAAGTCGTCGTAAATGGGGTTGGCGCCGCGGGTGTGGCTTGCACAAAAATCATCATGGCGGCGGGCGTCCGCAAGGTTATTGGCTGCGATCAGCAGGGCGCGCTTTATCGTGGTCGGCGTGAGCATATGAACCCGATGAAGGAGTGGTACGCGCAAAATACCAACCCCAACAACGAGCGAGGGACGGTCCACGACGTGATCAAAAGCGCTGATGTTTTCATGGGACTATCTGTACCCGGAGTGATAAATGGACACGATGTGAAGCAGATGGCGGAAAAGCCGATTGTCT
>Ga0137394_10003981_pt1 | contig 11161 bp, 5 predicted proteins | sample czobulk116metaG_FD_108278 | JGI IMG/M metagenome (GOLD analysis project Ga0137394, IMG submission 108278) | Vadose zone soil microbial communities from Angelo Coast Range Reserve, California, USA - czobulk1.16 metaG | ecosystem: Environmental > Terrestrial > Soil > Vadose zone | place: USA... | reverse complement strand
GTGAGGATCGCGTGGGCGGGCAAATTCATCGAGAACGCTTCTGACCTGCTCGGCCAGCTGCCGGGCCGTGTAGGGCTTTTGCAGAAAGCTGGCCGGTCCCTTCCCGGAAAGCCGGCGCGTCACTTCCATTTGGTTAAAGCCGCTTGAAAGAATTACAGGAAGGTCCGGGCGCATGGCTTCAAGCCTTTCCAGTACTTCCTCACCGGGCATTCCCGGCATGGTCAGGTCCAGCAGGACCAGCGATATCCTCGCGCCGGACTCGCGGCACCGCTGGATGCCTTTGGCGCCGTCTTCAGCGAGGATCACGGTATATCCCAGTCGCTCCAGAGTAGATCGAGCGGCGCGCTGCACCACTTCCTCGTCATCGATGACCAGAATCGTTTCAGTGCCTCCGGGGCTCTGTACGGTGCGCTTTAGCGGCGAGTCGGCCGCTTCACGAGTGCTGGCGGGGATGAGAATCTTGAAGCTGCTCCCTTGTGCCGGCACGCTGTAAACCTTGAGCGTTCCCTTGTGGCGGCGGACGATTCCGATGGCGGCCGCCAGACCCAATCCGCGACCTGTGAATTTGGTCGTAAAGAAGGGCTCGAAGATCCGGCTGACGGTCGCTTCGTCCATTCCGCAGCCGGTATCGGTCACCTCCAGGACTATGTATGCGCCGGGCGATATCTCTTCGGGCGTAAAGGTTTGTTGAATGTAAATCTGATCGATTTGCTGCAGGCACGTTGTCACGGTCACGGAGCCGGTCCGCCCGTCCCCAATGGCTTCCGCGCCATTGATCACCAGATTCATGATGACCTGCTGAAGCTGTGCCACGTCCCCTTCGACGGCGGGCAGATTCTCCGCCAATTGCAGTCGCAGGTGAACGGTTCGCGGAATGGAGGTCTGCACAAGATGACTGGTTTCCCGCACGAGCTCCGACAGGTTAAGCGGCTGAGTCACAAACGGGCCTTTGCCGGCGTAGGCCAGCAGTTGCCGCGTCAAAGCCGTAGCCTGCTCGCCGGCGGACATGACGGCCTGCAGCCAGCCTCGCATCGGCTTGGGAGGCGACTCCTCCAGCGCCAGGCTTGCGTTGCCGATGATTCCGGTCAGCAGGTTGTTGAAGTCATGCGCGATACCGCCGGCAAGAACGCCGAGGCTCTCCAGTCTTTGCGTCTGCTGAAGCCGCTCACTGAATCGCTTCCGTTCTGTTACGTCGCGGACGAACACGGCCAGCCCGTCCCCAGTGGGAGAAGCGTCTACTTCAAACCACGAGTCGAAAGGCGCATAGTACTCCTCAAAATGGACGCCGGTTCTTTCTCTCATCCCGCGTTCGAGCTGCGCGAAGGCGGGCGAGCTGAGGTTCTTCGCGAACCACCCCGACAGGTTTTTGCCGATCAGTTGTTCGCGGGGACTGCGACTCAATGTGATCGCGACATGATTGATATACAGGCATCGCCAGTCGCGGTCGAGAGCGATGAATCCGTCCCTGATGCTTTCGAGAATGCTGGTGATCTGTTCACTGGACTTTTCCAGCTCCTTGCGCGAGTTCCTCAGGGAAAACGCCATGGCCGCAAAGGTCTGCGCGAACATTCGAACCTCGGCAAATCCCTTCTCAGGCACAGGACTGTCGAAATCGCCAGCTTGCAGCGAGCGTGCCCGGTCCCTCAGTCGATTGATGGGACGCGAAACAAGCTGGGTGAATAGAATGGAGCATGAGATGGCGATGATCCCCAGCAGGATGGAAACGCGAATCAGCTGCACTCTGAGCCGTGTGGTGGGAGCGAATGCTTCGGTCTGATCCATGTGGACCATGACGCAGCCACCGCCGATCTCAGGTATGTAACGAAAACCCTGGATCACCGGAACTCCACGGTAACCAAGACCGAGAACCTCGCTGCTGTTCCCCTGCAGGCACGTGCGGAGAGCCTCGCCTTCGTTGGGATGGAATTCGCCGTCCGGAGTCGGGTAGCGGGAAGGGGTGAGAAACACACCGCGCGCGTCGATCAGAAAAGTCTCGCCGGATTCGCCGAGTCCGTAGCGGTCGCTGAAAATCGAATTCACGCCGTCCATGTCAGCACGAAGAGTGCTGACCATCTCGCCGTCGCGCAGCACATTCCGGACCTGGATGACGTAGTAGCGGCGGGTCTGATCGGAGACGAACCTGGCGATCTGATCGCCGGTCGGCGCGTCGGACTCGCGAAACGGCACGCCGGCGTCCCCGACGATGATCGGCGGCCGATTCTGATAGGCAAGCTGGAAGGCGTTAGCGCCTTCGCTGGCGGCGAAACCCGTCAGAATTCGCCGGATGCAAATGACCTCATCGGGCGCGCAGCCGACGCTCAAGGTCCCCAGCAGCGCAGCGGCGCGGACCCGTTGGTCGCTCAGGAAGCGGATCAGCGCCTGTTTGCGGGCGTTCGCAACCACGCCGACCGCGCGTACAGCGCCCTCCTCCACGATAGCCCGCGATGTGTTGAAGGCGATTGACCCGAGACTGGCCGTGGCCAGCAGGACGAGAGTTCCCAGCAGGAGAATCAATTCAGTACGGAGCGACAGATTCGGCCGCGCAATTCGACCGCGCAGCCACTTGAACGGCATTAGCGGAATCACCTTGGCATCAAAATATAACGTCTCCGCCGGCTTGGAACCTTAGAACCCGATTCCGGCGCAGTTCAGCGGCTCTGTTCGGAGGCGCGTATCGCGGAGACTGCTTCGGGGGCCGCACCCCGCTGCCGTCGCACTACGACGTACATGGTCGCTCCCAGGATCGCCATGATCAACATGCCAACCATTCCCGAAAGCCAAATGCCGCGATAATCACCAAGCGCATTTCCCGGCTGTGAGTTCAGGGAGATTCCGACATAACCGCTAATCGCCAGGGCTGTCGCGCCGGAGAACTGAGCGAGCGTATTCGCGAAAGATGAGATTGACGCGGTTCTTTGGGATCCGTACGTCTCGGAGATGGCTGCGGGCACAAGGCAGAAGAGATTGACCGACATCCCGAGCAGTGCGGTCAGAATGCCTAAGGTCAAAATCGTCGAGACGCCCATCGACAGGATCTGCAGCAGAAGAATCGCAAAAATAAGCCAGGCCATCAGGACTGCCGTCCGAGAAATGCCGCGCCTGGCCAATACGTCAAGCAACTTGCCCGCCAGGGGAACGCCGATGGTTCGTCCGAGCAGCGAGTAGGCGACAAAAGCCAGAAGTCCGCCTGCCACGACCGCCTGGTTCAATGCCGTCCCATATTTCGAGATGTAGACATCCGCCGCGTAGACTGCCATCCACGTTTGCGTCCCGCGTATCCCGATAACGAACCCCGTATAGATGAACGCATAGCACCAGAGTTGCGGATCCCTGAGCAGCCCGGGCTCGAAGGGCCGGCGCGTGGTCGCCTTCTGTCCCGCCGGCGCAGATCTCAGAAAAGCAATACAAACGACTCCTGCCAGCGCGATCACGGCGGCAGTCATATTCATGCCCTGACGCCATCCGGACGCGAAATATACCGAAAGCACCGGCAGCAGGTAATACGCCATCCCTTCACCGAGCGCGCCTCCCACTCCGCCCAGCGTTGCTTGACCGAAGCCGCGGTCCTCACTGGGAAACCATCGCGCGATGTTTCCCGTCAGCGCAACGTAGACCGCCGCACCTGCAACCCCGGCGGCGGCCCGCCAGAAGAATAACGAGCCTTGAGTGTATCCGGTGGCGAATCCGGCCATCGTAACCGCTGTCAAGAGAGTTCCAAGGCCGACGATGCTACGGCTGCCGAATTTGTCGGAGGCGATACCCCACGGCATCTGGAACAGTGCATAGGCGTAAAAGAAAGCAGATGCGAGCAAACCGATCGCACCTTTGTCGAGATGGAGATCGGCTGAAATGAATTTCTGGATGCCGGCGAAGTTCTGCCGGGCGAATTGCGTGGTGCCATATGCCAGGATTCCGAAAAAGAGAATAGCCCAGCGATACCTTAGAGGCGCTTGCTTCATACGTGCCTGCTTTCAGACGTGGGTGACCGTCAACTGTCGATTCGGTGAAATGGAATCATACAGCCAGACGGTTCAGAAATCTCTTCTTGTGTGTCCAAAATATCGCGTCCAGCCGCGGAGCGGCGTGAGAGTGTAGCCTCGGGCGTAAGCCCGGGGTTGTGTGCGGGTTAAACGATTCAGCCCCGGGGCGAAAGATTCCAGAGATTCTTTCCCCCACCAGGGAAAAACTCTTCAGGCGGCAACAGGACGAGCGGAAGCGCCGTCGGAGCGGGCAGATGCAGAGGCGGCGAGACGCCTCCAGAGCGGCGCCAAACTGAAGCGGACTAAACGCGCGGCAGTCCCTTTGACGCTTGACGCGAAAAGGAAGACTCGTTTCTCCGGAACGAATTCGGTCGCCCAGAATTTCTTATATTCGTGGGCGCCATGCGAGACGACCGTATGAATTCCTTTGGCCTCGAGCATTTCCATCGTCTTCTGCGTCAAAAAAGTGCCCGGCGACAGCTTTTCGAAGCGTTCGTCATACGAGAGGTTAATGTCGTAGAAGCAGCCTCGCTCGACCAGACCGAACAGGTAAGCCGCGTCCTCCCCGTCAATAGTCAGGAACGTCAAACTCAGCATTCCACGCGGGCCGAAGCGTTTGCCCAGCTCATACAGATAGTCGCGATGGTTGTCGCCGAGACGTCGCCCCTGGAGCTTGTAGCTCGCCTCGGTGATCGCGATCATTCGCGCGATGCTCTTCTCTGTCGTTTCAACGCCGTCGCTTAGAACCACGCCCTCGATCGACGTCCGCCCCGCGGCAGCAATCTTTCGCGCTCTTGCGTTGAGATTGCGCCGGAAGTGGCCGCTCAGAGTAGCGCGGTAAGCTTGATATCCACCACGGAGGTCCGCTACCGCGGATGCCTCGTCTTCAAGCGCGACGGTCAGGCCGAGCGTCGGTGCCGCTTCCTGCAGCATGGTTAGATGAGCCGAGCCGGGATCGAAGCCATTGAGGCAAACGACATCGACTTTCTCGGTTTGAACGAGGGATTGCAGAAGAGCGGTCACGATCTCGGGATGATCATCCTCGACGAGGAATGCGCCCACCGGAGAATCGTTCGGAGCGAAATCGACACGCGTGACCGGAACCCTTGCGATACTGCCGCGGCGCAGAGTCAGAGGAGCAACACCCACCAGACGCGATCCGCGCCGGGCCAGGCCAATTCGGAGCGCCCCGCCGTAATCGCCGGCATAGTGTCGATACCAGGTCGCAAGAAAATCGAACGTCGACAGGGCCGTCCGGTTCTGAACCGCCTGCTCGAGCTCTCTCCACTCATCGGAAATAGATTCCATCTGTCCGGGGCTCGTTAACCATTCGATGGTCAACGGCGCTTCTGCGGGCCTTAGCTGCGTCTTTGGCATAATGCTCCCAAGCCGGGTGATCAACGCGGGCTAAAGCCCCGCGACTACATTTGAGATCAACGTTGAGTCAGAAATGTAATCGGCTTCAGACCGCGTTCGTTCAAACTGTGCGTTCGTTCGAAACTGAGTGACTCCCCAAGGCGGCAATAGTTGCATTCCTGTTTCCATTGGAGCTCAGGCTACAAGTGCCCGAGAACGCAGCACCAAAAACGCCCCACCGCGACAAGAATAGGGAATCCGAAGTTAATAGAGGGGAATCATCCGACAGTTTTCGTTCCTCTCCGTAGCGGCGGGCCTGGATATCGCGCGAAGCGCATCCGAATACAGCCGCGTAGCGGCGACAGAATGTGGCCCCACGCGTCAGCCTGGGGTATGCGTTGCAATTAAAGGTTAGCCCGCGAGGGGCGGAAGATTCTTCAGAACCATCTTTCGCTCCTACCGGAACTCGTAAATCGAGGTCTACCGGATCCCCACGCTGGCGCGTGGGGCTACACTCTGTCGCCGCTACGCGGCTGTATTCGGATGCCTCGGCAACAGCGATCGTCAATCGGCAAAGACTTTCGTCTGGGAAAGGTATTGCTCGTAAGGTCCCTTGAAGTCGTCAATGCGGCCGTTCTCGATATGCCAGATGCGCGTGGCCACTTCATCGATCACATCGTGGTCATGCGTTACCAGAAGCAGCGTTCCGGGATACCGTTGCAGCGCGATGTTGAGCGCATTGATGGATTCCAGATCAAGGTGGTTCGTGGGCTCGTCCAGGACGAGGAGGTTCGGCTTCTGCAGCATGAGCTTGCAGAAGATGAGCCGCGCGGCTTCGCCTCCGGAGAGGGCCTCGGTCCGTTTGAGCGCGTCGTCGCCGCTGAATAACATCTGGCCCAGCAACCCGCGCAGCTCTTCCTGAGTTGCGGCGTTGTCCCAGTCGTGCAGCCATTCGATCACGCTGACGCCGTGACGGATGGACTCCTTATGATCCTGCGCGAAGTATCCGGCGGACACTTCGTGACCCCAGGTCACCTTGCCGGCATCTATCGGGAACGTGTGGTCGGGGGCGTCGATGAAACCCGTCGCATTGCGGATCAGCGATTTCAGGAGCGTCGTCTTTCCGGCACCGTTGCGGCCGATCAACGCGATTTTTTCTCCGCGGCTGATCGATGCGGTGAAATCGTGAAATACCTGGAATTGTCCATCCGGACCCACGTAAGACTTCGTGAGCCGATCCAGCTCGAGCGGATGCCTTCCCGAAGGGCGTGCAACGTCGAATCGAATGTACGGGCGCTGGATATTCGATTTCGCCAGCTCCGAAGTCTGCAGCCGTTCCACTTCCTTCTTCCTTGAAGCCACCTGTGTAGACCGCGTGCCTGCCGCGAATCGCGCGATGAACTCGTTCAATTGCGCGATTTTTTTCTCGCGCTGAACGTTGCCGGCTTCGATGCGCGCCCGAACCTGTGTCTTCGCGAGCACCATTTCGTCATAGGCGCCGGTGTAGGTGATGACCGTCTGGTAATCGATATCCGCGGTGTGCGTGCAGATCTCATTGAGAAAATGCCGATCGTGTGAAATGACGATGAGGCAGCCCTGGTATGCAATGAGATAGTCCTGGAGCCAGTGAACCGAGTCGAGATCCAGGTTGTTCGTGGGCTCGTCGAGGAGCAGTACGTCGGGATTGCCGAACAGCGCCTGGGCAAGCAGCACTCGCACTTTCTGTCCACCCTGCAGTTCCGACATCTTCCGCTCGCGCAGCGATTCCGGGATATCCAGACCTTCGAGTAGAACAGCGGCGTCGGTTTCGGCGGTATATCCGCCCTCGTCGCCGACAGTCCCTTCGAGCTCGCCGAGGCGTATGCCATCGTTATCGGTCAGCATGGCGTGATCCTTCGCGTAGAGTGTTTCGCGCTCCTGGAGCGCCTCCCATAGCGGGGCATTTCCCATGATGACCGTATCGACTACCCGGTACTCGTCAAACGCAAACTGATCCTGCCGAAGGACTCCCATCCTCTTCGGCCGGGTAACGGAACCCTTTTCGGGCTCAATCTCCCCCGTCAGGATCTTCATCAAAGTGGACTTGCCCGCCCCGTTTGGCCCAGTGATTGCGTAACGCCTTCCCGAGATAAACGTTGTATTTACGTCTTCAAAGAGGATTCGGGCGCCAAAGCGCATGGAGACATTATTAATAGATAGCTGCATTTGTTTAAGGGTGACTCCGGGATGACTAAGATTTGCCTCGGTCGGTCAGGCGAACCATTTATTATAACGCAAGGCACGCAGTATAGCGGACGGTCATTTTGGGGAGGACTCGATGGTTCACAATCGGAGAATGTTCCTTAAAGCGGCGGGTCTGGCCATTGCCGGGGCGGGAAAGACGCTGGGCCAGGCTGGTGCAAACCCATCCGCAAAGACAGTTCAGACGCAGGCACTGACAATCGCGTACGAAGAGAGCGGCAGCGCTCAGGGTTTTCCGATCATCCTGCTCCACGGGTTCCCGGACGATACTCGCGCGTTTGACGGAGTCACACCGCCGCTGGTGAAGGCCGGGCACCGTGTGCTTGTGCCGTATCTTCGCGGCTACGGGCCCACACGTTTTCGCGATTCGGCTGCGCCTCGCATGGCGGAGCAGGCGGCGATCGGCCAGGATCTTATCGACTTCGCCGACGCGCTTCGTCTTCCGCGGTTTGCTGTTGCCGGATATGACTGGGGCGGACGAGCAGCCGCCATAGCTGCGGCACTCCACCCGGATCGCGTGCGGGCCGCGGTCCTGATCGGCGGCTATACGATCCAGAACACCATTGCTCCATCGCAACCGGGCGTGCCCGAAGCGGAACACCGGGCGTGGTATCAGTGGTATTTCAATACGGAACGCGGGAGAGCCGGACTGCAGATGAATCGGCGCGAGCTCTGCCGTTACTTGTGGCAGACATGGTCACCAGGCTGGCACTTCACTGAGGAAACGTATAGCCGTACCGCCGCGTCGTTCGACAATCCCGATTTTGTCGATGTGGTGGTTCACTCTTACCGGCATAGGATCGGGAATGCGCCGGGTGAGCCGCGCTTCAAAGCGATGGAGGAACAACTTGCCCAGCGGCCGAAGATCCAGGCTCCGTCGATCACGCTGTATGGTGCGGATGATGGGATCGCCCGTCCGCCCGTGGAATCACCAGCGGCCGAGCGAGCCGCGTTCGCCTCGCTGGTCGCGCGCCGCGTGGTTGCGGGCGTGGGACATTTCATGCCGCGCGAGAAGCCGGAAGCCGTGTCGGCGGCGATGCTGGAATTGCTGGCATGAAGACAAAGGGTGGGGATTGATTCGGGGTTTTTAAACACAAAGACACAAAGGCACAAAGAAGGCCGCCGTAAAAACCGTTGATGGCGGCCTTCTTTGTGCCTTTGTGTCTTTGTGTTTAAAAACCCCGAATCAATCCCCGGCCCTTTTCTTAATTCCGGTTCGACTGCAGCTCCTGCTCAAAGAACCTCGCCATTGCTGTGATGGACGTCTTCCAATTCCGCCACAGCAGAGAATCGTGGACGTCGTCGGGCAGGACAAGTTCTTCCACTTTGACTCCCTTCTCTTCCAGACGGCGTCGAAGATCCACGGTTTGATGGAACTCCACGGTTCGGTCGTCGTCTCCGTGAATCAATAACACCGGCGACTTCCAGGTCGGCACGGCAGCAATCGGCGACGATTCGAACTCCACCTTCAGCGCCTGTCTCAGATCGGCTTCGGTGAGGCCATCGCCGACGATAGCATGTGCCATCAGTGCGGGGTTGACTGCCGGCAGGCGGTCATGAACACCGTGAAGATCGACACCGGCGGCGAACACATCGGAGTTGCGGCCGAGCCCAAGTGCCGTGAGGTAGCCGCCCAGGGACGCGCCCCAGATACCGATTCGGTTGGGATCCACATCCGTCCGCGTCTGCAGGTAGCGCCCTCCAGCGAGTATGTCGCGATACTCGGAAGCGCCGCGCGCGCCGGTGTTATCCGCAAATTGAAACGCCTGGCCATACCCGACGCTGAGCCGGTAATCCACCGAAAGGACGATGAAGCCTCGACTCGCCAGGTACTGGTTCGCGCCGTAGTCGTTCGCATACTCCCAGCGATAATGCCAGCCGAGCAGCATCTGACGGGGACCGCCACCATGTACGTACACCACTGCGGGCTTTCTGGCGGGTCCGCCCGCGGGCTTGAACAACTGCCCGTGCGCTTCGACGCCATCGCTCGCGCGGAACGAAACTTGTTCCGGAATGACGAGTTGGGCGGTCGGGAAATCGGCCGGCAGCCGATCGACACCGATCGGGCGCGGCGCGCCTCCGGATAACGCAACAACCGCTGGTGCCGGCGGTTTCTGCGCATCGGCCGCCAGGAACGCGACCGCCTGACCATCCGCCGTTACAACCGGGCTCCATTCGATACCTGTGCCACTCGTCAGCGGCGCCGGACTGGCAGCGTTCACAGGAACCTTGAAGAGATGGCGGCGGGCGAGGTCGCTGCGGTCGGGGCCTGTGTTCGCATTGTAGATAACGAAGCGGCGATCCGGCGTCAGCGTGATCTGTTCCACCATGAATGAACCGGGCGTCAGCAACAGCGGCGCGCCGCCCGAGCCCGGATGCTGGATCGAATACAAATGCGGAAAGCCATCCCGATACGACATGAACACGAGATGATCGTCGGCGGCCCAGTGAAAGTTGATACCTCCCGGATTTTGAAGAATCGGATCGACCGGCGACTTGCCGCTGGTGACGGCTGTCGTGACGGCCATGGATTGCACATCGGCTACCTGAATCGTCCACGGCAGCGGCTCGGGCCGGGTAATCGGCGATCGCGGCGCGCCGCCGGTTCCGGGCTGTCGCAGGAATGCGATCTTGCGTCCGTCCGGCGACCAGGCCGGCAAGGAATCGCGTGAGGTCGATGGAGCGATGAATCGAATCGGCTGGTCCGGTGTGAACAACCCGATGAAGCTGTGATCGCCGCGGTTAGATACGAACGCGAGCGTGCGCCCGTCGGGCGACCACTCGGGTGACCCGCTGGTGCCGCGCGCGTAAAAGGCCGCCTGTGCCGGCTTAGATCCATCGATCGGCGCGATCCAGATTCGGCGATCTCTCACGAACGCGACGCGACCACTGTCCGGTGCGATGGCCGGATCATCGCCGTCGGCGGCAAGCCTTGGCGGCCCGCCGGACACCGGCACGGACCATACCTGGATCTTCGGCTGAATCGGACTGCCTGAAGGATTCGGCGGTCCTTCCCCTCCCCTGTTCGAACCGTGGTCGCCGCCGCGGACATAGACGACCGTCTTTCCATCGCCGGAAAAGGAAAGGTTCGTCAACTCCTGCCCGTCGTCCTGCTGATATGAAGTAATTCGACGCGCCTTGAAGTCCGGAGCCTCGCCTACATAAATGTTGCGGACACCGCGCTCGTTGAATGTCCACGCAATGGTGGACCCGACAGGCGACGCCGTCAGATTCTCTGGAGACGGAAAGCTGAGGATCTGATCCACTGTGAAGGAACGCGACGCTGTCTGCAGCATGAAAAGAAGCGCGACCATAGGAAGCTTTGCATGGCTTCTCATTGTGGTTTTCCTCCGGGTTGTGAGGAGTGATTATAGTCCCGCAGCGGAACACAAAGACACAAAGGCGGGTAATTCGGGGACAGACGTATAAATCACCTAATTAGCAAGAAACAACCTTTGAACGCTAATTACTTTCCGGCGCAAAAATGACGTTTTAGATTGGCTTCCCGCTGCCTGATGGTTCGGAGCGGGAAGCCGGTCGCAATTTTTGCCGGAGTTTTCACCCGTTCACTTTTCCTGCGCGGG
>Ga0137394_10003979_pt1 | contig 11162 bp, 9 predicted proteins | sample czobulk116metaG_FD_108278 | JGI IMG/M metagenome (GOLD analysis project Ga0137394, IMG submission 108278) | Vadose zone soil microbial communities from Angelo Coast Range Reserve, California, USA - czobulk1.16 metaG | ecosystem: Environmental > Terrestrial > Soil > Vadose zone | place: USA... | reverse complement strand
CTACCGAACCTCCCCAAGCTGAAGTCGTCGGATGACATCTCGTGGGGCAGCAGCGGCAAAGACGCCCGGTACCTGAACAAGCTTCGCCGTCTGCTAGGCAAGGCAGCCGACAATGACCGCAAGCTCTTGCTGCACATGGCCAAGAAAATGGCCCCATCGGTAGCCTTCACGATTTTTCTTTGCTGCGAGTATGGGCGTGGAATCATCAGGCGTGTAAGATCGCTGACTTTTTCAGTCAGGTCCTGCGCGACGAGTAGGTGACGCCACTCGATTAACTGCCCGCACCGGAATTTCATTTCTCGGCCAACTGGATCACTCTCGTAGGCGGAGTGGAACGCTTCGAGCCGATGCTTGCCATGCTCGATCACGGCTGCTTCCGTAGCTGGATTTAGTGCTATTGCTTGACGGGCATTTGTCCCGTAACCGACGTATCGCCCACTTGGGTAGGTAGGTCGGACTAGCGGGCCTACGTCCTAAAAAGCATCAGTTTGGAGTTGAGGTCGCTTGGGGAAAGGATGTGTAGTAGTCCCTCGCGACAGGTCAGGACAGCGCTCGTTCCAACTCCGAGAAGAAAATTCGCGCTGGGGTTGGACGCTTACTCACATCCAATGCGAACGCTTGTGCGAAGAATTCCTGCCAGCTGCTGGGCGAATCCGGTAGGTGCTTGCTCACTGGAGCAAAATTTCCTACCGATATAGAGCTGTAGCACTCTGCTGTTGTGGAGCCGACGAAGGGGTGGGCCCCGGTCAACATTTCGTATGCCATGACGCTTAGCGCCCACAAATCCCAAGCCGGATCAACTGGCTGGCCGCGCAGCTGTTCGGGCGCCATGTAGCGAACTGTACCGACGAGAGCTCCTGGGTCTGTGTCCAGCGTTTGCTCTGAGCTGCTGGGCAGAAACTTTGCGAGCCCAAAGTCCAACACCTTGGCAAACTCACCTGTTTCGGCACGTGCCAGAAAAATATTTTCCGGTTTAAGATCGCGATGGATTAACTGCCGGCGATGCGCCGCATCCACAGCTGCACACACGCAGCGCAAGATTTCAAGCGTACGCGAGGCTGTAAGGTGCTCCTGTTTTCGGAGTTCTTCCCGTAGGGTGAGTCCTTGCAGCAACTCCATGATCAGAAAGGCGCGCGCGTTTGCAGCTACCCCGAAATCGTAGACCGTAACGACATTCGGGTGCGTGAAGCTCGCCGCGGCGCGTGCCTCTTGGCGGAAGCGCTCCACAGCAACGGCACTGCCCGTCAAATCCTCGCGGATGACTTTCACCGCCACGCGCCGGTCGAGCGCAGTATCGACGGCTTCATACACCGTACCCATGCCGCCTCGTCCCCGACGCTGATTGAGTTGGTAACGCCCCGCGAGCGACCGCGGCAGGAACACTGGAGCCAAACTTGCTCCCTCCCGAGCACAACGAGCCGAACCCGTGTCATAGCAGGCACCACATTGGGGACATTCCTCAAAGGCGTCGTTTACCCGCGGGGGAGCAGTGGCCGACCGCTCAAGCAGGAGCGCCATGCTGGAAGCAATCGCCACTACGAGGTCCTGATCCTCCTGGCTGTAAGGTTCCTCGGAGAGCTTTATTCCTAGAACTAGAAGGGCCTCTCTGCGGTCCGTGCTAATCGCAATCGGGACCAGCAGTCCCATGCGTGCTGCGCGAACAAAATCCGTCTCGTCGTGTGGTAGTTGCTGGCTGAGCCAACCCGACTCTGCAGACGAGAGGTCGAGGGGCCTGCCGAGTAGCCGGATAAAGGAAATGAGTTTGGATTCGGCGAGCAGCGGCGGCGGGGCTTGCCCGACCGGTGCGGAGGCAGCGACGCGATAACTCAGCTCCCGAGGGTCACGTACCATCAGCGCCACAAACTCCGGGTGCAGCGCCGCTCCGATACGGGCTACAACTCGCGGGGATACACGTTCAAAGCTCCCGGCCTCGCGTACTTCTTCTACCACCTCGCGGAGTAATCGTTGAGCATCGTAGTGCTCGCGAAAGAAGCGCCGATCGAGAGCTTCGAGCCAAGGTTTTCGCCGCGAGTAGGCCAGCAACGCCAACCCGCCGACCACGCCATAAATCCAACCTCGAGCCCTCAGAATGTTGATCAACGGCAGATCGCTATGCAAGAACAAATCAGCAAGAAGGATCACAGCGAGCCCGGGCACCAGCGAGAGCACCGCCCGGCGCGCAAGCGCGTACTGCAATCCCTGGCGGATCATCAGCCGGATGTCAAACAGGCGGTGGTGCAAAATCGCATACGTAATGGAGAGAGGGAAGGGCAGGAAGAGAAAAAGCGCTACCATTTGGGCGGGCAGATGGCGGAAAAAATTCGCCGGGCTGTCAGCAAAAACTTGCTTCGTGCTTGGGTTAAGCAGAATGACGGGTATCATTGCCAGACCTGCTATGGTGGTGCCCAGCACAACGACGCGCGCTCGTCGGCGTTCGTTGATGTCCCTCAGATTCCGATAGTTCACAATCAAAGCTACGACCCCCGCCATGAGGAGCGTAAGTCCAAGAGGCAGTGACAGTCCAAACGAAGGGACGCCGGTCAGATGCTCGGGCTGATAGACCACGCGGTAGGTCCAGAAAACGTACGAGGGAAGCTGAAGCAGCAGCAGCGTGGGCATCCAAACAAGAGCCCATGCCCAGCGGGCATGGAAGAGCTTTCGGGGGAAATTAGCACAGAAAGTGAAAGTGATCGCACAAATGACATAGGCACTGATGTTAGGAATCCACAACAGCACGCCTAGCAGCGTGGGGAATTGGCGCCAGATGGCCATCCGACCCTTCGGCACGCCGAGGATCGGCGAGATCGCCACTGTGGCTAGTAACCAAGCTGCCGAGAGCGCAAGGGGGTCGCGAGGTCTGCTGAACGCGATAACGAAAGCAAGAATCAACGTCAGTAGTTGGGCTCCCTGCCACCCTAACGAGAGCACTCGACCGGTTGGCGTCGAATAGGTCCAAAGACGCCGCTTGAGTGTTAAGACCGCCTGCAGTTTCCTGCCCTCGCGCTCGATTTCGAGTTGAAGCGGTCGATTTATTGCCATATTCGAGCGCGTAACCACCCAATCTATATACCTCCGTATAGGTCGGCCCCCCACCGAAACAACAAGATCTCCAGGCGCCAGCCCTGCCTCGGCCGCTGGGGAATTTGGTATCACCTCCTGCAAAACCATACGCCCGCTACTATACTCGGACTGAAACCCCTCCGATTCGGGCTCCCACAGTTTGCAGTAGGTCGAGAAGATGAAGTAGACAAGGAATGACGCCGCAATCGCAAACAACCACCACGGCGCGCGCGGGCGAGGCATGGGGCCGCCTCCGCTTCAAATGGAAGAAGTGGCGGAATTATAGCAGAGCCAATGCAGGGCCTGAGCAGGCAAGATATTACTTGCGAAAATAATGCTTCGGCTGAAGACAGATACGGCTGATTCAAGACTCTATGACTGATCCCGCAGCATCAGCATTGTTGCGACGATGTCGCTGCCCGTATCGAACAGAATAAGCAACCCCCAACGCAGCCGCATCGAAGATACTCATCCGATAGTCCTCGCTCTTCCAGATTTTGCGTGTGCCTGGCAGTCTTGCGGCGAGCTCGGGCAGTTGTTTCACGAGAGCAGCAGCGATCGTGTACTTATTGCGGTTACAACGGGGGAAGGCGGCGCTCACCGTGCGACGAGAGACGGGCCGAATCGCAATGCGGCGTTTTTCTGCCTCCTTGAGAAACGCGTTGCGCATTCCCGCTCTCTTCCTGCTGTCCACGAGCTCTTTCTGAATCACGACCGCACTCGGACAAAACTCGTCCATCAATCCGGCAAGTTTCAGACTCGCGGGAATCTTCACCGCGTTAACTCCCTGCCGAAAACTCTTGACTCCCCAATCGATGAGTCGTGTGGGACCTTCGAATACAACGAAACCGAAACTGCGCGAGCGCAGGTCAATTGCTAGGATTCTATTCTCGTTCGGATGAAGCATAGAATTTAGTTTTTTCGAAGAGCTTGAGGTATGCAGTGTTCGGCCAGCCACTGCAGTTTGTACGCGATAAGACTCTGACCGCGTTTGACGCTTCTCGTCTGAATCTTCACGGCCAGGCTTTGGCCGCGTGCCTTCACCTGCTTAGCAACCGATTCATAGGTTCCTGCGTAGAGTTCGGAGAGCGGTGTGTCGAGTGCCGCTTGAAAGGCAAGAGCCGTACGCAGTGGCGGCATGTGCGTTCGACGTTCGTAGCGAGAGACTTGATTTCCGTTTTTACAGCCAAGCAAATAGGCGACCTCGCTCTGGCTGAGCCCGGATCGTTTTCTGTAAGCTCGCAGATAATTCGCAAGTTTGTGAGACGTCATGTGGCAAGCGATGATTCACTAAGACCGTAACGTGCTCAGCGTAAACGGGAATCGCTCTGTTCGCTAAACGGGAGATGTAGCTCGCAGTGTCGAAATTAAGCGTTTTAGGCTGGAAAATACTAGGCTTTCCGGATTTGCGCCTTATGTCGGGTCATAACCGCCATATTGTGCCAAATCGCACATGGGAACTTCATGAAGAATTAATAAAGACAAGCCCCGGTGGGCACGGGCAGCGCTGCGGGCAGCGTTGCTCTAGGTAAAGAGGGGGAAAAGCGAGGTTTTATGGGTTCGGAAGAAGATGCCTGACCTTACTTGCGTCGTTCTTTGTTGCGTTTGAAACAGATTTGTTAAAGAAAAAATGTGCTATCAGGATGGCAGCACGCTGCAAGATCGCGGCAGCGCAGCGCCGGCCTTTGGCGCTGGGCCAAGGTGCGTGCGAGGAGCAGGGGGCAGTTCAGAGCGGCACACGTGAGTTCATGGATTAATGTCCATCCTGGCCTTGTTGTCCACAGTGACAGCCCGCCGACAATATGGTTACATGAAATAATAGATGTTTTTTACGAGAACAAAGATCATGCTCGGTCTCGCATTACTGGTAACAGCCTCGTTGTATTTGTTTCTATGGCGATACCAGACTCAGGCGCCCAACATAACAAACCAGTCACAGCAAAGAAGCTCTGGTGGGATAGCGGCCATTCCTTACTCCAACGAGAGAGTGGGCTTCTCTTTTAATATGCCTCAAGGTTACAGGCTGGCAACCGACTATATGCGCTTTCTCGATGAGACATCTGGCTATCCAATTAGCGATTGGTCTGCCACAAATACTCAGGATGTTGTAATAACTAGGGTCACTGATGACCGGGAGCAACAATTTGTCGAGTTTGCAAAACAAGGCCGTCAAGCCCTAGAGTTCAACTCAATTTCTAGCTTTCCTGAAAGCATATATATCGCTGCCGTTGGTGGCACACTTTCCACCGCACGGAAGGCCAATGCGATATTACCTCTGCCAGACAAAATAATATTTCGGGAACTTACGGTATCGGGCGCTGATGCACTACGCTTCACAAATCACTCGAACGAACAGGTTGTCGATATCGCCTTTAATGCTAGTCGTACCCTTTCGAGTGGCTTTCCCATCGGTTCTATTATGGTAAAAATGGGCAACAGCACAAATACCTTTGACGAGCCTGCCTTCGATGAGGTAGTAGATAGTTTTCATCTGATTCGGACACCATCAACGTAATTGTGCATCCGGTATCTTATAGCCTTGCTGTTGAGCTGCCTCTACAATTTTTGCCCGCAGTACGTCAGTTGTATAGCCGTGCCCGAATCCATCAACCCTGGATTCAGAAGCAATTAAATTCGCGGCCTCTGTAACCGTATATCCAATTTGCACGAGGCCGAGAGCTTCTTGGATTTGGCTGTCTTGCGTCTTCATGATATTTAAGTTTGCCTTGCCATAGTCAGGCAACCCTTGCACTACGCCGACTCCCGTGCTCACCAAACCAGATGCCCCGGTTGGGGACACCTGCGTTCCACCGCCTTCGATCCACGCGCGAACTACCGTCGGCAATGCGAAAAGCAGTTGCTTCCCAAGTGTTGTAAGCACCCTGCCCCATGTATCACTAATGCTTGCCAACTGGGTGTTCAAGAATCCAGCGCTGTCTGACCCTGTGTTCGAAGTAGGAGACATCCCTGATGGGTCTCGACGAACGACAGGGTTATTCCAGGCGTAAGCATAACTATTTGCGGTCTGCGGCACAGTCATAAGTCCGCGAAATGCGTCTTTCGAATTCAGACGTCCACTTGTTGGGTCATAATACCGCGCCCTCAAGTAGTAGAGTCCCGTCCCCGGATCGAGCGCCTCGCCGGTGAAACGGAACTTGTTCTTGGTACCGAGCTGCGGCCCCGGAGCCGTGAGGTCAGTTTGGCCCCAGGCGTCGTACGCATATCTGCCGAGGAGTTTGGCGCTCGAATCGGTGAGGCCGACGACGCTTCCGAGGCCGTCGTAGTGGTAGAACGCATCAAACGTGGAACTCGACTCAGAAACCAACCCGAGACCGTACGCATAAGAGATGTTGCCGTCCGGCCCGGCCTCTTGAAGCACTACTGGAAGTGCAGTCGCGACATCGTTCAAGTAGCTGTACGTTCCGGTGCCGACGGATTGGCTGATTCGGTTTCCGTCGCCATCGTAAGTGAAGGTGCTCGTGACCGCGCCTGTCGCTCCGGTGAGTCGGTTCGCCGCGTCATAGCTATAAACAATCAGCTGGCCGGTAGCCGTCTGCGTCTTCGAGGTTTGGTTTCCGTTGGCGTCGTAGGTGAAAGAAGATGTGCCAGCAAAGAGCAATCGGTCATCGGCATCATAGGAATAGTTGATAGCAGTGCCCGGTGCGGTCAAGCTCAGGCGGTTGCCAACGGCGTCGTAAGTGAAGCGGGTCACGTTAGCACCAGAACCAACTCTGACGGAGGCAAGTTGATAGAGCGGGTCGTAGCCGTAAAACGTGCTTTTCCCGCTGCCGTCGGTGACTTGGAGCCGATTGCCTAGCGGGTCGAGAACATATGTGAAACGTGTGATGGGATTGAGCGGCAAATCAGCGCTGCCACGATAGCTGTTCCGGACTTGGGTGAGACGATTTGCCGCGTCGTATACAAAGGCCAGCGCCGCCTGGTTCGGATACGCGGCAGCAGTCAAGTTACTCGCCGCGTCGTACGCGTAGTTCGTTGATCGCCCGAGCCAATCAGTGACGCCCGCAAGCCGATTGGCTGGATCATAGGCGTAACTCACCGTCTTTCCGTCGGCGTATGTCAGTGACCGCCGATTCCCTACAGGGTCGTACGCATACGTCACGACTTTTCCGCCCACATGCGTCACCGAGGTCAGCCGATCAAGCGAATCGTAGCCGTAAGTGGTCGTGCCGTGCGAGTCGGCCATCGATGTTCTGTTTCCATTAGTGTCGTAGCCATACGCGACGTTTTTCCCATCAGCGTACGAAATCGCCAAGAGTCGATTCAAAGTGTCGTACGTGAACTGATTGGTCTGGCCCTTCGCATCAGTAACAGCGAGCACGTTCCCCACGGAATCATAGGCATACGCCGTCGCAAAAGAGAGCGGATCGACAATTCTGTTGAGCCGGTTGAGCGCATCGTACGCGTAAGAAATGGCGTTGCCCTTGGCATTAATGAAAGTCGTTCGGTTGTTGTTCGGATCATACGCGTACTGCGTAACGTGCCCGAGTGCGTCAGTGACGGAGACTAAATTGTTCGTCGCATCGTACGCATAACTCGTCGCATTGCCGTTTGCATCCGTTATCGTCAGGAGATTTCCAATTGCGTCGTAGGCGAATTTCGTTTGGTTGCCGAGCGGGTCGGCGATTTTCACCAAGCGGCTGAGGGCATCATAGGTCGCGGTCGCTGTGTGTCCATTCGGATCGGTGATTGAAGTCAGGCGACCGATGCCGTCGTAGCTCAAGGTCGTATTGTGACTGAGGGCGTCCGTGATCCGAGTGAGGTTTCCAAAAGAATCGTAGGAAAAAGTCGTCGTGTTTCCTCTCGCGTCCGTTTTGGAAGCAAGCTGGCCGAGACTGCCATACGCAAAGACGGTCGCGTTCCCCAGAGCGTCCTGGATTTTGATGAGATTTCCATTTCCATCGTAGATGAACGAAGTGGTCTTTGCCTTGGCATTGGTGGCAGCGAGCAGGTTGTTTTTCGCATCGTAGGTGAAGGCAATCGAATTGCTGAGCGGATCTGTAATGCCGGTGATGTTGCCTTGCGAGTCGTAAGAGAAATTGGTTGTCTTGGCATTCTGGTTCGTGACACCCGTGCGGTCATTGTTCGTGTCGTAGGTGAAGGAGGTAGTCCCAGTTGCCGCGTCTGTGATTTTTATGATGCGAAGCGAAGAATCATAAGTATGGACGGTAGTGTTTCCGCGGGCGTCGGTGATAGTCGTGTCATCTGGGTTTGGGAGGCCGTATGCAAAACCTGTGGTGACGCGTGTCCTTTCGCAGCAAGGCCTGGGCGCGCTCGAAATCGTCAATAGTGATAATCGCTTCGTGCTTTCCCCGAAACCATTTCCCGCCATAGACGATGTAGCCCGTGTAGAAGGGCCGCTTTAGAAGTTTGTAGATACCCGTTCTTCCGAGTGGCCGTCCGCCGGTCTTTTTGTGCTTTCGGGTGCGCAATGCCAAGTCATCGCTCGCCGCCTTACAAAGCTCCGGTACGGAATACGCTCCGCTAAGAAATAGCTGCCAAATCTTTTTTATCAGCGGGAATCGGACAGGATCGGGAATAATGATCTTGTCGTTCGTTTCATTCCTGGCGTTCAGATAGCCGATAGGCGCGTATCCGGGATACCATCCCTCTACTTCTCGCTTCATTCGATTTCCACGACTCACATCGTCGCTCAGTTTATCGACGTAATATTTCGAATTCGCGAAGGCAATCAACAGCATGTATTTTCCCTGCGCGGTGTTTTCGAAGGTGTACGTAGGAAAGCGGAGATCGGCCAGCGTACCTGTGTCCAGAGAATGAACGATGTGCCCGCCATCTATGGCGTTGCGTGCGAGACGGTCCGGATGCCAGGCGAGAATTCCGTTGGCTTCACCACGCGCGATTCGGCGGAGTATTTCGTTGAATACTGGACGGCCAGGGATTTTTGCGCTGCGGGATTCCTCAAGGATTGCAACGATCTGCAAGTTTTGATTTAGCGCGTAACGTTGCAATTCTGCTATCTGCGATGGAATGGAGAGTATCTGACGATGTTTCTCCTCACTGGATTTTCTGCAATATACAAAATACTTACTCAAAATATGGATTTTGGTTTTTTTGGTCGACCTTTGAAACGAGCTACTTTCAATATAAAAAATTGGGTGACGTTAATCAATGCCACGGATGTCGTGCTTCTTGCACAGCGGACACATCGCCGGGTCATGCCCTTTGGGCGGTACTTTGACGAGAATGCGGAAAAGCGGAATCAATTCCGGAGGGACTGGCTCTTTGACGAGTTTATCTTCTGGCTTCGGACTGTTTGGTCCTGTTGGTGAGCTAGAGTGATTCACCGAATCAAGATAGAAGAGCTTCGAGCTTTTGAAAAGACGGGAGGTTTGACGCTCCACTAAAAACGGGGGCTCAAGAGGTCTTTCTGTTCGTCAATTAGAGCTCCGCAAGTGGGGCTTTTTTTGTACCAGCCTCGGACAAATATTCACCACTTTTGATGAGTCCTCATATCTATCGACCTGCTCGGATTTAACTATAGTGGAAAGAGTTTCAAGTGCAGCGCACTACCCGCCTGTTGTTTCTCGCCAAGTGTAAAACACGAACCTTTCCAACGGCCCCTGGGGCGGAGCCACTAGCGCTCCAAATACCCCCGCGTAACAAGGGGCCGCTGGAAGGGCTTAGGCCCTTCATAGCACCTTGAAAAAAGGAGAAAACATTGATGGATCAGACTCAACTGCTTGCCCATTGCGGCAGCAACAAGATCACTCGGGAAGAGCTGCGAATGGTTCCGACGCCGGATGGCACGGAAAGCCATCATCCGCTCGCACACCACCTCATCGTCGACTCGCTTGCCGAGACGCTTGCCTTCCGGCACATCTCGGTCGTCAGGGACGAGTACGCCGTGTCCCAGGACGGAATGAAAATGTTCGGCGTCCTCGATCTCGAAACCGCGTTCGAAGGGTGCCGGTTCTCAATCGGCGTCCGGAATTCCAACGACAAGTCCATGCGTCTTGCGATGACCGTGGGTTACCGCGTCTTCGTGTGCGACAACATGGCGTTCCATGGGGACTTCACGCCCGTGCTTGCCAAGCACACGAAACATTTCAGCCTCATCGATGCGGTATCGGTCGGCGTCGACCGCATGCAGCGCAATTTCGATCCGATGCGGCGGCAAATCACAACGTGGAAGGAAAGCCTGATTTCCGAGGACGAAGCGAAGCTCGTGATTTACCAGGCTTTTGTCGAAGAAGCGCTCGAAGCACCAAAGCATCTCGCCCGCCGCGTGCATGACTTGTATTTCAATCCGCAGTTCGAGGAATTCGCTTCTCGGACGCGGTGGAGCTTGGCGAACGCGTTCACGTCAGCGTTCAAAGAGCTCGACCCCATTCCGCAGTTCAAAGCGACGGCGAAGCTCGGTGCATTTCTCGTGAGCCCTTCCAAGGCTCCATTCATGCTGGCTCGGACTGAAGGCGAAATCTCACGTGTTGCCTCCTAGTGTTACGGAGCTATCGCACATGTCACGAGCCAGCACCAATTCAATTCTGCAAGCAGCGGCGAAGAGTCTCGTTTGGGATCTCTTCGCCACGGCCGGATACGGCCGGACGAGAGCGTTCGTCGATGTTGAGAAATTTGAGCGTGAATTGTTCGCCGCTGCACGTCAGTGGAGATCAACACACTCAAATCTGAAAGGACAAAGGAGGAAGAATGGAAGAAGCAAACCGTAACAAACCGTTCTGGCGGCAGGGGGACATCTACTTCGTGAAACTCGACGAGGAGATCAACTCTGCCGATGCAGTACCCGTGAAGAACGGGATCATTGCCAAGGGTGAGACTACCGGACACGCGCACCGCGTGTCGCCATCATCCATGGCTCAAGGAGCACTGCTCAGCCTCGTCGGCCGCTCAATGTTCCTTCGTTCGCCCGAAGTGGGCACAACGATCGTGCATGACGAGCACGGCCCGCTTGCGCTTCCCGCAGGTTCGTACGCCGTCGTTCCTCAACGGGAATTCGACGGTCTCCGTTGGCGGCAGGTGCTCGACTAACCATGCGCGCCATCTCTGCAAATCGCAGAGCCGTCCGCGAAGCGCTCGCCGAAGAGGGCTGGCGCTTCGCGCTT
>Ga0137394_10003978_pt1 | contig 11162 bp, 11 predicted proteins | sample czobulk116metaG_FD_108278 | JGI IMG/M metagenome (GOLD analysis project Ga0137394, IMG submission 108278) | Vadose zone soil microbial communities from Angelo Coast Range Reserve, California, USA - czobulk1.16 metaG | ecosystem: Environmental > Terrestrial > Soil > Vadose zone | place: USA... | reverse complement strand
TTCGATGAGCGCGGCATTTTTATACCAAAAAAAGATCGACATCAGGTTCCAATAGTTCTTCGGCGCATTGGTCCAGTGGGCCAAAGTCTTGATCATGTTTTCTTTGCTGTAAAACGCTCTCCAAGCATTCTCATAAGCTTCGGTCCATTCGTCCGCTGTCATGCGCGGATGCTCGATGGTGGCATGAAACGAGTCGCGTTTGTTGAAGTCCGGGTCCATCCATTCGCCGCGCTTTTTCATTTCGCGGTGATCGTGCGAGCCGGGAAGAGGCGTCAGCATAAAAAACGAAGCCTGATCCGGACCGACTTCGTCCATCAAAAAGCGAACGTCCTCGGCGACTTGCGCCTTCGAATCCCACGGCAGACCGATGATGTATCCGGTGTGCACCAGCACGCCGGCGTCGTGCCATTCTTTGATAATGCCGCGGTACTCTTCGACCTTGTTCTGTTTTTTGCCTTCGGCTTCGAGGTTTTGCGGGTTCACGCTCTCCATGCCAATAAACACCTGGGTGCAACCGGCTCGGGCGGCGAGAGGAACAAAATCCTTTGGTTTTTTTGCCAAGTCTACTTGCATCATGAACGAGACGTCGAGGCCTTCCTCGCGCAGCTTGATGATCTCTTCGAAAGTCTCGCGCCAGAGTTTTTTGCGCGCGAAATTATCGTCGGTAAAGAAATAGAAGGATAAGCCGTGATTCAGATAATTCCGCCGCATCATGGCGGCGATGCTTTGCGGGCTGCGCTCGCGCATCTTGCGGCCCTGGACGTTAATGATCGTGCAGAAAGTGCAGGCAAACGGGCAGCCCCGGGAAGTATCGGCAGTGGCAAAACTCGGATAGGCGAAGTGTTTCATCGTTTTCGTACTGGTCTGCGGCAGCGGCGCGTCCTCGATGTCGACGAGATTTTGCAGGTCTTGGGCAAAGCTATAAAGCGGCTTCAATCGACCGTGTAGATAGTCCGCGAGAATACCTTCCCACTTTCCCTCGACTTCGCCGGAGACGATGCAGATTCCCTCGCGATAGAGCTCCTGAATGTCCGGCTCTTGGTCGCTCAGCATATTGATCGTGCCGCTGGTGTGAAAACCGCCCATGATGACGCTGATTCCCTCGGCCCTGAACGTCTTTGCCATGTCCATGGCGCGGGGAAATTGGTTGGTTTGGACGCCGACCAGGCAAACGAGTAACTTCGTGCCCGGCGCGTTGCTCCACCGGATAATTTTTTCCAGTGGCACCTTTTCCGCGGTTTCATCAAAAGTGGTGACATCAATCGGCACGGTTCCGAAAACGCACCGCGTCTTGATGTCTTCGGTGAGACCATGGAGCACGTTCAAAGTGTTGCTCGGCAAGACGCCTTTCCAAAAACGAATCACGTAACCTTCGTCGTCGTATTTGGACGGTTTGATTAATACGATATGAAATTTTTTTATGTGCTCGAGCATCGGTCCCGTCGCCTCCCGCGTGCTTGTAAGTTGTTGCCGCATCTTTTATAGATAGCGAGAAACCACAAGGTCACGCAACTCTAACAACCGCCCCCCTTCATGTCAAGGTAAAATGAAAGTTAAATAGCGATTCTCAAAGCGGAATTTTGCATTTTTGATGATCCAGGTTTTGCACCTCTCGAAAATCTACGGGCCGAACCGGCGGGCGTTGACCGATATCAATTTAGCAATCGTCAAGGGCGAGCTTGTCTTCATCAGCGGCCCGAGCGGCGCGGGAAAATCGACCTTGCTCAAGCTGCTCTTTCGTGAAGAGGAGCCAAGCGAAGGCCAGATATTGATCGACGGCCACAACATCACGCGCTTGTCCAGCCGTGGCGTGGCCCAGCTCAGGCGAAAAATCGGCCTGATTTTTCAGGAGTTCCGGCTGCTGCCGCATTTGACCGCGCTCGACAACGTCGCCCTCGCCGCGCAGGTGATCGGCGTGTCGAAACGCGAGAGCCGAAACAGAGCATACCAGTTGTTGCGCGAGCTCGGCTTAAAAGAACGTTGCGACGCCAAACCGTTGACGCTTTCCGGTGGCGAGCAACAGCGCGTGGCCATCGCGCGCGCCCTCGTCAATGAGCCGACCTTGCTATTGGCGGACGAGCCCACCGGCAACATCGACAAAGAAACCGCCGGGGAAATCATGGGACTGCTCGTTAAGATTCGTGATAGGGGCGCGACGATCCTGATCGCGACGCACGATCGCCAAATCATCCGACGTTACGGCACCCGACTGATCCTTCTGGACCACGGCGTCCTTGTCGACGACCTAGCGCAAGCGAGCGGCCGATGAAAATATCATTGGTCGGTTTGGTGTTTCGTCAAGTGGGAACTAGTTTTCGCCATCTATTTTGGACTCATGTGCTGACCGCGGCGACGATGGCGCTCACGCTCTTCAGCTTCGGCGCGTTCATGCTTTTGCAAACCAATTTGGAATATCTGCTCAAGGGCTGGGGCGATCAACTCCAAATCACTGCCTACTTAAATAACGGCCTCGCCGAGCCCCAAGTCGACGCATTGATGCAGCGGATCCGGGCGATGCCGGAAGTGGCCCGGGCGCGGCATATTAGCCACGCTGAGGCCTGGCGCGATTTTCAGACGGCCTTGGGCGCGCAATCGGGGTTGTTGGACGGCTTGCCGCGCGATGTTTTGCCGGCATCGATTGAAATCACGATCAAGCCGGAAAATCGCGACGAGAAAATAATCACGCAGCTCGCCGCGCGTCTAAGCGACGACAATGACATTGCCAGCGTTGAGTATCCGCAAGAGTGGGTCGAGCGGTTGGAATTGGTAGTGCTCGGGGTCGGGTGGGCAAAATGGATTTTGGGCGGCGTGTTGTTCTTGGCGACTTTGTTTATTGTTCGGAGCACGGTCAAGCTGGCGCTCTTTGCGCGCAAAGAAGAAGTCGAGATTATGCAGCTCGTCGGCGCATCGGAAGAGTTGATCCAGGCGCCCTTCGTACTCGAAGGCATGATCCAAGGGCTTATTGGAGCGGGCGTTTCTCTCGCGGCGTTATGGGGAGGATATTCCCTTTTGCAAGACCATATGCCGACCATCGGCTTTTTTTTGGCACCCTTCGGGCAATTGCAATTTTTGGCTCCGCATCACATCGCCCTGCTCGTTGCCACCGGTTGGCTCTTGGGTTCGGCTGGTAGTCTTTTTTCGCTGCGGAGGTTCATTAAAACGTGGCATCCTTCGAGCGCGAAATTCTAATTTCATGTGTCGCGCTATTTCTAGCGATTCCGGGACCTGCGCGGGCGGCGCAGTCTAATCGCGACCTCGAGGGCATCAGGAAAAAAATCGAAAATGAAAAAAAAAGCCTTTCTCAACTTCAGGTCAAGGAAGGCTCGGTGCTTCAAACTCTGAGTAAAATTCAAACCGACCTCGAAAAGCGCCGCAAAGAGTTGAGTTTGGCCACTACCAAGCTGGCGTCTCTCGCCGATGACCTGCGCGCTCAGGAGTCCGAGGCTGAGCGGCTGGGCGACTCGATCGCCGCGCGGCGGGATATCTTGCAAAAACGCGCGGCGGCGCTGTATCGCTGGCAAAAGGGCGGCAGCCCGCTGATGATTTTCAACGGCGCTATGTCGCTCGGTAGTTTCTTGCACCGGCGTAAATATCTATCGACGGCGATCTCTTTTGATCGCGAACTGCTAGCGAACCTGCGGGAGGAAAGCCAGCATCAAGAGATATTACGCGAGCGTCTGGCGCGCAAACAGGTTGAATTGAGCGAGCAAAAAAAAACCCTCAGCCTTGCTCAGGCATCGGTGCGCCAAGAGGCGGAGAAAAAAAAATTATTACTGGCCAGTCTACGCCGGGAAAAAACCACGCGGCTGCGCGCTTTGCGCGAGATGGAAGCGGCGGCGCAACGGCTCGAAAAAATGATGGACGAAATCGCTCGGCGCGCAATGATCAAACCGAGACAGCCACCCTCGGCGCCTTCAACCGGCGTGGGGCTGGAGGCGTTGCGCGGCAAATTGGATTGGCCGGTGCACGGGTCGGTGAGCGCGCCGTTTGGCAAATATAAGCACCCGGAGTTTGCCGGCGAGATATTTCGTAAAGGAATCGATATCGACGCGCCGATCGGCGAAGAGATCAAAGCCGTCGAAAAGGGCACCGTAGTTTATGCCGATCGGTTTTCCGGCTATGGTAAAATGGTGATCGTAGACCATGGCGAGCGTTACTATACAATTTACGGCCATCTTTCTGAAATAATTAAGAAATCTGGGGATGAAGTCAGGCGCGGCGAGGTCGTGGGCCGGGCTGGTGACAGCGACTCGCTGGCGGGCTCGAAGCTTTACTTTGAAATGCGCAAAGACGGCCGCTCCCTCGACCCGGTGCCGTGGTTCAAGAAGCAATAGCTATTTTATTTATCTTGCGATAAACTTCGGGTTGTCCAGCACTTTTTTCGAGGAGACATACGATGCGAATGGTTCGTAAACATGGAGCGCCGTTTTTGCTCTTGGTCGTCGGGATTGCTTTGGGATTTTTTCTTTCGGCCCATTGGGTGCCCAACGTCTCCGCCGTCGGACGGCAGGATTACGAGAGCTTGGAAGCTTTTAGCAACATTCTCTCGATCGTTAAGAAAAATTATGTCGACGACGTGCAAACCAAAAGTTTGGTGAGCGGCGCGATCAACGGCATGTTGAATTCTCTGGACCCACACAGCGCCTATCTCACGCCGGATCTGTACAAAGATCTGCAAAGCGATACCCAAGGTCGCTTCGGCGGACTCGGCATTGAGATTACCGTCAAAGGCGGTATTCTGACCGTCGTCTCGCCGATCGAAGACACGCCCGCGGCCAAAGCCGGAATCAAGCCGGGCGATCAAATCTTCAAAATCGAGGAAGAATTCACCAAAGACATGTCGTTGGTCGACGCCGTGAAAAAAATGCGCGGCTTGAAAGGCACGAAGATCAATTTGACGATCAAGCGCGAGGGTGTCGCCGATCTTTTGGACGTGACGATGGTGCGTGACGTTATTCGCGTGCAAAGCGTGCGCAGTCGCTCCTTGGAACCGGGCTACGTTTATATCCGTCTAGCGCAATTTCAAGAGCGAAGCGATCGTGACATGCAAAGAGCGCTGGAAAAGTTGGCGGCGGAAAAGGGCGGCATCAAGGGGCTCGTGCTCGACCTACGCAATAATCCAGGTGGCCTGTTGACTCAAGCCGTGCGCGTCTCGGATATGTTTTTGGAATCGGGCCTGATCGTTTACACGGAAGGGCGCATCGACTCGCAGAAGCAGAAGTATTTTGCCCAAAAAGACGGGACTTGGACGGATTTTCCGATCGTGGTTTTGGTCAACGGCGGCAGCGCCAGCGCGTCGGAGATTGTCGCCGGTGCTTTGCAGGACCACAAACGAGCGGTGGTGCTCGGCACGAAAACTTTCGGCAAAGGTTCGGTGCAAACGATTCTGCCGCTCGATGACAACTCGGCGTTGCGATTGACGACCGCGCGCTATTTCACGCCGAACGGCCGCTCGATCCAGGCAACCGGCATCGTGCCCGATATCAACGTCGACAATGCGCCGACCCAGGAGGGCAAGCCTGACGCGCCCAAGCGCCCCGGCTTACGCGAAGAGAATTTGCCGGGCCATCTGCAAAATCCGGTGCCGTCGCCGGCGCCAAGCTCTCAACCTCAGCCGCCGGATAGCGACAAAGAGAAAGAAAAGCAAATCCCGTCTTCCGGGCCAACCGGCGACGAGACCATCGACAACGATGTGCAGTTGAAGCGGGCCCTCGATTTATTAAAAAGCTGGGATGTGTTCAAACAAGTCGTGCAAAAAAAGGCGGCCTGACATTCGTCGAGCTTTGCTCTAGTGCCATCGTTTTTTATTAGCCCTCCCCTCGGAGGGCTAATTTTTTTGTGCTACAGCTAATCCCAATGGCCAGACAGATTGAGCGCGAGATCGATCTACCTCTGTTTGCCGCCGCGCCGCGGAAATTCTTGAGCGTCACCGAGCTCAACGAGCTCATCAAAGGGACTTTGGAATCGCGCCTCGACGCGTTGTGGGTGCAAGGCGAGATCTCCAACTTTCGTGTGCCGCCCTCGGGGCACTATTACTTCACCCTCAAAGACGACAAGAGCCAGATCTGCGCGGTAATGTTTCGCCGCCAAGGAATGGCGCTGCGCTTCACTCCTGAAAACGGTATGGCAGTGCTTTGCTTCGGCAAAGTCAGCCTTTATTCCGCGCGCGGCGACCTGCAGCTTTATGTCGACGATATGGAGCCGCAAGGGCAGGGCGCGCTCTATCTCGCCTTCGAGCAGCTCAAAAAGAAACTCGCGGCGGAAGGATTGTTTGCTCCGGAACGAAAAAAAGCGTTGCCGTTTTTGCCGGCTACGATTGGCATCGTGAGCTCCGATCGCGGCGCGGCCTTGCACGACATGCTGCGGATCATTCGCGACCGTTACGCCGACCGGCGCGTCGTGATTCGCCCGGTGCGGGTCCAAGGCGAAGGCGCGGCCGAGGAAATCGCCGAAGCCATCGCCGATCTGAATTGCTTCGCCGGCGTCGATGCGATCATCGTCGGACGGGGCGGCGGCTCGTTGGAGGATCTGTGGGCCTTTAACGAAGAGATTGTCGCGCGCGCGATTTACGCTTCGAAAATCCCGATCGTTTCAGCGGTCGGGCACGAGATCGATTTTACGATCGCCGACTTCGTCGCCGACCATCGCGCGCCGACGCCCACTGCCGCCGCTGAATTCATCCTGCCGTGCAAACGCGACTTGCTCGAGCAGATTCAAGTGCTCGAGCTGCAACTGCTGAAAGAAATGGAGTTCAAGCTCGAAACGGCGACAGAAAACTTAAACGCGCTGCTCAAGCGGCTGACCAATCCCGGGCGCAAGCTGAGAGAGAATCAACAACGCTTGGATGAGCTGTCGATCGATTTACTAAGGAGATTTCAAGAGTGCGTGCGCCAAAGTAAAAATAGTTTGGCGGAGCTCGGCGGACGCTTGAGCGCGTTGAGCCCGCTGGCGGTGCTCGAACGCGGCTACGCCATCGCCCATAAACTGCCAGAGGAGCGGATTGTGAAGAGCGCCGCGGCTTTGCAGGGTGGCGATCTAATACGCATCACGTTTGCCGAAGGCCAATCGTTTTGCCGTGTGGAGGAAAAAAAATAACGTGACAAGATGGGCCGCAGTGATCTTGTGCGCCGGCTGGCTCGTCGGGGCAGTATGCGTCGAGGCGAGCGATACAGCGGCGGTCAAATGGCCCAAGGCGCTCGAACTGCCTCAAGGCGGCTTGAGTGAAATCCATGTGAGCGGCGCGAACCTGATTGACGTGAACGGCCGCCTGGGCACGACGCCGATTGTTTTCTACCCGAACGGTCCAGAGGCGTTTGCGGCGATCATCGGCGCCGATGTCGAGGCCAAGCCGGGTTTATCCAAGGTTTTGCTGACGGCGATCGACCGCGCCGGCGCGCAACGCGAGCGCGTGATTCCATTTAGGATCAAGGCCAAGGCGTTCCGCAAGGAATCGTTCAATGTGCCGCCCAGCTTCGATCAGATGAGCGAGGAGACGCTCGAAGCGATTCGCCGCGAGCAGGCAACATTCGCGCGCGCGTTCGCCTACTCGGTTCCCGAGCGGCTCTGGGAAGCGCCCTTCGTTCGTCCGGTGCCGCAGGAGGCATCGGCCTCGTCCTTTGGATTTCGCCGCATCATCAACGGCACCCCGCGGGCGCCGCATAGCGGCACCGACCTCTCCGCGCCGACGGGGACGGAGGTGGTCGCCGCCAATCACGGCCGGGTCGTGCTCGTCGGTAATTTTTTCTTCGCTGGCGGAAGCGTCGTTATCGATCACGGCGCCGGGCTCTTTACCCTGTATTTTCATTTATCGGAGTTTAAAGTCGAAGAAGGCGCGACCGTGAAAAGCGGCGAGCTGATCGCTTTATCAGGCTCGTCAGGACGAGTCACGGGACCGCACCTTCATTGGGGCGCGCGCCTGGCCAACGCGCGCATCGATCCGCTCGAATTGCTGACGAGAATATCAGTCAACTCGGAAAACGCGGGCGGTTCCAAGTCGGTTGTTAAGCAAATGGAGAAATAACATGGCGCGTAAAGAACCGTTAAATCAAACTTACGAAGCGGCGCTGGAAGACATCGAGCGGATCGTCGAGCAGTTGGAATCCGGTGAGCTCTCGCTGGAGGACTCCCTCGCTGTCTTCGAAAAAGGCGTCGGTCTCACCAAGTACTGCTACCAAAAACTCGATGAGGTTGAAAAGAAAATCGAGCTGCTGGTTAAGGACAAAGACGGAAAGTTGCGCTTGAAGCCGTTCGAAGAACTGCCGGGTCAGGAAGACGATTGAACCTACTCGTCCTGCAACGCTGTGCCGTCCGATTTTGATATCGGGTTCAAGATTTCTTGTCGCACGTAATGCCGGAAAGATCTTTTACCTTTCTTTCCATGAACGTGATGAACGTGATGAGCTCCAGCTTGGTGGAAAATTTATCGCGGTAGATCATTCGGTGCACGGTCCAACCTGCTTCCCTTAGTACCGTCCCCAGAGGCAGCATTTCCGCCGGCGTTCCAGGAAATCCGTGAATGAGCAGGGCGGTGTGATCGCCCTCCGTCCATACAATGATCTATGTTCACTACCGTCGAATGGTTTGGGCAGAATAGTTCCGGACATGACATGAAAGCAGGATTCTCCGGTAACTTTCGCCGCCGGCCGGGGCTTAGAGCACGATATTAGACAGGCCGACGTTCGACAACGAATTGCAGAGAATGTCGCTCTCCGCTGAAATCAACTGATCTGGCGGAGGGCGACAGCTTGCACATTGACCTGAGGGCCAGTGAAATGAGAACTGTAAGTTTGTATATTTGATGGGCTAGGGAAAGGAAAAGAAGGCCAACAACCATCCACCGAGTCGAGCATGGTGTCAGGGTTTGTCGCGCTGATAGGTTTGGTTGTTTTTGGTCTTGGATTGCTGCTCTTGTGGCTATCCGTGGTTTCTTTCGCCCAAGGCGTACGAGACTTCTCTATCTGGCTGTCCTTTAGTCTCGCTCTATTTTTTATTTTTGCTGGGAAATACACGTACAAAAAATTCCAGAAGAGAAGATTCATCAACAAAAGCCAGGTCGCCCAGCTCTTTGGCGTAAAAAAGAGCATCATCGACCGGTGGTTACTCGATGGCAAGCTACCCAAGCCGAGAAGAAGATTCGGATTCCGACGTTGGGACTATGACGAGCTCCTGGTTCTGCTCAAGCGACAATCGAAAATCTAGTGGTGCAAAATCTGAACGAGACAATAAACTAAATTGTCCTATTCCGATCGTCAGCGCGCAGGCCCATGCATGTCACCGCTGTTGCCGTCAGGGATTTTGCGGGTTGAATGTGACTAAGCCGCAGCCGGTTGCCCACGGAACAATGGGCTCGTAGGCGAGCAATTCGGCTTTCCAGCTCTGCACCGCGCCGGCGAGGGCGATCCAAGTTCTGATTTCATGACCGCCGGACCCGGCGTCGGTATTGATTTCATCGTGACTGTACGCAGTTAAACGCGCGCGATTGCCGCTCATCAGATTTCCCAAAAACATTTTGTCGAAGGGAACGTTGATTTTCCCGTGCTTCGCTTCACCGGGCCAGTGCGACAGACCACCGGTTGCGATCAGTGCGATGCGCTTTGGAATTTCTTCCAAAGCCCGGCCGAGAAACTCGCCGAGCGCGAAGCAGCGCTTCGCCGTCGGCATCGGCGACGTGAGCGTATTGATGACTATCGGCACGATCGGGATGGCCATATTGGGATTTAAGAAATGCAACGGCAAAAAAGTCGCGTGATCGAGCAGCAATTCGTCGGAGAAAGTCGGGTCGAATCCGCCGTCAAAGCAGGCGTCGATCAGTTGCGCCGCCAATTTTGCGTCCCCGGGCACCCGTGTTTTGGGAATCCGCAGCCATTCTTCGACCGGACCGTCATAGTGGTCGGCGCGGCCGATGCAGAAGGCGGGCATCGCGTTGAGAAAGAAATTCGCCCAGTGCTCGACGGTAAGGGCGACGATGACATCGGGTTTAGCGCCGGCAAGTCGAGCGCCGAGCTTTCGATAGTTGCCAAGAAAATTGTCTGCTTGCTCCTGGGGCGCGGCTTCCGTCCAGGCGGTCATTCCGGGGGCATGGCTGGCGGCGCAGGCGAAAACGATTGGCATGGTTCACTCCAGTCCTTTAAGCGCTTTGGCATAATCTTCGTTGGAAATTTTGTTGAGCAAGGTAAACGGCCTGAGAAGCAGGGAATGAACGCCGATCGTATAAAGAGCGCGGACGTCGACGTTGAGCACCGCCGCCAACTCTTGCTCGGACAATTCATAGCTCTTGACGAATGCGGCGGGATCGCGGCGATAGCTGTCGCGCTGCGCCGCGTCGCGATTGACGTGATAAATCAGTTTTTGTAGTTGATAGAGGCTCATAAAGATCAATCCAATTTTTGGTGTAGCCAGTCGATCACGGTTTTAAAAATATTGGTAATGGAGCCCATGTGGCCGCCCGGAAAGAGGCGTATCGCCTTGGGATTTCCATGCTCCAGGAGTAGATAAAAATCATCGAGGGGCACTTGCTTGTCTTCTTTGCCATTGACGATCAACAGGGGAGCGCAGGGTTTGTCGAGCCAACCTTGGTCGAGCAGCGACAACGCCGGCATGACTTGGCAAAGTTCGTCGAACGTTTTCTTGCCGAATAAATTGGCGCGTGCCTCGATCAAGTCGAATAAGTAGGAATCCGCGTGGCGCGATCGTTCCTGCCATTCGGGTTGAAAGAAATAATGTATGCCGCCACCCCAATTGACCGCCGCGCGCAGTTTGTCCGGCGCCACGTGCGCCAGCTTGGTCGACCAATGGCCGCCGAAGCTGGCGCCGACGACGGCAATCTTGTTTGCATCCACCTCGGCCCGCTTCAACAGATATTCGAGTGCGGTGGTGTGGACGATGTGGGCATCGGGTCCGGCCAATTCCGGGCATTCGCCCGTGCCTGGGCTATCGATGATAAAGCAGCCCCAGCCTTCTTTGACGAAGGCCTCGCCGAATGAATGGCGTTCTTCTTTCCAGTTGTCGATGCCGCCCCAGTGCATGATCATCGGCGCGGGGAGCTTTTTCGGTAGTCTTAAATGACCGATGACGGCTTTTCCTTGAAGCGGGATGGCAACTCGCTCGACCGGAATATCGAAATACTTAGACGCCGCCAAAAACATCTCTCGGGTTTTTTTATA
>Ga0137394_10003977_pt1 | contig 11162 bp, 8 predicted proteins | sample czobulk116metaG_FD_108278 | JGI IMG/M metagenome (GOLD analysis project Ga0137394, IMG submission 108278) | Vadose zone soil microbial communities from Angelo Coast Range Reserve, California, USA - czobulk1.16 metaG | ecosystem: Environmental > Terrestrial > Soil > Vadose zone | place: USA... | reverse complement strand
TTAGAACGCTGGATAGCATAGCGACACCTTGTTCGGTAAATGCGTAGGGGAGATATTTTCGATGGCGTCCCCGACCAGTTTCTAAGGTCACAATTTGTGACCTTAAGTTATCGAATTCCTCCTTTGTTAGCTGGAACATAAAGTCGGAAGGAAACCGGCTTTTGTTTCGTTTTACTGCTTGGTTGAAAACTTTGGTCGGAACGTCGTAAAGCTCCGCCAGATTGCTATCTAGCATCACTTTGTGACCTCGGATAAGAAAGATCGACTTCTCGATCCGTTCAGAAGGAATGACTTGTTCTTTGTGCGGCATAATAGGCGCGGATATTACGCGATTTGGTTGTGGGAGGGCAAGAAGGGAAGGCCGGCTCGTGAAGTTTCCCACTCAATTCTGAGACTACGTGCTGCTGATGAAGATTCCGGCTGACCCTGAGACCAGGGAAGCTGCCGCATCACCGAAGGTCCGCCTCTACACAAACGATAAATTAGTCGGTAGAATCCAGCCTTAGATCGTCATTATGAACTTCTCGAAAGCGCGGTTACTTCTGTTGGGGGTCTCTGTCCTCAGCCTGGGGATTATCCTCGGGACCTTTTTTTGGCTAAAGCTTGCGCCACGACCGGGATTGACGGGATGGGATGCCAAGCCGCTTGAAGGGTTGCAGCGTTACGGCTCGGTACCCCAATTCTCGTTGGTGGAACGGAGCGGCAAGGCGACCACTTTGGCCGACCTCCGGGGATCGATTTGGATCGCCGACTTTATCTACACGACTTGCCAAGACACCTGCCCGATGCAAACCGCCGAAATGGCGCAGCTCCAAGAGGAGTGGAAAGATAGAGCGGGACTGAAACTGGTTTCTTTCTCCGTGGATCCCGAAAAAGATACCATCGCAGTGCTGTCCCGCTACGCGGATCGCTACAAAGCCGACGCACAGCGCTGGCTCTTTCTCACCGGGGCCAAGGAAGAAATAAGTCGACTCGTGCAAGAGGGATTCAGGTTAAGCGCGGTTGCTTTACCCAGTGACGGCAACGTGGGTAGCGTCATTATGCATAGTCCCAGGTTCGTCTTGATCGACAAGCAAGCCGAGATTCGCGGTTACTACGACAGTCGAGACCCGCAGGCGTTGCAGCGGCTAAAAGCAGACGTCGCAACTTTGATCAATGGATAACAGGAGTAGCTTACATGGCCAAGCCAGCCAAGAATAAGAAACCCAACCTGAGAACGGACAAGCAAGCCTTATTGCGCGAAGGCCCGAACTGGCCACTGTTTATCCTCGCTTTGATCGGCATGGGATTGACCGCTTATCTCACCTTCACTGCGTGGCAAGGAAAGCTGGTGGCCGGCTGCACGGTGGGCAGTGCCTGCGACGTTGTCTTGAATAGCCGCTGGTCGAGCTTGCTCGGAATGCCAACTGCCTTCTGGGGCTTTCTTACCTACGCTTTACTGGCGGCCATCGCCTGGAACAAATACGCCGACAGCCAGTGGAAGTTTGCCTGGTTCGTCACCATCATTGGACTCGTTTACAGTTTATACCTTACCGGCATCTCGTTTTACGTCTTGCAGGCCGCCTGCCCCTACTGTCTAACTTCCTTGGGGTTGATGACCGTGATTTTTGTCACCTTGCTTTTGCAAAAGCCCGCCAATTTGCCGCGTTTCTCTTGGGGCCCGTGGCTCGGCAAGACGGTGGGCGCGGCGCTCGTCATCGTTGTCGCCCTGCATCTCCACTATGCCGGCTATCTGGGTAAAGCCCCCGGCCCTGAAGATCCCTGGATCCGCGGCCTGGCGCAGCATCTGGCGCAAACCGACGCTAAATTCTATGGCGCTTCCTGGTGTCCCCACTGTACCGAGCAGAAGCAACTTTTCGGCAGCTCCGCGCCCCGCCTTCCCTACGTCGAGTGCAGCTCCGCGGGGCAAGGATCGCGGCAAACCACGGTCTGCAACGATGCCGGGATAAAGAATTACCCCACCTGGGTAATTAACGGCCAGCGCTACACGGGCATCCAGACCTTGGATGCTCTGGCGCAATCCAGCAAATACAAAGGCGAAGGAGGCAAGCCATGAAACGGCTTCCTAGTCTACGAAGAAGCTTTTGCTTAATTCTTGCAAGCTTTGCGAGTGTTCTTTTCACCTACCAGCCGGCGCAAGCCGATCCGTCGAAATATCCTCAATTCGCCCAGCAATCACCCCCGGCGAACGTTTCACTTATTTCCATCGACGAGCTTGTGGACGACATCAAGGCAGGGAAGAAGCCTGTGATCATCGACGTGCGCACTGAGGAAGAGTACCGTGAGGCGCATATTTTGGGCGCGCTGTCCGCGCCCCTGGCGGAATTCGACGCTTATGTGCAAAGCATTCCCAAGGATCGATTAGTCATCTTGTATTGAGCTTGCCCCCATCACCTGGCCAGTTTGGCCTATGGCAGCCTCTACGAAAAGGGTTACCGCAACATGAAAGTCCTCGACGAGGGCATCGTCGGCTGGTATCAAAAACGCTACCCAGTGGAAGGGACAAAAATCACCTCGCCGCAAAAATGATAGGCACAGACGCGGTCATTCTCCTCAGCGGCGGGCTCGACTCCGCCACCGCCGCCGCCATAGCCAAACAGCAAGGTTTCCAACTTCACGCGCTGAGTTTTCGCTACGGTCAACGCCATGAGCGGGAAATCGACGCCGCAAAAAAAGTAGCGGAATTTCTAAAAGCGAAAACCCATCGGGTGACCGATTTCGATCTCCGCGCCATCGGCGGCTCAGCGCTCACCGACCAAATCGCGGTGCCCAAAGGCCGGAGCCTTAAAGAAATGGCCGACGGTATACCCGTCACCTATGTGCCGGCCCGGAATACGATTTTCCTCGCTTTTGCTCTCGCTTTAGCGGAGCGTATCGAAGCCGGCGATATCTTCTTCGGCGCCAACCAGCTCGATTACAGCGGCTATCCGGACTGCCGAGAGGAATACATTCGTGCATTCGAGACGATGGCCAATCTGGCGACCAAGGCCGGGGTGGAAGGCAAGAGCCGGGTCAAGATTCACGTGCCCTTGATTGAAATGACCAAGGCTCAGATCATTAGAAAAGGAGTCGAACTTGGCATAAACTATGGTCTCACCTGGAGTTGCTATGACCCTGCACCAGACGGACGCGCTTGCGGACTGTGCGACAGTTGCCAACTCCGCTTGGAAGGTTTCAAGGAGGCCGGGCTCGACGATCCGCTTGCTTACGTCGGTTTTTGAGCCCAGACCATCTAATGCTGCCTGAGCCATTTACACCGCAATTTCTCAGCCAATTGGAAACACTGAGGCTCCGTACGAGAAAAGAGTTCTTGGGCAGCCACACGGGGAACTACTCCTCGCCCAGACGGGGCACCAGTCTGGAATTCGCCGATTATCGGAGATACGCCCCGGGGGATGATCTTCGCTACCTCGATTGGGGTATCTATGCTCGCACCGACCGGCTGTATATAAAATTATTTCGCGAAGAGGTCGATCTCTTCGCCTATATCTTTGTCGATGCCAGCGCGTCGATGGCCTTTCCATCGCCCAAGCAAAAATTTCTCCCGGCGAGCCACATCGCCGCAGCTTTTTCCTACGTCGTCCTGGCAAATCACGATCATGTCAAACTCCATCTGCTCGGCAACTCCTTCAGCCATGCGGCCTCACCTTTTTATCGCGGGCGGCGCCGCATCACGGATTGCATCCACTTCATCACGTCATCGATTCCAGAGGGGCCATTGGAGCTAGCTCCGGCATTGGCGGAACACCTAAGAAGACTGCGCCGGCCGGGAAAGGCGATCCTGATTTCCGACTTTTTGATGCCTGCGGCATCGTACCAACAGGGGCTGAACGTGTTGCGCGCCTTCAATCTCGATATCGCGGTTATCCAAGTATTGACCCGGCAGGAAGTCGATCCGCCATTTTCTGATGGCGGGTTGCGTATCGTTGACAGTGAAACCTACGCCGAAATTGGCTTCCAATGGGATGCCGGCGCGCGGCAAGACTACCAAGCTAAATTGGCGCAGCACAATTCACAAATCCGTAGCTTCTGCCATCAAAGCGGTATCCATTATTCGCTCTATGTGACCGACCGCGAGCTGGACGATTTCGTCTTTGCAACCCTGCCGGCCATTGGGCTTTTCAAGTAGACGATGGAATTTCTAAATCCAGCGGCTTTGTACGGCCTTTTGGCACTGCCGCTCCTGCTGATTCCGTACTCGATCAGACGCAAGCCAAAGCGAGTCATCTTTTCGAGTCTACTCCTGTTCGCGGAGCCAGTGAAGCGCACCGGTGGCCGGCCCCTAGGAAGACTTCGTCTCCCGCTGATTTTTTTTCTCCAGCTCTTGTTGCTGACCTTGTTGATTCTCGCGCTGGGAGAACCTGTGTTCTCCCTTAGGGCCTCGAATATTGCAATTGTGTTGGACAATTCTGCTAGCATGCAAACCCTCGAAAACCAACAAACGCGCTTCTCGCTGGCACAGGGAAAAGCGCGCGAGCTGCTAGCCGATCTGGGCGCCGCCGGAAAGGTAGATCTTTACCTTACCGTACCAAGGCTGGAAAAAGTGCGCGGAGCCACCTTTGAACCGGCCGAAGCAGCCGGAGTCCTCGCCGCGTTGACGCCCTACGATTTGGCGGATGCGCCCATCGACTACCAGAGCAGCCTCAGCCAGATGGCAAAAGAACGGAAGTATGACCGGGTCTTTCTTATCACCGACCACCCTGCTGCAGGCCAGACAGATACTTTGCGGGTGATCACCGTAGGACAACCGAAAGACAACTTCGCCGTCAGCTCTTTTGATATTTCCCATTCATCCTTGGTTGCCGCGCGCCTCGAAGCCACGGCCGAAGTAGCCAACTTCTCAACCAAAGATGAGCGGATCAGAATCGCCCTACGAGGTGGCGGCGCGGTGATTTCTAGCCGTGAACTGTTCGTCGCCGCGGGCAAGACTGCGCAGGCGACCTTTGCAGGCTTGCCAGCGTACCCTTACTACGAAGTCGAAATCGACGTCCATGACGCTTTGCCTCTCGACAACCGCCGTTTTGCTGTGCCGCCGGCGGCGCAAAATCTCCGCATCCTTGGAATCTCCCCCAGACCCCAGGCGCTGAGTAGTCTTCGCTCCATTGCGGGGGTGAGCTTAGACCTCATCGCTCCTCAGGAATACGACAAGATCGATCGCAGCGGATACGGCTTGGAAATCTTTCATTACGCAGCGCCCCCTGTATTACCCGGAAATCCCGCCCTTTTTGTGCTTCCGCCCGACAACAACCCGCTGGTGGATTTGGAGAAGCCAGTTTCTCGTCCGGCGGTGTCAAGCTGGCGCGAGCCCCATCCACTGACCCGCTATGTCAATTTCGCTCTCTTTCGACCTGCGTTTTCACGTCCATTGAGGCCGCGGATATCCGGCGAGACGATCATCGAGAGCCCCGCGGGACCACTCGTTTTTGCAGCGGAGCGGGGAGGGGTTCACCAACTGGCCCTGGGCTTCGATATTTTCCCTTATTTGGGGCGAGAGAACTTACCGATCTCAGTCTTTACGCTCAATCTTCTGGACTGGTTCTTTCATGGTTCGGGAGTGGAGGGCAGAGCTACCGGCACGCCCCTCACCTTTAGCCATACGCAGCAGGGAAACTTTCTCCTTACTCCAAGAGGCGATAAGATAACTCTTAACCCAGGGGCGAATAACTTTCCCGCGACCTTTTTCCAAGGCATATACCAAGTCGATCGGGGCGCTCACAGAGAGCTTTTCGCCGTCAACCTTAAGAACACAAACGAGTCCGATCTGCGTCAACCAACTCCCATTGAACTCCGGGACGTAAGCAGCGGTGGCAGCAAGGTGTCGGCGCTATTTTCTATCTGGCCTTACCTATTATTAACCTCGTTGTTTCTTTTGTTGGTCGAGTGGTTCGTCAATCCGCGCCCGCTGCGAACCCGTTCCGGCTGAGATAAGCCTCAGGGCCCCATGGAACTTCTCTCTGATATTCAATTTGCCAAGCCGCTGTTTCTCTGGCTGCTGCTCGGCCTGCCTCTCCTCTGGTTGCGCGTCCGTGAGCAAAGGCTGCTCGTCATCTTGGCGCGAACCATTATTCTTTTGCTCTTGATTTTTGGTCTCGCCGACCCTCAGTGGGTTACCCGACAGGCTAAACAAGAAGAGCGAATTTTCGCTTTTGATGTTTCGCAGAGCATAACCGCCAGCATGCGCCGGTGGATGGGAGCGACGGCCGAGGGAAGGTTTGCTCCTACCCACGGGGATCGCGTCTTCGTTTTCGCCTCCGATACAAAGGAAGCCTCTGACTGGCGTGAATGGCTCAAGAAGGACGGCGCCCAGCCAGACTCGATTCCGCCGGTAAAGACCGACCTGGAAAAGCTGTTCACTGCCTTGCTGGCGCTTCCGCCCACGCCGCGAAGCCTTTTTTTGTTCACCGACGGCTGGGAAACGCAGGGGAATGTGGAGCATTTATTACCCGCAATCGCAGCTTCCGGAATCAAGATTTTCCCGATTATTCCAACGGAGCAGCCCAAGATCGACAATGTTGCCGTAAAGAGATTGGTGATGCCCAATCAAGGAAAGAGCGGCGAAGCCGTAAATCTAAGGGTGGTTCTTGAAAACCAAAGCGAAGCTGAAGTTGAGGGAACTCTGACATTGACGCGCAACAACCAAAACCTAAAGGCAGAGAGCATCAAACTCAAACCGGGAAGCCAGATCTACACCTACCCGACCACACTTCCCGATAATCCGGTCACCTCTTATCGAGTCCAGTTTACCCCGCGACAGGCTGGCCTCGATATTAACTTGGCGGACAACCAAGCCGTCGCGTGGGTGGCGGTGAAAACGAAAGCCAAGGTCTTGCTGCTGAATGGGCCAAGCAGCGGCGGTCGCTATTTGGAAGAGATTCTCAAACGGCAAGGCTTCGAGGTAACCTCACACAATGCCGATAGCCCGCCGTCACCGGCAGGCTATGGTGTCGTCATCTTTAATAATGTCGACCGGAGTAAATTTTCCCCTAACTATCTCGCCGCCATCGAGCGGCACACAGCTCAAGGCAACGGTTTTTTGATGCTTGGAAGCGATGCCAGCTTCGCCCCTGGAAGCTATAGCCGCACGCCAATCGAGGCCATACTCCCCGTGGAGCCAAAGGAACCAAAGCGAGAGGAAAAGAACCGAGCCGTAATTCTTGTTATAGACAAGTCCGGCAGCATGCGCGAAGAAAACCGTATCCTGTACGCCCAGGAAGCCGCAAAAGCCGTCGCTCGCCAACTCAAGGATAATGATCTTCTTGGGATAATAGGCTTCGATGTTACCCCCTTCGTGGTTGTACCGTTGGAACCCGTCGGCAAGCTTAGGGGCATTATCGATGCTCAGATCAACCGTCTTAAACCCGGAGGACAAACCTACTTTTATCCCGCGCTCATCGAAGCCAAACGCCAGATCGAGCGAGCCAATGCGGCGCGAAAGCATGTCATTTTGTTAAGCGATGGCGAAACCCGAGGGACGCAGGGCGAGCTGATCGATCTCGTAACCGTTATGAAAAACGAGATGAAAGTCACCGTTTCGGCGATCGCCATCGGCGCGGAGGCCGATATACGAATCATGAAACGGATTAGTCAATATGGTGGCGGCTTATTCCATCAGACCATCGATCCTACTTCCCTGCCGCAAATTGTTCTGGCCCAGCTCCAAGACAATCCTCCGGAGGAACCTAAGGGCGAAAGGGAGTTAACCCCAATTCAGGAACGAGGGTCAGAGGTACTTGCGGGCTTTTCAGTGAGATCCTATCCAAGGCTGTTCGGTTACATGGAGACTGAATTAAAGCGAGGGGCTCACTTAGATCTCATGCTTCCGAGGGACGACCGAAAAATACCCTTACTGGCATCTTGGCGTTACGAGAAGGGCAGATCCGCAGCCTTCATGACCGACCTGGAGGGCCGTTGGACCAAGAACTGGATCCAGTGGACTGCGTTACAAACGTTTTGGGATAAGGTCCTCGGTTGGCTGCGCCCTAGCGACGAACGCGACCCCATACCCGTTCACGAGGCGCGGATAGGCCTTTCTGCAAACAGACCTTTTCTGGATTTGTTTGTCTACGAGGATATCGGTGCAGACAGCCAGTTCCGGTTTTCTGTGAATGGGAAAGGGAGCAAGGCAGAAGGGGTACTTCAAAAACTGGCGGCTGGCCATTACCAGGTTGCGCTACCTTTAACGGCTCCGGGAGATTATCGCGTTGAGCTCACAGAAGAGCGTCGGGGGCGGCGGGTAGCCTATCCCTCTATTGGCTACAGCTTACCCTACGAGCTTAACAGCGAACTCCCGCGACCAGATTTTAACCTCCCTTTGTTGAATGCGCTGGCTCAAGCCAGCGGCGGCGAAATTAATCCGAAGTCTATAGAATCTTTGCAAAAACCAGACTTCACAAATATCTATCGACCTCTGCGTCAGGCCTTAATCATGTGGGCAGCGGCTCTTTTTCTCTTTGAAATTGTTGCCAGGAAGCTGTTTTTTTCTGAGACTTAACTTACCCCAGCCACCCCGACATCAATCATCTCCCAAGTGCTCGAAATCGAACGCTTAGCCGGCGAATTTTTCGTTTGACACGGTAAGCAAAACGGTTTATTCAATGAGGACTTCTTGCTATGGGCCGGGAAATCAAACATACAGGCACCAGGGGAACGTTTTCCGGCCAACGCCACTTTTCAGCATTCCCCTCTGTTTTTAGAACCTTAGTTTGGCTCTGGGTTATCAGCTTTGTTTTCGCAATGAAACCCACTGCAGCCCAGGGATCTAAACAAAAAACTCTCCGCAAAGAAGCCCCCAAAAGTAAGACAGCCGCCCCAGCTCCGCCGATCCGAAGACTGACTAAGACCCAAAGCGAAGTCCCGGCGGACGCCATGGAAAGGCGCGAACATGTCATCCAGCAGACACGAGTTGGCGATACCCTGCAAGAGCTATTGAGTCGTTTTGGCTTGTCGAATACCGAGCGACAGCTTTGGACACGGTCGATTCAGCGCAATATTGGACCTCGGGGGCTGCTGCCCGCCGGCAAAGAAGTCCATTTCTATTTTACCAAACCAACCCCCGGCGCTCGTCAGAGTCCGCAGCTGAAAGCAATGGAAGTCGACTTTTCCGACACCTCGACGCTCACCTGGGAAAAAGAAATCAGAGGGATTCTCTTTCAGAAGCGCGAAAAGCCCTACGAAGTCGAGCTGAAGACTGTCGGCGCATCAGTGGAAAACTCGCTTTTTGCGGATGGGCAAAAAGCCGGTATCCATCCGACTTTACTCTCTCAACTGGCTGATATCTTTACCTGGGACATCGACGTCGAAAGGGAAGTTCGCAAAGGAGACAGCATCAAAATATTGTACGAGCAGAGAAGCCGAAAAGGACAAGACACCAAGGCCTCGCTCCGTATTCTAGCAGCCGAACTGGTTAGCGCCGGCCAGAAACTCACCGCCATTTACTTTGAGAAGCAAAAAGGACAAGGTAACTACTACAATCTGGAGGGAAGAAGCCTAGCTCGTTCCTTCCTCCGGTTCCCTCTGGAGTTCACCAATATCACTTCTCACTTTGCGCACTCCCGTTTTCACCCCATCCTGAAGGTTAATGTGCCTCATACGGGCGTGGACTTCGCCGCCAAAAGGGGGACCCCGGTCCGCGCCGTCGGTGATGGTGTAATTGTACTTGCAGACTGGAATGGTCTTTACGGAAAAATAGTGGAAATCCAGCACGATTCCACATACACAACCCGTTACGCCCATCTCGATAGGTTTGCCGAAGGGATTCGTAACGGCACGGCTATCACGAAGGGACAGATCATCGGTTATGTTGGTTCGACTGGCAGAGCAACCGGCCCGCATCTGCATTTCGAGCTCTACAAGGATCAGCAGTACATCGATCCCTTGAGCGTTGATTTCCCCGCCGAGGATCTGATCGAGCCTACCCTGCAGACGGTATTCGATAACCAAAAGCATATTTTCCTCGTCCAACTTACCTCTGGGCCACAGTCCTAGATCACGTTCTATCCTTTTCGGTTGAAACGTAAGGCTCTGCTAAGGTCTAAGGTGCCTGGCCATAGGCTTGGGTTTCTTACCTGCTGTGCTCTCCACCACCCAAGTTTGCAGGCCTCCTCAGGGTAGAGGCCCATTGCCCACAACCAGAGAGGCTCATTCCTTCCCGGATCGAGTTATCGCTGCTCAGGTGGCAGCATTCATTGCCCGGCTTTGTATTGCTTCGTTTTTTTGATATCGAAAAGGAGCCAGGAAACTCTATGATTGAACGGGCGGTAATTCTGAGCACCGGGGATGAGCTCACCACCGGCAAAGTTGTCGATACCAACTCCTCTGCTATTGCGGATCGCCTTTTTGCAGTGGGGGTTGAAGTGGCGGCTGTGCTCACGGTCTCAGACGATCGAGAAAAACTCCATTGGGCCTTGCGCCAGGGACGGGAGCTTGGGGATGTGATCATCGGCACCGGAGGACTTGGGCCAACGGCAGACGACCTAACCACCGAAGTCGTGGCCGAATTTCTTGGGTGCAAACTGGCACAGGACGAGCCAGTCGCGGACGCGCTGAAACGACGCTTCGAGGTCCGGGGCATGGCGTGGACACCGAACAACCTGAAACAAGCCCTGTTCCCGGAAGGATCGGTGATAGTTCCCAATCCCATTGGGACGGCCCCCGGGTTTTGCGTCCCCATTGTCCCTGGCAAGACCCTCATTTGGTTATCCGGCGTACCGCAAGAGATGACGGCGATGTTGAACGACACGGTAATACCCCGGATCGTGCAACAGAGAGCCGACGCGGAGCAGATTACCGCTTGTACATTCAAGATCTATGGCCTTACTGAGTCAAAGCTCGACGACCTGGTAAAGCCCGTGAAACTTGGATCGGATGCCAGACTTTCATTTCGCGCCCACTATCCGGACCTATCCTTGCGTCTTACAGTTAAGGGAGGCAAGGAAAGCGCGGAAATTTTTACTCGCCTCAAGGATCAAATTCGCGAAGTTCTGGGGTCCTTCATTTATTTCGAAGGCGATGCGACTTTAGAGGAAGTTGTCGGACAACTCCTTTTGGCAAAGCAGCAAACCCTGGCCCTCGCCGAGTCCTGCACCGGCGGCTACATTAGCCATCGCATCACCCGAGTAAGCGGTAGCTCAGCTTATTACTATGGCGGCGCGGTAACCTATTCC
>Ga0137394_10003976_pt1 | contig 11163 bp, 9 predicted proteins | sample czobulk116metaG_FD_108278 | JGI IMG/M metagenome (GOLD analysis project Ga0137394, IMG submission 108278) | Vadose zone soil microbial communities from Angelo Coast Range Reserve, California, USA - czobulk1.16 metaG | ecosystem: Environmental > Terrestrial > Soil > Vadose zone | place: USA... | reverse complement strand
TACGGCACCGCCGGCGCGCCCGCCACGCTGCACCTGGCCTTGCGTGCCCGGCCCGGTCCGGTCGAGGTGGACGTGATCCTGATCGACGCCCGCGGCCATGCGCGGCGCACGCGGGCGACCGTGGAATTGCGCAAGGACACGGGCGCGGTCGTCAAGGTGTCATAGCTGTGCTGCCGCTGCCGCGCGGCTGCCCGGCCGTCCAACCTGACCTCGTGGATGCGGCTCCCGCCCGGTCATCTGTACCGAGCGCGCCATGTCTTCGTGCCAGCGCTGCTCGAACGCCTGCGCGAAGGCGGGGTCGTCCACCACCAGGCAGCCCTCTTCGAGCCACTGCATGGAGAGGAAGTCGAGGTTCATGGACCCGACCATCACCAGCCGGTCGTCGATGAGCATCGTCTTGGCGTGGATCATCGAGGGCTGGTACTCGTAAACCTTCACCCCGCTCCGAGCGAGCCTCGAGTAGAACCGGCGCTGGATGAGCCTCACGATCGGGTGGTCCAGATAGGGTCCTGGCAGGAGCAGCCTCACTTCCACCCCGTTCTCAGGGCGCGCGCACAACGCGCCGAGCACCTCCGGCGGCGGGACGAAGTACGCGTTGGCGATCCAGGCGCGCCGGGTGGCCGCCGCGAGCGCGATGTGCGTCACCCAGCGCGCGTGGGAAAGTCCCTTCACGTCCATGCTCGTCACGTAGCAGGCGCGCGCCTCGCCCGCCGGCCGGGCCCGATCGAACTCCGAGGCGGGGAGCATCCAGCCGCCCGTTTCGAGCCAGTGGGCCGCGAATGCCATCTGCATCTGCCGAACGACGGGCCCCTCGGCCTCGGCGTTCGAATCGCGCCAGCCGCGCGGCGAGAGCCCGTCCCCGTCCCATTCGGGTGCGATGCAGAAGCCACCGGTGAAGCCGACCCGTCCATCGATCACGACCAGCTTGCGGTGGTTGCGGCCGGTGAACGCGAACGGCCGTTCCGTGAGCGGCCGGAAGTAGTGGACTTCGCAGCCCGCCTCTCGCAGGCGCGCGTAGAGGTGCCGGTGGAATCCGCGGCTTCCCATCGGATCGACGAGGATGCGCACCGCCACGCCTTCGCGCGCACGCCGGCAGATGAGGTCGGCGAGGCGCTCGCCGGGCTGTCCAGGCTTCCAGATGTACATGTCGACGTGGATGCTGCGGCGCGCGGAACCGATGGCGTCCTCGATCGCCTTGAACACCTCGCCGTTGTCCCTCCAGGCGAGCCGGTTGCCAGGGACCATCGCCGTGGCGGTCGTCTGCAAGAGGGCGAGCGCGACGGAATCCACGCCGTCCGGCAGGCCGAGGCCCAACGAGCCCCACGGGCCATAGCGCAGCCGCTTGTCCCACGAGCGCCGCGCCAGCGCCCCGATCGCGGTTCCGACCGCGAGCCCCTTCCACAGCGCCTGGTCCATGAGGCGCAACGCTGTGCATCCCGCGACCGTTGCGCCAGCCGCCGCCCCATTCGGCGGCGCTGTGCTTCGAGTGGGGCGCCGTCAAATGCGAGGCGGGACCGGGGGAGGCGTGATCTCCGGCAGGTTCTTCACGTCGGCGAGCGGCAGGGTGAAGGAGAACGTCGAGCCTTTCCCCACCGTGCTCTGCACGCCCACCTCGCCGCCGTGCGCCTCGACGATCGACTTGACGATGTTCAGGCCCAGCCCGAGACCCGCCTCGCGTGCCGCCCGGCTCGTTTTCACGTCGCCCACCTGGTAGAGGCGGTCGAAGATCTTCTCCAGGTGCTCGGGCGCGATACCGGTGCCGTTGTCGTGGACCGAGACCAGCAGGAACCCCGGCTTCGGCTCGGCGGACACGACGATGCGGCCGCCGTCGCGCAGGTGGCGCTCCGCGTTCGCGATCAGGTTGGTGAGCACCTGCAGCACGCGCTCGCGGTCGCCCAGCACCGGCGGCGTGTTGCGCGCGACGCGCTGGCGCACGCTGATCCGCCGCTCGAGGAAGCGCGGAGCGAATCCAGCCACCGACTGCGCCACGGCTTCCTTGATGGAGAAGGGGTGCAGCGTCATCGTGTCGCGCGTCAGCTCGAAGCGCGAGAAGTCGAGCAGCTCCTCGATGAAGGCGCGCAGGCGCCTCCCTGAGTTGCGCGCGATCTGCAGGCACTGGCGCTGCCGGTCGGAGATGGGCCCCAGCTTGTCGCCGAGGAGCAGGTCCGTGTAGCCGAGGATGGTCACCAGCGGGGAGCGCAGCTCGTGGGAGACGTTGGCGAGGAAGTTGTCCTTGCGCCGATCGGCGTCGCGCAGCCGCTCGTTCGCGTCTCGCAGCGCGCGGGTGCGCTCCTCCACCGCGCGCTCGATGATCTGCGCCTGCTCGCGCACCTTCTCGCGCATGCGTGCCCGCTCCAGCGCGAGCGACGCTTGCAAGGAGAAGGCGCTCAGGGCCCCCAGGTCGGGCTCGCCATCGTGCTGCGGCCAGGCGATGAGGATCCCGAGCGCCGCGTCGGCGGCGCCGCGGAGAGGCAACGCGAGCACGTCGTGGGCGCCCAGCGCCTCGATCAGCTTCTCGCGGACGGGGCGCGGTGCGCGGCGTCCGAGCAGGGCGCGCAAGAGCGGGCCCGGCTGCACTTCGATGACGGGCTCCGGGGAAGAGACCAGCGAGGCGAGCATGGGCGAGCGCGCCGGATCCACCGACACCGCCCGCAGCTCGGTCATGCGCTTGAACCCGAGCAATTCCAGGGTCTTGGAGGCGGCCGGACCGCGGTGCGAGAGATGGGCGATCACCAGGCCCCGCGCCTCCGACAAAAGCAGCGCGCTCTCGAAACCGAGCTTGCGCAGCTCCTCGCCGACGGTGCGCATGACCTCGGGCATCTCGGTCTCGCGCCGCAGCCGGGCCGCGCCGGCGGCCAGCATGGCCTGGTGCTGCCGGGCCGCGGCCAGGTCGCGCAGCGCCCGCAGCCGCTCGCGCTCCTGCCCGAGCTGAGCGGCCGCCTCGTGCCCGAGGCCGCGCAGGGCGCGCAAGAGCGACCGCCGGGGCTCGCGATCCATCCACAAGCGCAGCGCGCCGGCGCGCTCGCCCTCGAGGAGCAGCGGGACGTCAGCGCACCACAGCTCGACCGGAGCGATCTTCGACCCCACCTCCAGCGTCTCCGACACCTCGGCGGCGACACGCGACAGGCGGAGCGACTTCTCGTCGGTCGTTTCGATGACGGGGGCGCGGTCGGCCAGCTCGCGCAGCCGCTTCGCCGTCTGCTCGCGGCGCGCCTTTCCGGTGGCGAGAGTGCCGCCGAGCGCGGCGAGGCCGAGCTCCACACCGTCCTCGCCCAGGATGTCGCGGCGCACGCGCAGCTCGGCGAGCAGGGCGCCGCAGATCGCCGCCGCATCGTCGACGATGCCCTGGAAGACGCGCGGCTCCACGTTGCGAGCGTACAGGAGCGGACGGCGAGCGTGGAAGTGCCGACTCGGGGCGATTGACTCCCTGCGACCCGCGCCTACAGTGGACCAGGCGCTGTTCGCGCCGTGAAAAGCGTAGCGCCGCCCTGCCGGCGGCCACTTCTACCGAGGAGAGCGATGCCGTGGACGTGAAGACGCTGGCGGTGGTCGGGGCAGGGCAGATGGGAGCGGGGATCGCGCAGGTTGCCGCGCAGAGCGGCGTCGCGGTGGTGCTCCTGGACGTGAACCCGGAGCTCGTGCAGAAGGCGCTGGCCGGGATCCGGTCCCAGCTCGAGCGCGCGGCCGGCAAGGGCAAGCTGAAGCCCGAGGAGGCGCAGGCGGCGGTTGCGCGGATCAAGGGGGCCTCCGCCGCCCAGGACGCGTCGCAGGCCGACTTCGCGGTCGAGGCGGTGACCGAGAACGAGGTGGTGAAGAAGAAGGTCTTCCAGGATCTTTCGCGCGCGCTGCGGCAGGACGCGATCCTGGCGACGAACACCTCGTCGATCCCGATCACCCGCATCGCGGCCAGCGTCGAGCGGCCGGAACGCGTGATCGGCATGCACTTCATGAACCCGGTGCCGGTGATGCAGCTGGTGGAGATCATCCGGGGAGCGCAGACCAGCGATGCGACCTACGCGGCGACTCGCGCGCTTGCCGAGAAGATGGGCAAGACCACCGTGCTGTCGAAGGACATGCCCGGGTTCATCGTCAACCGGATCCTCATCCCCATGCTCAACGAGGCCTGCTTCGCCCTGCAAGAGGGCCTCGCCTCCGCCGAGGACATCGACACCGCGATGAAGCTGGGCACCAACGTGCCGATGGGGCCGCTGGCGCTGGCGGACTTCATCGGCCTGGACACCTGCCTCTCCATCGCCGAGGTGCTGCACAAGGGGCTGGGCGAGGACAAGTACCGGCCCGCTCCGCTGCTGCGCCAGTACGTGGACGCGGGCTGGCTGGGCCGCAAGACCAGGCGCGGCTTCTACTCCTACTGAGGTCCCCGATGGCTTACGAGAACATCCAGGTGTCGCGCGAAGGGCCGATCGCGACCATCACCGTGAACCGGCCGAAGGCGCTGAACGCGCTGAACAGCGCCACCCTGCGCGAGCTGCTGCAGGCCGTCCGGGAGTCGGCCGAGTCGAGCCGCGCCCTCATCCTGACCGGCGCGGGGGACAAGGCGTTCGTGGCCGGCGCCGACATCTCCGAGATGGCGCCGATGACTCCCTGGAGCGCGCGCGAGTTCAGCGAGCTCGGCCACGTGCTCACCGCCATGCTGGAGGACATTCCCTGCGCGACCATCGCGGCGGTGAACGGGTACGCGCTGGGCGGCGGGCTCGAGCTGGCGGTGGCCTGCGACATGATCTACGCCAGCGAGAACGCGAAGGTCGGGTTCCCCGAAGTCACGCTGGGGATCACCCCCGGCTTCGGAGGCACGCAGCGCCTGGTGCGCCTGGTGGGCAAGCTGCGCGCGAAGGAGATCATCTTCACCGGCGACATGGTGGACGCCAAGCAGGCCCTGGAGATCGGCCTGGTGAACGCGGTCCTCCCCCGCGCGGAGCTGATGGCGCATTGCCGGAAGGTGGCGGAGAAGATCGCCACCCGAGGCCCGCTCGCGGTCGCCCGGGCAAAGCGCCTGGTGGAGCGCGGCTACGACATCCCGCTCCGGGCGGCGAACCGCCAGGAGGCGGAGACGTTCGCGCTGCTCTTCGATACCCAGGATCGCGCCGAGGGCATGCGCGCGTTCCTGGAAAAGAGGCCCGCCAGGTTCGTCGGAAAGTGAAGTAGGGTGAGAGGTACCATGGACTTCTCCCTCACCGACGAGCAGCAGCGGCTGGTCGACACCGCGCGCAAGTTCAGCCGCGAGCGCATCATCCCGGTCGCGCAGAAGCTCGACGAGCACGGCACCTTCCCCAGCGAGATCTGCAAGGCAGGCTGGGAGCTCGGCCTGATGAACGCCGAGATCCCGACCGAGTACGGAGGCCTGGGACTCTCCTGCACCGACCACGTGCTGATGCTGGAGGAGATCAACTACGGCTGCGCGGGGATCGGGACCACGCTGGCCGGCAACAACCTCGCCGCCATGCCGCTCATCCTCGCCGGGACCGAGGAGCAGAAGAAGCGGTATCTCGGCGCGCTCACCGAGGCGCCCGTCTTCGCCGCCTACGCCTGCAGCGAGCCGGACGCGGGCTCGGATGTCGCCGGCATGCGCGCCAACGTGAGGAAGGTGGGCGACGAGTACGTGCTGAACGGCCAGAAGCGCTGGATCACCAACGGCGGCTACGCCAGCTGGTACACGACCTTCGCGCGCATCGGCGACCCGAAGGACCGGCACAAGGGCATCACCTGCTTCGCGCTGCCGCGGGACACGCCCGGGGTTTCCGTCGGCAAGAAGGAGGACAAGCTCGGGCAACGCGCCTCCAACACCACCGACGTGCTCTTCGACGACGTGAAGCTGACGCGCGCGAACCTGGTCGGCGCCGAGGGCGAGGGGTTCAAGATCGCGATGAAGACCTTCGACCGCTCCCGGCCGTGGATCGCCGCCGCCGCGACCGGCATCATGCGGCGCGCGCTCGACGAATGCCGGCGGTACGCGCTCGAGCGCAAGGCTTTTGGCCAGCCGATCGCGCAGTTCCAGGCGGTCCAGTTCATGCTGGCCGAGATGGCGATGAAGTACGAGGCCACCCGCCTGCTGATGCTCAAGGCCGCGTGGAGCATCGCGCAGGGGAAGCTCGACGCCATCGAGTCGAGCTACGCCAAGGCGTTCGGCGCCGACAGCGCGATGGCGGTGGCCACCGATGCTGTCCAGATCTTTGGCGGGTACGGCTACACCAAAGAGTACCCGGTGGAAAAGCTGATGCGGGACGCGAAGCTCCTGCAGATCTATGAAGGGACTTCGCAGATCCAGCGCATGGTGATCGCCCGGAACCTGCTCGCCCAGGCCGGGTGACGGCCGTTACCTCCGATTGCCGCAGTGCGGCATGCGGGATCGGACATCCGCCAGTTGACCGACCCCGTTTGGCGGAAGCGGGCGACCCGTGTACTATGCAAAATCTCACATTGTCCCCGCTGCACGCCTCTACTCCTCCATGCAGATCGATTTCACCGAAGAGCAGAAGCTGCTGCGCGACACCTGCCGCGATTTCGCGGACAAGGAGCTGCGGCCCAACGCGAAGCGGTGGGACCGCGAGCATCGCTATCCCGCCGACGCGGTGAAGAAGGCGGTCGAGCTCGGCCTCGCGGGGGTGGCGGTGCCGGCCGACCAGGGCGGCGCGGGCATGGACAACGTCGCCTACGCGCTCGCCATCGAGGAGATCTCCCGCGGCTGCGCGTCGGTGGGAGTGACGCTGAGCGTGAACAACTCGCTCTACTGCGACCCGGTGCTGAGGTACGGCACGGCCGAGCAGAAGGAGCGCTGGCTGAAGCCGTTCGCCAGCGGCGAGAAGATGGGCTGCTTCGGCCTCACCGAGCCGCAAGCAGGCAGCGACGCGGCGGAGCAGCGCACCACCGCCGTGCGGAAGCGGAGGGCGACGGCAACGCCTTTGCCCGGGCCGGAGCCGGTCACGGCGGAGGCATACGGTGACAAGTACGTCATCAACGGCACGAAAAACTGGATCACCAACGGCCCCATCGCCGACGCCATCGTCCTCTTCACCATGACCGACCTCTCGAAGGGGACCAAGGGCATCACCGCCTTCGTGGTCGACGCCAGCACGCCGGGGTTCCTGCGGCAGAAGACCGACGAGAAGCTCGGCATCTGCGCCAGCCCCTCCTGCACCATCTTCTTCGAGGACATGGAAGTCCCTCTGGCCCAGCGGCTCGGCGCCGAGGGCGAGGGCTTCAAGATCGCCATGAGCACCCTCGACGGCGGGCGCATCGGCATCGCCGCCCAGGCCATCGGCATCGCCCGGGCCGCCTTCGAGGAAGCGCGCGACTACGCGAAGGTGCGCAAGACCTTCGACGTCCCCATCGCGCAGCATCAGGCGATCCAGTTCATGCTCGCGGACATGGCCACCGAGCTGGAGGCGGCGCGGCTGCTCACCCTGCGCGCCGCGAGCCTCAAGGATCGCGGGGCGCGCCACACGCGCGAGTCGAGCATGGCGAAGCTCTTCGCCTCCGAGGCCGCCAATCGCGTCGCCGACAAGGCGGTCCAGATCCACGGCGGGATGGGGTACTCGAAGGAGCTCGACGTGGAGCGGCACTTCCGCGACGCGCGCATCACCGAGATCTACGAGGGGACCAGCGAGATCCAGCGCCTGGTCATCTCCAACGCATTGCTCAGATAGGGCCGACGGACGCCACGGGGGTGGGTCAAATGGCCGTGCAGGGTGCAGCACAAAGGGAAGGCTGGACCGCGGGCGCGGAGGTGCTCGATCGGCTCACGCCCCGCCAGACGTTTTGCGGTCCGCTCCTCTCGGCCATGCTGTTCGGGGGCGGGGGGGCCGGCATCTCGGATGTGTACGTGCACATCCGTGACATCGTGTCGCTTTCGGCGCGCGACTGGGAGTCGAATCCGCTCGAGCGGCGGCTGGCGCGGTGGCACACCTCCCTGGCGCGGGCCATCAACGACTTCGTGCGGGTGGGCGTGCTGCGCGAGGAGGGTCAGGCCCGCTGGTCTTTGACCGACAAGGGGCTGGCCGTGGCGCGCGAGTTCGGACTCATCTCTCGCGACGGAGTGCTGATCGACCGGGCGCTCCTGCGCAAGCAGCTGATCGACCTCGCGCTCGAGTTCGAGAAGATGTACCGGGTGGTCTCGCGGCCCGGGCCGGCGCCTGTCCAGGCAGTCGGGCTGGAGAAGTAGCGTACGAGACGGCGCGCCGGCTTTTTTGCTGCGGGCGAAAGCCCCGCGCTGTAGTGTCCGCGCCCCATGTTCGAGCCCGACGAGCACCAGCGCCTGGTGCGGGAGACCGCGCGCAAGTACGCGCAGGACTCGCTCGTCCCCGTCGCCGCCCAGCTCGACCGCGAGGGCCGTTTCCCGGCCGAGCAGCTGCGCGAGCTGGCCGACCTGGGGATGATGGGCGTGAACATCCCCGAGGAGTACGGCGGAGCGCAGGCCGGGGCGGTCGCCTACGCCCTGGCGATGATGGAGATCGCGCAGGGCTGCGCCTCGACCGCGCTCACCATGGCGGTCACCAACATGGTGGGCGAAACGATCGTGAAGTTCGGCACGCCGGAGCAGCGGCGAAGGTACGTCCCCGAGCTGACCAGCGGCCGGTTCGCGGCGGGGAGCTTCGGCCTCTCCGAGCCGTCCGGCGGGTCGGATGCGGCGGCGCTGCGCACCTGGGCGCGGCGGGACGGCTCGGGATGGGTGCTGAATGGCGAGAAGCAGTGGATCACCTCGGGCGACCGGGCCGGGGTGATCATCGTCTGGGCGCGCACGCAGCCCGGGCCCGGTTCGCACGGCATCTCCGCATTCCTGGTCGAGGGCGGCCAGCCCGGCCTGCGCGTGGGCAAGCACGAGGACAAGATGGGCCTGCGCGCCTCGACCACCGTCTCGCTGGCGTTCGAGGACATGCGCCTGCGCGAAGGCCAGCTCCTGGGCGAGGAGGGGCACGGGTTCCCCATCGCCATGGCGGCGCTGGACGGGGGGCGGATCGGGATCGCTTCGCACGCGGTGGGCATCGGGATCGCGGCGGTGCGCGCCTCGCTGAAGTACGCGAAGGAGCGCCGCGCCTTCGGGCAACCGATCGGCGACTTACAGGCCATCCGGTTCATGCTGGCCGATTGCGATACGCAGATGGAGGCGGGCCGGCTGCTCGCCCTGAACGCGGCGGCGCTCAAGGAGCGAGGCCGGCCGTTCTCCCGCGAGGGGTCGATGGCGAAGCTCTTCGCCGCCGAGGCGGCGAATCGCGTCTGCGACGCCGCCGTGCAGATCCACGGAGGTTACGGGTACATCGACGAGTTCCCGGTCGAGCGCTACTACCGCGACGTGCGGGCGAGCACCCTGTACGAAGGTACCAGTGAAGTGCAGCGCCTGGTGATCTCGCGGGACCTGCTCAAGGACTGAGGCGACGCGCGAGGTGAAACGCCACCCCGTCCCAGAGCGCGAACGGCGCGCAGCCGGACACGAGCACGTCGAAGCCGGCCGCACGGGCCAGCCGCAGCACGTCCGCACGGTCCGCCGCCACGTCGCCGCGGTACGAGAAGTTGACGAGGACGAAGTCGCCGCCGTCGCGCAGCACGCGATGCGCCTCCCGGAAGTACGACGCGACCGACGCCTCGCCCACCTCGACCACGTAAGGGAAGGAGTCGACCGCCAGGACGACGTCGACGGAGCCGTCGCCGCGCATCGAGAGATCGACGCCATCGCAGACGGCGAATTGGACGTTCGGCAGCCCGGCGCAGCGGCGCCGGGCCGCGGCGATCATGCCCGGCGAGATGTCGATGCCCCATACGCAGCCGACCAGCGGCGCCAGCCGCGCGGCGACGCGGCCGATGCCGCACCCGACGTCGAGTACGGCGCGGCCCGGCCTCGCGACGCCCCACTGCTGGAGCGTCCGCACGAGCTCCTCCGACGCGGCGGCCAGCAGCGCCGGGCTGCCGAGCGAGTAGAGCGCCACGCTCGCTTCCTCGCTCTCGGCCACGAACCGGTCGAAGAGACGTCGCGTGCGCGCGATCACGTGATCGGGGCGCGCCGGGGCGGACGGACGCTCGAGCTCCTCGCGCAGGACCTGCCCGATCCGCGCGCACCCGGCGCCGATCTCCGGGAGCAGGGCGCGCAGCGCGCGCAGGCGCTCGTGCTGCGCGCCACTCCCGTCCGGGCGCGACGCCTCGGCAGGCGGCGACGCTCGCTCGACGGCATCACGCACCGCCGCCGCGTCGCCGCAGGCCACCAACAGCCGCGCGAGCGCCACCGGGGCAGACATCTCCCCCGACAGGTAGCGGGCGATGGTCGCGCCGAGTGAAGGGATGGGCGCGTCAGGTCGTCCGGTGCCATGTGCCGCGCGCTCCACCGTCTACCGGGCGGGCCTGTCGCCGGCGGCCCCGGCGTGCCGCAGCCGCAATCCCGCGTTCGGCCGCCTCTCGGCGCTCCACTCGTACTTGTACGACTCCGTGCCGCGGAGCATGTCGAGCTCGCGCGCCCCTTCGTGGATGGCTTGCTCGATCGCGTACTGCAGGATGAGCACGCCCGGGCTACAGAAGTCGGCGCTCGGGTCGAGCCCACTCAGGTACATGCACGCGCGGTCGCGATGGGCGAAGCCATGGAGGACCGCGATGGGCGCGCCACGGAGCCGGAGCGCATGGAGCCGGAGCCAGCCGCGGCGCAGGAACCCGGCCGCGGCCACCTGGTGGAACCGGCGCAGCCGCGGATCGGACAGGACGCCCGGCTCGCCGCGCTCCTCCCAGCGCAGGGAGTGCAACCGGACGAGTGCCTCGAGCAGCTCGGGGAGGCTCCGTTCGTCGGCGGTGACGAACTGCGCGTCCCCCGCCCGCCCGAGCCGGTTGCGGGCGTTGCGGAGGCGGCGCCGGAACCGCCACGAGAGCGACGCCGGCAGGGCGTCCACGGTGGCCGGCAGCGAGAGCACCGTGCACGACGAGCTCGGGTACCGCTCGACCGACAGCTCTGGGGGGCACGGCGCGGCGAGCAGGGGCGAGGCGGCGCGCAGCTCGAGGAACTCCCCCGCGTCCCACCGGCTCCGCTCCTCGGCGATGTGCCGCAGGAGCAGCGCGGCCCCGGCATCGGCGAGCTCCGGCTCCAGGAGCACGTCCTCGTAATCGGAGATCCCCGCGCCGAGCATGGCCAGGCGGCGCCGGCCGTCCAGCCCGCAGTAGATGAAGAGCGGCGCG
>Ga0137394_10003974_pt1 | contig 11165 bp, 10 predicted proteins | sample czobulk116metaG_FD_108278 | JGI IMG/M metagenome (GOLD analysis project Ga0137394, IMG submission 108278) | Vadose zone soil microbial communities from Angelo Coast Range Reserve, California, USA - czobulk1.16 metaG | ecosystem: Environmental > Terrestrial > Soil > Vadose zone | place: USA... | reverse complement strand
GGACGACGCGCAGAAGCCCGGCAAGCTGATCGGCTCCGGCCCGTGGAAGCTCAAGGAGTTCAAGCCGAACATCTCGATCGAGTACGTGCGCAACCCCACTTACTTCAAGAAGGGCCTGCCGTACTTCGACGGCATGAACTTCACGATCGTCCGCGACTACAACCGCCGCCTGGCGGCGATGCAGGTGGGCCAGGCCCACACCACCGAGGGGCCGACCATCGGGTCGTACGGCACCGAGGACCCCATGCGGATGCAGCGGGAGACCAAGGGCCGCGTGCGGGCCGTCTACATCCCCGAGGCCGTCCAGACCTATCTGGTCTTGCACATGAACAAGCCGCCCTTTCAGGACGCGCGGGTCAGACGGGCGGTGTTGCTGGCCATCGATCGGCAGGAGCTGACGAAGATCGTACGGTGCGCGGAGTCCTTCGGCTGCTTCGGCTCGGTCGGAACGTTCCTGCCGAACAAGGGCGGAAAGATCGTCGAGTCCCCGGAGGATCTCGCGTTGGCCAAGGGGTGGCGGCAACCGAAGGCCCAGGATCTCGCCGAGGCCAAGGCGCTGCTGGCGGCGGCCGGCTACCCCAACGGTTTCAAGGCCACCCTCAACATCGGCAACCCGCCCGTCGTCGTCAAGCTCGGCGAGGTGGTCGCCGAGCAGCTGCGCAAGAATCTCGGCGTCGACTTCTCGGTCGAGCCGGTGGACCGCGCCACGCAGGTTGATCGCATCATCCGCGAAACGCACCACGCCTCGTTCGACTCGTCCGGTGTCATCATTCTCGACCCGGCCGACTACCTGAACCAGCACTTCCTGGGCATCGGCGGCCAGAAGAATCCCGACAGCTGGAAGAATCCGCGATTGAGCGAGATCATCCAGGCCCAGGCCAGGGAGCTCGATCCGGGTAAGCGGCTGCGCCTGTTCAAGGAAGCGGTGGAGATCCTGCGCGGGGGCGAGAGCCACGTGGTGCCGCTGAGCTGGGGGTCGTCGGGCGGCATGATGGACTACCGGCTTCAGAACTTCCACGTCCCCGGGTCCGAGCAGATCGTGAAGCACTTCGAGCACGTGTGGTGGGACCCCGAGGCTCCGATGCCGAAGAACTGATCGCGCTGATGTGCGCGCCGCAGGCCGTCGCGGGGCTGGGGCCCCGCCGGCCGAGGCGCGCCTATGGATAAGACCCATGGGCAAGTACGCGCTGCGCCGGATGGTGCTCTTCGTTCCCACGCTACTGGTGGCGACGATCCTGGTGTTCGCGCTCTTCTGGATCGTCCCCGGCGACCCCGCCATCACGATCCTGGCCGGCGGCGAAGGCGACAGCGGCGCGGTCTCATCGGAGCAGCTCCAGCAGCTGCGGCAGAAGCTCGGCCTCGACCGACCCCTCTACGTCCAGTACGCGAGCTGGCTCGGGAACGTGCTGCGCGGCGACCTGGGCACGTCCCTGTGGTACAAGACGCCGGTCTGGAGCCAGCTGAAGGACCGGTTTCTCGTCACCATGGAGCTGGCGATCATGGCGATCCTCCTGGCCGTCGGCGCGGCGGTCCCGCTGGGCATCGTCTCGGCGGTGAAGCAGGACACGGGGCTCGACTATCTCAGCCGGATCTTCTCCAGCATCGGCATCGCGCTCCCGACGTTCTGGTTCGGGATCCTCATCGTGTACGCTCTCGCTACCTTCTTCGAGTGGCTCCCACCCCTGGGCTACGCGACCCTGTGGGACGATCCTCTGCTCAATCTTCAGCAGCTGTTCCTCCCGGCCCTGACGCTCGCGTTCAACGATCTCGCCTTCACGGCCCGGGTGACGCGCTCGTCGATGCTGGAGGTGATGCGGGAGGATTATCTGAGGACCGCGCGCGCCAAGGGCCTCGTCGAGATCGCCGTCGTCGGCCGCCACGCGCTCAAGAACGCGCTCCTGCCGGTCCTGACCGTCTCTGGTTATCAATTCGCGCGGCTTCTCGGCGGCGTGATCATCGTCGAGTCCATCTTCGCCGTGCCGGGCATGGGAACATTGTTGATCGACAGCATCATCCACCGGGATTTCATCGTGCTCCAGGCGATCGTGGTCCTCATCGCGGCGGTCGTGCTCACCCTGAACTTGCTGATCGACCTCTCGTACGGCGTGCTCGATCCCAGGGTCCGATACCAGTAACGCGATGCCGCGCGAGGACGGGATGCTGACGGGCCGGGAGGCGGTAGTCGCGAGGGCCATCGCCGACACGCGTCCCGGGGCGCCGGCGAGCGCCCCCTGGACTGCCCTGACCAGGTTCGCGAGACGCAAGCCGCTGGGGGCCGTGGGAGGTCTCATCGTCCTGGCGCTCGTCCTGACAGCGCTTCTCGCGCCGCTGATCTCCCCGCACGATCCCCGCCGGATCATCAGAGAGGCGGACAATCGCGTCCCGGTCTACGTGGCACCGAGCCCGGCCTATCCCATGGGGACAGACCACGTTGGACGAGACATCTTGAGCCGGATCATCTACGGCGCCCGGATCTCGCTGTACGTCGGCCTCGGCTCGGTCTTGATCGGAGTGACCGGCTGGTTCCTCGTCGGCATGATCTCGGCCTACGCCGGGCCCCGGATCGACCTCGTCGTACAGCGCGTGGTGGACGCGATGATGGCCGTCCCGGGCCTGATCGTCGTCCTGGCCATCATGGCCGTCCTGGGCTCGTCCCTGAACAACGTCATCATCGCGATCGTCATCGGCATGCTGGCGCCGGTGGTCCGCACGGTCAGGTCGCAGGTGCTGTCGGTGAAGGAGATGGAGTACGTTGTCGCCGCACGGGCCATCGGCGCGCGCTCGGCGCGCGTGGTCGTCCGACACATCATGCCCAACTGTCTGGCCATCTACCTGATCCTGGCCACCTACTATCTGGGCTTCGCCATCATCCTCGAGGCGTCGCTGAGCTTCCTCGGCGTCGGCGTGCCGCCCGACGTCCCGAGCTGGGGCGGGATGCTGACGGCCGCCGCGCAGGGGCACATCACGAAGGCGCCGTGGGCCGGGATCTTCCCCGGGCTCGCCATCTTCATCGTCGTGCTGGGCTTCAACCTGCTGGGCGATGCGCTGCGAGATGTGCTCGAGCCCAGGCTGCGCGGAGCGCGCCTCGGCGCGCGGCTCACGCGGTGACCTCGAAGCTCACGTGGTGACCTCGAAGCTCACGTGGTGAGGTAGCAATGGCCCAGCGACATGACTACGACTACGTCATCGTCGGCGCCGGCTCGGCGGGCTGCGTGCTCGCGTACCGGCTCACCGTCGATCCATCGATTCGCGTGCTGGTGCTGGAAGCCGGCGGGCGCGACACGCATCCCCTGATCCACGTCCCGATCGGGCTCGGCAAGATCTGGGAGCACCGGATGTTCGACTGGGGCTACGACACGGAGCCCGAGCCCGGGCTGGACAACCGCCGGATCGAGGCGATGCGCGGCAAGGTGCTCGGCGGCAGCTCGTCGATCAACGTCATGGCCTACGTGCGCGGCCACCGCGGCGACTACGACCGGTGGGCGCAGAACGGCTGCCGCGGCTGGTCGTACGCCGGTGTCCTCCCCTACTTCAAGCGTTGCGAGAGCTGGGAGAAGGGCGCGAACGCCTGGCGAGGCGGCGACGGCCCGCTGTCCGTCATCGGCACGCGCAATCGCGATCCGCTGTTCGACGGCTGGCTCGACGCCGCGCGCGAGGCGGACTGGCCGTTCACCGAGGACTACAACGGCAAGGAGCAGGAAGGCTTCGGACTTGGTCAGTGGACCATCAAGAACGGCCGGCGCTGCAGCGCTTCCGTCGCGTTCCTGCGGCCGGCGATGCGGCGGAACAACCTCACGGTCGAGACGAACGCGCTCGCGACGCGGGTCGTGCTCGACGGCGCGCGCGCGATCGGCGTCGAGTACGCGCGGGGCGGCCGGCTCCAGCAGGCGTTCGTGACTCGCGAGGTGCTGCTGACCGGCGGCGTGTTCAATACGCCACAGCTCCTGATGCTGTCGGGGATCGGCCCGGCCGATCATCTGCACGAGATGGGTATCACGCCGCGCGTGAGCCTGCGCGGGGTGGGCCAGAACCTCCAGGACCATCTCTCCGTCGACGTGCACCACGCGCGCCGCGGGCGCGGCCCGTTCCACGCCGAGATGCGGATGGATCGCACGGCGGTCAACATGGCGCGTGCCTATCTGTTCGGCACCGGGCCGGGCACCGTGCTGCCGAGCCGCCTGCACGCGTTTCTGAAGACACGACGCGAGCTCCCGGTGCCCGACATCCAGTTTCTCTTCCGCGGCGCGCCGGCGAAGGCGCATCCGTGGTTCCCGGGCATCACGCCGCCCTACGAGGACAGCTTCGGGCTGCGGCCGGTCATGCTGCACCCCGAGAGCCGCGGTGCGGTCCGTCTGAGCTCGGCGGATCCGACCGCGCCCGTCCGGATCATGCAGAACTTCCTGGCCTCCGAGCGGGACGTTCGGACGATCCGCGAGGGCGTGAAGCTCGGCCGCGACATCGCGAGCCGGAAGGGGCTCGAGCCCTTCCGCGGCCGCGAGACGGCGCCCGGGCCCGAGTGCCGCGCCGACGCCGAGATCGACGCGTTCGTGCGCCGCACCGCGATCACCGCCCATCACCCGTGCGCGACGTGTGCGATGGGCACCGGCGAGGACGCGGTGCTCGATCCGGCCCTCCGCGTGCGCGGCGTCGACGGGCTCCGGGTCGCGGATGCCTCGGCGATGCCCGATCTGGTCTCCGGCAACATCAACGCCTGCGTCCTGATGATCGCGGAGAAGGCGGCCGACCTCGTGCTCGGCCGCCCGCCGCTCACATAGAGGAGACATCGTGCCGAGAGCGCTGCCCGCGGATTACCGGTCGAAGGTCGAGAAGCCCGCCGATTTCGACGCCTTCTGGGGCGACGCGCTACGACAGGCGTCCAGCATTCCGCTCGAGCCCGAGGTCGTCCCCGATCCGCTGCGGACGTCGGGCGACATCGAGACCTTCCAGGTCTTCTACACGAGCATCGACCACGTGCGCATCGCCGCCTGGTACTGCCGCCCCACGCGCCGGGCCGGGCGCGCGCCGGCGATCATGCTCCTGCCGGGCTATCAGATGGACCCGCCGATTCCCAAGGAGTGGGCGCGGAAGGGCTACGCGGCGCTGTCGGTCGCGCCGCGCGGCAAGCTCCGCAGCAATCGCCAGTTCAACCCGGGCTATCCGAATCTCCTGACCCACAACATCGTCGACCGGCACACCTACGCCTATCGCGGGTTCTACGTCGACACCTGGCGAGGCATCGATTTCCTGCTCTCACGCCCCGAGGTCGACCCGGCGCGGCTCGGGGTGGTCGGCAGCAGCCAGGGCGGCGGCCTGACGATCACCACCGCCGCGATGCGCCCCGAGGTGCGCGCCGCGTCGGCCGGGGCGCCGTACCTCTGCGGCTTCGTCGACGCGATCGCGCTCACGCATACCTACCCCTACGAGGAGATCAACGACTATCTGCGCCTCTACCCGGAGCGCCGCGCGGACGTGGAGGAGACGCTCGCCTACTTCGACGGGATCAGCTTCGCCGACCGCATCGCGTGTCCGATCATCGTGAACGTCGGTCTGCAAGATAACGTGTGTCCGCCGGAGACGGGGTATGCGCTGTTCGACCGTATCGGCGCCGCCGACAAGCGCCTCTATCCCTACGCCGGTCACGGACACGACGCCGGACGCGTGCGACACACTGCCGTCGTCGACGCCTTCTTCGCGCGCCACCTTCAGGACGCGAGGTGAGCCGATGACCAACGCGGCCGTTCACGAGTACTGGCAGCAAGCGCTCGCCGAGCTGGCGCGCTGTCCCGCCTGTCCGGAGATCGAGTCGCTCGCCCTCAGGAGCACGGCCTTCGCGACACTCTACGGAGTGCGCCTCTCGAGCCTCGGGCCCTACCGGCTCTTCGGCTATCTGAGCATCCCGAAAGGCACCGGACCGTTTCCCGCGATCTACTACGCGCCGAAGTATCAGAGCGTGCTCGAGATCATTCCGCAGGGCACCGCGAACGTGCAGCGAAGCCGATACGTCACGTTCTCACTGGCGGGCCGGGGTCAGCGCAACGCCGACTCGCCCTACGCGGCCATGTTTCCCGGCCTGCTGACCGACGGTATCGACAACGCCGCGTCGTACCCGTTCCGCGGCATCGTCGCCGACAGCATCAGGGGGCTGGAATTCCTGCTCACGCGGCGCGAAGTCGACGCCGCGCGCGTCGTCGTGGCCGGCAACGACATGGCGCTCCTCACGGCGGCCCTGGCGAGCGGCGCCACGCGCGTGGTCACCGCACCCGCTCTGTTCTATCGAACGGCCGAGCTGGCCCCGAAGACCCAGGGGTATCCCCTCGAGGAGCTCAACGACTATCTGCGCCTGCACCCGGCGCGCGCCGATGCCGTGCGCCGCACGCTCGCCAGCTTCGACCTCGTGAGCCTCGCGCCGCGGGTCAGCGCCGCGACGCTCGTCATGGCCGGCGCGCCGGGCTCACTGCTCGACGCGGCGGCTCTGCGCCCGATGACGACGGCGCTGAAGGGCCCGGTCACCGTGTACGAATCCCAGCAATCGCTCTACAAGGACGGCCTGTACAGCGAGCGCTGGATGGCCGAGCAGTGCGGCATCGCGGACGTGCAGAGCATCCTGCCGGAGCACTGGCGGGATTGAGCGTCAGGGCGCGGCGCGCCGCCGCGTCCGGATGGCGGACGACGAGGCATCGATGCGGAACCGGCTCTCCGGGATCGGGGTGAAGAGCTGGCCGAATCCCGGAGGGATGGCCGCGTCCGCCAGCGAGCGCACCCGACCGGCGCCGTCGACGCGCACGGCCACCAGGAATCGGCAGCCGCGGTCGGCCATCTCGCGGAGCGCGGCGATCATGCGCGCCTCGTCGCCGTAGTACCGCGTCGCCACCAGCCGTTCGGCGGTGTCGGCGCCCACGATGAAGGTGACGGCGGGAAGCAGCCGCGACTTCTCGATGAACGTCGGCGCCCGCGTCAGCTCGACGCGGGCCCGGCCCGTGAACTGCGCCAGTCGCGTCCGGACGTCGCCGGCGGCGAGCGGCGGCTTGTCGACGTTGGTCACCGAGATCTCGAAGGCGACCGGCGCCCCGGTCATCTCCTCCGCGACGCGCGCCAGGAGCAAGTGCCCGTCGTGCAGCGGATTGAACGAGCCGGGCAGCACGCTGCGCGGCGGAGGCGAAGACCGGGCCAGCGTTCCGTCGGGCCACGCCGTCACCCGCTCGAGGGCGCCGGCGACGAGCTGATCGATCAGATCACTCACGCGCCGCCGCCGATTCCGTGTACCGCTCGTCGGCGTCGAGCAGGACCTGCGGCGAGGGGGCCTCGACTCCGCAGCCGCGAGCGAGCCACAAAACGACCGCGCGCGCGACCAGATCTTCCTCGCCCGGCCGATCGCGCCGCCCCTTCGCGAGCACGATCGAGCACGTCTCGCTGGACGCGGCGGTCGCCACCGCGATGTGGCAGCGGTGCTCGCCCTGCCGCGGTCGATCGGTGACGAGGCCCGCCGTGGCGCCGAGACCGATCAGCCTGGCGCCGGCCGGCGCCAGCTTCGCGGCCCGCGCGCGCGCCCGCCGCGCCATGGCGACCGCCGTCTCGACGCTGGAGGCCTGCTCCGGCTCGAACCCCACGAACTCGGTCAGGGCGCGCGAATCGTAAGGCACCACCGCTTCGAGCAGCAGGCGCGAGCCGCCGGGCACCCGCAGCAGCTCGGCGATCGCTCCGCTGCCGCCGCCCGTGATGGCGAGCACGGCCTGGCGGCCGGACGCGTGCATCGCGGCGATGATCTGCCGCCACGATGCGTCCAGCTGACGACGGGCCTCGGCGGAGTCCACGGCGGTCACGCTCTCCCCGCGGATGGTGGAAGAGATTCGTGGCGGAGTCAACGGCGTGCTAGTGTTTTTGGGGTCTCACCCGATCGGTCGCGGAGGTCTCCGATGTGCAAGCGCCTTCTCCTCGTGGCTTTGCCCGCGATCTTCCTGCTCTCGGCGTCGGCACCGGCGCAGGAGTCGCCGCCGACGTTCAACAACGAGGTCGTGCGCATCCTCCAGGCGCGCTGTCAGGCGTGTCACCGGCCGGGCGAGCACGCGCCGTTCTCGCTGATCACCTATCGTGACGCGTACGACAAGCGGGACGACATTCGCGACGCCGTCAAGGGCCGCGCGATGCCGCCGTGGAAGCCCGTCCCCGGGTTCGGCGAGTTCCTCGAGCCGCGCCGCCTCCCGGACGCCGAGCTCCGGACGCTGGTGGCCTGGATCGAGGCGGGCGCTCCGGAAGGCGATGCCGCCAAGCTCCCGGCGCCCCTGGTGTTCGGGACGGGTTGGCGCCTCGGACAGCCCGATCACATCCTCGAGATGCCCGAGCCCTTCACGGTGGCCGCGCGCGCGAGCGACCTCTACCGCTGCTTCGTGATCCCGACGGCGTTTGCCGAGGATCGCTGGGTCACCAGCGCCGAGTGGGCGCCGGGCGATCGAAAGATCGTCCACCACATCCTGTCCTACATCGACACGGGCACGGCGGCGGAGGCGCTCGATCGCGCCGATCCCGGCCCCGGCTACTCCTGCTTCGGCGGGCCCGGCTTCACGCCGGCCGGCGGCCTCTCCGGCTGGGCGCCCGGCATCCAGCCGCGGGTCATGTCGGATGGCGTCGGCATGCTGCTGCCGAGGGGGGCCAAGGTCGTGGTGCAGATGCACTACAACAACGAGTCCCCCGAGCGCCGTACCGATCGCACGCGCCTCGGCCTTCACTTCGCGAAGGGTCCGATCGACAAGCGGCAGCGCAGCATCGCGATCCTGGACCGCGCCTTCGCGATTCCGCCGGGGGCCACGCGCCACGAGGTGCGGGCGTCGTTCACGGTGCCGCCGGGCCGCGATCTCCACGCCAACTCGATCGCGCCGCACATGCACCTCCTGGGGCGGGAGATGAAGGTGACCGCGACGTACCCCGACGGGACGGTCCGCCCGCTGATCTACATCGACGACTGGGATTTCAACTGGCAGGGCAACTACACGTTCGCGCAGCCCGTCCCGCTCCCGGGCGGCACGCGCATCGACATGGTGGCGGTGTTCGACAACTCCGCCGAGAACCTTCGTCAGCCGAGCAAGCCGCCGCGCGAGGTGTACTGGGGCGAGGGGACCACCGACGAGATGGCGATCGTCTTCATCGGCATCACGGCCGACGGCGAGCGCATCGGCTGGCGCCCGCCCGCGAAGTGATGCGCACGGGCCGGTGAACCGGCCCGCCGGTCACCGATGTCCAGTCCCTATTTGCCGACGAGCCTCGCGACGACGGGGGCGAGGGTCTCCAGATAGGGCTCGAACGTGACGAAATAGGAAAGACCCCAGCGCTCGCGATGCGCGTGTAACGATTCCACCATCTCGTCGACGCTGCCGATCAGCGCGTAGGGAGCCTCGAGGATCTCCTCGGCGCTGAGCTCCTTCCAGCTCTTCCGCAGCTCCTCGGCCGCCTCGCGGCGGCGATCGGTCACGATCACTCGCTGGACCTGCGCGCTCAGCACGAGGTGACTGAATCGCTCGCCGGCCGCCTCCCGCACCACCCGCATGCGCTCGTCGATGGCGGCCGCCCGCCATCCGGACATGTCAGGGACCGTGCCGCCGCGAGTGAAGGTGATGCCCGTGAGATTCACGATGTCGGCTTCTCGCGCGGCCAGCGCGAGCAGGCGAGGCCCGTTGCCGCCGACGACGATGGGCGGATGCGGTCGCTGGACGGGAAGCGGATGGATCCGGTGACCCGTGACCCGATAATGCTGGCCGGCGAAATTCACTTCGGCGCCGCCGAGCAACCCCTTGATGATGACGAGCGCCTCGGCGAGGCGCTCGACCCTGATGCCTCCCCGATCGAAGCGGAGTCCGGCCTGCTCGTATTCGATCCGCATGTAGCCCGCGCCCAGCCCCAGGTCGAGCCGCCCATCCGTCAAGAGATCGATGGTCGCCGCCTCCCGCGCGAGCAGGACGGGATGGCGCAAATCGTTGTTGAGCACGTTGGTGCCGACCCTGAGGCGTTTCGTCGCGGCCGCGGCACTCATGACGGCCGGGATGGTGGCCAGCATGGCCGCCAGATGATCGGGCACCAGCAGCGTGGAGTATCCGAGCTCTTCGACCTTGCGCGCTTTGTCCTGCCACGCGGCCCGCGACGGGGCATCGCGGACGTTGACGCCGAAGCGGAACGGGTTCAATGCATCACGGACCCGCCGTCGACGTTCCACGCCTGACCGGTGACGTGATCGCTCTGCTCGGAGGCGAAGAACAGCGCCAGGCGGGCGATGTCGTCGGGGCGCGCGACGCGGCCGGTGGGCGGCATGCCCATCACCGGCGCGGACGGATCGCGCTCGGTGAGCGCCTTCTCGCGGCGCGAGGTCGATTCGCGGCGGCTCGTATCGACGCTGCCGGGACAGATCGCGTTGACGGTGATGCCGTGCGCCGCCAGCTCCTGGGCCATGACCTGCGTGAGCCCGATGATCCCGAACTTCGACGCCGTGTAGGCGCCGCGGCGCGCGGTGCCGCGCTTGCCCGCGACCGACGCCAGGTTGACGATGCGCCCGCTGCGCCGCGCGAGCATGTGCGGGATCACGGCGCGGCTCATCAGGAAGGTCCCCTTCAGATTGACGTCGAGCACGAGGTCCCATGCCTCTTCCGGCGTCTCCCAGACCAGGCGGCGATCGGCGCCGTGCGGCGCCGCGGCGTTGTTGACGAGCACGTCCACGCGGCCGAACCGCCCGAGCGCCTCGGCAACGAAGCGCTCGGCGTCGGCGGCGCGGCTCACGTCGCCGACCGTCGTGTGCACGCTGCGGCCCAGACCCTGGATCTCGCCGGCCAGGCTCTCGAGGCCCTTCCAGCCGACGCGGATCTCCTCGAGCCCCTCCTCGTTCTCGTTGCGCGTCCCGCCCGTCGCGATGTCGGTGGCGACGATATCGGCGCCGGCGCGGGCGAACGCGACCGAGAGGGCGCGGCCCATCCCGCGCACGCGACCACATCCGGTGATCAGCACGACCTTGCCGTCGAATTCGCTCACGGGACTCTCCTCCCCGTCATGCGGTCGGCCGCCACGCCCGCTTCGACATGGCGTCGACGTCGCTGATGACCTCCACGACCACCGGCGCGTTGGCCCCGAGCGCCTTCTCGAGCGCGGGCCGGATGTCGTCGGGGCGCTCGACGCGAATCCCGACGCAG
>Ga0137394_10003973_pt1 | contig 11166 bp, 8 predicted proteins | sample czobulk116metaG_FD_108278 | JGI IMG/M metagenome (GOLD analysis project Ga0137394, IMG submission 108278) | Vadose zone soil microbial communities from Angelo Coast Range Reserve, California, USA - czobulk1.16 metaG | ecosystem: Environmental > Terrestrial > Soil > Vadose zone | place: USA... | reverse complement strand
TCTTGCCGGCACCGTTGGGACCGATGAGTCCGAGGATGCGGCCCTCTTCGACGCGCAAATCGACGCCGTCCACCGCGATCGTTGTTCCGAACTCCTTCCGGAGACCACGTGCTTCTATGCATGCCATGGCTTCAGCGCTCCTCCTCTGCAGCATCCAACTTCGACCGGCGTTTTGCGGCAGCATCCAGTTCTTCCTGTGTCAGGCCGAGCCGCTGAATGGTTGCGTGGACCCGGGGCCATTCTTCGGCAAGGAACTTCTGGCGTTCGCCCTGCAGCAGCAGGTTGCGCGCGCCGGCATTGATGAACATGCCGAGGCCTCGTTTCGTTTCGACAAGCCCCTCGTCCACCAGTTGTTGATAGCCCTTCAGAACCGTGAGCGGATTGACGCGGTACTCGGCTGCGACACTGCGCACCGATGGCAGCACATCACCTTCCTTAAGAACTCCTTCGAGTATCATCGCCACGACACGGTCGCGAAGCTGGCGGTAAATGGGCTGACTGTCATTCCACTCACGATCCATCATGTGTTCCCAATAGCCTTTGGCAGGCCTCCAAAAAAGTCCGTTCTTTAGGAGGTCGGAGCTTTAGCTCCGACGTAAAGGCGGCGCCTTCAACGGGCTTCAGCCTCTCGAGGAACTCTTTTGTCATTTTTTCAGCAGCCTGTTAGTAAAGATACCCTTCCGTTATTTTGTGCGCTGCAGGTCGACGTGCGCGTGGACCGGCTTATCTCCAGGCATCATGTAAGTCCAGTCCTCGGTGTGATGGTTCAGGTCGACCACGGTAAAGATCGCATGGTGCATGTGTCCATACTCGGTGCTGCCGGCGACATCGAGAAAATCGAATTCCACGGTTTTTCCGTCCGGCGATGCCTTGCCTACCATCCGCGGCCGGTTTCCTGCGTCACAGTAATGCGTCAGGAGCAAGCGATCCCCATCTAGATAAAGCATGGTGATTGGATCGTCAGGTCTCCCGGCTCCCGTCATCTCATGCACGAGCGCGTTGCCCACGGAAGTCACGCGAAGCGAAACCTGCATGAGCTTGCCTTCGATCTCGGCTTGCTGCGGGACGGTTGTCACGTGGCCTTCCCAGGAACCCGCCAGAGTTTTCAGTTTGTCGAAGGATTTTTGCGCGTCCGACTTTTGCGCATCAGACTGGGCAAAAGCCACGGCGGTCAGCGCCACAAAAACAAGGACGGACAGCATAGGACGAAGAGATTTCATGTTTCATTCTCCTTAAGTCTCTTTCTCTCAGGTCAGGGTTTCCCTCGCGTACTGCGGTGCGAGCGATCTCTTTTGATCAATCTAGTGCTATAGTTGACTATAACAGTAGATCACATGTCAAGCCCTTTTTGATGGGGTCCAAAGTGCGGTCCAACTTGCCCGTTCTGAAGTGGTCAATTTCGGGGTTACACGGTACAGAATCAACGCTTCGTGTGAAAATTAACAGCCGAATGCTCTACCGCTGAGCTACCGGGGATCCGCGCAGGCAGATACGGTCGATCAACTACACAAGTTAGTATAGCGAAGCGCACGCAAAAGTCTCAACGAAGCGCTCCAGTTGCACCTAGTTTCTCTGCTCCCATGACCTTGACATAGCCGCATTCACGTTGTTAACTCCCCCCGCAAGGAGGCTCTTTCTCATGACACCTTTGGCGCGCTTCGTTGCCGCCCTTGTGACTGCAATTCTGACAATTGCTTCAAGCTCCGTCCTCTGGGCGCAGGATGCTTCTCACAAACTCACCGCCATGGACGAGTTCCAACTGCAGCTTCCGACGGACCCGCAGATCTCTCCCGATGGAAAGAAAATCGCCTACGTGCGCCGCTTCGCCGATCCCATGACCGACAAGCGCTACTCGAATCTCTGGATCATCAATACAGATGGAACGGACCATCGCCCGCTAACCACGGGCAACCGCAGCGATGCTTCTCCGCGCTGGTCGTCGGACGGCACGCGCCTGGCATACCTCTCCGATGCCGACGGCAAACAGCAACTCTACGTGCGCTGGACGGACACCGGCCAGACCGCGCGCATCACCAATCTCGAGCAGGCCCCCGATGCCATCGCCTGGTCCCCCGATGGGAAAATGCTCTCCTTCTCCTCTCTCGTTCTAGGCAAAGGACCACATATCGCCGATCTGCCCGCCCCGCCTTCCGGCGCAAAGTGGGCCGATTCTCCCACGGTTTACGATCGTTTGGTCTACCGTTTCAATGGCGCGGGCTATCTAAAACCCGGCTACATGCAGATTTTTGTCGTCAACGCAGAAGGTGGCGCACCGCGGCAAGTCACGAATGGCGATTTTCCCAACGGCGGCAATGAATTCGGTCCCTCGCGTGCCTCTTGGACCCCCGATGACAAGTACCTGATCGTTTCCGTCAATCGGCATCCCGAATCCGATCACGAATACCTCGATGATGAAGTCTACGAATTCAATGTCTCCGACGGTTCCGTGCGTCCGCTCACCAATCGCAAAGGACCGGATAATGCACCCGCCGTTTCTCCCAACGGAAAATTCATCGCTTACACGGGCTTTGATGATCGCTATCAGGGTCATCAGACCACAAAGCTCTATCTGATGAACCGCGATGGCACCGGCTCGCACTCCCTCTCCGATAAGCTCGATCGCGACGTCCAGGACCCACAATGGGCTCCCGACAACACCGGCATGTACTTCCGTTACGACGATCAAGGCGATTCCAAAGTTGGCTTCTATCTCGTCGACGGAACCTTCAAGAAAATTGCCGATCACCTCGCTGCCACAACGGGCGCCGGCGGCAGCGGCACCTTCTCCCTCGCCCGTACGGGCATGATCGCCCTCACTTATGGGCGTCCGGACAATCCCGGCGATGTCGCCATCCTCAACAACGGCGCTATGAAAGTCCTGACTTCTCTCAATGAAGAACTCCTCACGCAAAAAAAACCAGGTCACGTCGAAGAGATCTCGTTCGAATCGTCAAAGGACAACCGCAAGATTCAGGGTTGGATCGTCCAGCCTCCGGATTTCGATCCTTCCAAAAAGTATGCTCTTGTTCTGGAGATTCACGGCGGTCCTTTCGCCGACTATGGCGACCGTTTTGACCTTGAAAAACAAGTGCTGGCTTCCCGCGGCTACGTCGTTCTCTACACCAACCCGCGCGGCAGCACCAGCTACGGCGAAGAATTTTCCAACCTCATTCACCATGCCTATCCGGGCGACGATTTTTACGACCTGAACAGCGGCGTCGACGCCGTTATCGCCAAGGGCTACATCGACACGAACAATCTCTTTGTCACCGGCGGCAGCGGTGGCGGGGTTCTCACCTGCTGGACCATCGAGCACACCGATCGTTTCCGCGCGGCCGCTTCGCTCTACCCCGTCATCAATTGGTATAGCTTCGCTCTCACCTCTGACATCCCCTTCATTACCAAATACTGGTTTCCCGGCCTTCCCTGGGACAACACCGACAATTACATGCAGCGCTCTCTCACCAATCTCGTCGCCAAAGTCAAAACGCCCACATTAGTCATGACCGGCGAAGCCGACTATCGCACTCCCATTTCTGAGGCCGAGCAATTCTACGAAGCTCTCAAACTCCTTAACGTGGATACTGTTCTTGTCCGAGTTCCCGAAGAGCCCCACGGAATCAGCCGCCGCCCCAGCCACCACATCGCCAAAATGCTGTATATTGCGGGCTGGTTCGAACAGCACAAATCGAAGAACTAGCCGCGGTGAGAGAAAGATCGCGCACCAAGGGATATCTCCAAGAAGCTGGGATTTATGCTGTATTTATCTTGGCCGCTCTATAGGTAATGCTGGGGTTCGGTCTCAAGACCACGGCTATCAAGCCAGAGAGAGAAAACGTCATGCGTAAAAGTTTCGCGCTTCTTGCAATCGTCGGCTCGCTCTCAGTTGCGATCATCTTTTGTGCCGTGTCATTCTCGCGCGCGGCCGCGCCGGCACCCGCCGGTTCCGGCTATCACGTCATCAAGACGGTCCCGGTCGGCGGCGAGGGAGGCTGGGACTACGTCTACGTGGACAGTGACGCCCGCCGCATCTACATTTCGCGCGGCACGCACGTCGTCGTTGTCGATGCAGACACCTACGCCGTCGTTGGCGACATCCCCGACACCGCAGGCGTCCATGGCATCGCTGTCGCTTCCGACCCCGGCCGCGGCTTCACCAGCAACGGTCGTTCGAACGATGTGACCATCTTCGACCTCAAGACACTCAAGTCCCTCGGAACCGTCAAGACAGGTGCGAATCCCGACGCCATCATCTACGATTCCGTCACCAAGCGGGTGTTCACCTTCAACGGCCGCGGCAAGAACGCCACCGCGATCAACGCCGCGGATGGTACGGTGGCTGGCACGATAGATCTGCGTGGAAAGCCGGAATTCGCAGTGGCCGACGGCAAGGGCAATGTCTATGCGAACAACGAGGATACATCCGAGCTCCATCATCTCGATGCGCAGAGCCTCAAGGAACTCCATCACTGGCCGCTCGCGCCTTGCAAATCGCCTTCCGGCCTCGCCATGGACCTCGGCGCTCGGCGCCTGTTTTCCGTCTGCGACGAAAAAGTCATGGCCGTCGTGAACGCGGATACCGGCAAAGTCGTCGCCACGCCCGCCATCTGCGATGGCCCGGATGCCGCCGCCTTCGATCCCTCGACCGGTTATGCGTTCGCTTCCTGCGGCGACGGCAACCTCACCGTCATCCACGAGGATTCGCCCGACAAGTACACCGTCGTTGAGAATGTCCCCACAAAGAAGTCCGCCCGCACCATGGGTCTCGACCTAAAGACCCACAACATCTTTCTACCGGCCGCCGACTTCGATCCGCCTGCTCCCGGCGAACGCCGTGGCAAGATGAAGCCGGGCTCCTTCGTTCTTCTTGTAGTTTCCAGGTAAAGTTCGAAGAGGGGGTGGCAAGAAGGGAGTCACCCCCACTCCTGCCGAAACGTTTGTTTCACTCTCCTCCGGCTCCTTAGGCTCAGAATGTAGCCGCAACTCGTGTCCTTGGAGACATTTGGCGCTTGACCTCTTCTTTTGACTACCTTTGCGCGAATATGGCCCTGCAAACAAGCGTTGCTATTTTTTGGTTTCGTCAAATTTGTTATTGACACCTCTCCGACTGCCGGTGTATTGCAGGACGCACAGTTTGCAGGAGTGGGGCCTCCGAGTGGTTAATTATTACCAATTTTCTCCGGCCGCCTGTCGATTTATCTGTTCAATCTCGGTGTGCTTCTCGGGCGCGAACTTGCTGAACGCTCAACGCGAGTTCTTTACGGCTCGGACCTCTAGTTTAAACTCCGTGGCCAGTCTTCGATCCCGCCGGAATTCCGCCCCTGCTCGTCAACTGATTCGGTGGTGGGAGGTAGCATGAAATTTTCCGCAAGGTTTGCAATCGGATTTGTCTTAGTGACGGTATCACTCTCCTCGGTCCCGGTACGGGCGCAGACCGCCAATACGGCTCTCGTTTTGGGCATTGTGACTGATGCGGCCAGCGGAGTCGTTCCGGATGCGGCCGTCAGTTTGACAAATACGGCCACAAATGAAACCAAAACAGCGACCACCAATTCCTCAGGGCAGTACGCTTTCCCGAACATGGCGCCGGGTTCCTATATGCTCAAAATCTCGAAGACCGGTTTCGCCACCACAACTTTCTCTAATATTCAATTAAACGTAACCAAGAGTTACACCTACGACGTCAAGCTGGAAGTCAGCTCAGGTAAAGAGATTGTCGAGGTTACGGCTGGAGCCGTCGCTGAGCTCCAGACGACTGACGCTGTCGTGGGAAATGTAATCGGCGGTGAAGTCCTCTCACGCCTGCCGACGCTCAATCGTGATGCGACCGAATTGCTCACATTGCAACCAGGATCAACACCGTATGACAGCACGCAGGTCGGTTTTGGGAACAGTGGCGGTACCATCGCGGGCGCGCGCAGCGATCAAAATACGGTAATCCTCGACGGCATCGACATCACAGATAACTCTTTGGGGGGAGGCGGTCTAAATACGCCCATCATTCCAGTCGGAGTTGAGAGCGTGGATGAATTTCGCGTGGCAACGACGAACACGAACGCGTCGTTTGGACGAGCCTCCGGCGGGCAGCTGGTGTTTTACAGCAAGTCTGGCGGGAACCAATATCATGGAAGCTTGTACTGGTTTCATCAGAACGACAACCTGAATGCGAACTCCTGGACCAATAACCGTACGAAAGTAAAGAAGGCTGAGCAGAAGGACAACCGAGGGGGCGTCAGCGCGGGCGGGCCCATCCTCAAAAACAAGACATTCGTCTTTGGCAGCTACGAAAGAAGGCGGTTCCCACAGTCCTTTGACGTCTTCCGCATCGTGCCGACTGGCGCTCTGAGAAATGGAAATCTCACCTTCCAGGACGCCGCTGGAAACACGGTGATCTATCCCATTGCTTCCTTCGACCCGCGCGGTTTGGGGATGAGCCCCACCATACAAGCGCTCTGGAACCTTGAGTCGAGCGGGAGTGACCCGAGCGTGCAGGGAGCGGATGGTTTCAACACGACGGGATTCCGCGCCACGGTGGCCGCGCCTCACATAAACGATACAACGACTTTCAAACTGGATCATAAATTCAGTGAGAAGGTCCACTTTTACGGCCGGTATATCTACTCCCGCGATTTACAGGCAACCCAATTCCAGCTCGACATACGCGGCGATAAGGCTGTGCCCCTGTCCGGAAGCCAAAACCGGGGCGATGCAATAATTGGCACGCTTGCCTGGCAGTTCAGCAATAATTTGAATAGCGCGCTCCACGTTGGCTGGGTACGGCAGCGATCGAATTTTCCGGGCTTTGGGCCATCCGACTCGGCAACCTTGCTCAAGCTGCCGGGAACAGCATCTCCAGGGAGCACGCCGAATATCGCGCTAGCCCCTGGTCTTGCGGCCACGGGATTGATTGATGCACCGATTGATGTGGATACGCAGCGCGCCCGGACGCAATCTCTCCTCCAACGAAACAAGCAGTACAGCTACGACCTCACTTGGACTAAGGGAAAGCACATTCTTACGTTCGGCCTGGATTGGCGCTGGATCCCCACGGAGCATGTCCGGAATGACAAGGTCATCGGCTCATTGACCTCACTAGTTGCTACCGAGGATTCCACGCTTGCCGCGACAACTCTGCGCATCCCGACCAGTGACCGCCCGCCGACCTGCGGAGTTGGCGTGACCACAAATTGCCTTCAGCCTGGCGACATCACGCGCTGGAATCGTCTCTACGCAGCTGCGCTTGGGTTGGTGGACAACGTCGCCGTCCTCGCGACACGAGATGGCAGTTTGAAGCCGCTGCCATTTGGCGAGCCGCTCGTGGGCGACACGACGAATCGGGCACAGAGCTTCTACGCCCAAGACACGTGGCGTATCAAGCCTTCCGTGACGCTGACCTACGGCTTGTCGTATGGCTGGCAAACAACTCCGCACGAAAAACTTGGGCGGCAGACTCTGATTGTGGATGCCGTTAGCAACAAAGTTCTCAGCGCACAGGACTACCTCGATGCCAAGGAGAAGGCGGCGGCGAACGGCCAAATCTACAATCCCCAGCTCGGGTACCTACCTGTTGGAAAGACTGGCAGGTCGGATGTGTTCACAACGGACTATGGGGACGTAGCCCCTCGTGTGGCGCTGGCCTGGAATCCCAGTTTCAGCCGCGGTGCGCTGGGCCGCATGTTTGGCGAACGGAAGACTGTTGTCCGAGGAGGTTATGGAATTGCGTATGACCGGATCAACACCGTCGGAAGCGTGATCATCCCGATGCTGGGAGTAGGCTTCGCCCAAACGCTGACGGTGGTGGCGCCGGCGTGCGACATCAACGGCTCACCAGCGCCAGGGACGGCTCCCTGCAATCCTACCTCGGGGAATCCGGCCCTGTCGTCGTTCCGGGTGGGGCAGGATGGGGTAATCCCTTTGCCGGTCAACACTGCCGTCACGGCCCCTGTGATCCCGCAAACCCCTCTGGGCGAGATTCTCAGCTTCCAGAATGATCCCGATTTTTCCGTCGGCCGCAGCCACATGCTCGACCTCTCCATCCAGCGCGAGCTGCCGGCAAACATGATCATGGAAATCGGCTACGTCGGGAAGCTGGGACGCAACCTGCTCAACAACGTGAACTTCAATTCTTCCCCGATCAATTTCAAGGACACGGCATCGGGGCGTACCTTTGCGCAGGCTTTTGACGCCGTAGCAACCCAGGTCCGATCTGGGGCGCCGGTCACGAATGAGCCTTGGTTCGAGAATCAGCTCCCAGGTCTCGATGCCGCGATTTGCGCAGGCGCCTTTGCAGGCTCAAATACTCAATGCCTGGTGGCTGCCGCCGGCGCCGGGAACTTTAATGATGGCCTGGTTTCCTCGCTCTTCCTGACGATGGATTTCCTGCGGCCTGCGCTGGGATTGGCGCCTTATAGCAATCTGCAGGTCCTGGACCTCTTCGTCAGAACCCATCGCGACCGGTCGAACTATCATTCCATGATCGCTACGCTTCGGAATCGGGGTTGGCATGGTTTGCAGTTCGACCTGAACTACACGTTTTCACGGTCGCTCGATCAGATTGGCACGGTGCAGAACTCCGCTAGTTACTATGCATCGAGCTTCAATCGCAGTCTCGAATATGGCCCCTCATTCTTCGACCGCACGCATGTCTTCAATGGCATTTTCAACTATGATCTGCCTCTCGGGGGTTCACACCGGGTCAGCAGCCACAACCCATTTCTCAAAAGGGCCCTCGGCGGGTGGTACATGGATGGGATTTACCGCTACAGCAGCGGGACCCCCGTTATCGTGGCCGAGAGTGGTGAAGTCTTTGGTGCTGGCAACATCTTCGGCCTTTCCAATGCCGCTATCCCCACAGTCAATCCGAGTTCGCTGGGTTACGGTGTGCACGGCGGCGTTACAGGGGGGAACAATCCCACGTATGGGCCGACGGGAACGGGGGGGGGATCCTGCGGCTGGGGGCTCAGGTATCAATGTATTTGCGAGTCCCCAGACCGCAATCGACAAGTTCCGTAAGATTCTTATCAGCCAGGACGGGCGCACCGGCCGGGGCAACCCGCTGCGCGGTTTCCCCTTCTGGAATCTGGACTTCCGGCTCGGCAAGGAGACCGCCATCACCGAACGCTTCAAGCTGCAATTTGCGGCCGACTTCTTCAACATTTTCAACCACCCGACATTTGTAGACCCATTCCTAGACCTGACCAATCCGAAGAACTTCGGCGTTGTGACGGACCAGCTCGTCCCGGCCAACCGGAATGCGGGTAGCCGCTGGATTCAGCTTAGCGTGCGGGTACAGTTCTAATCCACAAACCGAATGCGAAAAAGGAGAGCCGGACTCTCCTTTTTTTCTCTCTGAATTCTGATGGTGCGGCCATTGGCTGCGCCCAGCAAAAAACAAAAGCGTCCCGGTGAGGAGGGTCATCGGGACGCTTTTCGTTGGGGTATTGAAGGAACTCTTAGTGCACGACGCCGAGGTTATGCGCGCCCGAAACGAATGAAATGCTCGCGCCCGCCGTTTGTGGCAGCCACCAAATCTTCCGCACCCAGCCACGCTGGCTCACCATCATCCGCTTGCCCAAATAGTCCATCACCGCCGGGCTTACCTGTGTCGCTGCATAAATGGCATTCGAATGCGCAAAGGGGCGCAGGAACGGATTCGCCTCCTGGCCGTAGCCGCCGGCGACCGCCCGGTGCGTTGTCCAAGCGTCAAAGGCCGCGCCGCTATGTCCCGCCAGCGCCAGTCCATACCAGACCTTCCTTTGCCGGGGTGTTTCGCGGGGCCGAGTAAACACCGGCTTCACCGGCAGAAAAGGCTGCGCCGCCAGATTCGGAGCGATCGGCTCCGGATCGGCTTTTGTCCTGGGTTCTGGCGCGGACGGCAGGGAGGCGACGAGAATGGAATCTCTTGTTGTGTTGTCGGAAGCGACTGCGGGAGAATCGTTAACCACTTTCGCGGTGTCGTCCATCTGCGGGATGGAACAGATCAGGAGAAGCGCTGCAATAACCATTGGCCACCTCAGTATTGCCGGTGGGTGTTGCAAGTCCATCCCCACTCGCAATGAGGCCACTTTACTGGTCAAAAGGTCAGGCAACACTGGCCCGTTGGTCACATCCTGATTAGTACGCCCCGCTAGCTCCTCCGTTTGCCTCTTTTCAAACGGCAGTACTAGGCCGCAAATGTGAAAATGTTTTTACATTCCTGACCTTGCGACGACGCCCTTCCGGTGCCGCGATGTAAGCCAGAACTCTTGCCGCGACTCTGCTATAATCCGCGTGTTGAATCCCGGCCACGCTGGATCACACGAAACGATGCCCGGCAACGACTCCTCCGCAGTCAAGCGCGCTCGCCTTCCGCAGCGCGGTCCGCAACCTCCCCGCTTCATCGTCATTGAGGGCCCCTTGCGCGTCGGCAAAACCACTCTCGCCCCAATTCTGGCCGAGCGCCTGCACGCCCGCCGCATCTACGATTGCGAGGACAATCCCTTCCTCGCCGATTTCTACAAGGCAAAATCCGGCTCCGCCCTTCGCGCCCAGATGTTCTTCCTCATCGAGCGCCAAAAGCGCCTCCGCGAAGCCCTGACTGTCGAAGCTCCCGGCCCGATCCTTTCCAACTTCCTAATGGAAAAGGACCGCATCTTCGCCAACCTCAATCTCGACGACGCCGAGCTCAAGCTCTACGAGCGCTACTACGAAGCCCTCACCGCCGACCTTCCCGCCCCCGACCTGGTCATCTATCTCCAGGCCAAGCCCGAAGTCCTTCGCGCCCGCATCGCCAAAAAAGCCTCTCATGACGAATCCCATATCTCCCCCGAATACATCGAGGAAGTCGCCCGCGCCTACGAACACTTCTTCTTCCGCTACGCCGCCTCCGATCTCCTGGTCATCAACACCTCCGACATCGACTTTGTAGAGCGTAGCGACGATCTCCAGCTTCTCCTCCGCCGCCTCCAGGAACCCGTCAAAGGCACCCAGTACTTCCTCCCGCTGGGGGCCTCCGAATAAGTGCCCGGCCTCCGTGGCTGTCTATCCTTTGCAGGGGCGCACCGCTGTGCCCGCTCTTCGAATTTGCTTCGAAGGGGAACGGCGGCGTGCGGAACGTGTGGTCGGTCTCTGTCCCTAGGCCTTCCTTTGGCGGCTCAGTCCGGTCAGAACGCGAAGCTCGCCCACAAT
>Ga0137394_10003972_pt1 | contig 11166 bp, 15 predicted proteins | sample czobulk116metaG_FD_108278 | JGI IMG/M metagenome (GOLD analysis project Ga0137394, IMG submission 108278) | Vadose zone soil microbial communities from Angelo Coast Range Reserve, California, USA - czobulk1.16 metaG | ecosystem: Environmental > Terrestrial > Soil > Vadose zone | place: USA... | reverse complement strand
TAGCTCTTGCAAACTCCCTCCACGACCTCCCCCGCCGACCTTCATACAAACTACCCGCTTCCAGTTGGCGGCTATCGGCTACAGGGGCCAAACTGGATAAAGGGTAGGATGAGATAAAGTTGGCCCAAGCAGCAGATCTGGTCCTTTAGAGTATGAATCAGCTGGCGAGTCAGTTGATTTGCCCGCATGAAGTTTTTCATCACCGTCGCGTTGACCCTCGACAAACGCTAAAAAATGTGAAAAAATAAGAATAAGACAAGAAGACAAGAGAAGGAACAAAGCGGATTCTTTCTTCGAGAGGAAGGAAGACGGGGCTCACGCTGTGTTGCTCACGTTCGAGAGAAAGGAAGACCTGTGTATTTTCCCTATGAAAAACCTCGGCCACGTGAGCGAGGAAGGAGACTGGCAGCACACGCACACGGCTTTTAATCTAAAGCTTCCAGGCAATTGAAATTACACGACGGACTGCGCCCGATTCGTCCCTAATTGAAGTGCTGCGGCTGCGTTCGTGTTTTGACTCGGCGGGCGGGGCCACGCGACGGTGATCTAGTATGAAATAAAGGACAAACGTACCAGAACTGTTGTTGTGTGAACTTGTTTGTTACAACAGCACCCGAAAAACCAGCACAGCACCGGGCCGAAAAGGAAGTAGACGAGTCTTAGAGCGCCCGTATCACACCTGATTAACTTGACAGGAAAGTTCACAGCGTCATCAGCGACGGGGGAAATCAGGGGTCGGGTAGCATGACAGGGGAAAAAACCCACAGAACCGTTTCACGTCACTGCTCCAACTCATATTGCGCATGCATTTGACGCACGCCACCAAATCCATGGCGCTGCTCGACCCGAGAAACAGGCCCTCACGCCGTACCTATCCAAATAGCAGTGACAGGCCGCTCAGCAAGACCCATGCTCCTGACATCTTGCCACACCGCGAGGTGAAAGGGTTGCGAGAGACATGTGAGCGAAGCCCGGCCACATCACCGCGCAGTCTTCAGGCCGAATCTGCGCTCCGCCCAGGTGAAAAGATGAGACGAACGTAGGACGAGCGAAACTGCGTCGGTTGCACAGCAGCGTACGAGTCTCTGCGTCCGTGCTGTCTGTCTTTGTTCCAGGCGTTGTTGCCGCATCGCTAGACAAAGAGGTGGCATCAGGACTGACTGGTGGCAGTGTGGACGGACCACGGAGGGCGGTGTCCATCACCTTGTGTTGGTCTGTGCGGGAGAGGACGGGTGAGTACGGTGGAGATTCCCGCCACCATCACGCGCGGTCGCCAAGAGAAAAATGGAGGTAACTCACAGGCAGAGAACGTAACTGTCTTGGAGCATCTCCCTTCTCCTGCCGTGCTGGCGCTTCCACCAATGATCCCACACCCTGTCACACCCAGTTGGGTGACCCTGCCATTCGCCGAGGCACCGCCTTTTCCCTACACCTGCTCAAGATGAGCGAGCACTCGCATGCGCCTCCCAACTTCCTCTGATTCGCGCATGCCAAGGCCTGTGTTCTTCCCCACAACACCTCTTGTAGTGGCTACGCGCACCGCCTCGCGTTGCATTGGGTTGAGTGGGCCCAGAGCTGAAATTGACGCTGTGGAACTGTTCACGTGAAGGATAGTCAGAGCAGTGGATGGAGAGACGAGACGTTGAACCTGGCAAGGAGAAAGCATGCAAGGACGACCGGGCGAAGATGGACTTGAAGTGCACTGAAGGGCAGGCTAGGCGGGCGGCGATTGCGTTGGGCGAGTAAGACGGCAGATGAATGATGGAGGTCGACGCAGAGGTAGAGCTGCGCGGGTTGACCAGGCGAGAGAATTGGGCACGGGGTGAGCTCGGGCTTCTTTGGCGGGGTGTGGGGCGGGCTGGACGGTGGTTAATCTAAGGAAGAGCGAGCTGTACTGGAACGGTATGTGAGATCTACTCTCGAGGGGAATGGCCCCAGCCCCCAGCCCAACAATGAATGGACTTGCCCTCATCAAACGTGGTCAATTTAACATCGGAGAGCCATTTGGCCTCGAGGTTATCGATCTCTGCACCGCTCTCCGCCCTTCTGCTTCCACCCGATCGAGCCCAGTGCGAGCCTGCGTGATCCGTCGGGTAAGCACGTTGGCACGCCCCAGATGTAAGAGTGATCTCGCGCGCGTCGTACTGGTTTGTCTTCGAGAAGTTGTCCTATTCTTGCGCAAGGTGGCTTTTGGGTGTGACTTTGCGCAGGCGAGGCGACACGGCGATGAGTGACGAAGGCAGGGGACGAGCGTGGGCGGGAAGTGGGGATGTTGGCGGTGTGGCGAGACGGAATGGACTTGGAACGCCAACTGATTCCCAGTTGACCCGACCCGAATGACCAATAATTGAAGCCGGGCGGACCGCCATAATACCCACGGTCTCGTCCTTTCCCAAGAGGCGCACGACGCGGTTCGTCACTGCGTTAACCACCAGCCGCGGAGAGACAGCGGTACCCAGCTTTGATCCCCAACAACGTCGGGTACAGCACGAAAGAACCTCTCTCATCCCACACAGCGTTGGTCCACGCCCCGGGTACCTTCCCGGAGCTCGAGCTCCTTTTCCAGGCGGCGACCAAACTCGATAACCTCGAATCATTCCGGCCAAAGAATGAGAATATCCGGATCTGCCGGTTATGCAGGAAGAATGAGATGACGAGTCTGGGGCGAGCGTGACACATGTACTAGGCGTTGATTTTGACCGGAAAGATGCCATCAGGCGGGCGTATAAAGACGAGAGAAGGGCACAGGGGCGCACCTTCTTAGGTTGTTGAAAGGCCACGATCTGGGCACATTGTTCGGTAGATCAAACTGCTCGCCTGTCGACAAAAACCACCCTCATCCACCGAGATGAGGCGGTCGTACCCGTCGCTGTACTGCCTCTGGGTGTCAGAATCACAATCGTCGGGGCTACAAGAGCGAGATGGAAACGCACGGTGATCAAATGAACCAGGAACCAACGGAGCTTCAAGTTGCATCTCCACCGTCTCCAATGGTTCCCGTCGTGCAGCTGGATGGTACCAGAATTTTGTTCAGAGCTGATGAGAGTCACGGGACTTTGGAATGCACCAAAGTTGACGACTTTGAATACTTCTGCGCTCTCATCCTCGGCAATGCTCGCGAACAACTGCCGTCCACAGATGGGCATCATGTGCGCGCGATGATGCTTGACAAAGACGGCGCTGTGAAGATAGAAAAGAGAATAGAATGAAAAAAGAGGTCACGGGGTCCGAAGGACGATTGTACGGTCGAGTGAGGAAGAAGAACGGAAAACATTGCCTGCCTCTTGGACGAGGCAGAGGGAGGTATTTACCCTTTCCGTTTCCGAGATCCGAGATGGGTGGTTCTATTCTATGGAACACGTCCAAGTGTCAGATCCCATGCATCGATTTGGTGACAAATTAGTTCGCCAAGGCCTCCCACCAGATCTCCCGAGGAAGGATGGTGCGCTCATGGTGGAAGGCCAGAAGGTGACGCGGCCTAAGAAACTCAGGCAGTCATACGACTACGAGGTCACAGTGCTCGAGGCTCCTCCCACTCTTTTTCCGACTTTGGGCATGCTTAGTATTACGTAGCTATCACGTTTATTTCCAACTCAACTTTTCCGTGAGGTTGTTGGCGGCGAAACGGGCGCCTGAATTGGCAGATACTCCAACAGAAAACATCAAACTCAAGTGAAAAGTAAACGAGTGCACGGTGCCGCCGGATAGTGGGTCAAAATGATAACCAGGCCCCGGTGGGATGGTTCCACTGGAGGAGGAAAGGCTGTGTGTATTTAAGACAAAAAAAATGGACGCATGGACCACCGCTGCAGTTTGTGCGCTGCGCTGTGCTGAGGAAGTGACTGCGTCGCTTGATAAGTCAGAAGGGAAGAAGCGAGCCAAGAGAGCAAGTGGCAGCGGAAAGAAGGCAGCCGTTGCCGTTGCCGCCCTCGCCATCGTCGCGCGTTGAGTTGCCTTTGATATTGGGGCCGTCACCGTCTGGATCATGTTGCTGAAGCTCCCGGGGTCGTATGCGCGGTTGTAATCGCTGCGGAAATGCTGGCTGGTGGCATCGCTGTCGTCGCTGCGCTTGGTGTTGCTGTCGATACGTCCATCATGGCTGATGCTGCGGTTGAGGTAGATACTGCTGTCGCTCAAGTTGACGCCGCCGGATTATGCACAAACTCGTTTTTGCCGATTGTTGTCAGTGGCGGCGTCGGCGATGAGGCGTGGGGCCGTCCTTGCCGACTCGAATTCGCGACGGTCCATCGTGTTGGAGCATGTTGTCATCGGCCCAGAGGCCTGTGTCCGCGCGTGTCAGGCCCAGAGGCCTGCTCTTGATGAGGGCGCTCGTATGCACCCCGAACCGCGGCTCAATCCGGGCATCGCGACGACCGAGTTGGATGCCTGTACAAGAGCGTCAGTACCGCTCGAGGGGAAGAAAAAGATGACCTTATCATGTGTGGGTAGCAAGCAGCACGTCGCCCCTTGTACCCCTCAACTCTTTCCCTTCTTGACCACCATTCCACCGATGCCTGAAAGCCTTGTTCATGGGATCCCACCTGGCGAAGGCAGCGCGCCTGTACAATGTTCTGGCCCCCATCTTGGAATCTTGGAGCCACCCGTGGAGACCTGGCCGGAACAGGGGAAGTACGGTCAGCTGTGGAAGACGCACCTACATGTCTCCAAGGGCTTGACTGTCTAGAGCTTGCCAGTGCGATTGGGAGTGCCGGTGCTGAGGCTGCTGAACCCACGATCGTTGACGCGCATGAGCCAGGGGGAGGGTGGGTTGTTGGCCAAAAACGCCGAGGACTCCGCCTGCGTCGCGTCGAACTCATTGGCATGGCTGAGAGAGCGACAACCGCAGAGCCCGAGGCGTTGGAGGCCTGGCACGGGCTACATGTGGCACCACGAAACGATGTGGCAAAAGGCAAGCAAGCCGTCAGGGCACTGCCGCCGCCAGGTGATGCGCATGCACATGGGCGCGATGAGGTGCCACGACATGGCGCGACAGAGTGCAGACGCGAGTGCGACATGGTGTCGCAAGAAGGCACAAGGGAAGGCGAGCACATATGCAAGTCGCTGCCGAAAGGGCGCGACTGAGCGCACCTGGCCACTACGAGAGATGCCGCTGGAGTGCGCGGAACGCTTTGAGGGCACCGCCTTGGGAGTCGAGGAGGTCCTTGCCGCTCGAAAATCCAGGTCAGCTTGACGGCCTTGCCCCATGTGAGCGGAAGATGAGTCAAGTTCAAACTCAGCACGCCGAATCGCTCTCGTGCAATGCAATTTCCAAGTCGAGCAGCGGAACAACGACGCCCTTGTAGGAAACGATATTGTTATGCCGATGCTTTGACACGCTTTCCACTTTTTACCTCAAATCAATGTAGGCCAACTCGGACGAAACCGTGCCTACACCATCTGTGAATTCGTTCTTCTCGGGGCCCAAGTCGGGCTGTTCCTCCTACTGGTCGCGTCGAGTCTTCATGCTCGGGTAGGTTGCGGTCAAGGCTTGCGCGTTTCTTGCCGCCAACAACAAGCTTGCTTGGCATCCGCAGAGGCTTCGAGAAATCCCTGAACGACGACCAAATGTGTTCCGCGGTCACGTATTTACCTTGGTCGTCGCGGACAGGTGTGATGGAATGACTGCGTGGCGCGAAGCAAATTCTGAAGCAACAGGCCGACGAGAAGCGGCGAGCCGAACGAAGGGCATGGCATATGCAAGATGACCTACGCTATGCGATGAAGAAACTGCCTGGGCTTCTCGACGTCAACCTGGGCCTCTCAGAGGTACGTGTTTCACATGATGTAGGCTGTACCGCTTATTGAGCACCTTACCGAATTCAAGGCCCTGGATGACGAGGGACGTCGTGCAGCGTTTAGCAAGTGTGTCAAAGAGCAAAATGTGTGGATATAGTCCTTTCCACACAGAAAGGCCGGTCACCGCAAGACAGAGAGAGCGCGAGACAGAGATCCACGCGACAGAGACAAGGATAGAGATTTCAAACGCGAACGCAAAAGGGAAAGGGACCGGGACCAGGACAGAGATTATGACTGTGACCGCGATCTCCTTCATCTTTCTATACACCATTCGCTTCGTGCAGTCAACTTCAAAGGCTCGAATCCCCGTACCCAAGGGGTTACCAGCTCGTAGGTGTCGCGGACGAGGTTAGAGCGCACATCAACGAAGGCATCGTTGATTGAAACCTGGTTCTAACTACGGTACGTTTCTACGTCGGCGTGCTACCTCCTCACGCTTATGATGACTTCCAGATCCAGGTTGCGCGCAAGATTCCGCGAAATGAGGCATTGATATACTTGAAGGGCAATTGTGTCATTTCCAGAAGCTCGGTGGTTCACCTGGCGATCGTATGTACATCAATGTACTCCTTTCTTCAACGTAGCCGAAGTTCAAGTACAGAGAATTTACACAGTGGGCGAGCCACCGGAGGACAAGATCCGCTTCTTCCGCAGATTGAAAAATGTGCTGTCGGTGCGTACTTGAATCCCATGTGTGCTTTATCCAAGTATCGGCCTTTGCAGGTGACCGTCCCGTGGTGTCATGCCTCGCTGGAGGCGATTTGGATGGGTAGTTGTTGGCTCTCTGCCCTTCCCCTTGCAGACCACTAGGAAATTGACGGTAAGAGTCAGAATCATCATCGGTCGACACGCCGCTCATCCCACCGACGGTTCTGTTCTCTGACGTGGCTGACTATCACGAGCGACCTGTCCGCTTCCCAACTGGATACGGACAACAATGATAGCAATGGCTCTCAACCTCCCGCATTAGTCCATGACCCCACAGTCACGTACCCACAGTTCAGGTTCTCTCTCCCGTTTTCCCGGGCGCCCGATTCCGATTCCAGTGCTGCCTGCACCACCATGGATGCCCTCGGTGCTCCTTGCCCGACCGACGAGGCTTCGAGTCCTCCCCAACCTCCGCTAGTTCTAGACCACCTCAACGATCATCATCATAATAACGTGCACCTCGTCGCCGTCGCCGTCGCCGACTCGCCATATCCGTGCAGCCCTACCACTTTCGAGCCCCGGTGCCCTGCGATACTTCCTTCGCAGGCAAGGCTCGCCGAGGCAGGTCCATGCATCGAGGCCCTCCCTCACCGCATCCACAAGTCATCCACGACGGCGCAGGGACCATACCCAAGCTGCGTAACACCCGTGTCATGTCAACGTCAAGCTACGGATGCTGCTGGTTCGGGCTTGTTGGGGCATTCGCCGCGCGCAAGACCGACCTTTGCGAAAGATTGCAATACCGTGAGCCTCTCGTTAGGTTGTAAGGTTGTGCCATGCGCGGCCTAGGCGCTCGACACACGTCAAAGCGCAAGCGGCGGCGTACCGCCTTTCCGCCTTGGCATCCTGCTATACCCCTTCGCCGCCTTTGCCATTCTATTTCCAATCAACCTGTGCCGCTTAAGAGACAGCCGCCAACAGGGCTCTACCTCGGTCCCTTTTTCTTCCCACCCCCACCCTTGATAGAGATACTGTGCGCACCCGTCCTGGCTCATTTTCCATTTTTTATTCGCTTGCTCTTCGTCTTGACCTTTCTCCCAATGATTTCCATCTAAAACTGACCACCGTAGCACAACCACCTTGTAGATCTACAAGATTGGCATGTGCGGTTACGGGCTATACCTGTGTCATTCAAACACGAGGTTTTATGTGCGTATGAGCATATCACGTATCAGACAGACCTTGTAATCCGATTTCGAGATGTCGATAGGCCTCGATGGTTATTCCTCCGAGTTGCTCCACCCTACATCGGGAATGGTGTGTCGCGTCGTAGTAATCCCACTTTTTCGTGTGATCTCCCGAGCCCGTCTAGCCCTCTCACCTTGCGTCGCTTTTTTTCCCGCTCCTCGACTTGTGACAGCAGCAGCCCATCAACCAGATCCACAAACCTCGTCCCTCAGTCCACTGCTTCCTGTGCGCCAAGCGAGCGACCGTCGCGACCTCGCTTCATCTCTGATGCCTGGCATCCACTGGAGCGAGCCCACCGAGGTCAGTAACCTTCGACATGCTGGCGAACCCCTTCCCCAAAGGAGTCGATCAGAGCGAGGGTGTCGTCAAGGGTGCGCTTGTGCGCGTCGGCCTTTAAGACCGGTAAGTATCTTGGTCAACTTCTGGTACCAGCAACGACTTGTGGAGATGGCGCACGAGGAAGCGAGTTTGGGCCACAGGTGCGGACGAGTCGTCATAATCGACTCTCCCTCTACCTGACTGAAACCTTGCGCAACCAGCCTAGCCTTCCCGGACCCATCCGTTTTGGCTTTCCTTCGACCCGATGAATGTCAGCACCCGGCGGTGCGTCCTCGACTCGCCAGGCGCCTGTGGCCCCTCAGCGTTGCCAGCTTCTTGTTCGTGGCTTGCTCCCACAGCGGCCACTCAGGGTGACGCCTGGCCTCCGCGATCGCGATCGGTTCAAGCACGTCGGCATCGGCGGTCTCGGTTCCCTCCCAAAATCCTCACGCAAACTGCCAGCGACAATGATGCCACGCGGGATGACAGGGTCCGATGGGCCATGTAGACGCCACGCCAACGCCGGACAGCGGCTCCCGAACAATACTTACGGGACGGCATGCGGGCGGAAGGCCTGGCCGGTGCGGGTACCTGGGAACCGTGTCTTCCAACGACCAGCTTCCGTATCGTGCGGAGACTTTGGATCGACCAGGGTGAGATTGAAGGAACAGGCCCTTTCGTAGAACCAGTCGGTGGGTAGCTTTTTAATCTCTCCTCACTGGCCAGCCTTGAGTGGATATTCCTAGATTGGGTCAAGCTAAGCTTGCTATTCCCGACGACAGTCAAGAAACCCACGGACCTGAGCCACAGCAGACTCGTGCCCATCGTACAGCCAACTGCTTTCCTGTACAATCCTCCTGGCACAGCCGAACACCAAGCGAACGCGTGTTCGACTTGAAAGACGTCCCCGAAACCATGAGGCTGACGATGACTTTTTCTTACAGGAGCCGCCGCCACGAGTCCGACCGCACACAACAGAGCGCCACGAACACAACCCACGGGAGGCAGATCGCGACGAGCGCGCTCCCAGGCGCAATTGGGCACGCAAGCCTCCTTCCTTGGAGCAACAAGATCCGAACGATGAAGAAACCGAGTACCAAGACGACTAGGACCACGAACGCCCAAGGCATCGACATGAGCATCCATCACCACGCATCGAAACCCCGAACGGTGCGCTTCAAGGACAGCTCGCACGACAAAAGAAGACCGAGCTCTCGAGGAGTTGATAGGGCAGCTGCACAGTTTTTCGGTACAGGCAACTGAATATGCTCCTTTGCACGCGCGCTGCTCGCGTCGCTGCCCTGACATCGCTAGAGAGTTCCCCAAGGGCTGGAGTGCCGTTCGGACACGCACCAGCACCATCAGCACCTCCTACACCGCAGTCTTGGAGCGCGCACACTTCCCTACCTGTTCCGACACAAGCACCGCCACCCACCCTTGCAAGTTCCGCCACTTCGTTCTTCCTTCGGTACGTGCCCACGGAGATGCAACTTTTGCGCTCCACCCGGTCATCAAGTTCGCGAGTGCAACATGGCATCAATACTGGGCGCGCCACCATGGTCGACAATTGAGTCCACCTACCCAACGGTCTTTCGTCTTTCGTAGTTTAGGTCCCCTCAGTTCTGTGCGCCAAAGGCATGCATCAGGACTGAGGTACGACATCCTTTCTGCCTTAGTATGTATGCCCTATCACAAATTTCATCACGCGTGCTTCACGCCATCACTTTTCTTCAAATCAAGTGTATATCACGGTCTGTATAAATATGAATACTACTGTAAAATAGTCGAAAATAACATGAGTTGTCTCGGAGCAAAAACATGGGGAACGAGTCACGGAAATATCAACCACGATGATAAAAGCATACCTCGTTAGATGGGATATGGATGGATATTGGTGGGGAACCTTGTGGATGGTGTATAAATGGTCACCGACTGCAGGCATCCATGTTGGGGCACGTGCGGGGACGCAGCTGGCGCAGCACAGCGCCGCCTCCTCCTCGTGGTCGTCGTGGTCGTCGTGTTCGTCGCGTCACCGGCTGCAGGCGTCCATGCTGAGGGGCGTGCGTAAATGCGGCTGGCGCGGCGTCGCTCCCCATCGTCGTCATCGTCGTACCATCGCCGACTGCGGGCGTCCGTGTTGGGACACGTGCGAGGATGCGGCTGGCATCAGAATCCCAATCGTATCTCGACAAGATTGAATCCCTCAAACAAACCCTCTTCGACCTGGGTAGGGAGATCGGACCAGGGCAACATGTTATAGAAAACCCCACAGAAAGTCAGCATCGGAAAAGCCAATCAGAAAAAACAAATAACAAAAAACGGCAGTGAAGAGTACACACCCTTGGCACAACCGCGCCGATTAATATCCTCCCAACAGACAAGGAACTAAGATCAGACTGCACGATCTTCCGTGGCTCCAAAGCAATCCAACCCTGTGCGCGTCGTGTGTGTGGTGGGCACAGAGTTGTGACGCTCAACGACCGACGAAGACAATTGGGGGGTGGGATAAACATAGAATTCGAGCTTCGACTTCTTGCCATAGTCTATTGAGAGGCTGGGAGTGATCAAGGGTAAATCGTAAGTTAGCATAACCAAGCGTTAGTACTCAAAGCACAAGTATCATAGACATCAGTCGCGCAGCGGCAGGGTATTCGCAAATCTTCTAATATTCACCTTCCTCAGCATCGGCAGGGTCAGTACCAACCTCCTCGTGTTCGAGGTGGCAAGATCTTTGCGTGCTTCCGAGAATTCTCCCTACAAGAGCCCAACTCATAACATTGGACATCATTCGAAACACACCTCCTCCAAACCCTCGCCAACGTACCAGAGCACGACTGCACGTTTCGAGTACATCAGGTCAAATTCGTAATCTGAAAACACGAATATATGTGCTTATGAGAGGTGAAGCAACCAGGACGCACCGAGGAAAGTGTAAAGTTGAGTCAGTTATGGACTGCGAGACACCGCACACGAGGCGTTCGGTGGTGAGCGCGGGAATATGTGGGAGGCGAGCGCGAGAAAATAGAGGTTATCCGAGGGTTTTTCACGCGTGGGGTCTGAGCAGAGGACGATGATACATTCGAGAGTCGTATCTACCTCTTTTATGCAATGACAAGTATGCTATTTGATCAGCAGTAACAGTAAGATGAAACATAG
>Ga0137394_10003969_pt1 | contig 11169 bp, 12 predicted proteins | sample czobulk116metaG_FD_108278 | JGI IMG/M metagenome (GOLD analysis project Ga0137394, IMG submission 108278) | Vadose zone soil microbial communities from Angelo Coast Range Reserve, California, USA - czobulk1.16 metaG | ecosystem: Environmental > Terrestrial > Soil > Vadose zone | place: USA... | reverse complement strand
TACAGAATGAATATAAGATCTTTTCATTGTCCATAATTGGAAAATATGTCTGATTAAATTTAAAGTTTCTTCGGTTAACACAAAGGAATACCAGTGAATACAAAGAAAACTTAAAGTTTTGGTGTAAAATTCAAAGATTTTTCCGACATATTTTCCAATTATGGACAACAAAAAGATCTTATATTCATTTTGTGAATTACTTAGAGTTTTTGAATTTACAAACCGAGTAATGTTGACAGTGCTTACACCAACAAATCGGGATCCCAAGCATGCGGGGTCTACCACAGCGAAAGTTGCCGAGACGCTTGACTCTGGATGCCTGGGAGGTTCTGCGAATTCGAGAAGGGTGTCAATCGGGCCGAAGGCATTTGGGCGTCAAACCCCCTGGCTCGTCTTCCATCGGCGCCATCGTACACATCATACTGTTTTCATACAACACTTTGGTGTTATGGCACAACGCATCATCCCCCGATTCTCAGATGTCAAGTTCCGAGTCCTCATTATTGGAAGAGCAAATGCAGGAAAAACGTCGATCTTGCAGAGAGTGGTCGACACCACGGAGAGTCCAGAGATATTCAGACTTGACAAGTCGGGAAGGCAGAGACTGGTACGTTCTCCTTCCTAGTGGCTCTATCTATCTCATCACCTCGCCAGATTCAACTCGACCCTTCAGTGGAGGTCAGGCAGGCTTGTTCTTGCCGGTGACGGCTGATCGTGACGACGCTGCTTACAGCGTGGCCTGCATGACATCGAAGACGAACTCATATTCACGAAGCATGATGGCTATGTTTTCCACGACTCCCGCGGATTTGAAGCCGGCGGTAGAGATGAACTGCAGATTGTGCAAAACTTTGTTCATTCGAAGGCATGGGAGAGACGGATGGAGGATAGATTGCACGCGATATGGTTTGTTCCCTTTGGGTATCTACAGTTGCAAGTCCACAAGCCTTTTTTTCCAGGTACTGCATTCCGATGGACAGTGACCGGCCAGGTCTAGATATAAAATATTTCAAGGATATCTGCCCAAATAAGGATGGTACGTCCAGATGCAACTCCAGGAACTGGGGCTGACTTATGGGACCCTGCACAGTTCCTGTGATAGCAGTATTTACGAAGTATGACCAATTCAAGCGCGACGTCGAAATGAGGTTAGAGGATGAGGAGTGTATTGAAGGAACGCAGCTCGATGTCGAGATGGAACGCATCTTCCGTAAACATTACCTGAATCGCCTCACTGAAGCAACGGGAACTCCACCATATATACGTTTGGAGAGTGAGGCGTGCGTTAATCTGTAGCATGTTCTACGCTGATTCTGTCTTGCAGGAATGCACAAGACTGGCCAACGGTGTGCTGAGCTCATCGAAAAAACTGCTGATGCACTCGGCAGCGGCGTGCTTTCCCTCATGCTCATAGCTGTACAAAAGGATAATCTGGATCTGAGCATCAATCAAGCCATCAAATGGTACGGTTTTAGGCATAATTGGACGAGAATGATAGGAGCTTATTTCCTTCATAGGGTCCATGATGAATTCAAACAAAACCTCAGGCTTGGGACAGAAGCAGTCATCAAGTTATGCGTAGCGGCATTTCCGTCGATCTGGGTAAATTGTCATAATCTGACCTGAATTGTCTCTTGCTGAAAGAAAGTTTCTACCCAGTTTTCCGTCAGTCTGTCTTTGCTTTTTCCCCCTTCCGTTATTCAACGTTCTCGTCGCTTTCTCACTCACCGGCAATTGCGGTTGCCCGACTTGTCCCTCCGCGCTCTCTCCAGTTTGTGGGTACCACTCGCTTGCTCGCTTTCTTTCGCTGACCTGGCCTGTTCCTCCCTCTGCGCTCGATAGGACGTGAGTGTCCCTGGCTCGCTGGGTTTCTTTCGAAGTTCTGACTTGTCCCTCTCTATGCGGCTCTCCAGTTCGTGAGTGCACTTGGCTTGCTCTCTTTCTCTCCATGTCCTGAGTTGACCCTCTTTGCGCTCTCCAGAGAGTGAGTGCTACCTGTTCGTTCTCTTTTCTCTGTGTCCTTATTTGACCTTTCCTCTGCGCTCTCCAGCCCGTGAGTGCTCCTCGCTCCCTGTCTACTTTCGCTGTCCTAACTTGTCCCTCCCTCCCTCTATCCCCGATAGGATGTGAGTGCCCCTGGCCCGCTTCCTTTCGCTATTTTGACCTTTCCTTCCCTCTGTCCTCGGCAGTTGGTGAGCGCCGTGCCTGGCTCGCTTTCTTTCGCTCTCCTGATTTGTCCCCCCCCCCTCCTGCACGCTCTAGAAAGTGGGTATTCTTCCCTCGCTCGTATTCTTTGGAGTCCTGACTTTTCTCTCCCTCTGCGCTCTCTAGAACGTGAGTACCCCTCGCCGGCTCGCTTCCTTTTGTGTTTTGACTTGTCCCTCTGCGTTCCACAGTCTGTGAGTGCCAATTATTCCCCCGTCCGCTTTCTTTCTTTTAATGTCTTGACTTGTCCCGTCCTCTATGATGTCCAGCCCGTGAGTGCCTCTCGCTCTCTCACTTCTTTCCGTGTCTTGACGTGTCCCTCTGCGCTCTCCAGGAAGTAAGCGCCCTTCGCTCTCATGCTTTCGTTCGGCAACCTGACTCGTCCCTCTGCACTCTATAGGACGTGAGTACTCCTCACTACCTCGCTGACATCCTTTTGGTATCCTGACCTCTCCCTCCCCCTGCGTCTGTCAGGACGTGAGTGTACCTGGCTCGTTCACATCATTCTGGTGTCCTGACTTTACTTCGTCCCTTTCCACTCCTCAGCTTGTGAGTGCGTTTTGCTTGCTCGCTTTCGTTCGCTACCCTGATTAGTCCACTCCACTCCACTCTCCAGCTTGTGAGTGTCCTCTTTGATCATTTTCTTTTGGTGCCCTGATTTGTTCCTCCCGTGCTCAACAGTTTGTAAGTGCCCGTCGCTCGTCCCCTTTCAGTGTCCTGACGGTGTCCCTCCTTCGCCCTCCAGAAAGTGAGTGCCCCTGTCTCAGTTGCTTTCGGCATTCCGACTTATCCTTGCTCTGCACTCTCCAGTTTGTAAGTCGGTTCTCCTGGTTCGCTGGCTTTCTTCAGTTTCTTGACTTGTGTCCCCGTCCGCGCTCTCTAGAAAGTGAGTTCCCCTGGCACGCACGCATTCTTTCGGTGTCCTGATTTATCGCTCCCTCGGTTCCCGAAAGGATGTGAGTGGACCTGGTTAGCTTGCCTTTTCAAATTTCAAATTTCGTGACCTGTCGCTCTTTTGCTCTCAAGTTGGTGAGTGCCCCTTGTTCTACCCCGCTTGTTTTCGACGTACTGACTTGCCCCATCCCCGGTGTTGCCAGAACGTGAGTCCTTTTCTTGTATTTGCATGCTCCCTATGTCCTCACTTTTTCCATGAGCTGTAGACATTAATCTCCAAACTAACATCACTGGCTACCAAGGTACTGTTGTTATGTTACACTTCCATCGTTGTTTTACTAACGCACTTCCAGTCACGCTCTAGTGATGATATGAATCACACCATGATTGGTACATTTCTATCGTCTTCCTCTGCAATCTCTAACATACGAAACAGCGACCATTCTCATTCTGGAATGTGCCTGCCGTCTTCTTGCCTCGTTTTCTAAGCTACCTCTCGAAAAGGCTTTGGAAATGGCATATGCTAAATACAGCACTTCGGGCACTCATAACGCAGTTACAAAAAAGTTTCCTGCGTCTCTTGAGGGGTATCCAATCCCACAATTTTCTGAATTCATCATTCATCATCGTCTCGAATAGTTGCTTTGTTTCTTGCTATCATTTATCATTTCATCTTCAGTATCAACATGTTTTGAACGTATTACAGTATGATAATCTACTTTCCGCACTTATGGGTTTTCCCTAGTCCGAATACACTTCCTGTAAAATACGCCGTCAAGTTCTCGAAAAATAGCAGCGGCAATCTTCGCACACATGCGCCAGTGCAACAGTCAGGAAGGGCATTTCCCTCGTAATCTCGACTATCGTCATAGATGCGGCGAATGAGGACACGATCCTGGGGACGAGCACACCCGCGGCCCGTATCCCGTTCTCTCTTCTGTGGCTGTGCGAGACTGTTCACTTGCGTTCAGCGCGATAAAGAGGTACCGGGAAGCCGGGCACGTTGCGGCGCAGAAGGAACACGATAATCGCCATTAATCGGTAGCACGCGTTGCTGAAGCGGTAAACGAAGCTTGTGCCTGTGCTACACATCCACCAATGCATGCGGGAGTGGTCACAGTGCTGCGCGGACGGGGTTGAACTCCCGCTGCGTGCAACATCTGGTCCGGTCTTTCCGCGACAGACGGAGGACCCCAATGACGAGCAAGCACAAGAGAACGGGGCGCGGCATTGCCTGCCGCTGGGGTGGACTTCTCTAGCGTAGAGGACATCAAGTGAGCGTGGACTCGGATGTGTCGTCCTTGGTGTCGCCGGTGATAGTCGCCCATGCTTCAGACGGCGCCGCCTTTCCCCTGGTCCCCCTCGGCAATGCCGCCGGATACGATGGCAACGACGTAGTAGGCGAAGAGCCATGGCTCCCCTTAGATTTGGGTACAGGCGAGGCAGACGCCTGGGCGCCGGGACCGCATCGTATCAACGGGTGCCTGAAGTTTATGGCAGCATAGGCACAAACCTCAGCGTATGCTATGGTGAACGAAGACTCCTACGACTGCTTCCCCGCACCACGTCATCGACCATCGCGCGACCGTGACATCAACATCAAAATCAATGATGAGGTAGCGGGCGCAGGATGATGAGGCGGAGGTGTCTGGATCCAGTTCTGACTGTGAGGACTCGGAGACAGGTTAGGATGGTAGGTGTCGTGACCTGGGCGTATATGCGGACGGCGAGAGGCCGCGCGGCGGCGGAAGCTGAAACAAGACCATTCAAGCTTGTGGTGTGTGGACGCGCCGGACGCCGCGGGAGTGGGCACAGATGCAGACGCAGATGAGGCCCTTCAGGTTCCGGTCCCGCGATCTGATCGGGTTCTTGGGGGTCGCGTTCTTTTTGATGGAAAAGACGTGGTACCAGAGATGATGCCCCGCAGCTGTGGAAGAATTGTCTGGTGATACTCTGACTTCAGTCACTTTGCCACGCCATGTGAGGGCCCATTCCTCTTCGACAGTGGCCCTACCAGTGGTCTCCTCCACCCGGTGCATATGTCACCGCGCCGGCACGCGCAGCCTGAAAGGCACTTGAGATTAGATACCCCAGGCATGATGCCGAATGGGCGATCTTCTCCGAGATCTTCCCCCCTCACCCTTATGTGGTCCCTCAGGACTTTGCGAGCACCTTCTGCTGAATTCACCAGATACGAGATCTTTTGACTATCGCAAGGACCCAGCCAGCATCATACTGTTCTCAAACGCGAACACACTTTACCGGTTTGCCTCGGTTTCTGTGCAGCAACCCAATTCTCATAGCAATGTGTTTCCCCTCACTGGGGCCGCACCACGACAAACACATGAATCGCCTGTACCACGGCACAGCATGGGTGAACATTGAATCAAGGGCGGCTTGAAATAAAAAAAACCTGACTAAAGAGTAGCGACAAGACGCGCCAGAGTTTGGAGGTCGTCAAACGAGGCTTGGTCATGAGTGGCATGATGCCAATCAATGAGGGGCCGAACATCTCGTCCGTCCTCCTTCTCGCCGTACCTCCAATGTGGTCCAATTGTTCCGATCCAGTAGACCTTCGAGTGCGCGGTGCCGGCGAAAGCAGCGTCCGTTTGTCGATTGAGCCGGCGTTGAAGAGCTGGAATTCCATACTCCCAATGCTGGGAATTTTTATTTTGACGATAAGGACAGACCGAAAGGTGAGTGGAGCTGTAGACATCTTCACACCTCGATGATGAAGTCGGGAATGTGATTTTGAGGACCGTCAGGAAGGCGACGTTGCGGAGTGACTATGTAGCCTTGGGCGGAGGGGAAGAGGGTTGTGAGGATTGTATTCCACGGCCCATACCATACGTCTTCAGTAGCAGGAGGGTTTGTGGTATAGTACTCTAGAACCGTACGCGTGACGATGTCGAAGGGCATGTTAATGTTGATTTCACACGCTCGGACCGCATCGTCTTCGCTTATGTAATACATTTCAATGCCAGCAGAGCGGAGCTACAACCTACATACTTTCCGCCGAACATAGCGGAGGCTGACCAACAAGTCCATTCGTGTCCCACGGTTATCGATCGATAACGTAGTACTGTTCTAGGTGGCGCAAATGTCTGTACCTTATCGGGGTCATGGTTTAAAAGTATCAGGGCGGTCGGATAACGGTTTTGTGACTATTCTGATCAACGTTCACTTTGATTGTCATGACAGGGTCAGCGCAGTCAACGGTTGTTGAAAAGATCGTGGGGGATGTTAAGCGGTGAGAAGAAAGTCTTTAAAACAAGTAGCTCCTTCTCAATCGCGTTTCTCAGCTTCCGTATCCTATGTGTGGGTCGGGTACGTTCACCACTATCTCCACTGATACCATCGAATTGTACGTTTGACTGTTGTATGCTCGCAGTCAGGCGTTGGAAAGTCGTCTGTGATCAACCACGTATTCCGCATTCAGAACGCGGTAAGCGTCCATGACCAGAGATTATCTGTGACTGACTGAGTTGGCTGTTGACCAGCCCGTTTCGCACTATGGCGTGGGAGATGCGAACATAAATGCAGAATACACCTCAGACGAGAATGCATTTCTCCTTTTACACGATTCTAAAGGCTTCGAACCGGGGGACACTACAACCTTCGATATCGTGAGTAACTTCATAAAGGAGCGGCGCAAGGAAGGACTCTCCCTCAAAGATCAGCTCCACGCTGTGTGGTGAGGATCCTCTTGGAAGCGCCCTCTGGCCGAGCTCACTACTAATAGGTTGTGTACGGAGACACCGAGAGCGGGAGGGCGTGTATTTGAGACGGGGGACGAGAAATTGCTTGAGCTCGCCCGTGAGACAAAAAGTGCGTTACCGCTCCACTTGTGCGCCTACGGCGTGATGTATTCATATTCACGGAATCAGCTCCTCTCGTTGTTGTCTTCACAAAGTATGACCGGCTAGTAAGGACAAAGAGGGCCGAGTTAAGAGAGGATTACGAGGAGCTGAAGGGAGAGGAACTGAACAGGAGGAGCAGAAAGGAGGCCAGGGACGCACTTGACTCTTTCGCGAACTCAAAGTCCGTCAAGGAAGCTATGAACGGCATACGTCATGCAAACGTTTCAAGTGTGATTTCTCCTTCTTTCTCTGATCAGTGTTGATCTCTCGCTAGCCCAGTCGGGTTACGACGCTGACATCTCGAAACTCGTCGATTTCACTGGTGATGTGGTCCGTGAGAAGCTCACGGGCAGTGACGCATGGATCATGTGGGCGATTGCACAACGTGCGAGTCTCGAACTCAAAATCGACGCCTGGCTCGAGTAGTAAGCTCTCTTAATCCACCTGATTTACGCTGGTCATTTATGCTGCTTATATCTTGATAGCGGATGCACGGCCTGTATGTATCTCAAGTATTTCTGTGTCAGTCACTTCACCATACCTCAGATTATGGACGTCCTCCCCCTGGTAGTATGCAGCAGCAGCAGCCATTGCTCAATCTCCTTGCAAGAGTCCATGAAGATATCATCACTTTTTGGAACTTCATGGATGAGAAAAACGTAAGATATCTTTGGGGTGTAATGGGCCATACTCTAACTAGGTTCTCCGTTAGATCCTCAGCAGCGAAGAGTTTCAGAGATTCATTCTCCTCCTTGTGCAGGACGCTGAGGAATCGCGGAATCAGGATCAGTCTCACTGCCCGCCGTATGTGCCAATATAACGGGTTGAATAGGATGTGACACTGGCAATTATTTCATAGCTCCCAAGCAGTTCACCAGATTTCTGAAGATTTCTCGAGAATAGAGAGGCAAGGGACGCGAGAGGATTCGAGGCAAATCCCTGACCCTTACATGGCACAAGTCTTCGCGTTGGCCGATTTTTTCCTGCGATTGCTCTCCAACTACACCTCGGCAGACTCGTACGGTTTTCCCTATCAGATTGTCATTCGATCGCTGACGGAAGGCGCGAACGCTGCGAAGGGCCCGAACTCAGCGTCTGGTTGTGACTTACGCCGCGGATCTCATAGAAGTGCTGAGATTACTGTTTGACGTCATAGTGAGGAGGAGCGACCCGGAAAAGCTGGAGAGGACGAAGAGCGACCCGGACAAGCTGGAGAGGACAAGCTGGCCGGCGTTGAAAGAGGCATACGAAGCATACAAAGACGGGGGCTCCCGCCAACGGATTCACGCCCGCATTTGCCAGACGTTCCAGCAGGATCAGCAGCTGCTTGATCTGGGTCCCTTTCAAAACATGTTCCGTGAGTTGGTGAAAGGTGGGCGTCAGTGACAGGTCGGAGACAGAACGAAAGGTGGAAGTGCTTAAGATACCGGACTCGGAGTGCCCGCACCGCCTCTCTCATCGCCACCCCGATGTATAGCTCTTGCCTTGATCCCTTCTTCTCTTTCTTCGATACTGGAGAGGTTCAGTTCTACCCACATACGACCCCTTCTTCTCTGAATCCTCTTCCGGAATCACTCGGGTTTCCCAACACTCTTTATTCCATACGCGCGGCCATAGCTGACCGCTTTCCGTTATCTCTTTTTGTCTGCGTTTGATATCTCATAGTGCGCCTAGTTTCATTGTTCGCTGTTTTCGGTGTCGAGCGGAATTTTGTGCCTATTGAGGCGTGTATTCAGGAATTAAACAGGCCCTGCGTTTTGTCCATAATATCAGCCAATCTAGTGAGAATGCCTCACGTTCGTCGAACTCCTGGCGCGCCCGAGCTCTCGGAACATGAAATGGCTGGCACAGGTGGCATCTGGGCGCTTAGTGAGCCGAATTCCGTCAACTGTAGGCGCTACTCAGAGTCACAATTACAAGAATGGTCACGAAAATCAGAGGATATCATGAGGATAGAATACTATATTGACCAGCCATCGTGCGTAGTATGGCAATCACAGTCCAAGAAACACTCGTCGAAAAAATACAGAGGTATGGAAACGATCGACTCGGATGAGGCTGCAACCGAGGCTTCAGGTTGGATGGAGAAGTACAGTATCAATCTGCTGAGGCTCATCACGCACCTCTAACCTTGCAGCACCCACTCAGAGTCACTCTTAGCAACTGCGACGCTCCACACCACTCGCACCGACGAATCAAGGTCTCAGGCGTGCGGGGTCTACCAGTACCCGCCTTTGCCTTGGTGCGCTCTTCGTCGCGGAACTCTTGGTCGTCAGCTTGATATTTCCTCAGATTTGGAATAGCCGAACATGTCGTGACTTGCGAACATAATCCTATTTTCAAATAATATTTCTGGATAAGTTTGATGACAATCTACAGCGGGTAGGACCAGCCTGAGTACAGGGACGGAGCTTGCTAGAGACAATGCGAACCGTCGGCGGCAATAGCAGGGCTCAGCGGTAACGAGATCGCCGAGGCAAGCCGCGGACAACCAGCCATATTTAAAGAGTGGGCCTTGGGAGCCGTCGATGGCAACGGAAACGACGATGAGGTGAGGCCGGAACAGGAAGGCGGGGTGCTTGGGAGACTAGCTTCTGAAGTATAGTCAATGTGAAGGGTGAGCCTTGAGGACGCTCCGCGCAGCGTTGGCGAGGTTGAGGGCGGGCCCTAGGAGACAATGTCTCGGCACCGGTAAGGCCTGCCAGAGCCTGGAGGCTGGTGGCAGGGGCAGTCGATGGAAACGCGTAAGAGACTGTCCTGGGACGGCTGAGGTGGCTTGGGGCCCGTCGACAGTTGGCAAGAGGGCAGGCTAGTGGGAAGGCGACGAGCAAAAGCGAGGAGGGCGTGTAACGAAAGTTGCCGAGGAGCTTGCGCCTGTGGATTGCGCCCAATCCCGATGGAAGTTAGATGCCTCGTGTCTGAGAAGTACTGTAAATAGGACACGTGTGAAGGGTTCTGCGGTTTCGAGAAGGTCCTCAGGGGTCAGAGCGCTAAAAGACAACCTGGGCCCCGGCACATCAGCGCATCACAAGTTTGAATGACTGATAGCGAGGGAGACAAGCTGTGGGGGCCCTCATTAGGTGACACTTGGCGGAGCTCTGAACGGAGATTGGAAACTTTCAATGGGCGTCTGATCTTCGACGAATCGAATCGTTGGTCAGTCAGCGATATCCTTGCCATATCGTGCCTATCACACAGTCATTTGGAGCACGTTGAAGCCTCAAGACCCTCGAAGCCGAGTCCTTCTAATCTTTCGGGCATTGCAGACGCATCAAGGGCTCGGATCCATCCGTGAACGCGTTAACCATTCGTCAGGCAATCATGTTACGTACCAGAAAGTTACGGTTTCCCAATCAGTTGGCATTTGTATGACTGTATCGCGCTCAGCGGCCTTTTACAAGTTCCGGATCGGTCATGCACAGGATACATAGGTTCGGGCAAGCAAATCCCACGCGTACACTCGGCACCCTGGCTTGTCTTCCATCGTACAACACTTCAGTTGGATATCATGGCACAGCAGATCCTCCCCCGAATCCCAAATGTCAAGTTCCGAGTCCTCATTATTGGAAGAGCAAATGCAGGAAAAACATCAATCTTGCAGAGAGTGGTCGACACCACGGAGAGTCCAGAGATCTACAGGCTTGATAAATCGGGAAACCAGACACTGGTATGTTCTCCTTCCTAGTAGCTCTTTCCACCTCATCATCTCGCCAGGTTAAAAAACTCGACCCTTCAGCGGAGGTTGGGCAGGTTTTTTCTCGCTGATAACGACTGATCGTGACGATGCTGCTTGTAGCGTGGCTTGCATGACATCGAGGACGAACTCATATTCACGAAGCATGACGGTTATGTTTTCCACGACTCCCGCGGATTTGAATCCGGCAGTAACGAAGAACTGGAGATTGCGCGACACTTTGTTCGTACGAAGGCGTGGGAGAAGCGAATGGAGGATAGATTGCACGCGATATGGTTTGTTCCCCTTGGGTATTCACAGTTGCAAATCCACAAGGATTGTTTTCCAGGTACTGCATTCCCATGGACAATGACCGGCCAGAGCTAGAGATAAGATATTTTAAGGATATTTGCCCAAATAAGGATGGTACGTCCAGATGCTACTTCAGGAACTGGGGATTGACTTGGGGGACCTTTCGAAGTCCCTGTGATAGCAGTATTTACCAAGTATGATCAATTCAAGTTTGACGTCGAAATG
>Ga0137394_10003967_pt1 | contig 11171 bp, 8 predicted proteins | sample czobulk116metaG_FD_108278 | JGI IMG/M metagenome (GOLD analysis project Ga0137394, IMG submission 108278) | Vadose zone soil microbial communities from Angelo Coast Range Reserve, California, USA - czobulk1.16 metaG | ecosystem: Environmental > Terrestrial > Soil > Vadose zone | place: USA... | reverse complement strand
CTTCGATGCCGTGATGGGTGAGCATGATGACGTTGCGTGCCTGTTGCAGAGCCGGTTCGAGCTGTTCGAGGCTGGCCACTTTCAGATCGATATCGGAAAGGCGATTATCGGGGATGCCATTTCTGTCGCCGACAGCGCGAAACCGCAGCCAGGCGGTATTCAGTGGCATGTAAACCGTCTGGTTTTTGCGGATAAATGCCCAGTTCCCTCTTCGGCCCCAGCCGCGCATTCGAGCTGGGCCGGTCTGCGGATCGTCCGCCTGCTTCTGTTTTGCCAACTCGCGCTCTTTTTTGTCCTGCTCACTTTCGTATCGTTGAAACATGCCGACGATGGTGAAGGGCTGAGCATTGATATAGATCACTTCGCCGATCGGAACAATCTCGTGGCCAACTTTCTCGGGCGAGCCGAAGAGTTCATCGCGAATTCCGGTCCCGATGACACAGACCGCGTTCGCATTTTCCTCATCCAGATCGGTGAAAAAGCGGCCATGCTCCAATGTATGGAGGTTCATTTCCAGCACAGCCGGGGAGACCCCAACGCATTCGAAAGGAACGGTGCTTTTATCTTCGTGGGTGAGCATGGCATCATGTACTGCCATCTCGGGTGAAACCAACCGCAGCAGAGGTGCGCTTGCTCGCAATGCCTGCGCGTCAACCATTGTCCGACCGGGCGCCTGGTCGGCCAAATGTTCCTGCTCAGGTGGAACATCTTCTTCTTCGAGCCATACTTTATCAGCGCCGCCGATAGCGATCATGGTTTCTCGCATGCCATTCTCCATCCCCTTGATGATCGCTGCCATTCCTACCAGGCTGGCGACGCCGAGGATGATCCCAAGCATTGTCAGGATAGACCGGAATTTATGCGACCAGACTTCCTTCAGGCCGACGGAGATGGTGTTGGCTATCGTCATTCTGCTTTACTCATATCTCAGGGCCTGGATGGGATTCAGCTTCGCGGCTTTTATAGCTGGAAAGAGTCCCGCCAGGATTCCGACCAGCACGCTGAAGCCGAAGGCCACGGCCATGGCCGTCGGGGTGATGATCGGCGCGTTTTCTGACGGTGAGAACGAATTGAGCATCTCAACGAGCCCGAATGAAGTTACAAGGCCAGCCAGGCCGCCCAGGATTGCAATAACGACCGCTTCGACCAGTATTTGAACAAAAATGTCAAACGTCGCCGCGCCGACGGATTTGCGGATGCCAATCTCACGGACACGTTCCGAAATGCTGGCGAGCATGATGTTCATGATGCCGATGCCGCCGACGAGCAAGCTAATGCCGGCAATAAGTCCTCCGCTCAATCGGGCATTTCGAATAAACGTATTGATTTGCTCGGCCCAATCCTCCTGAGTGCGAAAGCTGAAATCTTCAATACCGCGATGCGTGCTCATAAGCACGTTACGAATTTGCTGCAAAGATTCGGGCAGCGTATCCATCCCATCGATCTTCAATTCCAGATTGGAAAGGCGCGGGTCGCCTGTGGCCGCTCCCGCTGTGTTGGTGCCCTGGGAGCCGGAACCATATCCGGTGAAGTTGATGCCTGACCGGAATTTCATCCACATCGTGTTGAACGGAATATAGACGGTCGAATTTTTGAGAGAGAAAACAAAGTTGCCGCCTCGCTTGCGGCTGTTGTGTCCACGATCTCTCTTAACACCGGCGTCTTTCTCGTGCTGCTTGGCCTGCGCTTTGGCAATCTCCCTCGCTTTCCGCTCCTGTTCGCTTTCGTAATGCTCGAACATGCCGATGATGGTAAAAGGCATGTGATTGATGAACACCGTTTCACCGATGGGAATGATTTCGCGCCCCGCCTTTTCCGGCGAACCCCAAAGCTCATCGCGAGCGGCTGTGCCGATAACGCAGACATTGCGCGCCATCTCGTCGTCAATTTCATTGAACATGCGCCCGTGTTCGATGACATGCTCGTTCATCTCGAGAGCCACAGGCCAAACCCCGTTGCACAGCCATGGCCGAAATTTGTGGCCATTGGCAGACAGCGTAGCTTGCAGGCGCATCTCTGGAGAGAGCCGCGTCACGAGTGGCGCGCTTTCCTTTAAGGCCAGCACGTCGTTGATGGTGACTCCGGTGGCAGATTCCAGCAGATGCCGTTGATCCGCCGGCAAGTCCTGCGGTTCCACGCGGACCTTTTCGAGTCCGCCAATGGCAATGAGGGCTTCCTTCGCGCCTTTCTCCATCCCGGCGACCAATGCCGACATCGCGACCAGGCTTGAAACGCCGAGAATGATCCCGAGCATCGTCAGCAACGAGCGGAATTTGTGCGCCCAAATCTCACGCAACCCCGTGCGCAGAGTGATCAGCAGTTGTGATGGGTTAGCCATCTCAACCCGCCGCTTCCGCTGTCGCCGACGCAGCCTTTGCGAGGCCGGCCAGCGTGAGATCGATCTTGTGCGCGATTTTTCCATCGCGAATTTCTATTCGCCGCGGCGTGACGGCAGCGATTTCCGGATCGTGAGTGACCAGCACGATGGTGCGGCCTTCGGTGCTGAGTTTTCGGAAAAGCTTCAGGATGGCATCGCCGGTGTGCGAATCGAGATTGCCCGTTGGCTCATCAGCAAAGATGAGTCGTGGACTGTTCACCAGTGCCCGGGCAATCGCGGCGCGCTGTTGTTGTCCGCCGGAAAGCTGGCTGGGACGATGCTTCGCGCGATTGGACATGTCCACCGATTCCAATGCCCCCATGGCGCGATCCTTCCTCTCGCGCGCTGAAATGCCGCTGTAGATCATTGGCAATTCCACATTTTGCAAGACGTTCAACTTCGGCAAGAGATTGAAGAATTGAAAAACAAAGCCGATTTTGCGGTTCCGAATAGCGGCTAACTGCCTGGCCGGGGCGTTTTCGATCATGACACCATCGAGCTTGATCGTGCCTTTAGTCGGCGAATCGAGACAACCGAGAATGTGCATCAGCGTGGACTTGCCACTGCCGGAAGGACCAATGATGGAAATAAACTCGCCTCCTTCGATGTCGAGGGAGATGTCGTCAAGCGCCCGAATCTCCTCGCCACCGAGATGGTAGATTTTGCTGACGTTACGAAGTTCGACCAGTGCCATCGGAGACCTGTTGCGTGTTGCGTGTTCGAAAAGAGGCTACTGGGTCGTGCGATTCTCGGGCTTCGCGTTGGTGGTCCGAGTGCCCGAGTCCGACTTGGTGGACGTCTCAGAGGAGCCGGAGGTTGTGGCTGTCAAGTTCGTGGAATCTGCGCCGGGCTTTGTCGCCAGCAGGCCGTTTTTTGGACTCTCGCCATTTTTATGATCGTTGCGCGATTTGCGGTGGACGACTTGTTGGGCTTTCTTTTCACGTTCCTCTTTGGGCATCTCCAGGGCGACTACGTCGCCTTCGGCAACGCCTTCCTGAATCTCGGCAAAAAAGTAATCAGCTACACCCACCTTCACGTTTTTCTTTTCAAAGGTTTCACCTTGCTGAACGTAAACGAAGCGCTCCATCTCGCCTGAATCATTCTTTTCAGTGAATACCGCGGCCAACGGAACCGCAGTAACGTTTTCGGCGGAGGCCACCGGAATTTTCACGTTCGCCGTCATCCCGGGCCGCACGCGGGCATCATCGTTTCTGAGAACAATGCGAGCGGCAAAACCTTTGATGTTGTTTTTGATGGTCGCCTGGGGCGATATGCGCTCGACGGTTCCGTTTATCTTCAAACCCGGCACGGCCTCGATGGTGACCTCGACAACCTCGCTCGGCTTGAGCCGGGGAACATCGGCCTGGTTCACTTGCGCGTTGATGACCATGGAATGCAAATCGGCGATGGTCAGCACTTCCGTGCCGCTGTTGAAGCCGCCCGAGCCGGAAACGGCTTGACCGATCGAAACGGGACGTGTCAGGACTGTGCAGTCGAAGGGAGCAAGAACGGCGGTCTTGGTGAGACGTTCGTCGACTAGTGCGAGGTCTCGTTGTGAGCGTTCCAAGGCATTCTTTGCCAAGTCAAAAGCTGTTTTCGTGTCGTCATAAAGCTCCTGAGCGATCAGTTTCTCGTCGAGGAGTTGTTTGGACCGCTTAAAGTCGCGGTCGGCCTTTTCGAGATTTAGTTTGGCCCGCTCGATGTCGGTGACGGTGGTCGCCTTTTCCTGTTGCAGTTCCTTGTCATCGAGCTTGAAAAGCAAAGCGCCTTTCTTGACCTGATCGCCAATATCCACCGGCAACTGATCGATTTTGCCGTTGATTTCGGGGCGCACAGACACTTGCTCGGCGGGACTGATCTCACCCGCCGCATTTACGGCGAAACTGATGTCGCGCAATTCGGCGACGGCTGTCGTTTGGCGGCCTTGCGCGAGAGAAGCGGAGTTGTTCTTCTGTTCTTTTTTCCAAAACGTGTAGCCGCCGTAACCGGCCGCAATCAGAAGCACGAAAATGACCCAATTTTTCATCTCAAATGTAGCCGACAACCAAAAACAGTATTAAATACGAATCGCGAAGCTCTTAAGCATACCAATTGCGTATCCACCGCGCAAAGCCATATTTGGCCCGCATTTTGACCACCAGCCATAGACGATTTTGAAACCTGGATATTTAATAATTCTTTTGGCGCTCAACTTCTGCTGGGCAGCGGTTTATTCGGCCTACAAATTACTCGGAAACACTCTTCCGACCGGCGGAATCGTAACCCTTCGGTTCGGTTTGGCTGGACTTTGCTTGCTAATTCTTTGGCCCTGGTTGCCAGGCCCTGCACCACGCGGACGCGACCTGGCGAAGACCCTCTTGATGGGAATTATCCTGTACCCTGTTGGCCAGAGACTCCAGGTTTACGGCAGCCTCCTTGGCAGCGCAGGGAATTCGTCGGTCCTCATGGCGATGGAACCTTTGCTCACATCCGTGGCTGCCGCACTCTTTCTACGCGAGCACATCGGCCCAAGGCGCCTGATTGGATTTTCCCTGGCTATGCTGGGTGTCGTCCTCCTCAACGGGGTCTGGCGGCCTGATTTTCAATGGACGGGCCTGACTGCGAGTCTGATTTTCATTTCTTCATTTGTGTGTGAGGCCGCCTACTCGGTTGTCGGCAAAACCATCGTTCAACGCGCCAGCCCGACGAAAATGGTGGCGATTTCATTGCTCGTGGGCACGGCCGGAAATTTGTTAATCGATGGCCGGGAGACATTTGCCGCTGCCCGAACGCTGAGCGCTGAACACTGGCTTTTGATTTGTCTCATGGCGGTCATTTGCACTGTTATCGGTTACTGCGCATGGTTTGTGATTATCCGTGAATGTCCTGTGAATGTGGCGGCCTTGACCATTTTCGCACAATCGGTTTTTGGTGTGATCATTGCGGCGGTTTGGCTGAAAGAGAAGCCGCACTGGGGACAGATTTGGGGAAGCGCTACGATTGTTGCTGGCCTGATCCTCGGCCTCTCGCGGCAAATCAGAAAAGCCGAACCTGCTTAGGTTATTTAATATGTGAGCAACTCGAGCAATTCCGTCCCGTGATTCGTGAGCTCCCATCCGCTGCCTCTTCGGGCGACCAGATGGCAGCAGGGATTGCGATCGTGTTCGGCCTCGTTCACGCTCAGGACTTGAAATTTACCTTTACCTTTCAGCTCGGATGAGGATCGGGGCACGACCTGGAAGGGAATGCCGATGAAATTGAGCGTCAGCTCGTAGCCGGCGATGCCCTCTTTTTCGGCGCGGGGATTGGCGCGGACAAGCGCCGCATAACGCTTGAGCCAGGGGAAATTGGTTTTGCGCACTACGACCCGACAGAGCTCCGTTTGCTGCTGGATGAAATTGAGCAGGTTGAATTTCGCGCCCTGGTCGCGCTGTTGCAGCAGGATCAATCTCGCATCCAGCCCAAGAAGGTTGCGTCCGTTCCAGTCGCCATGATCGTTTCGCTGATCGGCAAGAGCGCTTTTGTGCCAGGCGGCGTAACGGTCGTTGAGCAGCAGATTGAGTTCAAAGTGCGCGTGAGCGCGATCTTTCGAAATACCCTCGCGCGTGTTGGCGGTGCGGCCCATGACGGCCAATTTTTCGCCGGCTTTTACATTTTGGCCGGTCCTCAAATCGCTCCGAATTTCGCTGAGATGAGCGTAGAGTGAATAAATTTCAAGCTGCGGGATCTTGTGCCGGACGACAACATAGTTCCCGTAATTGGAGAGGCCGGCCTTGCGATTGATGTAGACCACGGTCCCATCGGCCGTTGACATGACGGGATCCGTGGGTTCGCCGTGCTTATCGCGTTGGAGGCAGCGTATGTCGAGGCCTTCGTGAAGTTGATAGCCGTCCGTACGGACGCAACCGAAGGCGCCAGTGGTCCAGGGTTTGCCGGTTGTGCCGACAAAGAATCTTTCCTCGCCACCCTTTTCGAACAACGCGTGGTTTGCGGTGGGAAGTTGGAAAAGTTGGGCGTGGAGCGATGAGACGAGAGACGAAAGGAACATGGCAAAGGTTGCGGCGCACAAGCCAAATCTGGCAAAGCGGCGCATCATTTCGTTTCCTCGCCTTCAGTTCGAGAGCCGAGCCTCAGCAGTTTCGAACTGATTTTGAGCCCAACGCGTTTGGCGGCATCGTTGTTTATCTGAAAACGGACTTTGTTGCCTTCCATGTAAAAGCGAATGATCCCCCCTGATTCCAGAAAGCGGTCGAGGTCGCTGACAGTTAAGACGCTGGCGCCCCGGATGCCGTTCAGGATTTCCGGAAGCCGCTTTCGTTCTGAATCCGCCACGAAGAGGATATGGCATTTGACGACATCCGGCAAAAGCCGCACATGCCGGACGGTGAAAGGATGCTCATTCATGAACTTATTCTTCACGGTTTCCTCGAGATAATTGCCAAAGGGATCCTCCCCGATGATGCCGATAACGAAAGGCGATTTGGGATCGGGAACGGTGTCCGCCGGCCACTCGACAAACTTGGCGAAGTTGTAGATGAAAACCGCTTTGAGCTGAAACTCGGTGAGAGGAGTTTCCTGGGCATGGAGAAAACCGGGCTCGCAGCCGCGAGCAACGGCTACGGCGACGATCAGTCGCAAGAGCCAAAGGCGCGTGCGCGTCATTTAAAATTGGACGGTGACTTTCCCGTAAACTCCTCTCTGTATCTCAGCCCGCTGGGTATTGACGAAAGAGGGGGCGAATTCGGCGTGATGGTCGTAGAGGAGGTCCTGACCACCGACAGCCAACTCCCAGTGTTGATTTGGTCTCCAGGCCAACCGCACATCGAGCCCCCAATAACTCTTGATAGTAAAAGTGGAGAAGGTGAGCTGATCCACGTAACGAGCCGTCACATCAAAGGCCAGGTGGTGAGGCAAATCCATCGAGGAGCGAATCATGGCCTGGTTACGCGGACTTTTCCCTTCGTCCTGTTCAGAACCGGTGTCGCCGCTGCCAGCACGAGTATGTAGCTGCATGCTCAGCAGGCTGTATGAGGGACGCAAACGCCACCACTTGGCCAATTCGATAGTGCCGACGACTTCAAACCCGCATGTTTCTCCGTAAAGACTGTTGGCTGTGTGAAATTGCGTATTTGTCGGCGAAGGCGAATTAGGATTCAGGCTGCGCAATTCATCATAGACATTATAGAAGGCAGCTACATCGAGTGCGAAGCGCTCGTGCGGCTGAGTCCGGTAACCGATCTCGTAAGCCAGGAGCTTCTCGGCTTCCATTGCGTGATTACCCAGTAACATGACGGGAACAGATATGGGCCCAAATGGAGTCGATACCTGCCGCACCTGCGTCAGCACAATGTCGTCCTCCGATCTCGATGGTGTCCGCACGGCGCGGGAAACCGATGCCCAAAACGTATGCTTGTTGTTTGGCGTCCAAAGCAATTTGCCACTCGGCTGCACCTCGAATCCAGTGAAGTCATTACGTTCGAGTTTGGTGCCGAGGGTTAATCGCAGGTGCTGCGGCAGGACCGTGATCTCGTCCTGAACAAAACCGCTGAAAAGCTGCACGGTCCGATGATCGGGAATTAATGCGATTGTCGGTGTATTCCCAATGCTGTCGGCGGAGACACGATAGCCTCCGCCCCAGACGATATCGTTGCGAGCGCCCAGCGGGAATCGGTGCTGAAAATCTACATCAAAAGTATGCCGATCCTCGCTAAAAATCACGGTATGCCGCTCCGTGTAATCATAGTACATCTGCAGACGAAGATCTGAATCGGCGGAGAAGGTGTGTGTCCACCGGCCGAGCGCGTTGCCACCGGCGATTTCGAACTCATTATGGATAAAATCCAGGAAGCCAGGCGGATTGCCGGGGTCGAACGCGCCAAAGATCTGGTGGACTGCGCCACGGTAGCCGTCGCCTTGCAGTGTGACCTGATTCTGGCTCGAAACATCCCAATCCACGCGGAATCCGCCGCGGCCAATTTGCCACGAGTCGTCGGCGTCCGCGCCGTTCGTAGTAGCGGACCCATCCCGGTTCATGTACTGGGCGTAAATGCGGAACCAGGCATTGTCGCCGATCCGTCCGCCATAGCGGATAGCATCCAGTGTTTGCATCTCTGTTCCGCCGAGAGCGGTTGCCAAAAAGCCCTGGGTGTCTTTGGCGCTCTTAGTCATGATATTGATGACGCCATTGACGGCATTGGCACCCCACAACGTCGCGCCCGGCCCGCGAATGACTTCGATGCGGTCAATATCTTCGAGCATTGTGCCCTGGACGTCCCAGAACACTCCGGAAAAGAGCGGGCTGTAAAGAGTGCGCCCGTCCTGCAGCACGAGCAATTTGTTAGCGAACACGTCGTTGAAGCCCCGGGCGCTGATGGCCCACTCATTTGCGTCCAGCCTCGCCGCATCGATTCCGGGCGCAAGTCGCAACGCTTCGGGAATACTCATCGCGCCTGAGCGACGGATGTCGTCTTCGGTAATGACGGCGATGGCCGCCGGTGATTGGGATAAGGTCTCGGTTTTGCGAGCGACAGAGGTGACCTCCATATCGAGCAAGCTCTCGATAGGCAGGCTGGTGAGGTCGTTGAAAGTGTTGGTGTGCTGCGCAGCAGATTTGAAATTAAGCAATGTGTGCAGCAGCAAAACAACCAGGAAGCGCATCCAGACGCGTGAGCGTAGCAAGGCTTTCATAATAAAAGGCTTTAAGCGGGCTCAATGTGCACATTGCGTGCCAAAAGTCGAGTGACGGCCAGTAAGAAAACTTCGAACTCCAAACTTCAGGGAGGAGTGAACAACTCGATTCGATGGCCGTCAGGATCGAGGAGGAAAACCTGCCAGGCGCCGTCAGGACGCGGTTTCCTGCGGGCGTACGGCGCGCCGCAGCGCTCCAGGTGCGCTTCCCATTGGTCGAGATTATCCACACGCAAGGCAAAATGATTGTTCGCATGGCTCTTGAAAAATGGATCACCGAGATCAGCGATCAAGTGGAGTTCCTGGCTGTTGCCGAGCCGGAACCACGCCCCAGGAAAATTGAACGCGGGCCGAGGAATGGGAGTGAGTTGAAGCACCTTCTGATAAAAGTCGGTGCTGCGCTTCAAGTCGGTCACATAGAGCGCGACATGATTCAGTTCCAAAGTAGTCATCTGGAGGATCACGTAGTCGGACCGCCCCGACAGGTCAGACTGCACAAGGCAACATGGTTTTCGCTCATCCGGCTCACTGTTCCACGATTCGGTAGAAGCGCGACGGATAATTTGATTGGTTCGGGTCCTGGAGCAGCAGCAGGCCGTTGGTGATCGAGAGCGCGTTCGGCAGATTCACCCAATCCAGCAGGTTCGAACTCGCCTGGGCCGTGAAACCGGCTAGCTCGTTCGAGGTCAGGAGGCCGCCGTCGGAGTCGCCGGAGAGGAACAGAACCGAGCCGTTCGCGATCAACGCGCCAGAGTTGAACCTCTGCGGCACAATGACTTTCAAGGGAGCGTTGCTGCTGAGGGTGCTGCCGCCGGCATTCGAGATAAAGACGGAGTAAAGTCCGTTGTTCGAACGCGTGACACTGTTGAGCGTCAGGACGGAACTGTTCGCACCGAGATTATTGCTCTGGTTCTGACGCCACTGATACGTGAGCGGCGTGAAACCGGTGGCGGTCACCCTGAACTGAACGGTCGCGCCCACATTCGTGGTTTGGTCAGCAGGCTGCATAGTTATGACCGGGGGATCAGGAGCATAAACATATTGGTCCACCCAGGCGGTGTCCTGGCCGGCACTGCCGCTCGCGTCTTTGGAGTAGCGCCATTGCAGCGTGTGGCTGCCGGCAGAGAGAACATAGTTGCGCGGCTGCCAATCCACTTCGCCGGAGATCGTGGCTTGAGAGACACCGTCGAGCTTGAAGTCGAGGAGATCGAACGCAGTCTCGGAGGATACTTTCCACCAGAAACTGATTTGCGCGGGCCCGCTGAGTGTTGTTTGGAGAATCGAATCCTGATTGTTGCCGATGCTGCCGCTGCGCGCAGCATCGATGCCGTCGTGAGAAACATCCGGTTGACCGAACCATGTAGCAGCTCCGGCGGTGGTCCAGCTTACGTTGGTGGTATCGAGCGCTTCAGGCAGAGGAATGGTGACAGAAAGCTTGGCCACGCGGCTCACGCCGATGCCGTAGCTATTGCTGGCGATGAGTTGATACGCGCCAGCCTGCGCAAATTGAAGGTTCGTCACGGTGAGCGTGTCATTGGTTGCGCCGGGAACATTCGTGCCGTTGGATTGCCATTGATAAGCAACAGGTTGGACGCCGGCGAATTTGGCAACGAACGTGGTGTTCGAACCTCTGAAGAGTGTGCGGTCGAAAGGTTGAATCGTCGCAGCCGGAAGGCGCGTGCCGAAGAGGCCCGCGTCACGATCGCCGCGAGCGGCGATTTGGATGACATTAGCGATGTCGGGAGGAATCACGGCGTTGCCGCCGTAGTAGCTTCCCCAGATTATCGCAACGCCATCATTGCGTAACGCCATACTGTGGTTATAGCCGGCGGCAATGGCGACGATGTTGCTCAAGCCAGCAGGGGGCTGAAACGGCGCGCCCGTCGAGAAGCCGCCCCATTGAACCACGGTGCCATCGGCTTTCAGGCCAAGGCTGTGCGCATTGCCTGCAGAAATGGCAATAACATTTGTGACGTTTAGTGGGATAGTGGTTTGTCCGTTGGCATTGAGTCCCCAGCCGATCACGGTCCCATTCGCGCGAAGAGCGAGGCTGTGAAAGCTGCCCCCAGCCACAGCGACGACGTTGGTGGCAGTCGCAGGGACATTCGTCTGGCCATTGCCATTATTG
>Ga0137394_10003965_pt1 | contig 11174 bp, 9 predicted proteins | sample czobulk116metaG_FD_108278 | JGI IMG/M metagenome (GOLD analysis project Ga0137394, IMG submission 108278) | Vadose zone soil microbial communities from Angelo Coast Range Reserve, California, USA - czobulk1.16 metaG | ecosystem: Environmental > Terrestrial > Soil > Vadose zone | place: USA... | reverse complement strand
GTGACATAACCAACGATCTCCTCGCCGTGAAGAGGATTGCAGCAACGCGCGCGAATGACCATCAGATCGTCAACACCGCGCACCACGATCGAATCATCACCAAGCCGGATAAGACGTTTGACCGCCCGCACCCCACTGCGCAAGCGCGACTCTTTTTGTTTGTCGAGTTGCTCAAACTGCTCCTGACCAAGATACTTCGCGATCACATTTCGCGGGATTAACTTTCCATATCCGATCCCGGCGAGCAGGTCTTCCACACGCCCGTACCCATATTCACCCGCAACCCGTTTCATTTCCTTATCGCCATCGCCGAAGAGTTTCTTGGTCGAGAGTTGAAAGCGCGCGGCCTCTTTTTCAAACAGCTTTCTTCCGATGTCTATCGACTCCGCACGCTGTTGCTCGGAAACCCAATGGCGAACCCTGTTCCTGGCCCTCGAGGTGACGATAAAGTTGAGCCAGTCGCGCGAAGGATGAGAATTGGCAGAGGTTAATATTTCAACCACGTCGCCATTCTGTATCTGGCTACGTAACGGAACGATGCGGCTGTTGACGCGGGCGCCGGTGCAGGTGTTTCCCACTTCAGAATGGATCATGTAGGCAAAGTCGACTGGAGTGGCCCCTCTCGGAAGTTGAATGACTTTTCCCATCGGAGTGAAGGCATAGACATCCTTGGGATAAAGGTCGAGCTTTAACGAATCCAAAAAGTCGCGCGAGTCTTTCACTTCCTGAGTCCATTCAACCAACGAACGCAGGGCCTGAAAGGCATTATCATCATCACGCGCGCCGCGGTTGCCTTCCTTGTATTTCCAGTGTGCAGCCACACCTTCCTCTGCGATCTGGTGCATATCCTGCGTTCGGATTTGCACCTCGAACGACTGGGTGCCGGAACCAATCACCGAAGTATGAAGCGACTGGTAGAGGTTGTCTCGGGGTGTAGCAATCCAGTCTTTGATGCGGCCTGGTACCGGCCGCCAGGTGTTATGGATCACGCCAAGCGCTGCATAGCAATGCCTTATTTCATTCGGCGTCACCACCCGGGCTGCGACCAAATCATAAACCTGATCGAGATCGATCTTTTGTCGCCTGAGTTTTTTCCAGATCGAATAAAGCCGCTTTACTCTGCCTTCAACTCGCACGAATGGGACTCCTGCTTCCGTCATCTTCTCTTCAATTCGTTCCGTTACGCCGCTGAGGAATGCTTCATTCTCCGCGCGCCGTTTCTCGAGTTGCTCGGCCAGCTCGCGATAGTCTTCGGGATGCAGATGGCGAAACGCGAGATCTTCCAGTTCGCCGCGGAGTTTACCCATCCCCAGACGGTGCGCGATGGGCGCGAATATTTCCATGGTCTCTTCGGCAATCCGTTTTCGCTTTTCTGGGCTGAGATACTGAAGCGTCCGCATGTTGTGCAAACGGTCAGCGAGCTTGATGAGAACTATCCGCACGTCGTCGACCATTGCCAGCAACATCTTGCGGACGTTTTCCGCCTGCTGCTCTTCACGGGAGATATTACTGATCTGTGCGATCTTGGTGAGACCGTTTACCAGGTGCGCGATTTCCTCGCCAAAGTACTTGCGGATGGTGTCGAGGTCGACAAGCGTGTCTTCAACCACATCGTGCAGGAGTCCCGTGGCAACCGAGACTTCGTCCAGCTTCATGTTGGCGAGAATGTTTGCCACCTCGAGTGGATGAACCAGATAAGACTCCCCGGAGGCGCGCTTCTGTCCTTTATGCTCACGGGCCGAAAAGAGATAAGCACGCCGCAACAGATCGAGGTCTGCCTGCGGGTGATTACCCGCCACAGTCTCAACAATTTCTTCGATGCGAATCATCTAATTCGTAACCGCCCGAGTGTAAAAGCCGGAAGCTTCCAGAGTGTGAAGTCGATTATAACAAAAAGGTGATGCCCGACTCGAAAGTCGAGCATCACCATGATTCGGGGCCTGGAGCGAATGAATGGCTACTTAGCCGGACTTGCCTTCGCTGCCGCTTCCTGTTCCTTTTTCTTCTGATTTGCCTGGCTCAGCGCCTCGGTACGTTTCTGAGCCACCTCTCGTTGCTTGTCTAACTCAGCCTTCTTTGCTGTATTGCCTTCCATCTCCGCTAGCTTTGAAGCCTCGAGTAATAGATTGGTTTTGTAAGACCAGGCGGCTTCGCTATTCGGATCGAGTTTGATGGCATTTTCCACCTCCTCGAGTCCGCGTTTTACACATTTCTGAGCCGTATCGAAATCTTTCGGGTCCGTTGGTTTCTTATAGGAAACTACGGCGCGGTTACCCGGCTGAACTGTGGTCGTCTTATTAGTAGGAAGTTCGGTAATTTTAAACGAACAGTTCCAGTCCTTGCTCGCCAAAACGATGTACGACTCAGCGCGCTTCTCCGGCTCCACACTCGTATCGTTTGCTCGGGCCATAATCCAGGTCTTGAGCTTGTCCTCATCCTTAAGAGCCTCGTAAAGGTAAGCGATAGCTTTGTACGCTTCGTCATTCTTGGGATCCTTGGCCAGGATCTGCTGATAGGCCTGAATGGCCTCGTTCGCTTTCGCAATATTCTCGGGAGACTGAACACCGGGTCTATATTGAGCATGAATCGTACGTGCGATGAAGGCAAGAGCAGTCTTGTTGTCAGGGTCAAGCTCAAGGGCCCTCCTCGAACGCTGCTCCGCGTCGGTAAAATTTCCTTCCCGATAGGAGTGGGCCGCTTCATTCAACTCGTTCTTAGCCCGTATCCGGTTGATGGTCCCGCAACCAGACGACGTAGTAACAACGAGAATCGCCAATGCGATGGCGATTCTAGTTTGAGAGAGTTTCATTGATCGGTAGCTCCATTTTCAGTGATTGGGCCGAACACACCTTAAGGCTTGAGAGCTGTTTGGCACCGCCTAGCGCGGACAGTACTGATTTTCTTACTGAACTACTGAGGCAGATCGTCGACCTGCAGACCCACCGGACTGGCACCGGCACCTTTGATGGCATCGATTACCTTAACGACATCACCGTATTTTAGCGACCGCGGAGCCTTCACAAAAACGGTTTTTTCTATCCGGTCTGATTCAGGCAAATCAGTTCTCGTCTCCATCCCAGGTTTATAAGCGCGTTGTTCCTTACGTTGCTGGAACAGCTGGGCCAGCCGCTGACTCAACTGTGACGTGTCATTAACTGATCCGACATTGTCCTGGTTCAGTTTTATCTGAAGGTCATTGGAAATTGAAACCACCAGGGTCAATGGGTTAGGTTTCAACTGGCTCAAGTCTTCGTTTGGATCTCTTTGGGTAGGAATATCTGCCTGGAAGCGGCTCGGTTTGAGCGGGGTAATCACCATGAAGATGATTAGAACCACCAAAAGTACGTCGATCAGAGGCGTCACGTTGATATACGGAATCGCTTTCGCCTCGGTTGTCTTGCTGCCCTTCTCGAGTGACATATTACTCCTCCTAGAGACCTCGAACCCCCACCTTCACCCACCGGTTATGCTGGCTTCGCGGGCGGCGCGGCCTCTCCACCCTTCTTTTTGTCGGCCACTAAACCGATCTTATCAACTCCTAATGCTCTCACTTCGTTGATGACCGTAACAACATCGCCATAGCTAACGCCGATACCGCTCTTGATGTAAACGATCTTGTCTTCTTCCTTTTTGATGTTGTCCAACAGCTTCTGGACCTTGTCCTTGAGTTGGTCCTTGGTGACCTTTGTTTTCCCCAGGTAGTACTCGCCATCAGCGGGAATCGCTATGACAACAGAGGTATCCTTGATGATCCGCTGATCCTCCTCAGGGTTTTTGAGATCCTTGGGGAGATTGACGGTGATACCGTGCTGCAACATCGGCGTAACTACCATAAAGATAATCAGGAGCACTAACATAATGTCGACCATCGGGGTGACATTAATCTCCGACTGTAGGCCGCCGCTTCCACCTGCTGCCATTCCCATAGCAATTCTCCTTCCTGCAAACTACCTCGCAGTTAATCGTAGATGAATCCGCCGCCGGCAGATCATCACCAGCAACTTCGGAGCCGACTGGGTTACGGTTTCAACTGCTTCGTACGGTTCTTGATAAAGTAATCAACCAACTCTGAGGCCGAATTGTCCATCTCCACGATGAAACCATCCACTTTGCCGGTAAAGTAGTTGAATAGCCAAACAGCCGGAACCGCGACCAGCAATCCGAGAGCGGTCGTAAAGAGCGCCTCAGAAATACCGCTAGCCACCGCGCCGATACCAGCCTGGCCGGCATCGCCCATGGCGCGGAAAGCGTTAATAATCCCAAACACCGTGCCGAACAACCCCACGAACGGTGCCGTTGATCCGATCGTTGCCAGACCCGACAAGCCACGCTTAAACTCCGCCGTCTTGATGGCGATGGCTCGTTGCAGAGCGCGCTTCGAAGCCTCAATTTCATCGCCGGAAATATCTGACGATTGCTCGTGTGCTCTAAACTCCTGCAGCCCACTGCTGACAACCATCGCGAGATGCGACTTGCGGTGTTTGTCGCTGATGTTGATGGCTTCTTCAATGCGATCGTTCTTGAGCGCTTGGGCTACCCGTGGCGCAAACTCTCGCGACTGCTTCTTGGCGGCGGTATACGTCAGGTAGCGTTCCACCATGATCGCAATCGAGTAAACCGACATGATCAGCAGAACGATCACGACGCCGATCGCAACGGCGCCCATGCTCTTAACCATCCTCATGAGAGAGAAATGGTCCACTGCAGGGGTTGCGGCCGGGCTTGCTTCCTGCCACATGAAGACGATCAAGCTAAGCACTTTTGTTCCTAAGAGACTGGTTAGAATAGTCACGGTAAACCCTCCAAAAGGTTTTTCTTACATTGATGAGCTCGCAGGTATCCGCAGAATGAGCCCGCAGAGGCTCGCACGGCGCGAAACCTCCGCAGTTTATTGAGCCACGAAATTGTACGTGATGACGCCTGTCACTTTAACGGGCTGCCCAGATAACTTGGTGGGCGAAAATCTTGCCCCACGCGCAGCCGCGGCAGCTACCGCCCGCAGTAACGGATGGCCTGACACTGGCGTGGCTGAGATCACATTACCATTTTCGTCGATGGTAACCTGGACGACGACTGTTCCCGAGGCATGTGCTTGACGGGCAATTGGCGGATAGGCCGGCTTTGGCAGACTGATCGCTTTGCCGTTAAGCACGCCGCCTGAGATAGGCGCCCTTGGCGGAGTCGGCTTGGGTGGTGGTGGCGGCGGTTCCTCGGCGATGTTTACGCTGGTCGGTCCCGCAACAACTCCGGTTCCTGTGCCTGGGCCGGAGGCCATTGGAGCGGCTGCATTCGAATCGCTGCTCCCAACAACCGTGGTTACACCCCGTCTTACCGGTGGGATGTTACTGGCCTTGGCGGACACCTCTTTAGGAACAAGCTCGGTCCTGGTAACGTCCGCAATCAATTCTTTTCGGACGTCCACATTTTGCTCGACCTTTTGTGGTTTGACCTCTGCCGGTTTCTCCGGTGTGGCCTGTTGCGGCACCGGTACCGGCGCTACCAGGGTCGTCAGTTCAAGATCCTGAGTATCAAGCGTAGCGACAGTAAACCAGATGCTACCTACCAGGAGTGCCAATCCAATGACTCCATAGATTGCAAGCGTACCCAGAAGAAAAGAGCCTTTTCGCGATAAGTCCTTTGAATGCGATCCAGACTCTACAAGGTTATCGAACATTTTTATCCTCCCTATTCCGGTGCCAAATGGATCAGGGGTCCAAGATATTTAGATACTATTGCGCTTCTCTTAATTGCCCCTCAAACGTCGATCTTCCGCCCGCTTGAGTTCGCATACATAAATGAAGGGGAAACCAGCAGCTCATCGATCATGAGCCATCGATCAATTGAAAAGCCGCTGTGCGAGAAAAAACTCGCCGGCCTTCTCAACAGACTGCCGCGCACCCAACCTTCGCTTTCACAATGCGGGTCGACTCTTGAGTTATTTAATTGGCCAGCAACGGCAGCAGTCTATGCCGCATTGCGCGGCAAAGTCAAGCGCAAATTCAAACTTAATGAACGAGGGAAATGCCTTATTCGCTGGCCTTGCAGCGAATAACTTCTATGCACCGCTGGCCCCGCGCGAGCGCTTTGCGGGAGTACCTGGTAGTGGCTTGCGTCCTGGAGTGGTGGCCACCCGTGTGCCGCCAACTGCAGTACGATTAATCGCGGATGCGGAACTCTTTTTCGCGAGGTCAAGACGCTGCTCCCACCAGACCATAATAGGACTGGCGATGGCAACGGAGGAATATGTGCCGAAGACCACTCCTATCAACAATGCCAATGAAAATCCGCGTAAAACTTCACCGCCAAAAAGCACCATCGCCAGCACAGACAGGAAAACTAAGCCTGAAGTTATGACGGTCCGAGACAGTGTTTGGTTGATTGAATCGTTTGTGATCTGGTAGAGCGAGTCGCGTCGATGAAGTCGCCGGTTTTCACGGATACGATCGAAGATCACAATTGTATCGTTGACAGAAAAGCCGACGAGGGTGAGCAATGCTGCAATCACCGTCAAGCTAACTTCCCATTGAAAAATGGAAAAAAAGCCGAGCGTTACCAGCACGTCATGAAAAACTGCGATCACGGCTGCCGCGCCATAGGTCCACTCGAACCGGAAGGCGATATACATGAGGATGCCAACCAGCGCGGCCAACGTAACGGCAATCGCCTTGTTTCGCAGTTGGGCTCCCGCTACGGCGCCGACCGCATCCGTCCCCAGGATCTCGTAAGCATCTCCCTCCTTGCCAAACTGATTCAAGCCGCCTGTTACCCTGGATCGCCCAATGTCCAGTTGCGCCTGAGATTCCGCGTCGCTACCCCCAGCAAGGGGAAGCTTTATCAAGACAGTATCAGGCTTATCAATGACAGGTTGGATAACTGCATCGTGAACTCCCGTTTTAGCAAGCGCGTCGCGAATCGCTTCCGGTGCAGGGCGCTGTTTGAATTTTGCGGTAACAACGGTTCCGCCCTTGAAATCGACGCCGAGGTTAAATGCTTCGCTGCCACCCGGCGCCCATTGTCTAATGATTGCCGAACTAAGACCGGCGAGCATAAGGATTACCGAAATGGCTATGAAGATCCGCCGGTTGGCCAGCCAGTCAATCTTAACGTCTTTAAAAACTTGAATCATAATTGCCAATCGTCGCGCCGGCTTTCAGAGGAAACTCTTCCCTTCGCGGGCCTTAGATACTCAGCGACTCCAACTTCCGTTTGCGACTCAACTCCCACATAAAAATCGTTCGCGATACATATACCGCCGAGAAAAGATTTATTAACAAACCGATAACCAGCGTGACAGCAAAACCCCGCAAAGGACCGGTGCCAAAAACAAAGAGGAACAAAGACGAGATGATCGTGGTGACGTGGGTGTCGATGATGGTTACGAACGCGCGCGCAAACCCCTGCTCAATCGCCGAAGGAATAGTTTTGCCGCTGCGCAATTCTTCTCGAATACGTTCGAAGATCAGCACGTTTGAATCTACAGCCATGCCGATTGTCAGAATGATGCCGGCGATTCCCGGCAATGTCAGGGTAGCCTGGAATAGGATCAACCCGGCCAGCATCAGAATCATATTTAGAACTAACGCAACCACTGCGTTGACTCCGGCGCCGCGATAGTAAAACAGCATAAAAGCCACGACGAATAACAACCCAAATACACAAGCCCTCACACCGGAACGAATTGAATCGGCGCCCAGGCTCGGGCCCACAGTGCGTTCCTCCTGGTATTCAATTGGCGCCGGCAGAGCTCCGGATCTCAAAGTCAAAGCCAAATCATCGGCGGATTGTTTTGTAAACCGCCCCGAGATTTCCCCCTGATCATGAATCTGACCCTTGATGTAAGCGATTGACTTGACCTCGCCGTTCAGAACCACGCCCATGTATTCGTTAATATTCGCGCCGGTCCAAGCCCCGAATTTATCGGCGCCCGTCGGCTTGAGCGCAAAAGAAATCTGATAGTCTTCGGAGCCACCGCGTCCCTGAACTGCCGACGCATTTCGCAGTTCGCTTCCGTTAATTATCGCGGGTGATTCAACGACTACCCATTTTTTCTGAGTCGGATTTTGATTGTCCGGGGTCTGGCCGGCCGCCGTGGGCTCATTCCGTTCCGCATAGGGCAATATCCGACGATTCTGGGGAACGGTGCCGCCAAGAGAAGCCTTTGCCTCTTCTTCTGTCGCGTAGGTTTGGGCAGGTTGGGGACTGGGCGGGCTAACCACGTGAACCAGCTCAAGCTTCGACTCAGCCTTCAGCAACTGTTTCACGCGTTCGGGATCCTGAATGCCAGGCATCTGCACCAAGATCTGGTGCGAACTTTGCGATCCATGACGCTGCACCAGGGGTTCCGCAACTCCTACCGCATCCAAACGGCTCTCAATAATTTTCTTGGCTTGCTCGGTTGCCTGTTCCGCTAACGCCCTTTGCGCTGTGGCCGTCAAGGTCCAGGTAACAGTATTGCCACTGGTTGACATCGACCACTCGGAAAGATCTACCTTCTTCTTTACACCTTCTTCAATTTCTCCGAGCTTAGACGGATCCGTAGCCTCGACTATGATCCGATAGTTACCCCCGGCTGTTTCCGCTTTTACTTCTTTTACTGGAAGGCCGGCGTCTTTTGTGGTCGCCTGGATCGCGCTGGCATTACCCTCTGTAAGCGACTTTAGAAACTCATCGGTCTTCACTCGCAAGACCAGATGTGAGCCACCTTTGAGATCAAGTCCCAAATTAATATTGGCTGCGAGATTAGCTTTGATTCCTGACCAGGTGAAATCGCGAAGGCTGGGACGGTGTCGTGGGCCAATAACTATATAGATACCAACCAGTGTGACAACGACGATTATGATTGTACGCTGAAGGAGATTTTTCTTTTTCATCGCAAACAAATCTGTTAGAGCAAAGTAAGCCGGTTATTTCTTCTCTTCCCCTTCAATGCCTGCTATCGCAGACCGTGCAATCTCGAGAATTGATTTATCGCCACTCCTAATGAGAAAACTCGTGTCTTTGACTGTAGTGATGGTTCCGATTACTCCGCCGGTAGTCACTACGCGGTCGCCCGTCTTGAGTTCAGCTATTGTTTGCTGCAATTCCCGTTGCCTTTTTTGCTGGGGCCGTATGAGCAGCATGTAAAAGACGCCAATGATAAGGAGCATTGGGAGCAAGCCACCGAGTGCGCCTAAGCCGCCTTGAAACATGGTGAAGAAAGTCGTCATTAATAAAGTTGTCATCTGCTTAATTGTACGATTAGTTGTCTGGATCTAACGGATCCTGAGTCGAGCGCTTCGCAGTCATTCAAAAACCACAGTAGTACAACACCTAAGGGATTAGGGCCTTCTCTTCTTCGTATGCCTTCAGCCCTTCGGTGAACTCTCGTCGAAAATTCGTGAAATAGCCAGACCGGATAGATTGCCTTACACGTCGCATAGTGTCAAGGAAGAAGGCCAAATTGTGGTGCGTTAGCAAAACACTCGCCAGCAATTCACCCGACATACACAGATGCCTCAGGTAGGCTCGCGAGTGGCGTTTGCAGACCGAACATTCACACGACTCGTCCAGTGGTTTCGTGTCCAGGGCCCACTGCGCGTTTTTTATGTTCATTTTCCCGCGCGATGTAAACGCCTGCCCGGTCCGGCCATTTCGCGTCGGAAGTACGCAATCAAACATATCAACTCCGTGCGATACCGCTTCAACCAAGTCCTCAGGTGTACCAACTCCCATCAGGTACCGCGGCTGATTCGTGGGCATTTCCGGACCGAGTTCTGCAACGACTTTCCACATAACCGACTTCTCTTCCCCAACGCTCAGTCCACCAATGGCGTAACCGTCGAAGCCTATTTCCACGGTGCGAGACAGGCTCTCTCGTCTCAAATCAGAATGGGATCCTCCCTGCACGATTCCGAACAAAGCCTGAGCCCCGCTGACTGTCTCACCAGGTTCTGTTCGGCCCGTATCCGCTATGTCGATCGCCTCGGACTGCAAGGTGTCAAACTTGTCGCGCGAGCGTTTGGCCCAGCGTGCAGTTAGTTCCATGCTTTGACGCGAGACATCATGAGGGGCATCGCCGGCGGCACACTCGTCGAATGCCATCACGATCTCCGAACCCAGTGCCGCCTGAACTTCCATCGAAATCTCGGGCGATAAGAACTGGGGGCTGCCATCCAGGTGCGAACGGAAGCTGGCGCCTTCTTCGGCGATCTTCCGCAGGTTGCCCAAACTCCAAACCTGGAAACCACCGGAATCGGTAAGTAACGCGCGTTCCCATCCGATGAATCGATGCAGGCCTCCGCACGCCCGAATCACTTCAGCGCCGGGTCGCAACCAAAGATGATAAGTGTTGCCAAGGATTATGCGCGCGTCGAGATCGTCTTCCAGCGCTTCAAAACGCATGCCCTTGACGGTTCCCGCTGTGCCTACTGGCATGAAGACGGGCGTCTCGATGATTCCACGTCTGGTGGTCAGGATTCCCGCACGAGCTTGGCCGGATCGAGCTATCACATCGAAAGTAATGGGTGGTTTATTGGTCCTATAGGTCATATAGGTCCTATTTCTTTCTTCTCACAGCTTACTCTTCCGCGGCTTCTTGTGCTTCTGAATAATTCGCAGGGGAGTTGCAAAGAAATCAAACTCTTCGCGCAGACGGTTCTGCAAGTAACGCTCATACGAAAAGTGGAGGCCGGCTTTACCGCCTGAAGTGAACACCACAAAAGTCGGAGGGCGCACAGCGACCTGCGTCATGTATTGCACATGCAGCCTGGAGACGCCGCCTTTGACGGGCGCCGGCGCTGAGCCTCCTCGCGGTTGTGAAACGGCGGCTTCAAAAAAGGCATTTAGCTGCGAGGTCGGAATGCGCCGGTTGCGGGCTTCATTCGCGCGAATCGCCAGCGGGAGAAGATTCTTTACTCGCTGATTGGTCAAAGCTGAAATCATGATCACTGGAGCCCAGTCGAGAAACTTCATTTTCTCGCGCACCTTGCGCTCAAACTGCGCTGAGGTGCTCGTCTCCTTGTTCTTCACCGCGTCCCACTTGTTGCACGCGATTATGATCGCGCATCCGGCGTCGTATGCGTAACCAGCAATGTGCGCATCCAGAGCAGTAACTCCCTCTTCGGCATCCACGATCACAATCGCCACATCAGCACGCTGCAAACTCTTCATAGCCATAACAACTGAAAGCTTCTCGG
>Ga0137394_10003963_pt1 | contig 11175 bp, 11 predicted proteins | sample czobulk116metaG_FD_108278 | JGI IMG/M metagenome (GOLD analysis project Ga0137394, IMG submission 108278) | Vadose zone soil microbial communities from Angelo Coast Range Reserve, California, USA - czobulk1.16 metaG | ecosystem: Environmental > Terrestrial > Soil > Vadose zone | place: USA... | reverse complement strand
CCGCGGTCTGCCCATCGCCGTCGCGTCATCGAGCGCGATGCCCGCTGTCGCAACTGGCGGTGCTCACGGCAAGTTCGGTTCCAAACGAGCGACGCCAGGCAACTGAGCGATAAGCCGAGCGAGGCCGCCGAAGCCCGGCTTCGATTCGGGCACAATGCTTTCGTCCCGGCGACCTCCTGCCGGGCGGATGGCCCGCCTGGATCGGTCAACATGCGCCGCATCGCGGCGCTTCGTCGCCGTCGAAGCGATACGATCGGCCGGCCGGCTCACCGCGGACGGGCGGGGCTCCGATCCGCGAGCGTTTCGCGCAGCATCCGGATCGGCTCGAAGGCGTAGGAGATGAGCGAGCGGCGGCCGACGACGATGTCGGCGCGTCCGCCCATACCCGCCATGAGAGGCCGCGTCTCGCCCTTCACGCGCACGCCGAATTCCTCGATGTCCACGAGCACCCGGAAGACGAGCTTGTCCTTGACCGTCACGCTGGCCGGGCTCACCCAGCGCACGGCGCCGTACTTGATGCCGTGGCGCTGGTAGGGGAACGCGTCGTAGAGGAGGCGCACGACCTGGCCGGGCTCGATGCGTCCGGCCCCCGACGGCGCGACGCTCACCTCCGCCTGCAGACGCTCGCCGACGCAGGCCAGCTCCGCCAGCACGTCTCCGTCCTGGACGACCGCGCCGGGCGCGTTTGCGGTCAGGCGGAGGACGGTCCCGGCACAGGGCGCCGGGACCGTCAACTCGGCGCCCTGGGTCATGTCGAGCTCGCTGCGAAGCGCGGTGACCCGGATGCGCGCCTTCGCGGCGTCTTCGGTGAGCCGCCGATCCATCTCGCGCTGCTCGGCCGTCCGCGCCGCGACGTTCTGACCGAGCCCCGCCAGCGCCGCTTGCACCTCGCGCGCCTCCGCTTCCATGGAGGCCACGCTCAGCTTCCAGTCGATCTCCCACGTCTGGTGCTCGGCCCGGAGCTGGCTCAGCTTGAGGCGTGAGGTCTCGAGCGCGCGCTGCAGCTGCTGCTGTTCGATCTCCAGCTTGGTGGCCTCGAGGCGGCGGGTATTGTATTCGAGCCACGAGATCGTGCCCTCCCGATGGTGGCGCTCCATGCGATCGGTCAGCTCGCGGGCCACCGCGTACTGCCCCCGCTTCAGCTCGATCTCGCGCCGCGTGATCTCGATCTCGTTGCCCTGGATCTCGAGGTCCCTCTGGAACCTCATCTCGCGGACCTCTCGCAGCCCGCGCTGCTCGGCGAGCTTGTCGCGCAGATGGGCGGTGCGCACGCTCAGCCGCCGCTCCTCCTCGCCGTCGGCGCGCCGCTGGCTTTCGTAGCGTTGGCGGATGTTGAGACGGCTCTCCTCGGCGCCGCTCATCTGGGTCTCCAGAGTCCGCAGCTCTGCCGAGCGGTCGCCGGCCAGCGACGAGCGGATCACGAAGGCCGGCGCGCCGCGCGCGACGGTCTGCCCCTCGGCCACGCGTACCGCCGCGACGACGCCGCCGCGGGAGGCGCGGATCGGATCGGTGCCGTGGCCCGGCACGAGGACGAAGGGACTGGAAACTCTCTCGGGCAGGGTGATGACGATCGCGGCGACCAGCGCCGCCACGAACACGCCCAGCACCAGCCACGTCAGGCTGCGGGCGGCCCAGTGAGGGGGATCGGTCTCGAGGAACGGCTCGGTGTCGGGCGGCATGACTCAGAGCCCCAGTTGCTGGCTCACGAGATAGAAGTAGATGCCCTGGCGCTTCATCAGATCGTCGTGGCTGCCCTGCTCGACCAGCCGGCCCTGCTCGAGGACGATGATGACGTCGGCGTCGCGCACCGTGCTCAGCCGATGAGCGATGACGAACGACGTGCGGCCCTCGAGCAGCCGGTCGATGTTCTCTTTCACCGCCCGCTCGGACTCCGTGTCGAGCGACGACGTCGCCTCATCGAGGATCAGCACCGGCGGTTGCAGGTGCACCGCGCGGGCGATGGCGATGCGCTGGCGCTGACCCCCAGAGATGGCGAGGCCCGACTCGCCGATCCGCGTGTCGTAGCCGAGGGGCAGGCGCTCGATGAACTCGTGCGCGTTGGCGATGCGCGCCGCCCACATCACGCGATCCATGTCCGGCTCGTCCTCGCCGAAGGCGATGTTACGCGCGATGGTGTCGTCGAACAGGTGATTGTCCTGCAGGACGAACCCGATCTGCCGGCGCAGGTCCCGGTAGTTCAGCGTCTTGAGATCGACTCCGTCGTAGAGGATCGTTCCTTCGGTCGGCTCCAGCAGTCCGGCCAGACACTTGACGAGCGTCGTCTTGCCGGAGCCGCTACGGCCGACGATGGCTACGTTCCGGCCGGCCGGGACGTCGAGTGAGATCGATTCGAGGATGGCCGGCGACTCGGGACCACCGTAGCGGAAGCCGACGTTGCGCAGGCTGATGCGCCCCTCCAGCGTTCGCACGGGCTGCAGTCGGTCGCGCGCGCGCCCTTGCTCGGGCTCCTCATGGAAGACGTCGTCGAGCCGCCCGAGCAGCACCGCGGCGAGCTGGAAATTGTCCCACAGGTTCAGCAGGGTGGTGATCGGCGCGTTGGCCATTCCCACCAGCGCGTTGAACGCCACGAGCGCGCCGATCGTCAGGTGGCCGTCGAGCACCTGGCGGGCGCCGACCCAGAGGAAGATCGCGGAGGTCAGGAGCGTCACCATCGTGACGGCGCCTTCATAGACCATCACGGTGAAGTCGGCGCGGAACTGGCGGCGGGCGATCCGGTGGAACTGGTTCAGCATCAGCTCGCGGAAGCCCACCTCGGCCCCCATCGCCTTGACGGTCTCGATGCCGCGGATCGCGTCGATCTGATGGGAGGCGTAGCGGCCGAAGCCTTCTTCCAGCTCGTCGAAGATGGGGCGCAGGCGCTTCGCGGAGAAGCGCATGAGCCCGAGGTAGAGCGGTGCGGTGACGAGGAAGACCGCGGCCAGCCACGGGCTGTAGACCGTCATGAGCGCGAGCGCAGCCAGCAGCTGCACCAGAGCCGTCATCCCACCCACCGCACTGTGGACGAGGAACTCGCGCACCTGACGCAGGCCGGCCAGGCGCCGCTGGATGTCGCCGATTCGGCGCGAGGTGAAGTACGACATCGGCAACGCCAGCAGCGTGCGGGTGAGGTAGTCGAGCGTGGACGCGTCGATCCGGACGGCGGTGAAGCTCAGGAGGTAGCGCTGGACCACGGTGGCCACCGTCATGAAGCCCAGCGCCACCAGCATGGCCACGATGAGCGTGTTCAGGAGGCCGACGTCCTGTTCGACCAGCACGCGATCGACGATCACCTGGGTGAAGACGGGTAGCAGCAGCTGGAGCGCGGCGGCCACCACGGCGAGCCCGATCGCGCGCACGATCACCGACCGGAAGGGCCGCAGGAACGGCCAGAGCCAGGCGGCGCTCGGCGCCTCGACAGGCGCCTGCGCGAGCGCCTCGGTGTAGTCGAAGAGCGCCGTGTAGCCGCTCCAGCGCTGCTCGAAGTCCGCGCGCGGCAGGCGCCTGGTACCCAGCGCCGGGTCGGCGATCCGCACGTGGTCGTCGGCAACGTCGTACAGCACGACCCAGTGATTGCCTTCCCAGTGCACGATCGCCGGTAGCGGGATCTGGGCGAGGTTGCGCGCGGAGACCTTCACCGGCCGCGCGGCCAGGCCGAGCTCGGTGGCGGCGCGGCAGAGCGCCCGGAGACTCGTGCCATCGGCGGACGTGAAGCAGAGCCGGCGGATGCGCGCGAGGCTCACGGCCCGCCCGTAGTGGCGGCACACCATGGCGAGCGCCGCCGCGCCGCAGTCCGCGGCGTCGATCTGGCGCACGAACGGGAAGCGCCGGATCCGCGGAGCCCGCTTGACGAAGCGCTCGTCCTCTGGCGTCGCCTCCTCGACCTGGCGCGGACCGACCTTCTCGTGTGCACGCAGCTCGGCGGGGAGCGTTTCCTCCGCGAAGTCGAGCGGCACGCGCGCCACCACCCGGTAGTCGTACTGGGCGATGCGCTCTTCCATCTGAGTGCGGAACTCGGGATAGGTCTGCAGCAGGTGGTTGAAGGTCGCCTCGGTCAAGCGGAGCAGCCGGCACGGCTCGACGGCTTCCACGGTCGTCGTGCGCGGCTCGTGCTTGAAGAGCGACAGCTCACCGAAGAAGTCGCCGCGGCGCAGATACCGAAGGTAGCGCCGGTTTCCGTCCTCTTCGACGAAGACCCGCAGCCGGCCTTCCTCGACGATGTACATCGGCCCCGGCGGGTCTCCTTGTCGGATCACCCGCTCGCCCGGCGTCGCCGTCTGCGGCTCGAGCTCGGCCAGCATCGTGGCCGTCGCGTCGACCGACAGGCGTCCGAAGGCGGTGTACGTCCGGAAGAAGTTGTTCAGCCGCCGACGCGAGGCGTGGAGCTCGAGGTACTTCTTGAGGTCGGGCGCGGACACCAGCAGCTCCTCGACGGCGGCACGGTCGAGCCTGAGCACCTCGACGTCGCTGCTGGCGCGCACCGTCGCCATACGCGTCGTGTGCTCGAGCAGCGCCATTTCTCCGAAGGCGTCGCCGGGGCGGAGGACGCCGAGAGTGACGTCCTCGCCGCCGTCGCCGCGCTTGACGACGCGGGCCCGGCCGTTGACGAGGACGTACAGAGCGTCGGCGGGATCACCCTCGCGAACGATGACGGCGCCGAAGGTGTGGGTGCCGCGGACGAAGCGGCGTCCGACATGGACGCGCAACTCGAGCGGCAGGAACCCCAGGAGCTTGTCGAGCCCCGTGTCGGCTAGAGTGTCCCGTGCCATATCACGCGCTTGGCGACCTCATGGTCGACCGTGCGGGCCAACAGCGCGCGCTCGGCTCGTCCTCGCACCATCGCGTCGTCCTCCGCGGGCAGCCGCTTGTTGCCCACGGCCAGCACCAGGTGGCCCTTCTTCAAGGCGAGCGGCCCGAGCACGTCGCCTGGCATCGCGCCGACCAGCGCCTCCCGCACGGAGGGCTCGACGTCTTCCAGCCACCATTCGAGCGTCTCGGCGCGTAGTCCCGCCTCGGCCGCGACCTGATCGATGGGGCGAGCATCCTCCCGCACGCAGAGCGTGATCTCGCGGGCCACTTCGACGTCGGGCGCCAGGACGGTCTGCACGGTGAAGCGCATCCAGTCCAGCTGCCGGGCGGTGATCATTCCACGCAAGGCCACGGGAGGCGCGTTTCTCGCGGTGAACTCTTGCCATGCCGCCTCCAGCCGCGAGAGCATGTGCACCCGCTCGCGGCGCGCCTGCGCAACGTCCTCCGGGGGCTCGGTCGTCAACACCGTCGCCTCGCCGCCCTCGTCGCGCATGCGCGCATAGACGGCGGCTCGGGCGGCGAGGCGCTCGGCGAGGCTGGCCGCCATGCCGCCGCAGATCGCCTCGCACAGCACGGCCTCCGCGACCTCGTCCTCGTCGAGCTCGTACGCTGCGCGAATCTCGTCGAGATCGTTCTCCCGGCGCCGGAGGAGCACTGAGCGCCGAATGAAGTCGAGCCACGCGTCGACCGTGACTCCACGGCGCTCCAGCCACGCCTCGAGGTCGGCGGCGGCGACGAGATCACGCGCATAGCGGAAGTCGCACGCCGCCGCCTCGACCTCGGCCTCGTCGAGAGCGTCGTCGTCGTCATCGTCGAGTCGCGCCAGGCACGCCAGGCCGTCGCGCACCCGCTGCTCGAGGGCCGTCCAATCGCCCCACACGTGCCCGGCGAGGACGACGTCTTCCCAGACGTACGCCATCCGGTCGACCGTGAAGATCACCTGGCCCGCCTGCATGGGGCCCTACTATCCATAGCTGCCCATCACGATGCAAGCGCCAAGCGGCCCGCGCCGACTGCCGCCGGATCACCCGAGCATTCCCGGTGCCACGCGCGAACGTGGGAGGAGTTCGCACCCGACATGCGGTGCGCGCCCTCCGACGGCCGGCGTAGCCGGCAGCTCTCCCTCCGCCGTCGGGCGGTTCGCCCGGGTCCGGCGCCGGCGTCCCTGCGCGTTGGCCGCGAACATCGGGACATTGTCGGGCTTTCGGGAGGGGACGAGTCGCAACGCGAAACAGGGAGGGAGCCATGGCCAACACGAAGTCGGCGGCATCGAAGCGGGACGGGCTCAAGGACCTGACGCCCAAGAACCCCAGGCAGGTGAAGGGGGAAAGGAAGCCGCGCTTCCTGGCCCCTTTCGTTTTGTCCACCGAGGCCTCACTATCCTCGCCATGACCTCGACCCGTCCCTCCATCGTCGCGCTCGTCATGGGATTGACGCTGCTCACGGCCTCCGACGCGCCGGCCGGCCCGGCCACGGATCAGCTCCGCACGTCGGTCGATCAAGTGTTGAAAATCCTCGCGGACCCCGAGCTCAAGAAAGAGGGGAGGTCGCTGGAGCGTCGCCGGTCGATCCGCGCCGTGGCGAGCCAGATCTTCGATTTCGGCGAGATCTCCCGGCGGAGCCTCGCGCTGCACTGGCAGGCGCGAACCCCGGCGGAGCGCGAGGAGTTCACGCGCCTCTTCGGAGATCTGCTCGAGCAGTCGTACATCTCGAAGATCGAGAATTATTCCGGCGAGAAGATCCAGTACCTCGGCGAGGCGGTCGACGGTGACCGCGCCGTGGTCCGGACCCTGATCGTGACCAAACAGGGCACGGCGATCCCCGTGGACTACCGCATGTTCCCGCAGGGCGAGCGCTGGCGGGCGTACGACGTCACGCTCGAGGGCGTCAGCCTCGTCGCCAACTACCGCGCGCAGTTCAACACGATCATCCAGCGCTCCGGCTACCCTGATCTCGTCGCGAAGCTCAAGACGAAGTACGACGAGCGTCCCGGGCCGCGCGAGACCGGCCCCCGCGGCGAGACCGGCAGCGCGGCGGCGACCGCGCCGCCGCCACCGCCGCGCCAGTCGCCCTAGCCGCCGCCCGCGTTCAGCGCGCGCTCGCGTCCCCGGCGGTCTTGAGAAGCGGTCGGAGTATCGAGGGGTGCCACGGCTTCGCCGGGGCGCCCCGAGCGCTGGGGGGTATGGGGGGCCATGTCGGGGCCCCCCATGTGACTGAGAAGAAGCACGACGACGCCGGTCTCGTAGAGCTCCTCCGCGAGAAACACGGCGCCGAAGACGAGCAGCCACGTCTGCTCGAAGACCCACCCGCCCGTGAGCGCCCAGACGCCGACGGCCACCACGAGGCCGCGGAGGCCGCGGATGATCCACAGTGACGACGCCGGGTCGTCCGCTTGGCGCACGGCGCGGACGACGAGCCCCGCGCCGAGCATCGCGGCCCACGCGCCGCCGAGCGCGAGAAGCGCGGCGACGACGGCCATGTCATCCTCCTCTCGAGGTTCGATGCCGAGCGCATCGTGACGCGGGGAGGGAGGCGTCTTCAATTACGCGCGAGGTAATGTACACTCCCGTCAACCCACGTTCAGGAGAGCGCCATGGCACTGCTCGACGGGAAAGTCGCGATCATCACCGGAGCGTCGAAGGGCATCGGCCGCGCGCTGAGCCTGCGCTTCGCGCAGGAGAAGGCCGCCGTCGTCTGCGCGGCCCGCTCGGCCGACCTCGTGCGTGAGACCGCCGAGCTGGTGTCCAAGGCCGGCGGGCGCGCCATCGCCGTCACGTGCGACGCCGCGAAGGAAGGCGACGTCGAGCGGATGATCGCGGCCGGGGTCAAGGCCTTCGGCAAGATCACCACGCTGATCAACAACGCGGGTGACGGCGGGCCGACGAAGCCGGTGCAGGACTACACGATGGACGACTGGATGTACACGATCCACTCGTGCCTGACCAGCTCGTACGTGTGCACGCGCTTCGCCGTGCCGGAGATGATCAAGGCGGGCGGCGGCGCCATCGTCAATATCTCCTCCGGCGCGGGTCGGCGCGGCCTGGCCTATCGCATCGGCTACTGCTCGGCGAAGGCCGGGCAGGTGGGCATGGCGTACGGGCTCGCGCTCGAGCTGGGCCCGCACGGGATCCGCGTGAACGTCGTCGCGCCGGGCGCGGTCGAGGGCGACCGCATCGATCGCGTGATCGCCGGCCAGGCCCAGGTGCGCGGCGTCAGCGAGGAGGCGATGCGCAAGACGATGGTCGAGCGCTCGCCGCTCAAGCGGATGACCGCGGCGGGCGACATCGCGGAGGCGGCGCTGTTCCTCGCGAGCGATCTCGCGAAGAACATCTCGGGCCAGGTGCTCGCGGTGAACGCCGGCGAGCCGGCCGGCTAGGGCCGCGCGCCGCCGCGCGCGGCGCGGCTACCAGCGCGCGCCGATACCGACGAGGCCGGTGTGGGTGTTGAGCTCCGTCTTGAACGTGGCCCGGGTCGCCCCGGAATCGCGGATCTCGAACTCCGGTTCCGTGTGGGTGTAGCGGTACTCGCCGAACACCATGAGGTTCTTGTAGACATAGACGGCCAGCCCGGCGCCGCCCTTGTAGCCCCAGGTGACGTCGGTGTCGCCGTCGGCGTTGCGGAACAGCCGCGTGTTGCGCGGCGTCAGCGTGGTGATGAAGATCGGCGTCCCGCCGAGGACGTACGGCTGGATCCGCCCGCCGGGCATCTCCGCCGACTTCAGGAGCGGCAGGCGCAGGAACACGTCGAGCGAGACCGCCTGGGAATTGAGGTCGTACGAGCCGAACCCGATCTTGTTCGTTCCGCAGCTGCCGATGGATACGCACCCGTCGACGCGCACCGTCTGGGGACCGATGTTGGGCGAGAAGTTGAAGTAGTCGACGCCGATGCCGAGGAAGGGCACCGCGTCGAAATAGCGGCCGAAGCGGCCGCCGTAGGCCAGCCCGGTCTCGAACTTGACGTCACGGTAGTTCGCGAGCCCGACCGTCCGGTCGTGCTCCGTGACGTCGTGCTTGTCGGTGAGGCTGACCCCGGCGTAAATGTCGGCGAACCACTCCGCGGCGCACGGTTGCGCGGTCACGACCAGGCACGCGAGGGCCAGCAGCGCTGTCTTCATCTCGCTCCTCCGAGGGCACAGTGTAGCCGAGTCTCGCGAGACCTCGGGAATTTTGTGGGCCCGGCCTACCGGGGCCAGTACATGACGACCGCGACACCGGCCAGGCAGAGCCCGCCGCCCAGCAGATCGAAGCGGTCGGGCGCGATGCGGTCGACGGCCCAGCCCCAGAGGATCGAGAGCACGACGAACATGCCGCCGTACGCGGCGTACACGCGTCCGAAATGCTGCGGCTGGTACGTCGGCACGATCCCATAGAGGACGAGCACGGCGGCGCCCGCCACGCCGAGGAGCCGCGGCGCGCCCTCGCGCCACCACTGCCAGACGAGATAGCCGCCGCCGATCTCGCAGAGTCCGGCGAGCGCGAAGAGCGCGAGCGAGCGGAGGATCACGAGGTGCCTCCCGGGCCGATCAGCCTCGCCGTCGTCACGGCGCGATCGTATCATCGGCGCCATGCAGAAGATCGACGTGTTCCCCCACATCCTGCCGCGGCGATACTTCGATCGGATGCTCGCGGTCGCCCCGGCGGGGATGGCGCTGCAGAAGCGGATGTCCGGCATCCCGGTCCTCGTGGACGTCGAGCTGAGGTTCCGGATCATGGATCGCTACGAGGACTACGTGCAGGTGCTCACGCTGGCCAACCCGCCGATCGAGATCGTCGGCGGTCCCGACGCGAGCCCCGATCTCGCGCGGCTCGCCAACGACGAGATGGCGGCGCTCGTCGAGCGTCACCCGGACCGCTTTCCGGCGTTCGTCGCCTCGCTGCCGATGAACAACCCCGACGCCGCGTTGCGCGAGATCGATCGGGCGATCGACACCCTGGGCGCCACCGGCGTGCAGATGTTCTCCAACGTCGCGGGCCGCCCGCTCGATGGGCCCGAGTACCGCCCGCTCTTCGCCCGCATGGCCGAGCGCGACCTGCCGATCTGGCTGCACCCGGCGCGGCCGGCCACGGTGGCGGATTACGCCGGCGAGCCGCGCAGCAAGTACGATCTCTGGTGGGCGTTCGGCTGGCCGTACGAGACGAGCCTCGCGATGGGCCGACTCGTCTTCTCCGGCCTCTTCGACCGGCATCCCGATCTCAAGATCATCACCCACCACATGGGCGCGATGGTCCCGTTCTGCGCCGGGCGCGTCGGCGGCGGTCTCGACCAGCTCGGCACCCGCAGCGACGACCCCGACGACGTGGCCGCGCTGGGCCGGCTGGCGCGGCGGCCGATCGACTACTTCCGCCTCTTCTATGGCGACACCGCGCTCTTCGGCGCCTGGCACGCGATGGAGTCGGGCCTCGCGTTCTTCGGCGCCGAGCGGATCCTGTTCGGCACCGACATGCCGTTCGACCCGGAGAAGGGGCCCGGCTTCATCCGCGACACGATGGCCGCCATGCAGAAGATGCGCGCGAGCGACGCCGAGCGGGCGGCCATCTACGAGGGCAACGCGCGCCGGCTGCTGCGCCTGCGACGCGCGCGATGAGGCGGCAGCTCTACGACACGATCGGCCGCGGCTACGACGTCTATCGGCGGCCCGACCCGCGGCTGGCGGCCGCGATCGCGGCGGCGCTCGGCGCGGCCGCGAGCGTGGTGAACGTCGGCGCCGGCGCCGGCTCCTACGAGCCGACGGACCGCCCGGTCGTCGCCGTGGAGCCCTCGCCCGCGATGCTGCGCCAGCGCCGGCCCGGCGCGGCGCCGGCCGTGCAGGCGTCGGCGACCGACCTGCCGTTCCGCGACGCGACGTTCGGCGCCGCGCTCGCGGTGCTCACCGTGCACCACTGGCCGGATCGGGCGCGCGGGCTGGCCGAGCTGGGGCGCGTCGCGCGCGAGCGCGTCGTGGTCCTCACGTGGGATCCGGCGGCGACCTCGGGGTTCTGGCTCGTCGACGACTACTTCCCCGAGCTCGTGGCGATCGATCGCGAGATTTTTCCGACGCTCGAGGAGCTGCGCCGGTCACTCGGCCGCGTCGACGCGCAGCCGCTGCCGGTGCCCCACGACTGCGTCGACGGCTTCCTCGGCGCGTACTGGCGGCGGCCGGAGGCGTACCTGGACGCCGGCGTGCGCGGCGCGATCTCGACATTCACCAAGCTCGCCGACGTGGAGCCGGGGCTGGCCCGCCTGCGCGCCGATCTCGCCGACGGCACGTGGGAGCGCCGCCACGTAGATCTACTGAGACGCGACGCCCTCGACCTCGGCTATCGGCTCGTCGTCGCAGAGCGACGCCTGTGAGGCGCAGAGCGACGCCTGTGAGGCGCAGAGCGACGCCTG